>Ga0180223_1000035_pt1 | contig 342484 bp, 335 predicted proteins | sample eDN5th30CKraftOP_FD_151337 | JGI IMG/M metagenome (GOLD analysis project Ga0180223, IMG submission 151337) | Enriched Organic Plus compost microbial communities from Emeryville, California, USA - eDNA 5th pass 30_C Kraft OP (version 2) (version 2) ...
ACATCGACCACTTCTACAACCGCTCTCGTTTGCACTCAAAGTTGGGATACCGATCACCCATGGCCTTCGAGGCCCAAACCGCCAATTGAGAACCTATCTCACTGTCCACTAAAACTTGACCACTACACTTCCGCTCGCTCGGCCCCGAGGCGCCCCGCCGGCCCCGCCCATCCGCCCCGACTCGCAACAGCGCCAAACCGCCGCGCCGCTGCCACCAATACCGTTCTTGCGCTTCGTCGGCCGCGCCTGGGGGGAAGAAAAACGTCTTGCAGGGCCGCGTTTTCAAGCCGCCCTGCGCGGCTTGAAAACGCATTCGGGCGGGATGCGGGGTGGTGGGTTTTCATGGACGTTGCCAAGCCCTACCAGCCAGGCCGGTAATGGTGCGATGTGCAGATGTTGGCGCGCGTTGTCGTTATCGGGCGTCCGGAAGCTTCCAACGCTCATCGTGCAACATACGAATCACGACCCCGTCCTTCGACACCAGCCCTTCGCCCGCCACCGGCCGAAAGCGTGTTCCAGCCGCGCAGGGCGGCTGGAACACGCGGCCCTGCAAGATGTTTTTCTTCTCCTCGCCGCGGCCGACGAAGCCTGCGAGCCCATATCGTGCCGGCGGCGTATCGAGGTTGGTCAGGTGCGAGTCGGGTGGCGCCGGGGTGGCGGGGCGCCTCGGGGCCGAGCGAGGGAAACCGAAGGAGCGTAGCGACAAGGTTGACGAAGCGGTGCCGGGCGCTGGGGCGCCCGGACGGCCACGGAAGCCCCGCCGCCCCCGGCGCCACGGCCCGACGCCAATAGAAAGAACAGAGAACGCCCAGGCAGCCCGCGCCGATCAGGTACCCGTCCGCACCTCGCCCGCCTCCGGCTCCTCCCCGGTGCTGGCATCGGCCGTCACTTCCGGCCCCTGCACCACGCCCGGCTCGGGCGAAGCCATCTCCATGGTGACGTCGATCTCCGGATCCACCCGCGGGTCGAGCGCCGCCGCGGCGGGCGAGCTCTGCAGGTTGTCGGGCAGCGGCACGAAATGCACCGGCGCCTCGTCCACCTGGTGCGCGCCCGTCACGCGGGCCGGCCGCACCTGCCATACCAGGACCAGCGCGCACACCGATACGAACACGTAGTACATGCTCGGCCCCGCCGCCGACATCAGCAGGCCGGCCACCATGGGCCCCAGGCACGCCCCCACCCCGTAGGTCATCAGCAGGATGGCGCTCAGGCCGACGCGGCGCTCGGGCTCGACGTGGTCGTTGGCGAATGCCGCGCCGAGCGGATACAGCGTGAACTGGAGCACGCCGAATACGCATGACAGCAGCACCAGCAGCCAGTACGGCAAGGTGAACCAGCCCCACATGGCCACCGGCAGCAAGGCCAGCAGCAAGGCGTTGAAACGGATCAGGCCGGCGCGGTTGATGCGGTCGGACAGCCAGCCCATCGGCCATTGCGACAGCAGGCCGGCGGTGACGCCCGCGGCCACGAAGATGGCCGATTGCGAAGTCGTCATGCCGTACTTGGCGGCGTAGACGGGCGCCAGGCCGTAGAACGCGCCCGACAGGTTGCCGGCCACGAACAGCACCGTCAGCGACAGCGGCACGCGCTGGCGGAAGAAATGCAGGTCCAGTGGCGCCGGCAGCGGCGTGGGCGGGTGCGAGCGCGCCGTCACCGCGATCGGCACCAGGCACAGCACCAGGCAGGCCGCCACCAGGGTCAGCGGCCCCTGGTCGAGCGAGGCGTAGGCGGTCAGCACCAGTTGCCCCAGCACCGTGCCCAGGCCCGACACGACCATGTAGACCGAAAACACGCGGCCGCGCTGGTGGTTCTCGGTCTGCTCATTGAGCCAGCTCTCGATCACCATGAGTTCGGTCACCATGACGATGCCCGACACCAGGCGGAACAGCAGCCAGACCGGCATGTAGTCGACCAGCATCTGGGCCAGGATCATGCTGGTGGAAATGGCGGCGCACGCGACGAAGGCGCGGATGTGGCCGACGCGGATGATCAGCTTGTGGCCCAGGCGCGCGCCGCACACCAGGCCCAGGTAGTAGCCGGCGATCAGCGCGCCGATCCAGATTTCGCTGACCGATTCGGCGGTCAGCCGCAGCCCCATGTAGGTATTGAACAGGCCGGTGCCTATCAGCATCAGCAACGTCGCCAGGTACAGCGACGAAAAAGAGGAAATGGTGGATAGCATGGGTGCGGGGAACGCCGCTCGCGTGGGCGGCGCCGCGGGCGCTGCGCGCACCCGCGGCGTACGACAACAACAATAGACTAGATCTGCGACAACATGGTGGCGGCGTCGCTGACTTCGAACTTGCCAGGCGCCTCGATGTTCAGTTTCTTGACCACGCCGTCTTCGAGCAGGGCCGAATAGCGTTGCGAACGCACCCCCATGCCGCGCGCGTCCAGGTCGAGCTCGAGGCCCAGCGCGCGGGTCCAGTGCGCCGAGCCGTCGGCCAGCATGCGCACCTTGCCGGCGGCCTTCTGCTCGCGGCCCCAGGCGCCCATCACGAAGGCGTCGTTGACGGCCACGCACCAGATCTCGTCCACGCCCTTGTCCTTCAGGGCCTGGGCCTGCTCGACGTAGCCGGGCAGGTGCTTGGCCGAGCAGGTGGGCGTGAAGGCGCCCGGCACGGCGAACAGGGCGATGGTCTTGCCCTTGACCAGGTCGGCGACCTGGAAGGCATTGGGGCCGAGCGCGCAGCCGTCGGCCTCGGTGTCGAAGAATTCTGTCAGGGTGCCGTCGGGCACGCGGTCGCCCACTTTGATGGTCATGTACCTCTCCATGTACAAGCAGAAAACGGGCGGGAGTCGCCCGGCAAACCATCATCATAGTGCCAAGTCGGACGGTTGCGGTGACGGCCGCCCGGCTGGGCGCCGGCGGGAAAGAAACACGCACAGTCTGATACGACTCCACACCGCGGCGGGGGTGCCGGCGCGGCGGGGCCTTGCCATAATGGAGCCATGCGCTTCCTGCTGACCACCGCCGCCGGGCTGGCCTTGGGCTGGGCCGCCCTGCCCGCCCTGGCGCAGAACCAGGCCGAATTCGATCAACTCGTGACCACGGCCGGCGCCACCAACGGCGCCGCGCAGGCCTGCGGCGCCGCGGCGCCCGACCTGGCGCGGCACCAGGCCACGGCGCGCGCCAACCTGCAGCGCTACGCGGCCGAGTTCGGCTATTCGGCGGCGCAATTCGACCCGCTGTTCCAGAAGGGGCGCGGCGAAGGCCAGAAAATGATGACCGACATGCGCGAGTCCGGCGTGGACGGCTGCGCCGGCATGCTGGGCAGTTTCCAGCATGAGCGCGACATCGGCTACGACGAGATGAAGGGCGCCATCGCCGAAGTCACCGACGGGCTGCCCGAACCCAGGAAATAGGCCGGCGACGCCGCAAGCGACGCCGGCCTGGCGCGCGTCATTGCAGCGCGAAGTCCACCCGCGACGGCGCGGCATCGCCCTCGCCCGCCGCGCCGTCGAGCTCCGGCGCCACAATGAAGATCCGGTCGGCCGGCCCGCTTTCCTGCAGTTTTTCGTACACCGCCTGGGCGCGCGCCTCGGCGAGCTGCCGCAGGTCGTCGTCGCCCACCGGCGCGGCCTCGCGCAGCAGCGCTTCCATTTGCTCGGGCGGGATCGATTTGGCGAAGCCGATGAAATTGCGCGGCTTGTTCTCGATGTCGGTGTCGTCGTAGACCTCTTCGAGGTATTCCGCCCGCTCGGCTTCGGTCAACGTGACGCCGGCCGGGTCGGGCTGCTTGCCGCGGCCGCCGCTGTCGGCCGCCTTGGCCTTGCGGATCTGCAGATCGACCCAGGCCTGCCGCAGGCCTTCCGTGTCGGTGGCCGGATCGGCGCGGCCGATGATGTCGAGCTTGAGGCCCGGGCGGTCGTTCAGGGCCTTGGCCAGGGTGGCGATGCGTTCGTCGGCCTCGGCGGCAAGCACCGCGCTGCCCGGCTCGAAGTTGATATAGGACAGCTCCTCGCCACCGCCGAAGGCCGACGCCAGCAGCGAGAACGGCGACGTGACCGCCTTCACGACCAGGTTGACCAGCACCCGCACGATGATGCCGCCCACCGAGAATTGCGGGTCGTCCAGCGAACCGGAGATCGGCAGGTTGATATCGATATTGCCGCGGCTGTCCTTGAGCAGCGCCACCGCCAGCATGACGGGCAGGTCGGTGGCGTCGGGGCTGTTGGTCTTGTCGCCGAAGGTGAGCTGGTTGAGCACCACGTGGTTGCTGGCCTGCAGGGCGCGGTCTTTCAGCTTGTATTCGAGGTCCAGCGACAGCTTGCCGCGCTTGATCGGATAGCCGACGTACTTGGCCGAATAGGTGGTGAAGCGCGGCAGGTCGACGCCCTTGGCGGACGCCTTCAGGTCGAGCGACAGGTATTCGGCGAACGGCTGCACGCTGCCGCTGATGGACAGCGGCGCGGTGCCGTAGACCCGCCCGGTGACCTTGACATTGGCCGGCTTGGGACTACGCGACGACACCGCGGACAGGCCGCCCTCGATGCGCGAGAGCTCGGCCGTGTAGTTCGGCTTGACGAAGCGGTCGGTGAAGGTCATGCGGCCGCTCTTGAGCGTGACGCTGGCGATGGAGATGTCGGGCAGTTCGCCCGATTTGTCCGGCTGGCGCGGCGCGCGGCCGCGCGTCTGGGTGTCCTGGGTGATGGACCCGCCGGCCTGGCCCGGCTCGGCCACCAGGTCCATCACGTTCAGCCGGCCCTCGGCGCTGAGCAGGATGCGGCCGTAGAAATCGTCCAGCGTGATGTCGCCCAGGTTGGCGGCGAACTTCGCGCCGTCCATCGACACCTGCATGCCTTCCAGGCCGAGGCGCTTCCATTTGAGGAAGTCGTCGCGGTTGACGCGGTCGGCGAGGTCGAGGCCGGTGACGTCCACGGCGCCCTGCCAGCTGGCCTTCATGGGCGCGCGGCCGGCGGCGGCGGCGAACGCGGCCTGGCCGCGCGCGCCCACCGTGACGGCGCGCACCGTGGCGTTCAGGCTGGAGGCCACATACGGCGCCAGCGAGGCCAGGTCCAGTTCCGCCAGGTCGACCTGGGTCTGCAGCGCCAGCGGCTGCGGGGTGAGCGTGCCCTTCAGGGCGAGCCGGCCATTGCCCTGGATGCCGGAGGCGTCCAGCGTGAAGGGCGTCGGCGTCGCGTCGAGCGCGAGGCGGTCGGCCGCCAGGGTGAGCTGGTCCAGGGCCAGCGCGACGGCGGGCTTGACCGATTCGTCGCGCACTGACAGTTTCGACAGGTCGGCCTTGACGCCGGTCGCCCATACCTGCGTCGCGCCGTTTTTCTCGGCCACGTTGACGCGCGCCTGCAGGCCCAGCAGGCCATCGAGCAGTTGAATGGGCGCCTGGCTGCGCACCGCCGGGGCGAACGGCGCCAGCGCGAGGTGGCCGGCCCGCAGGTCCAGGTCGAGCGCCAGCGGGTTGAGCATCAGCGGCCCCTTGGCGCGGATCCAGCCGCCGTCGGCGGGGTTGTCCATGGTGAGCCAGAGATGGATCGGCCGGTCCGGCGGCTGGGGGAACTGCACGTTCTCGACCGTGACCACCATGCCCGCCAGGGCGTAGTCGAGTTGCGTCGCGGCGTCGCGCAGGCGCAGGCCGAAATCGTTGATGTTGATGGCGTCGACGGAAATGCGCCAGCCGTCCGGGGCGGGGGCGGGCTGGCCGGCGTCGGCCGGCTGGGGCGCGGCCGGGGCAGCCGGCTTGGCCGCATCGGTGTGCGCCTCCGGCGCGACGGGATCGGGTTCGGCGGCGGGCGCCGGCGCGGCCACCGGCGTGGGCTTGGGCGCCGGCGCGGGCTTGGAGGCCGGCTGGCCGCCGCCCAGGGCCTGCAGCTTGTTGATGATCTCCAGCCAGTTCACCCGCTGGCTGGCGTCGCGCCGCGTGTGCGCCTGCGGCGACCAGAGCTCGACCTGTCCCACCGCCAGGCGGCGCTCGACCAGGTCGAAGGCGATGCGGCGCACGTCCAGCGTGCTCCAGGCGAGCAGGGGCTCGCCGGAGGTTTCGCGCACGTCCAGCTGGCGCAGGCCGAGGTCGCCCACCACCTTGATGCGCGGCGCGGCATCGCGCGGCTGCTCGAACACGACCTGCAGGTCGGAATCGAGCAGCGCCCGCTCGACCTTGACCGGCAGCGGCGCGGGCCAGGCGTCGGCCCATTTTTCCAGTTCCAGGCCCTGGAACGCCACGTTCAGCGTCGAGGCCGGCACCACGTCGAACGGCCGCGCCACGCCGGTGAGGTCGAACGGGCTGCCGTTGATACGCAGGTGCACGCGCGGCTGCACGTCGATGTCGGTGGCATAGCCGAAGGTCGAGATGAAGGGCACGCCCAGCGCGATCTCGTCGACCTGCTGCTTGCGGCCGGTGACCCGGTCGTCCAGGCTGATGGAGCCTTCCTCGAGCACCAGGTTGTTGAGCGAGAAGCGAGGCAAGCCTTCGTCTTCGGCGTCCGGCGGCGGCCCCGGGCGGGCCGCCGCCATGTCCGCCAGCTTCTGCTGGATGTCGGAGAAATTGAAGCGGGTCACGTCTTCGCGCACCAGCGCGATGCGCGGGCGCTGCACGCGCAGCGAGTCGACCACCGGCGCGAACCAGAACAGCGACATCCAGGAAGCGCTGACATCGACCTGGCCGATGTCCAGCAGCGGCGCGGCCCCGCCGGGCTGCGCCACGGAGAGATCATGGGCGCGCACGGTGAGCGTGAAGGGATTGAAGCTGATGTCGCCCACCTGCACCTGGCGGCCCAGCAGGCCGGCCACGTCTTCGGTGAGCGCGCTGCGCAGCACCTTGGGAACTTGCCAGGCGGCGATGCCGCAGAGGATCAGGATGACGGCCAGTGTAGCCAGTAGGATTTTTCCGATTCGCCGGGTAAACCTCAACCTGGGCATCCTGAGGGGCATGCGTGATCTCCTGGTACGGGCACGGGGATTATCGCGCCCCCGGCAGAGCTCGTCTATCATAGGGCGTGGGCGCGACGGTCCCCGCCCGAAACCGTCCCGCATTTTCAATCGTTAACATTTTTTCTGCCCATGTCTTCCCCTTCTCCCACGCTCAGCCACCTGGACGAGTCCGGCCAGATCCGCATGGTCGATGTCGGCGCCAAGACCGACACCGACCGTGTCGCCATCGCGCGCGGCAGCGTGCGCATGAACGCCCAGGCCTATGCCCTGCTCACGCAGCCCGGCCAGGGCAAGGGCGAAGTGCTCAACACCGCGCGCGTGGCGGCCGTGCTGGCGGCCAAGCGCTGCGCCGAGCTCATCCCGCTGTGCCACAGCCTGCCGCTGGCCTTCGTGGGCGTGGAATTCAACCTGCACGACGCCGCCCACACCGTCGAGGTGCGCGCGACCTGCCGCACGCACTACAAGACCGGCGTCGAAATGGAAGCCATGACAGCCTGCAGCGTGGCGGCCCTGACCATCTACGACATGTGCAAGGCCGCCGACAAGGGCATCGTGATCGAACAGGTACGCCTTGAATACAAGGCAGGAGGTAAAAGCGGTGAGTGGCGCAACGATTAACCTGCTGTATTTCGCGCGCGTCGCCGAGCTGGTCGGCAAGCGCGCCGAAGCCTGGCCGCTGCCCGAACAGGCCACCGGCGCCGAACTGCTCGCCGCGCTGCAGGCGCGCTACCCGCAGCTCGAGCCCGCCGCGCGCCTGAAGCTGGCCATCAACCAGACCCATGCCAAGCCGTCGGCGCCGATCCGGCCGGGCGACGAAGTGGCCATCTTCGAGCCGGTCACCGGAGGCTGAGCCATGATCACCGTCCAGGAAGCCGATTTCGACGGCGCGGCCCTGCTGGCCGCCCTGCGCGAACAGGCCGGCGCCGAGGCGGGCGCCATCGTGTCCTTCACCGGCTACGTGCGCGACTTCGCCCCGGACCAGGCCACCGACACGCTGTTTCTCGAACACTATCCGGGCATGTGCGAGCGCGAGCTGCACGAAATCGCCGACACGGCGCGCCAGCGCTGGAACTTGGCCGGCACCGTCATCGCCCATCGCGTGGGCGCCCTGCCGCGCGGCGCGCAGATCGTCTTCGTGGCGGCCGCCAGCGCGCACCGCGGCGACGCCTTCCGCGGCTGCGAATACATGATCGACGCCCTCAAGACCCGCGCGCCCTTCTGGAAACGCGAAACCCTCGCCGGCGGCCGCAGCTTCTGGGTCGAACAGCGCGAGGCCGACGACGCGCGCACCCGTTCCTGGGACGCCGGCGGCACGCCGCGCGACTGACCACCCGTCCATCCGAACCCAATGAACAACGATCTGCTCGACTTCGACCGCGCCCAGGCGCTGCTGGCGCAGGCCGCCGCTCCCCTCGACCGCCGCCAACTGGTAGCCCTGGCCGACGCCGCCGGGCGCGTGCTGGCCAACGGCCTGTCGGCCACGCTCGACCTGCCGCCGGCCGACAACAGCGCCATGGACGGCTACGCGATCCGCCACGCCGACTACCAGCCGGGCGCCAGCCTGCCCGTGCAGCAGCGCAGCTACGCGGGCGAGATGCCGCAGCCGCTGCTGCCCGGCCAGGCCACGCGCCTGTTCACCGGCAGCCTCATCCCGGAAGGCGCCGATACGGTGGTCATGCAGGAACACGCCCGCGAATCGGACGGCCACGTGCAGATCCTCGAAGCGCCCGCGCCCGGCCAGTTCGTGCGCAAGCGCGGCATGGACACCACCGCCGGCCAGCCGCTGCTGGCGGCCGGCACCCTGCTCGAAGCCGCGCACATCGCGCTGCTGGCGTCGCAGGGCCTGACCCACGTGCAGGTCTATGACCGCCTGCGGGTCGGCATCCTGACCACCGGCGATGAACTGGTCGCGCCCGGCGCCGAGCGCGCCGCGCAGCAGATCTACAACTGCAACGGCCCGATGCTGGCCGCGCTGGTGCAAAAGACCGGCGCCCACACGGCGCACGTCCTGCACGCGCGCGACAACGAGGCCGACCTGCGCGCCGCCCTGACGACCATGCTGGCCGACTGCGACCTGGTGCTCAGCATCGGCGGCGTGTCGGTGGGCGAGAAGGACCTGGTCAAGCCCGTGCTGGAATCGCTGGGCGGCAAGCTGGCGCTCTGGAAGGTGCGCATGAAGCCCGGCAAGCCGGTGGCGCTGGCGCATATCGGCGGCAAGCCGGTGGTGTGCCTGCCCGGCAATCCCGTGTCGGTGTACGCCGTGTACGCCATGCTGGTGTCGCCCCTGGTGCGCCGCATGCAGGGCCGCGCGACGCTGTTCCCGCCGGTGGGCGCGGCCGCGCTGCGCACCGAGCGCCCGCGCCAGGACAACCGCGAGGAATTCCTGCGCGTGCAATGGCGCCAGCAACCGGGCGGCGCGCCCGAACTGGTGCCCTACCCCAACCAGGATTCGTCCGTGATCAGTTCCATGCCGTGGGCCACGGGGCTGGCGCGCATGCCGGCCGGGCGGGAAGTGCGCGACGGCGACGTGGTGGCCTATTACGACGTGGCGCACTGGCTCGCCTGAAGGCGGCCCGGCGGCGCCTACCGGCCCTGGCCGGCCAGCCCCCGGCGCACCTCGGCCGAGCGATCCCACACGTTCGGCAGCGCAGCGTTCGAATAGCCCGACACGAACGGCTTGGCCTGGCCGGTGTCCGGGTCATAGACATGCCGCGCGATGGCGCCGATGTTGCCGCCGTACAGGTGCACGCTGATCGACACCGCATCGGCATGGGCATTCCACACGCGGTGGATGTCGCCGGCGGCGGGCGACAGCACTTCGATCTGGCCCGGCTGCAACGCCACCGGCGGCCCCTCCGGTGCATAGCCGGGCGCGGCGGCCCGGTAGCGCTGGCTCCACTCGCTGCCGCGCAGCATCGCCACGTAGCCCCATACGGTGTGGTCGTGCACCGGCGTGGCCTGCCCCGGCCCCCACACGAAGCTCACCAGGCTGAAGCGCTCCAGCGGATCGCAATGCAGCAGGTACTGCTGGTAGTGCTCGGGATGCGGCACGGCGCAGGCCTCGGGCAGCCAGTCGTCGTGCGCCACCAGCGCCGCCAGCTCGGCCTGCAGCGCCGGCCCGGCCATGCCGGCGGCGCCGTGCCGGTCGGCCAGGCGGGTGGCGCTGACGATGAAATCGCGCAAGCGTTCCGGACCGGTCGCCATCAGGATTCCTCCACCCGCACCAGCACGCGGCCGTGCGGCAGCTTGCCGGCCAGCAGCGGCGCGGCGTAGTCGATGGCTTGCGCCAGCGGGACTTCCTCGGCCATGGCGTCGATGCGTTCGCCCGGCAGGCTCGCGGCCAGGTCGTCCCAGGCGGCCTGGCGCTGCGCCATGGGAGCATAGACGCTGTCGACGCCGGCCAGCGTCACGCCGCGCAGGATGAACGGCGCGACCGAGGCCGGCAGGTCCATGCCCTGCGCCAGGCCGCAGGCCGCGACCACGCCGCCGTAGCGCGTGGCGGCGCAGGCGTTGGCCAGCGTGTGGCTGCCCACGCTGTCGACCACGGCGGCCCAGGTTTCTTTCTGCAGGGGCTTGCCGGGCTCGGACAGCTGCGCGCGCTCGATGATGCGCTGCGCGCCCAGGTCCTTGAGCCGCTGGTGCGCGTCGGCGCGCCCGGTGCTGGCCACCACTTCGTAGCCGCGCCGCGCCAGCAGGGCGATGGCGGTGCTGCCCACGCCGCCGTTGGCGCCGGTGACCAGCACCGGCCCGCTGTCCGGACGGATGCCCAGAGCCTCGAGCCGGCGCACGCACAGCATGGCGGTGTAGCCGGCCGTGCCCAGCATCATGCAGCGGCGCGGCGTCAGGCCCTGCGGCACATGCTGCAGCCATTCGGCGGGCACCCGCGCATAGCCGGCCAGCCCGCCCCAGCGTGTCTCGCCCAGGCCCCAGCCGTTGAGCAGCACCGCATCGCCCGGCGCGAAACCGGGATCGTCGGACTGCTCCACCACGCCGGCGAAGTCGATGCCCGGCACCATCGGGAACTGCCGCACCACCGGCGCCTTGCCGGTGATCGCCAGGGCGTCCTTGTAGTTCAGCGTGGAATACTGCACGCGCACGGTGACCGCGCCGTCCGGCAACTGCCCGGGTTCGACGCGGGCCAGTCCGGCGTGCGTGGTCTTGTCCTGCTGCGTCAGCATCAGCGCCGCAAAGCTCATTGCTAGCTCCTCATGGGTTGCCGCGCGCGGCGACGGGCATCGCGGATGCCCGTCGCCGGCGGGATCGATTCAAGATGGCCGCTTGAATGCAAGCATAGCCCTCAACGGCCGGCGAAGCGCGGGTCGCGCTTGTCGCGGAAGCTGGCCAGGCCTTCCTGGTAGTCGGCGCTGCGGAACACGCGCTCGGTCTCGCGCCAGGCCAGGCCGGCCGTTTCCACCGGGCTTTGCGGCACGGTGGCGGCGGCGAAACGCTTGAGCATCGCCATCACCAGCGGAGCGTTGGCGGCCAGCCGGCGCGCCAGCTTCATGGCCTCTTCCAGGTGCGCGCCGGGCTCGGCCAGGCGGTTGACCAGGCCGACCTCATAGGCGCGCTGCGCGTCCAGTACCTCGCCCAGCAGCATCAGTTCCATCGCCACTTTGTGCGGGATGCGCGCGGCCAGCGAGGCGATCATGCCGCCGGCGAAGCCGAGCTTGGGTTCCGGATAGGTAAAGCGCGCGTCGCGGGTGGCGACGCACAAGTCGCACATGGCCACCAGCACCAGCGCGCCGCCCACGCACCAGCCGCTGACCGCGGCGATCAGCGGCTTGTCCAGCGCCACGCCGACATTCGGGGTGAAGCTGCGATAGTCGGGCGGGCTCTGGGCGTCGCGGTCGCGCCCCGACGAGAAGGCCCGGCTGCCCGCCGCGGTCAGGATGCCGACGCGGTCGTCGGGACTGTCGTTCAGCCGCATCCATGCCGCGGCCAGGCCGGCCTCGACCTCGGGGCCGATGGCATTGAGCCGTTCGGGACGGTTGATGGTGATGACGGCGATGCCGTCCCGCGATTCGTACGTCACCGCATCGCTCATAGCAGGTCTCCTATCTGTTGCAGTAACTGGGGTTTCAGGACTTTGCCGTTGGGCGCCACCGGCAGCGCCGGCACGAACAGGATGCGCCCGGGCCGCTTGTAGGGCGACAGCCGCTCGGCCAGGTGGGCCCGCAGCGCGGCTTCCTGCGGCTGGCGGCCGGGGGCCGGCTCGACCACCGCGACGATTTCTTCGTTGCCGGCCACCGCGTGACCGAACACGGCCGACAACTGCACGTCGGCATGACTGTTGAGAGCCTGCTCCACCTCCAGCGGCGAGACGTTGAAACCGGACCGGATGATCAAATCCTTGGCGCGGCCGACGATCTCGATGCGTCCGTCCGGCAGGCGGCGCGCCAGGTCCTGGCTGTTGAACCAGCCGTCCGGCCGCAGCACCGCGGCGGTCTGCCCGGGCGCGCGGAAATAGCCCAGCATCACGTTCGGCCCGCGCAGCCACAGTTCGCCTTCTGCGCCGTCGGGCACCTCGCGCCCCTCGGCGTCGCAGATGCGCACGCTCATGCCGGGGGTGGGCGGCCCCACCGCAGTGCCGGGATCGGGGTCTTCGAGGCGGGTCCAGCAGGTTCCGGAGGCCTCCGTCAGGCCGTAGCCGTTGTGCAGCGGCAGCCCGAACAGGGCGCGCGCTTGCGCGCGCAGCGTCGGATCCAGCGGCGCGCCCCCCGCGGCGATGAAGCGCAGCGCCGGCGCGGCGGCCCCGTCCGGGGCGGCCTGCACCAGGCGCGCGAACATGGCGGGCGCGCCCTGCAGGATGCTGATGCGCTCGCGCGCCAGCGCATCCAGGCAGCGGCGCGGCTCGAAGCGCGCCACCAGCCGGATGTGCGCGCCCGACGACAGCGTGCCGAGCAGGCCGGACGACAGCCCCATCACGTGCGTGATGGGCAGCACGCCGTACACCCGGTCCGCGGGGGTGACCTGGCGCAGCGTGCGCATCAGGCCGCCGATGTGCAGCAAGTTGGCGTGGCTCAGCATCACGCCCTTGGGCGTGCCGGTGCTGCCGGTGGTGTAGATCAGGGTGGCGACCTGCCGCGCGGCGTCGGCCTGCACGGGTTCGGCGGCACTGGCCGGATCGGCCGCGCCCACCGCCACCGCCCCGAACGGGGTGGCGTGCGCGGCGGCGCCATGGCGGCGGGCATGGGCGGCCGCGTCCGGCGAGGTGTCCAGCGCATACAGCAGGCGGCGCGGCTGCGCCAGGCGCGCCACCGTGTCGACCTCCAGCGGCGCGCGGCGGGCATTCTCGAGCACCGCCCACAGGTCGAGCCGGCCCGCCGCCAGGATGAGCGCGGCCAGCGTCGCGCCGTTCTCGCCCACCAGCATGACGCGCTCGCCGGGCGCGAGGCCGAGCCCGCGCAGGAACGCCTCGGCCTCGTCCACGCGCTGCGCCAGCTCCGCGTACGTCCAGTCGACATGCGCATCGGACAACGCCGGCTGCCGCGGCGCGCGGCGCGCCCAATCGGCCAGGCAATCGGCCAACCGGCGCGGCGCGGGCGCGCTCATTGCGGCTCCACCTTCATTTCGCGGGTCAGCTTCTGCCAGCGCTGCATTTCCGCCTCTACATACGCGCCGAAGGCCTGCGGGGTCGAGCCGGCGGGCTCGGCACCCAGCGTGGTGAGCGTCTTGCGCACCCCCTCGGTCTGCAGCATGGCATTGATGTCAGCGCTGACCCGCTCGAGAATCGGCTGGGGCGTGCCGGCCGGCGCCCACACGCCGTACCAGGCGGTCACGTCGTAGCCCGGCAGGCTCTCGCCGATGGCCGGCACGTCGGGCAGGTAGCTGGACCGCTTGGGCGTGGTCACGCCCAGCACGCGCACCTGGCCCGCCGCGATATACGGCAGCGCCTCGTTGGCGAAGAACATGGTGGACTGCCCGCCGATCACCGACTGGATCGCCTGGGTGCCGCCCTTGAACGGCACGTTGACGATCTGCGCGCCGGACAGCACCTTGAACAGCTCGCACGACAGATACGGCGACGAACCCACGCCCGACGTCGAGCAGCTCAGCGATTCGGGCTCGCGCTTGGCCAGCGTGATCAGTTCGCCGAGCGTGCGCGCGGGCACCTTGGGCCCGACGGCCAGGTAGTTGGGCACCGACGTCACCTGCGCGACCGGCGCCAGGTCCTTGCGCAGGTCATACAACGGCTCTTTATAGAAGAAGTTGTTGAGCACATTCGAGATGCTGCCGAGCAGGAAGGTGTAGCCGTCGGGCTCGGCGCGGGCGACGAATTGCGAGCCCAGCATGCTGCCGGCGCCGGGCTTGTTCTCCACCACCACCGTCTGCTTGAGGCTTTCGGTCAGGCGCGCGGCGATCATGCGCCCCAGGGTGTCGGATGCGCCGCCGGCGGTGTACGGCACGATCATGCGGATCGGCTTGTCCTCGGGCCAGGCCGCCTGCGCGGCGAGCGGCGCCAGTCCCAGCAACAAGAGCGATGACAACAGGCCGCGGCCGCGGCGCGCAAGATGATTCATGGTTGTCTCCTCCGCCTGCGTTCATGCGCAGGCGTGTGGTTGTCGGAAACGCGGGCGGCGCCCGCTCAGCGCTGGAACTGGCCGAAGGCTTCCAGGGCGCGCACCGAATACACATAGGCGGCGCCGGCATTGAGCGCCACCGCGGTGCCCAGCGCCTCGGCGACTTCCTCGGCGGTGGCGCCGGCCTGCTGCGCCGCCGCCGCGTGCGAGGAAATGCAGCCGTCGCAGCGGGTGGTCACCGCCACGGCCAGCGCGATCAGTTCGCGGGTCTTGGCATCGAGCGCCTGACCCTTACCGAGCGCCTCGTTGAGGCCGCGATACGCGCCGACCACCGGCGGATTGGCCTCGGCGAACGCGCCGGCGGCCTTGCGCAGGTTGGTCAGCGTGTCGGTCCAGTTATTCATCATGGTGCTTGTCTCCTTGGGTACGGGGGATGAAGGCGGGCCGCGGCCCGCCGCGGGTTCAATGGCGCGGGCGCGGCTGGATCAGGCCGCCGCCGGCCTTCGGCGGATGCGCGCGCAGCGCCTCCTCGATCGGGTCGGTGCCCCAGCCGGGCCGGTCCGGCACCAGCAGGTGGCCGTCGCGGTATTCGGGCGCATGCGTGAACAGCTCGTCGTCCCAGGCGAGCCGGTCGATGTCGGTTTCCATGATGCGGAAGTTGGGCACCGCGCAGGCAAAATGCGCGTTCATGAAGGTGCACAGGTGGCCATAGAAGTTGTGCGGCGCCACGTTGACCTCGTACGTCTCGGCCAGGTCGGCGATCTTCATCGACTGCCACACGCCGTTCCACACCGCGTCCACGATGGCCACGTCGACCGCGTTGCCGCGCAGGAACGGCAGGAACTCGCGGGTGCCGAACAGCGTCTCGCAGGAACTCACCGGATGGGGGCTGTGCTGGCGGATGTAGGCCAGGGCGTCGGGGCTGTAGCTGTCGATCTCGACCCAGAACAGGTCGTGGTCGGCGATGGCCCGCAACAGCTTGAGATAGCCCTCGGTCTTGGCGTTGAAATTCAGGTCCAGCAGGATGTCCATCTCGGGGCCGGCGCCATCGCGCAGTGCCTCGAGGTTGTCGCGCAGGTTGCGGATCAGCCGGCGCTCGACGTTCAGCTCGGGGTAGAACGGCGCCGCGAAGCCCGGCCGCCAGGCATGCGCGGGGCCGTCGTCGAACAGGAACAGGTTGGTCTTGAGGGCGCTGAAGCCGCGCTCGCGCGCCTCGGCGCCCATGGCCTTGACGCCGTCCAGGCCGGTGACGGGCGGGCCGAAGTACTTGGGATGGTTGATCCGCCACGCCGGGCAATGCGACCAGTACACGCGCAGCCGGTCGCGCAGCTTGCCCCCCAGCAGCTCGTAGCACGGCACGCCGAGCGCCTTGGCGCGCACATCCAGCAAGGCGTTCTCGAGCGCGCCGATGCCCTCGCCCACCACCCCGCCGGCCGCCGGGCGGGTCCGGCTGTACGCCTCGGCATAGAAGCGCTGCGGACCGGGCACGGGCTGGCCGACCAGGCCCTGCGCCAACTGCGCGATGACGGCGCTCACGCCCGGCGAGCCGAACCCTTCGTCGTATTCGCTCCAACCGACGATGCCCGCGTCGGTCTCGATCTTCAGGAAGTGATAGTTGCGCCAGCCCGCGTCGCACGCGAGGGTTTCGACATTGACGATCTTCACGCAGTCTCCTTATTTCCCAAAATTTAGGACTTATATCTTTTTATTCAGGACTTAAATTCATACTACGCGCAAAATCCGCGTCGTTCAACCTTTTGGATATTGCGTCCTGTTATTTGGGATTAACGAGCGCTTGCATGGTGGGTGTCGGACACCCACGCGAAAACAGGCCAGACGGCCAAGGTGCCAGACACCCTGTGGGTGTCTGGCACCTGCGCGCAGAGGAGAGGCGCCATGCGCGCGCATGGCGGGGCAAGAGAAGCAGAAGGCCGCGCGCGGCTGGCGCGGCGGCCGGCGTCAGGCCGTGGCGGCCGGCGCGGCGTAGGGGCCGGAGTAGCCCAGCTGCCGCGAGATGGCCTCGGCGGCTTCGAGGATGAGCGGGACATACTGGGCCATCTTGACCGAGGTCAGGCGGTCCAGCGGGCCGGAGATGCCGAGCGCCGCCACCGGCCGCTCCAGGCCGCTGAAAATCGGCGCGGCCACGCCGCCGATGCCGTCGCGCCATTCGCCCCGGTTGATGGCGTAGCCGGCGCGCGCGACCTCGGCCAGTTCCTGCTTGAGCACGTCTTCCGTGGCGCGCGTGGTCTGGGTGTGCGAATGCAGCTGGCTCTTGTAGTGCGAGATGTAGTCGAGCTGCTGGAACGCCAGCAGGGCCTTGCCGGTGGCCACGGCATAGGCCGGCGCGCGGCCGCCGATCACCGAATAGGCGCGGATGGGCTGCGGGCTGTCGATCTTGTCGATGTAGACCACGTCCAGCCCGTCGAGCACCGACAGGTGCACGGTCTCGCCGGTCTGGATCGCCAGGGCGCGCATGAAGGGCGGCGCGTAGCTACGGACATCCATGTTCGACAGCTGCCGCGCGCCCAGCTCGAACATCTTCAGCGTGCTGCGATAGCTGCCCGTGTCCTGGTCGCGCACCACGTAGCCGGCATGGGCCAGCGTCTGCAGGGTCCGGTGGGTGTTGCTGCGCGACAGCCCGCACACCTTGGCGATCTCGTCCAGCGTATGCGCCCGGCCGTCGAGCTTGCTGACGGTCTCGAGCACCATCAATCCCTTCAGTAGAGTCTTGTCCATGTACGGTTACCAGATTGCCACGCACGCCATTGTATGCGCTGCCCCCCGGGCATCCCGGCCGCTTGCGGTCACTTGAGGTCGGCGTTCTTGACCACGTCGGCCCAGATGGCGATCTCGTCGCGCAATGCCTGGTCGGTCTGTTGCGGCGTGGTCGGCACGGCCGTGGCGCCCTGCCCCGCCATGGCCTGGCGCACCGATGGCTGCCCGGCGGCCTGCCGCATGGCGGCCGACAGGCGCTGCACCACCTGGTCCGGCGTGTCGCGCGGCGCCAGCATCGCATAGCGCGTGCTGAGGTCATAGCCGGCGATACCCTGTTCCTGCAGGGTCGGCACGTCCGGCAGCGCCGGCGCGCGCGCCGCCGTGGTGACGCCGATGAAGCGCAGCTTCGGGTTGGCGACCTGCGACATCAGCGTCGGCATGGTGTCGAACACCATGTCGACCTGGCCGCCCATCAGGTCGGCCAGGGCCGGGCCGCTGCCCTTGTAGGGCACGTGCAGCAGGCGCGTGCCGGTGGCGAGCTGGAATTTCTCGGCCACCATGTGCTGCGACGAACCGTAGCCGGCCGAGCCGTACGACAGCTCGCCGGGCCGGCGCTTGGCCAGCGCGATCAGTTCCTGGATGTCGCGCGCCGGCAGGTCGGCGCGCACCACCACGGCCAGCGGCGTGGTGGTGGCCATGGAGACGCCGCGCAGCGATTCGGGGAACGCGTATTGCTGCTGCTTCGACGGCAGCAGCGAATTGATCGCCAGGCTGCCCACCGCGCCCAGCAGCACGGTGTATCCGTCCGGCTTGGCGTTGACCACCGCCTGGGCGCCGATCTCGCCGGCCGCGCCGGCCTTGTTCTCGACCACGACCGGCTGGCCCAGGATGCGGGCCAGTTGCTCGGCATAGACGCGCGCCGAGAAATCGGTGGCGCCGCCGGGCGGATAGGGCACCACCATGCGGATGGGGGCGGCGGGCCAGGAACCGGCGAACGCGGTGGTGGCGGCGGCGGCGGCGGCGAGCAGCAGGATGCCGCCCAGGCGGGAAATGAATGCGGCCATGTCAGTCTCCTTTGAGGGTTATCCCAATTTCTGGGATTTAAATTCTATTATTTGATTTTTTATAGGCTCCCATATAACATTTCAGGCGTCAATCGCATTCGGCCGGGGACGGCCCACAGGAGCACAAATGAAGCAGGAATCCACCCTGGCGGGTGTACGGGTCATCGAAATCTGCAATGTGGCGGCCGGGCCGTTCTGCGGCCTGCTGCTGGCCGACATGGGGGCCGACGTGGTCAAGATCGAACCCCCCGGCACGGGCGACACCCTGCGCAGCTGGGCGCCCATCACCGATGGCTACAGCGAGAATTTCGCCTCGCTGAACCGCAACAAGCGCTCGGTGGCCCTGAACCTGAAGGACGAGGCCGACCGCCAGGTGGCGGCCGACCTGATCGCGCATGCCGACGTGCTGATCGAAAACAACCGGCCCGGCGTCATGGACCGGCTCGGCCTGGGCTACCAGGCCATGTCGGCGCGCAACCCCAGGCTGGTCTATTGCTCCATCTCGGCCTACGGGCAGAGCGGCCCGCGCAGCCAGGAAGGCGGCTTCGACCTGACCCTGCAGGCCATGAGCGGCCTCATGAGCGTCACCGGCGAGCCGGACGGCGCCCCGGTCAAGTGCGGCGTGCCGGTCTGCGATTTCACTGCCGGGCTGTACGGCGCCTTCTCGGTGGCGGCCGCGCTGCGCGCCGTGCAGGCGGGCCAGCCGGGCACGCACATCGATGTCTCGATGCTCGGCGCCACGCTGGGCATCGCCGCGCTGCAGACTTCCCAGTACTTCGGCATGGGGGTGGATCCGGTCAAGCTGGGCTCGGCGCACCCGCGCAATGCCCCCTACCAGGTGTTCCGCTGCCAGGGCGGCTATTTCGGCATGGCGGCCGGCAACGACTCGCTCTGGAAGGCCGTGTGCCAGGTGGTCGGCCGCCCGGAACTGTTCGACGACGAACGCTATGCCAGCACCACCGCGCGCGCCACCCACCAGGAAAGCCTGCGCGACACCCTGGAAGAAATCTTCGCCGGCGCGGACGCCGACACCTGGCTGGCGCGCTTTCGCGAGGCCGGTGTGCCGTGCGCGCCCATCAACCGCTATTCCGACGTGCTGGGCGACCCGCAGGTCGAGCACATGCAATGGGTGCAGGACCTGACGCTGCCCAACGGCGCGCAGACCAAGACCTTCGTCTCGCCCATCCGCTTCGACGCGCGCACCGCCGGCGTGGCGCGCCGCCCGCCCGGGCTGGGCGAGCACAACGCGGAAGTGCTGGCCGAATTGCGCGCCCGGGTGGAGCAATGACGGCCATGACCGACACCGTGCTCGCCATCGACAAGTCGCCGCAAGTCTGGACCTACACGCTCAACCGGCCCGACAAGCGCAACGCGCTGTCGGCCGAGCTGGTCGAGGCGCTGATCGAAGGCGTCGACGCCGCACATGCGGAACAGATCCCCCTGCTGGTATTCCGCGGGGCGGGCAAGAACTTCAGCGCCGGGTTCGACTTCACCGGCTATGAAGCGCAAAGCGAGGGCGACCTGCTGTTGCGCATGGTGCGCATCGAGACCTTGCTGCAACGCGTGGCCGGCTCGCCCAGCTTGACTCTGGCGCTGGCCCATGGCCGCAATTTCGGCGCCGGGGTCGACCTGGTCGCCGCCTGCAAGCTGCGTCTGTGCACGCCCGACGCCAGCTTCCGCATGCCCGGCCTGAAGTTCGGGCTGGTGCTGGGCACCCGGCGCTTCCGCAATATGGTGGGCGCCGACAATGCGCTGTCCATCCTGGGCAGCGCGCGCAGCTTCGACGCCGAGGAAGCCGCCCGCATCGGCTTCGTGCAACGGCTCGCGGCCGACGCCGACTGGCCGGCCCAGGTGCAGCAAGCGGCCGACACCGCCACGGCGCTCGACGCGCCGACGCGCGCCAGCCTCTACCAAGCACTCGACACCAATGCGCCCGACGCCGATCTGGCGGCGCTGGTCCGGTCGGCATCGCGGCCGGGGTTCAAGGCGCGCATACGGCAATACCTGGACGGCTGACCCAGCCCGCCCGGCCACGGAGGAGGAACATTCATGTCATCCGGATTCAACCAGCAAGACAAGCAGGTGGCGCTGGCCGACCTGGCCGCGCTGATACCCGACGGCGCCTCGGTCGCGCTGGGCGGCAGCTTCCTGCATCGCGGGCCGTTCGCGTTCGTGCGCGAACTGGTGCGGCAGAACAAGGCGCGCCTGGAAATCATCAAGCAGTCGCCCGGCTACGACATCGACCTGTTGTGCCGCGCCGGCGTCGCGGCGCGCGCGCGCACCGGCATCGTCGCCATGGAAGGCAACTTCGGCCTGGCGCCCTATTACCGGAAGGCGGTCGAGACGGGCAAGCTGGAACTGGAGGAACACGCCTGCGCCACCCTGACCGCCGGCCTGCGGGCCGCCGCCTACGGGGTGCCGTTCCAGCCCTGCGCGGGGGTCGAGGGCAGCCAGCTGATCGACATCAACGGCTGGCAGCGCCTGGAAGACCCTTATGGCACGGGCAAGTCGGCCTGGGTGATCCCGGCGGTGCAGCCGGATTTCGCCGTGATCCACGCCAATGAAGTGGATCGCCGCGGCAATGTGCGGGTGCTGGGCACTTCGCACTGGGACCGCATCATGAGCCGCGCCGCGCGCAGTGTGCTGGTGGTGGCCGAGCGCGTGGTCGACAGCGAGGTGTTCGAGCGCCAGCCCGAGGTCACGCTGGTTCCGTATTTCATGGTGCAGGCCTACGCGGTGGTGCCGCGCGGCGCGTGGCCGGGCTCGTGCTGGCCGGAGTATGAAATCGATTATGCGGCGGTGGAGCATTACCTGGATCCCGCCGCGCTGCAGGCGCACCTGGACGCCGCGCCCGAAGCCTCGCAGGAGCACGCATGAGCACGCACTGGTCGCCCTTCTCGTACATCGTCACCAACCTGGCCCGCTTCATCCGCCCGGACGAGATCACTTTCAGCGGCGTGAATTCGACCCTGCCGATGCTGGCCTGCCTGCTGGCCAAGCGGGCCTATGACTGGGATTTCATCTACATCAATGTCGCCGGCGGGGTGGACCCGCGGCCCTCCAAGGTGCCGCTATCCAGTTCGGACCCGGTGCTGGCGGAACACAGTGCGTCGATTTTCGATAACGAGGATTTCTACGACCTGTGCTGCCGCGGCCGCATGGACCTGACGTTCCTGGGCGCCGCGCAGATCGATGGCGCGGGCAACGCCAACAATTCCTGCATCGGCGACTGGCACCAGCCGAAGGTGCGGCTGCCGGGCGGCGGCGGCGGCGCGGTGATGCTGCCCACCGCCAAGCGGGCCTGCACCTGGCGCACCGAGCACTCGCGCCGCACGTTCGTGGACCAGCTGCATTTCCGCACCTCGTGGGGCGGCTTCCACGGCGTGGCCACGCCGATCGCGGTGTTCGTCAAGCGCGACGGCCGGCTGGCCCTGCAATCGTGGCACCCGGAATCGAGCCTGCGGGAAGTTCAGGAACGCACCGGTTTCAGCTTCGATCACACCGGCGCCGCGCCGACCGAACCGCCCACCGAGCGCGAAGCCCGCGCCCTGGCCGAACTGGACCCGGACGGCACGTTCGAGCGCGATGCCGCAGTGACGCTACGGTAAGGGGGGGTGGGCCCCGGGGCTTGAGATGAGGGGGGGCATCGGTGAAGGAGACAGTGGGGTTGGGTTCTTCAGGCGCCCGCGCATGGCGGCGGGACCCGGGCGGCCACGTCGCTCGGCTCGGGCGCGCCACCAGGCGCCCTCGGCCCCCTGCGGGGGCTGCCCTCGCTCCAACTGGCCGCCCGGGTCCCGCCGCCATGCGCGGGCTCGCGATGTCTCGGGTTCATACCCCGTGCCTTGTGCGGGTGTCTGGCACCTGCTTGCGGGGCAACGCCCGGGGCCTCATGCAGGTGTCAGACACCCCGGGCACCGGGTCTCGTCAGGCAAGGCCGTGCCCAGGGGTGTCTGACACCTACTGTCTACACCTACTTCCGCCATCGCCGACGGCTCGGCCTCGCGCATGCCGTTGCCGTGAGTCCTGGCCGGGGCTGGGCGGTGCGGGCCGGCCAGTTGGAGCGAGGGCAGCCCCCGCAGGGGGCCGAGGGCGCCTGGTGGCGCGCCCGAGCCGAGCGACGTGGCCGGCCCGCACCGCCCAGCCCCGGCCAGGACGCCCGACGAACACCGCACTCCGCACGAAACGAACCACCCCCCACGAACCCAGACACGAAACAATCCCCCCGCACCCGCTGCCGCCTAGATAAACAAAGAGAGGAACCCGCCATGCCCCTCCCCCCCACCCTGTGCGCCGCCTTCCCTGATCTGTGGCGCAGCCAAGCCTGGGCGAACCGCCCCGCGCTGATCGACGCGCGCGGCGAGACGACGCTTTCGTATGGGCAGTTGCATGACGCGGTGGCCGCGATGGCGGGCCGGCTACGGCAGGCGGGGGTGGCGCCGCGCCAGCGCGTGGCTATCGCCATGGAGCGCACGCTGGCCGGCGTGACCGCCATACTCGGCGCCATGGCCGCCGGCGCCTGCCCCTGCCCGCTGGAACCGCGCCTGACGCGCGACGAAATCCTGGCCCGGCTCGCCACCGCCGGCATCGGCATCGTGCTGGCCGACCGCGCCAACCGCGCCGCCTATGCCGGCATGCCCGGCATCCGGCTGCTCGACGCCGACGCGCTGGAACCGGCCGCGCCCTTCTGGAACCCGGACATCGCCGCCGACGACCCCGGCCTGCTGCTGTTCACCTCCGGCAGCACCGGCCGCCCCAAGGGCGTGCTGCAAAGCCACCGCGGCCTGCTCAACAACGCGCGCGGCATCATCCCCGCCACCGGCCTCACCGAGGCCGACAAACTCCTGCACGTCATGCCGCTGTATCACACCAACGGCCTGAACAACCAGCTCTTCAGCCCCCTGCTGGCCGGCGCGTGCATCGTGCTGGGCGACCGGTTCCGCGCCCAGGACATGCCCGCGCTGATGGACCTGCACCGCCCCACCCTCATCACCGGCGTGCCCACCATGTACTCGCGCATGCTCGACCACCCCTGCACGCCGGCCAGCCTGGCCGCCCTGCGCTTCGCGCGCTGCGGCTCGGCGCCCATCACGCGCGAGCTGCATGCCCGCATCGAAGCCATGCTGGGCTGCCCGCTGATCGTCTCGTACGGCTTGTCCGAAGCCACCTGCACCTCCACCATCAACCCGCCCGGACAGCGCAGGATCGGTTCCATCGGCCTGCCCCTGCCCGGCCAGCGGGTCTTCCTGCGCGACCCCGAAGGCCGGGAAATCGCTAGCGCGGACATGGATGGAGAAATCTGCATCGCCGGCGACAGCCTGATGCTGGGCTACGTCGGCGCCGCGGCCGACGGCGTGCTGGAGCCGGCGCCCGCCGTGCTGCGCACCGGCGACCTGGGACGCCGCGACGCCGACGGCTATTTCTATATCACCGGCCGGCTGAAAGACGTGATCATCCGCGGCGGGGAGAACATTTCCCCCATGCTGATCGAGCAGGCGCTGTGCGCCAGCCCGGCGGTCCACAGCTGCTGCGTGGTGGGCAGACCCGACGCCGACCTGGGCGAAGTGCCCGTGGCGTTCGTGGTGCCGGCGCCCGGGACGCGCGCCGGCGCGGCCGACCTCAAGGCGCTGGTGGCGGACCGGCTGTCGCGCATCCACCAGCTCGAGGACGTGATATTCGTGCAGGCGCTGCCCGAGAACTCGGTGGGCAAGGTCGACCGCAAGGCGCTGGCGCGGGCGCTCGCCGCGCCAGCCTGAGGCGCGGCTCAGCCGCCGATGTAGCTCATCTCGACCCGGCGCTCGCCGTCCGCCGGCGCGGTGCCGCGGCCGCGCAGCTCGGAATAGCGGTCGTCGCGCTGCGCCCAGATGCCGGCGATGGCCTCGGCCAGCTGCGCATCGCTCGCGCCGCCGCGCAGCAGGCCGCGCAGGTCGTGCCCGTGCGAGGCGAACAGGCACAGGAACACCTTGCCCTCCGGCGACAAGCGCGCGCGCGTACAGCCGCCGCAGAACGCGTGGGTGACGCTGGAGATGACGCCGATCTCGCCGCCGCCGTCGGCATAGGCCCAGCGTTCGGCCACGCGGCCCATGATCTCGCTTTCGAGCGGACGCAGCGGATGCGCCGCGCCGATCACGCGCAGCACTTCGTCGCTGGGCACGACTTCCGTCAGGTTCCAGCCATTGGTGGTGCCGACGTCCATGTATTCGATGAAGCGCAGCACGTGGCCGGAATGGCGGAAGCGCCGCGCCATGGGCAGGATCTGGTCGTCGTTCAGGCCGCGCCGCACCACCATGTTGACCTTCACGGGCGCCAGCCCGGCCTCGGCCGCGGCGTCGATGCCGTGCAAGACGTCGTCGGGCGTGAAGGTGCTGTCGCTCAGGCGCGCGAACATGTCGGCGTCGAGGGCGTCCAGGCTGACCGTCACGCGCGTCAGGCCGGCCTGCTTGAGGGCGGCCGCCTTGCGGCGCAGCAGCGTGCCGTTGGTGGTGAGGGTCAGCTCCAGCGGCCGGCCGGCCGGGGTGCGCAGCTCGGCCAGCATGCCGACCAGGGCCTCGATGTTCTTGCGCAGCAGCGGCTCGCCGCCGGTCAGGCGGATTTTCTCGACCCCCAGCTGCGTGAACTGGCGCGCCAGCCGGGTGATTTCCTCGAACGAGAGCAGCGCCGACTGCGGCATGAAGACATAGTTGCCGTCGAACACTTCACGCGGCATGCAATAGGTGCAGCGGAAGTTGCAGCGGTCGGTGACCGAAATGCGCAGGTCGCGCATGGGCCGCGCCCGCGCGTCCAGCGCGGGCTGCCCGGCGGGCGGCAAAGGCGCCTGCGGCACGCGCGGGGCGGTGCGGTCGGCCAGGAAGATGACTTTGCTCATGCAAACATCATATCGCGCAAATCACTGCCATGTGGTTCGGCCAAACGCCTCCTGCAGCGTCTGGAGCCGGCCGGTGTCGGTGGCATCGTAGCCCGCCAGCTGGCTGACGTAGGACAGGTATTCCCGGCCGCGCATGATGCCGAGCAAATCCTGCATGGCCGGCGTATCCAGCGAAGCGCGGCGGATGGCGAAGAAATAGCGCTCGCGCACCAGCGGGATGAAATCCAGGCCGAAGCGCGAGGCGGCCGTCTCGACGCCCACCCCGGTGTCGGCCATGCCGCTGGCGATGTGGGCGGCGATGGCCATGTGGGTGAATTCATTGGTCTCGTAGCCCTGCACGGCGCCGGTCGACACGCCCGCCTGCTCCAGCATGAGCCCCACCAGATAGCGGGTGCTGGAACCGATCTGCCGGTTCACGAACCGCACGTCGGGGCGCGCCAGGTCGGCCATGCCCTGGATGCGCTTGGGATTGCCCGCCACCACGAACAAGCCGGTATTGCGCACCGCGAGATGGATCAGCAGGTAGTCGTCGGGCGCCAGCCATTGCGCGTAGCGCGCCATGATGGGCGCCTCGAACGGCCCGCTGGGCACCTGGAAGCCGGCCAGGTCGCACTCGTGGCGCTCCAGCGAAGCGAGCGCCTCGATGGCGGTGCGGTAGCGCAGCTCCAGCCCCGGCTGGCGGCCGCTCATGTGCTGCATCAGGGACTCCACCGCGAAGCCGTGGCTGGCATGCAGCCGCAGGTGCGGAACGGCCTCGGGCAGCAGCTTTTCGAGCTCTTCCTGCAATTCGGAGGCCAGGCTCTCCAGGGTCGGCATCAGGCGCGCCTCGATGCGGCGGTTGGCCCACAGCAGGCGCTGGGCGAACGGCGACAGTTCGGTGCCCTGGCGCCTCCGGGTGATCAGCAGTTGCGTGCCGAACAGGTCTTCGAAGCGGCGCAATACCCCCCAGGCATGGCGGTACGACAGGCCGCAGGCGCGGCAGGCGCCCGCGATATTGCCGGTGGCGTCGATGGCCGACAGCAGCGACAGCATGTCTTGCAGCGGCTGGCCGGGCTCGCCGGCGGCGCCTTCCAGGAGCCATTGCGGCTGCAGCCCGATGCGGAATTTATATGTCATTAATTTCTTATTGAACCTGGTCAGATTGGCGTTTAGAGTACGCTGATCCAGCGAATCCCGGCATATTTATATGTTTTATAAAACATATTATCAAGCCCGCCGGGGCGCCACAAGAACGCCATGCGCCCTGCCCACGGCAGGCCGCCACCAGGAGACCGCCATGCCGATTTCCCCGGCCGAACAAAACCCGCCCGGCAGCGCCCGCGGCGGGCCGCCGGCCGTGCCGGCGCGCCAGTCCGGCCCGGCCGCCGTGGCCGCGCGCGCCGCGGCGCGCCTGCGCGACCAGCCCGGCGCCCTGCTGCCCATCCTGCATGCCGTGCAGGATGAACTGGGCTGTATCCCGGCCGACGCGGTGCCCGCCATCGCCGAGGCCCTGAACCTGTCGCGCGCCGAAGTCCATGGCGTGATTACCTTCTACCCGCATTTCCGCGCCGAGCCGGCCGGCCGGCATGTGCTGGCAGTGTGCCGCGCCGAGTCCTGCCAGGCGATGGGCGGCGACGGCCTGGCCGATCATGCGCGCCGGGCGCTCGGCTGCGACTTCCACGGCACCACCGCCGACGGCGAGTTCACGCTGGAACCGGTCTATTGCCTGGGCCTGTGCGCCCAGTCGCCGGCGGTGATGCTCGACGGCCAGCCGCACGCGCGCGTCACGCCAGACAAGCTGGGCCGGCTGCTGGCGCGCGCCGCGCAGGGCGACGCGGAGACCCGGCCATGAACGCGCCGGTCACCGTCTACCTGCCGCGCGACGCGGCCGCGCTGGCCATGGATGCCGACGCCGTGGCGCGCGCCATCGAGCACGAAGCCGCCCGGCGCGGCCAGCCAGTGCGCCTCGTGCGCAACGGCTCGCGCGGCCTGCTGTGGCTGGAACCGCTGGCCGAAGTCGCCACGCCGGCCGGCCGCATCGCCTACGGGCCGGTGCAGCCCGACGACGTGGCCGGCCTGTTCGAGGCCGGCTGGCTGCAGGGCGGCGCGCACCGCTTGCGCCAGGGGCCGACCGAGGACATCCCCTACCTGAAGCGGCAGCAGCGCCTGACCTTCGCGCGGGTCGGCGTCACCGACCCGCTCTGCACCGACGACTACCTGGCGCACAGCGGGCTGCAGGGCCTGCGGCGCGCGCTGGCCATGACGCCGCAGCAGATCGTCGACGAGGTCATCGAATCGGGCCTGCGCGGGCGCGGCGGCGCGGCCTTTCCCACCGGCATCAAGTGGAAGACCGTGCTGACCACGCCGGCGCCCCGCAAATACATTGTCTGCAATGCCGACGAAGGCGATTCCGGCACGTTCTCCGACCGCCTGCTGATGGAAGGCGACCCCTACGTGCTGATCGAGGGCATGGCGATCGCCGGCCTGGCCGTGGGCGCCGCCTACGGCTACATCTATGTGCGCTCGGAGTATCCGCACGCCATCGCCGCGCTGGAGCAGGCCATCGAGCGGGCGCGCCGCGCCGGCTGGCTGGGCGACGACATCCAGGGCAGCGGCCGGCGCTTCGACCTGGAAGTGCGCAAGGGCGCCGGAGCCTATATCTGCGGCGAAGAAACCTCGCTGCTCGAAAGCCTGGAGGGCAAGCGCGGCGTGGTGCGCGCCAAGCCGCCGCTGCCGGCCATCGCCGGCTTGTTCGGGCAGCCCACTGTCATCAACAACGTCATCTCGCTGGCGTCGGTGCCCATCATCCTGGCGCGCGGCGCGGCCTACTACCGCGACTACGGCATGGGGCGCTCGCACGGCACCCTGCCGTTCCAGCTGGCCGGCAACCTCAAGCGCGGCGGCCTGGTGGAAGCGGCCTTCGGCGTCACGTTGCGCGAACTGCTGTACGACTACGGCGGCGGCAGCGCCTCCGGGCGGCCGCTGCGCGCGGTGCAAGTGGGAGGCCCGCTGGGCGCCTACCTGCCCGAATCGCAATGGGACGTGCCGCTGGACTACGAAGCCTACGCCGCCATCTCGGCCATGATCGGCCACGGCGGCATCGTGGCGTTCGACGACACGGTCGACATGGCGCGCATGGCGCGCTACGCGATGGAGTTCTGCGCGGTCGAATCGTGCGGCAAGTGCACGCCGTGCCGCATCGGCGCGGTGCGCGGGGTCGAGACCCTGGACAAGATCGCCGCGCGCGGCCCGCAGCACGAGCAGCAGGTGCACCTGCTGCGCGACCTGTGCGACACCATGCTGGGCGGATCGCTGTGCGCCCTGGGCGGCATGACGCCCTACCCGGTGCTGTCGGCACTGGACCATTTCCCAGAAGACTTCGGGGTGGCCGCGCGCGCGGCCGCACACCCGGCCTGACCACCACGAGGCCAGCCATGCTCGAAACCGTCATCAAGCGCGACCGCGACCTGGGCACTCCCGCCCGCGTGGCGGACACGCTCGTCACCCTGACCATCGACGGCCAGCCGGTCACGGTGCCGGCAGGCACCTCCGTGATGCGCGCCGCGGCCGAAGCCGGCATCAACATCCCCAAGCTGTGCGCCACCGACAGCCTCGAGCCGTTCGGCTCGTGCCGCCTGTGCCTGGTGCAGATCGACGGGCGGCGCGGCTATCCCGCGTCGTGCACCACGCCGGCCGAGGACGGCATGGTGGTCTACACCGAGACGCCCAAGCTGCACGAGCTGCGGCGCGGCGTCATGGAGCTGTATATCTCCGACCACCCGCTCGACTGCCTGACCTGTCCGGCCAATGGCGATTGCGAGCTGCAGGACATGGCCGGCGTGGTGGGGCTGCGCGCGGTGCGCTACGGCCACGACGGCGCCAACCACCGGCACGACCGCACCGACGACTCGAACCCGTATTTCTCGTACGACCCGTCCAAGTGCATCGTCTGCAACCGCTGCGTGCGGGCCTGCGAGGAAACCCAGGGCACGTTCGCCCTGACCATCTCCGGCAAGGGCTTCGCCTCGCGCGTGGCGGCCGGGCAGGACCAGCCGTTCCTGGAAAGCGAGTGCGTATCGTGCGGCGCCTGCGTGCAAGCGTGCCCGACCTCGACCCTGCAGGAAAAGACCGTCATCATGATGGGCCAGGCCGAGCATTCGGTGATCACCACGTGCGCGTACTGCGGCGTCGGCTGCGGCTTCAAGGCCGAAATGAAGGGCCAGGAAGTGGTGCGCATGGTGCCCTGGAAAGACGGCCAGGCCAACCGCGGGCACGCCTGTGTGAAAGGCCGCTTCGCCTGGGGCTACGCCACCCACAAGGAACGCGTGCTCAAGCCGATGATCCGCGCGCGCATCACCGACCCTTGGCGCGAAGTCTCGTGGCAGGAAGCGATCGACTACGCGGCCGCCGAATTCCGCCGCATCCAGGCCAAGCACGGCCGCGACGCGGTCGGCGGCATCACGTCCTCGCGCTGCACCAACGAGGAAACCTGGCTGGTGCAGAAACTGGTGCGCGCCGCCTTCGGCACCAATAACGTCGACACCTGCGCGCGCGTCTGCCATTCGCCCACCGGCTATGGCCTGAAGCAGACGCTGGGCGAATCGGCCGGCACGCAGACCTTCGATTCGGTCATGCATACCGACGTGGTGATCCTGATGGGCGCCAATCCCAGCAGCGCGCATCCGGTGTTCGCCTCGCGCCTGAAGCGCCGGCTGCGCCAGGGCGCGCGGCTGATCGTCATCGACCCGCGCCGCACCGAGCTGGTCAGCTCGCCGCACATCAAGGCCGCGTTCCACCTGCCGGTGCGCCCCGGCACCAACGTGGCGCTGCTGACCGCCATGGCGCACGTGATCGTGACGGAAGGGCTGGTCGACGAGGACTTCGTCGCGCGCCGCTGCGAAGCCAAGGCCTTCGAGCAGTGGCGCGAGTTCGTCGCGCGGCCCGAGCACGCGCCCGAGGCCACCGAGGCGGTCACGGGCGTGCCGGCCGCGGATGTGCGCGGCGCGGCGCGCCTGTACGCCACCGGCGGCAACGGCTCGATCTACTACGGGCTGGGCGTCACCGAGCACAGCCAGGGATCCACCGCGGTGATGGCCATCGCCAACCTGGCCATGGCCACCGGCAACATCGGCCGCGAAGGCGTGGGCGTCAACCCGCTGCGCGGCCAGAACAACGTGCAGGGCTCGTGCGACATGGGCTCGTTCCCGCACGAGCTGCCGGGCTACCGGCATATCTCGGACGACGCCGTGCGCGGCGCCTTCGAGGCCGACTGGGGCGTCACCCTGCAGCCCGAGCCCGGGCTGCGCATCCCCAACATGTTCGAGGCGGCGCTGGCCGGCAGCTTCAAGGGCCTGTACTGCCAGGGCGAGGACATCGTGCAGTCCGATCCCAATACGCAGCACGTGGCGGCCGCGCTGGCGGCCATGGAATGCATCGTGGTCCAGGACCTGTTCCTGAACGAGACCGCCAAGTACGCGCACGTGTTCCTGCCGGGCTCGTCGTTCCTGGAAAAGGACGGCACCTTCACCAACGCCGAGCGCCGCATCTCGCGCGTGCGCAAGGTCATGGAGCCCAGGAACGGCCTGTCCGACTGGCAGGTGACCGCGGCGCTGTCGAACGCGCTGGGCTACCCCATGGACTACCGCCACCCCAGCGAGATCATGGACGAGATCGCCCGCCTGACGCCGACCTTCGCCGGCGTCACCTACGAAAAGCTGGACCGGCTCGGCAGCCTGCAATGGCCGTGCAACGACGTCGCGCCGGACGGCACGCCGATCATGCATATCGACGAATTCGTACGCGGCAAGGGCAAGTTCATGATCACCAAGTACGTGCCCTCGGACGAACGCAGCACCCGCGAATTCCCGCTGCTGCTGACCACCGGCCGCATCCTGTCGCAGTACAACGTCGGCGCGCAGACGCGCCGCACCGCCAACGTGGCCTGGCACAGCGAGGACGTGCTCGAGATCCATCCGCAGGACGCCGAGGACCGCGGCATCGCCGAAGGCGATTGGGTCGGCGTGCACAGCCGGGCGGGCCAGACGGTGCTGCGCGCCACGCTGACCGACCGGGTGCAGCCCGGCGTGGTCTACACCACGTTCCACTTCCCCGAATCGGGCGCCAACGTGGTCACCACCGACAGCTCCGACTGGGCCACCAACTGCCCGGAATACAAGGTGACGGCGGTGCAGGTGATGCGCGTGACGCAGCCCTCGGAATGGCAGCGCCAGTGGTCGCGCTTTTCGGACATCCAGCACAAGCTGCTGCGCGAGCGGGCCCGCGAGGCCGAGGCCGCGCTGAGCGGCAAGTGAGCCGAGCGCGCCCCATGGACGACCGCCTGTACCGCCGCCCGCCCGCCGGACGCGCCGATTGCGCCGAAGCGGCGGTGCTGCGCGTGCGCGGCGGCGCCCCCGACGCCGCCACCCAGACCGACCGGGTCGCCGAGGAAACCCCGGTGGCGCTGGAATACAACGGCATCAGCCACGCCACCATGCTGGCCTCGCCGGCCGACCTGGAAGATTTCGCGCTGGGCTTCTCGCTGACCGAAGGCATCGTCGACCGGCCGGCCGACGTGCGCGGCATCGAGGTGGCGCCGCAGTTCAACGGCATCGTGGTGCAGATGGAGATCTCCAGCGCCTGCGCCGCGCGCCTCAAGGCGCGCCGCCGCGCCATGGCGGGCCGCACCGGCTGCGGCCTGTGCGGCGTCGAGACGCTGCCCGAAGTGCTGCGCCAGCTGCCGCCCGTGCCGGACGCCGCCGCCGTGCCGCTTGCCGCGGTGCTGGGCGCCATGCGGGCGATGCGCGGCAGCCAGGCGCTGCACGACCTCACCGGCGCCACTCACGCCGCGGCCTGGGCCGACGCCGGCGGCCAGGTGCGCCTGGTGCGCGAGGACGTGGGCCGCCACAATGCGCTGGACAAGCTGATCGGCGCGCTGGCCCGCCAGGACGTCGACGCGCGCGCCGGCCTGGTCCTGGTATCCAGCCGCGCCAGCTACGAGATGGTGCAGAAATGCGCCGCCGCCGGCATCGGCATCCTGGCGGCGGTATCCGCGCCCACCGCGCTGGCCATCCGCGTGGCGCAGCACACCAATGTCGCGCTGCTGGGCTTCGTGCGCAACGCCGACGCCGCCATCTATGCGCATGCCGAACGCATCCTATCCTGAACGCCCATGGACATCGCCAACCTGATCCGCATGGCCAATCGCATCGGCGATTTCTTCGACGCCCTGCCCGACCGCGAAGAAGCGATCGAAGGCGTGGCCGGCCACATCCACAAGTTCTGGGAGCCCCGCATGCGCCGCGCGCTGCTGGATTTCCTCAGCCAGCACGCCGACGGACAGGCGGGCGAGGTGCGCCTGTCCGGGCTGGTGCTGGAAGCCGTCACCCGCCACCGCGCGCGGCTCGCGCCCCGCGCCGCCTGAGGGCGGGCGCCGGCCGGCGCGCCTGCACGGCGTCAAATGGCCCCGGGCGGGCGAAGCCGCGCCACGGCCGGCGCCGGACCCGCGCGGCACGGGAACTGCTACATTGGCGGGCCAGCCGTCCCAATGCCGCCCGCATGTCCATCCCGCCCACCGTCCACTGGATCGAATCCGGCCAACCCCGTTCCGCGCTCTGGCGCTCAGAAAGCGCCGCGCCGCCGCCCGCCCGCATCCAGGTCGCCGACGACCGGCTGCGCGCCGACGCGGCCTACCGGCTGATCTGCGAAGGCACCGCGCTGCTGTGGCGCGGCGACTTCCACAACGCCCGCCAGTTGCTGCAGGCCCTGGCGCGGCGCATCGACAAGAAGCCGCGCAAGCCGGCCGACAATGCCCTGGACGCCTTCAACCGCCACCGCCAGGCGCAGTCGCAGCGCGCGCGCCTGCTGGGCAGCCTGCTGCTGTCGTTCGACGCCGACCACGGGCTGGACCTGCGGCGCGCGCCGGACGTGCGGCAAGCCTGCCTGCAGGCCTACGGCCCGGCCGCCGGTCCGTACCTGGCATCGCTGCGCGAACTGCAGGGCGTGGTCGGCGCGCACGAGTGGCGCAGGAAAGGCGTGCCCATCCCGGCGCTGGGCGGCGCGCGCATCCATCCGCACTATGGCGTCTTCTCGCCGGTGCGCGGCGAATACCTGGACCTGGCGGCGCGCGCGCCGCTGCCGGGCGGCCAGGCCGCGCTGGCCTACGACATCGGCACCGGCACCGGCGTACTGGCCGCCGTGCTGGCGCGCCGCGGCGTCGAGCGCGTGGTCGCCACCGACCAGGACCCGCGCGCCCTCGCCTGCGCGCGCGACAACCTCGACCGGCTGGGCCTGGGCGCGCGCGTCGAGGTCGTGCAGGCGGATCTCTTCCCGTCCGGCCAGGCGCCCCTGGTCGTCTGCAATCCGCCCTGGCTGCCGGCCCGGCCCAGCTCGCCGGTGGAGCATGCGGTCTACGACCCCGACAGCCGCATGCTGCGCGGCTTCCTGCAAGGGCTGGCGCCGCACCTGGCGCCGCGGGGCGAAGGCTGGCTGATCCTGTCGGACCTGGCCGTGCACCTGGGCCTGCGCCAGGCCGACGAAGTGCCGGCCCTGATCGCCCGGCACGGCCTGCGCGTGCTCGACCGGCTGGATGCGCGCCCGGTGCATCCGCGCGCCTCCGACCCGGACGACCCGCTGCACGCGGCGCGCGCGGCCGAGATCACGTCGCTGTGGCGGCTGGCCGCCGCCTGAGCCGGCGCCCGCGCAACCTCGCTGTCATGTTGGCCGCCGTCGCGGCGCGCCGTCACAGTCATGTCCTGTTGCATTCATCGCGGCGTCATCTGCGTCGTCAATCATTCCGCTTCCTTTTCCCATGGCACGCGGAACGATGAAAACCTGGCAGAAAAACACGAGCGCCCTGCTGTTCGGCTCCCTGGCGCTGCTGGCCGGCTGCGGCAGCGGCAGCGATGACGACGACGATGCTCCCCCGCCATCGCCGCCGGCGGCGAGCCGGCCGATGGAGTTGACCATCCTGCACATCAACGACCATCACTCCAACCTGGATGCCAAGTCCCGGACCTTGCAGCTCAAGAACGCCGCCGGCGCCGCCACGGCGGTGAGCGTGGACGCCGGGGGCTTCCCGCGCGTGACGGCCGCCATCGAGGAGCTGGCGGGACAGTCGGCCAATGTACTCAAGCTGCACGCCGGCGATGCCATGACCGGCACGCTGTATTTCAACCGCGCGGGCGAACCCGGCGAAGCCGACGCGGCCCTGATGAATACGGTGTGCTTCGACGCGATGACACTGGGCAACCACGAGTTCGACAAAGGCGACAGCGGCCTGCACCGCTTCATCGAACTGCTGCATGCCGGCGCCTGCCAGACGCCGCTCTTGAGCGCCAACGTCAGCTTTGGCGCCGACTCGCCGCTGAACCCCTCGCGCGCGCCGGGACTGGTGCAGCCGTCGATCGTCGTGCAGCGCGACGGCCAGCCGATCGGCCTGGTCGGCCTGACCATCGCCAACAAGACGCAGCAGTCGTCCAGCCCCGATCCCGGCACCGTGTTCTCGGACGAGACCGCCGCCGCCCAGGAGCAGATCAACGCGCTGCGCGCCCAGGGCGTGAACAAGATCATCGTCATGAGCCACATCGGCTATGGCTACGACAAGCAGGTGATCGCCGGATTGAGCGGCGTGGACGTGGTGGTGGGCGGCGATTCGCATACCCTGCTGGGCCCCGACACCATGTCCGCCTATGGCGTGGGCACGCCGAGCGGCGCCTATCCGACCGAACTGACCGACAAGGACGGCAAGCGGGTCTGCCTGGTGCAAGCCAGGGAATACTCGCAAGTGGTGGGCGAGCTGAAGGTCAGCTTCGACGCCAACGGCGACGTCACCGCCTGCGCGGGCACGCCGCACGTGCTGATCGGCGACGCGCTCGAAGTCGGCGGCACCGCCCCCAACCCGGCCGACGAGGCCGCCATGCGGGCCGACATCGCCGCCAGCGGCTTCCTGCGCGTGCAGGCCCCGGACCCGGAGGCCACCGCGGTGCTGCAGCCGTACAAGGACAAGGTCGACGCCTACAGCCAGAGCGTGGTGGCCTCGGTGCCCGAGGAACTGTGCTCGCGCCGCGTGCCCGGCGGCCCCGGCTCGGTGGATTACGGCCGCTCCAGCGCGGCATGCAACGCGCTGGGCAGCGTCAGCGTGCGGGGCGGCGACATCCAGCAACTGGTGGCGCAAGCCTATGTGGAAGTGGCCAACGCCCTGTACGGCGGCGCCGACATTTCGCTGCAGAGCGGCGGCGGCGTGCGCATCCCGCTGGAAGGCGAGGTGACCGCGGCCCGGGTGATCGAAGTGGTGCCGTTCGGCAACATGCTGTGGCGCCTGGACGTGACCGGCGCCGAGGTCAAGAGCATGCTGGAAGACGGCCTGCAGGCGGTCTACGGCCCGGGCGGCAGCACCGGCCCGTACCCGTACACCGGCGGCCTGCGCTTCGACGTGAACAGCCTGCAGACCCAGGGCAACCGCGTGTCCAACGTGGAAGTGCGCGACGCCGCCACCGGCGCGTGGCAGCCGCTGGATCCGGCCCGCACCTACAAGCTGTTCGTGCTGAGCTTCAACGCCACCGGCGGCGACGGCTACAAGACCCTGGCCAACGTGCCCGCCGAACGCCGCCAGGACATCGGCGTGCTCGACGCCGACGTGCTGCAGACGTACATCGACATGCAGGCCAAGGACGCGAGCGGCTTGCCGGTGCTGCGGAAACTGCCGGTGGAGTTGTATAGCACCAAGAGCTATATCGAGTAGGGGCGCGGTGGTGCCACGGCGGCGGTGAAAGTTCTTCTGGCGTCGGGGCCTGGTCCGGGGAGCGGCCGGGCTTCCGGGGCCGTCCGGGCGCCCTGCGCGCCCGGCGCCGCTTCGTCAACCTCGTCAGCCTGCGGCTTCCTTCGGTTTCCCTCGCTCGGCCCCGAGGCGCCCGGCCGCTCCCCGGACCAGGCCCCGACTCGCGCCAATGCCGATTCCACCATCGACGGGACGGTTGGGGTTCTTGAGCTTCGTGGGTGGCGCTGGAGAGGGAAGAAAAATCGTGCAGTGCCGCGAATCCGGGCCGCCCTGCGCGGCCCGGATTCGCATTCAGGCTCGGAATGGCGGGGGGCGGATCGGGTTTGTGTTGTTGTTGTGGCGGAGTATCGGCGCTCCCTCCGATATTGTCTGCGAGCCTTATCGGTGGCATCCGCATACGCGGCGCATCGGAACAGTTGGGTCAAGGTCCACACACGCACTCAGCCCTCTCCCCGCGCCACCGCACGAATGCGTCTGCAAGCCGCGCAGGGCGGCTTGCAGACGCGGCCCCGCGAGACGTTCTTCTTGTCCCCCGACGCAGCGACGAAGGGCCAAGCACGCGGTCGGCCCCGGCGGCGTGACGGTTTGCAGCCGATGCGAGTCGTGGCGGGAGGCGGAGAGCCGACGGGGCGCCTCGGGGCCGAGCGAGGGAAACCGAAGAAGCGTAGCGACGAGGTTGACGAAGCGGCGCCGGGCGCGCAGGGCGCCCGGACGGCCTCGGAAGCCCCGCCGGCTCTCCGCCTCCCGCCACGACGCCACCAGAAAACCCACTCCCGCCAATCGCCGACTCACCTACCCGACACGTTAAAACCCCGCACGCCTCCGAAGCCCCCTTCCGCGTGTCACCGCACGAATGCGTTTGCAAGCCGCGCAGGGCGGCTTGCAAACGCGGCCCCGCAAGACGTTCTTCTTGTCCCCCGACGCAGCGACGAAGGGCCAAGCACGCGGGTGGCCCCGGCGGCGTGGCGGGTTGCAGCCGATGCGAGTCGTGGCGGGAGGCGGAGAGCCGGTGGGGCGCCTCGGGGCCGAGCGAGGGAAACCGAAGGAGCGTAGCGACGAGGTTGACGAAGCGGCGCCGGGCGCGCAGGGCGCCCGGACGGCCCCGGAAGCCCCGCCGGCTCTCCGCCTCCCGCCACGACGCCATTAGAAAACCCACCCTCCAAGGCCCAAAGTCACTGCCACCCACACGCATGGATCATGAATTGCCGCGCCGCTTCGGCCGGCCTGGCCAGCGCCGCGCGCGGATGCCAGATCAAGCCCGCTTCCATGGGCGGCACAGCATCGGCGATCGGCACTGCCTCGATCTTCTTGCCCTCCAGCGACCACGGCCGGTACACCATGTCCGATAGCACGGTCACCCCGAAGCCGTGCGCTACCAGGCCGCGCAAGGCTTCCATCGAACGAGTGCGGAAAGCGATGTCGGGCCGCAGGCCGTGCCGTTGCCAATACGCCAGCGTGGAGCGCTCGCCCTCGTCCATCTCCAGCAGGATGTACGGGCATGCCGCGATGTCCGCCAGGGTGGGCGCCGGCCGCGCCAGCAGCGGGTGCCCGGCCGCCGCCCACAACTGGCGCCGCGAGCGCACCAGCACGTGGTGGCCGAAGCGGGCACGCCTGTCCATGTTGGACACCAGGGCCACGCCCAGCTCCACCTCGCCGCTGGCCACGGCGGCTTCGATGGCCGGGCGGTCCATGTCGACCAGATCCAGCACCACGTCCGGATAGCGCTTGCGGAAACGCGCCAGCAGTTCGGGCAGGAAATAGCCCAGCACCGTATACGACGCCGCGATGCGCACCGAGCCGCGCAGCGCGTAGCGCTGGAAGCCGGGCTCGCGCAGGGCGTCGTCGAGCGTGTCCAGCACTTCGCGGGCGCGCTGGTGGAAATTGTGGCCCTCCGGCGTCAGGGTGACGCCGTGCGGATGGCGGTCGAACAGCCGCACGCCCAATTGCCCTTCCAGCGCCAGGATGGCGTTGGTGACCGCCGACTGGGACACGTGCTCGTCGGTGGCGGCCATCGACAGGCGGCCTGTGCGGGCCGCCGCGACGAAGTAGCGCAACTGGCGCAGCGTGACATCCTTGGCCATATATTTTCCACATACCTGCTAGCTGAATATATGAATATACGATAACCAGGCGGCTCTCTACACTGCCGGAAAAAACACTCATCCGGCCACGAGGAGACACGCGTGAACGCCCCCTTCCCCGCCGGCGCGGCCGGCCTGCCCGCCCCCGCCCTGGACGACAAATACACCCTGGACACCGGCCGCATCTACCTGAGCGGCACCCAGGCGCTGGTCAAACTGCCGCTGCTGCAGCGGTCGCGCGACCGCCTGGCCGGCCTCAATACCGCCGGCTACATATCGGGCTACCGGGGTTCGCCCCTGGGCGGCCTGGACCTGGCGCTGTGGAAAGCCAAGCACCACTTGCAGGCGCACGACGTGGTGTTCCAGCCGGGCCTGAACGAGGACCTGGCCGCCACCGCGGTCTGGGGCACCCAGCAGCTCAACCTGTTCCCCGGCGCCACGCGCGACGGCGTATTCGGCATGTGGTACGGCAAGGGGCCCGGCGTGGACCGCTCCATCGACGTGCTCAAGCACGCCAATTCGGCCGGCACCGCGCCCCACGGCGGCGTGCTGCTGCTGGCCGGCGACGACCATGCGGCCAAATCCTCGTCGGTGGCGCACCAGTCGGAGCACGTGCTGATCGCCAGCGGCATTCCGGTGCTGTACCCCTCGAACGTCCAGGAATACCTGGACTACGGGCTGCACGGCTGGGCCATGAGCCGCTACACCGGCTTGTGGGTGGCCATGAAGTGCGTGACCGACGTGGTCGAATCGAGCGCCTCGGTGGAAGTCGACCCCGCGCGCGTGCGCGTGGTCCTGCCGGACGAGCCGCTGCCCGATGGCGGCCTGAACATCCGCTGGCCGGATACGCCGCTGGCCCAGGAAGCGCGGCTGCTGGACCACAAGTGGTATGCGGCGCTGGCCTACGTGCGCGCCAACCGGCTGAACCGGGTGGTGCTGGACAGCCCGACGGCGCATTTCGGCATCATGACGGCGGGCAAGGCCTACCTGGACGTGCGCCAGGCGCTCAACGACCTGGGCCTGGACGAGGCGGCCTGCCGGGCGGCGGGCATCCGGCTCATGAAGGTGGGCTGCATCTGGCCGCTCGACGCGCAGGACGCGCGCGCCTTCGCCACCGGCCTGAAGGAGATCCTGGTCGTCGAGGAAAAACGCCAGATCCTCGAATATGCCCTCAAGGAAGAGCTCTACAACTGGCGCGACGATGTGCGGCCGCGCGTGTACGGCAAATTCGACGAGCGCGACAACGGCGGCGGCGAATGGTCCACCCCGCGCGGCGGCTGGCTGCTGCCGGCGCGCCATGAACTGTCGCCCGCGCTGATCGCGCGCGCCATCGCGGCGCGGCTCGACAAGGCCGGCCTGCCGGCGGCGCTGCGCGCCCGCATCGCGGCGCGCCTGGCGGTGATCGACGCGAAAGAACGCGAGGCGGCGCGGCCGGTCCTGACCGAGGAGCGCAAGCCGTGGTTCTGCTCCGGATGCCCGCACAACACTTCCACGCGGGTGCCGGAAGGCTCGCGCGCGGTGGCGGGCATCGGCTGCCACTACATGGCGATGTGGATGGACCGCAATACCGACACCTTCAGCCAGATGGGCGGCGAAGGCGTGGCCTGGCTGGGCCAGAAGGACTTCACCACGGAACGCCACATCTTCGCCAACCTGGGCGACGGCACCTACTTCCATTCGGGCCTGCTGGCGATCCGCGCGGCAGTGGCGGCGCGCGCGCCCATCACCTACAAGATCCTCTACAACGACGCGGTGGCCATGACGGGCGGCCAGCCGGTGGACGGGGTGCTGACCGTGCCGCAGATCGCCGCGCAGGTGCGGGCCGAAGGCGTGGCGCGGGTCGTCGTGGTGACCGACGAGCCGGACAAGTACGCGCGCGGGCCGGCCCTGCCCGCCGGCGTGGCGGTCCATCACCGCAGCGCGCTCGACGCGGTGCAGCGCGAACTGCGCGAGATCGCGGCCACCACCGTGCTCATCTACGACCAGACCTGTGCCACCGAGAAGCGCCGTCGCCGCAAGCGCGGCACGTATCCGGCGGCGCCGCGCCGCGCCTACATCAACCCGGCGGTGTGCGAGGGCTGCGGCGACTGCTCGGTGCAGTCCAACTGCCTGTCGGTGGAGCCGCTCGATACGCCGATGGGCACCAAGCGGCGCATCAACCAATCCTCCTGCAACAGCGACTATGCCTGCGTGGACGGCTTCTGCCCGAGCTTCGTCACGGCCGAGGGCGCGGTCGTGCGCAAGGCGCGCGGGGCCTCCGGCGCGGCCGAGCCGGCCGCGACGCCGCTGCCGCCGCCCGCCGCCATCGAGGCGGGCGGCGCCTACCGGCTGGTGGTGGCCGGCGTGGGCGGCACCGGCGTGGTCACCATCGGCGCGCTGCTGGGCGCCGCCGCGCACATCGAGGGCAAGGGCGTCACGGTGCTGGACATGGCGGGCCTGGCCCAGAAAGGCGGGGCGGTGCACAGCCACGTGCAGCTCGCCAACCGTCCCGAAGACCTGTACGCCACGCGCGTCGCGGTGGGCGAGGCCGACCTGGTGATCGGCTGCGACGCCTTGACCGCGGCATCGCCCGAAGTGCTGTCGCGGCTGCGGCCCGAGCACGGCCGGGCGGTGGTCAACAGCACCGCTGCGCCCACGGCGAGCTTCCTGGCGCAGCCGACCTGGCGCTTTCCCGGCGCGCAGGCGGAGCAGGCGCTGCGCCGAAGCACCGGCGGCCATTGCGATTTCATCGACGCCGGCCGACTGGCCGAGACCCTGCTGGGCGACGCCATCTACGCCAACCCGCTGCTGCTCGGCTACGCCTGGCAGCAGGGCGGCCTGCCGCTGGCCTGCGACAGCCTGCGCCGCGCCATCGTCCTGAACGGCGTCGCGGTGGAAAAGAACCTGGCGGCGTTCGAGATCGGCCGCCAGGCGGCGCATTGCGGCGCGGCGTCGCTGCTGCCGGCGGCGCCGGCGCGCGTGGTGGCCATGCCGGAATCGCTCGACGCGCTGGTGCGGCGCCTGTCGGCCCACCTGCGCGCCTACCAGGACGAGGCCCATGCGGCGCGCTACCGCGCCGCCGTCGAGGCGGTGCGCGCGCGCGAGGCGCAGTTGCCCGGCGCGGGCCGGCTGGAGGTCACGCTGGCGGTGGCCCGCAACCTGGCCCGGCTGATGAGCTACAAGGACGAGTACGAAGTCGCGCGCCTGCATGCCGACCCCGCGTTCAAGGACGCCCTGCGCGAGCAGTTCGAGGGCGAACCGGGCCGCGACTACCGCCTGACCTACTATCTGGCGCCGCCGTTGCTGGCGCGGCGCGACGCCCAGGGCAAGCCGCGCAAGCGCGCGTTCGGGCCATGGATCGAGTATGCGTTCCGCGCGCTCGCGCCGCTCAAGCGCCTGCGGGGCACCCGGCTCGACCTGTTCGGACAGACCGCCGAGCGGCGCCTGGAACGCCGGCTGATGGAGGACTACCTGGAGCTGGCGGCGGAGTTCGCCGGCACGCTGCGCGCGGACAACCGCGACGTGGCGCGCGAGCTGGCGACGTTGCCCGACACCATACGCGGCTACGGGCATGTAAAGGAACGCAGCATCGACCGGGCGCAGGCGCGCCGGGCCGCGCTGCTGCGGCGCTATCGCGGCGAGCCGCCGGCCAGCCTGGCGGCCTGAGGCCGCGCGGGCGGCGCGCCTTGGCATCCGGCCGGCGCGCCGCCCTGTAGTACGATGGCCCGCTACCGGTCGCCGGCAGGGGCCCGCCATGGAAAACATCCTCCGCAAACTCGACTTCACCACGCTGCGCCTGTTCGTCACCGTCTGCCAGGAGAACAGCATCGCGCGCGCGGCGGAGCGCGAGTTCATCGCGCATTCCGCCGTCAGCCGCCGCATCGCCGACATGGAATCGCTGGTGGGGCTGCCATTGATCACGCGGCACACGCGCGGGGTCGCCATCACGCCGGCCGGCCAGACGGTGTTGCGCCACGCCCGCCGGATCATCGGCGACGTCGAGGCCATGGGTGCCGAGCTGTCGCGGCTGTACGCCGGCGTGAAAGGCCACGTGCGCGTGGTGGCCAACCTGTCGGCCATCGTGCAGTTCCTGCCCGAAGACCTGGCCGCCTTCCAGCGCCTGTTCCCCGAAGTCGACATCGACCTCGAAGAGCAGCACAGCCCCGACGTGCTGCGCCTGGTGCGCGAACGGGCCGCCGACTTCGGCATCTGCAACCGGATCGCCGGCGCGCAGGGGCTGGAGCTGCTGCCGTATCGCCGCGACCGGCTGGCCGTCATGCTGCCGGCCGGCCATCCCAAGGCGGCGGCGCGCCAGCTCAGCCTGCGCGATATCGCCCAGGAGACGTTCGTCGGCCTGCGCGAGAACAGCGCGCTGACGCAGTTGCTGGCCGCCCAGGCGCAAGCGCTGGACACCACGCTGGCCGTGAAGATCCGCGTGGCGAGCCTGGACGCCTTGTGCCGCATGACGCATGCGGGGCTGGGCATCGCGATCATGCCGCAACAAGTGGCCGAACTCTATTTGCAGGCGCTCGATGTCGCGGTGCGGCCGCTGGCCGATGCCTGGGCGCAACGCGAGATCTGCATCGTGCATTCCGGCGCGGCCCAGCTGTCGGCCACGGCCGGGGCGCTGGCGCGCTTCCTGACCCAGCAGCCCTGATGCCGCGTTTCGCGGCGGCCGGCGTGCCGAAACGGTACTTCGGCGCACCGCGGCGACTCTCTATATTGCCAACCCAGGCGTGGGCGCGCAGACCCCGCCACGAGAGCAATGGAGACAACGCAATGACCACAGCCAGATTCCTGGCGGGCTGCATGCTCGCCCTCGGCGCCCTGGGCCAGGCACTGCCGGCGCTGGCCGCCGGCTACCCCGAGCGCGCCATCCGCCTGATCGTGCCGACCTCGCCCGGCTCGACCGCCGATGTGGTGGCGCGGGTCGTCGCCGAGAGCTTGGGCAAGGAACTGGGCCAGGCGCTGATCGTCGAGAACCTGTCCGGGGCCGCCGGCATCCCGGGCACGCGCCAGCTGGTGTCGGCCCGGCCGGACGGCTACACGCTGGGCATGGTGTCGTCCAACCACGCCATCAACCCGAGCCTGTATCGCAGCATGCCGTACGACGCGGTGCGCGACGTCACCCCGATCTCCATCATCGGCACGACGCCGCTGGTGCTGGTAGTGGCGCAGGACTCGCCGTATCGCAGCATCGGCGACCTGCTGCGGGCCGCGCGGGCGCAGCCCGGCAAGATCAATTACGGTTCGTCGGGCACCGGCAGCGTGCTGCACCTGGCGGGCGAGCTGCTGAAGGCCAAGGCGGGCATCGACATGATGCACATCCCCTACCGGGGCGGCAATGCGCTCATCACCGATGTCATGTCGGGACAAGTCCAGACGGCGTTCCTGGCAGTGCCTTCGGTGGTGGCGCAGATCCAGGCCGGCCAGCTGCGCGCCCTGGCCGTCAGCACGCCGCAGCGCGTGCCGGTCCTGCCCGGCGTGCCGACGCTGGACGAGTCCGGCGTGCGGGATTATTCCTACGATGCCTGGATCGCCCTGATCGGCCCGGCCGGCCTGCCGGCCGATATCGTGCGCCAATTGCAGGCGGCGACGCAGCAGACCATGCGCGCGCCCCAGGTGACCGGCACGCTCGGACCGCAGGGCTTTGTTTCGCTGGGCAGCAGCACCCGCCAGGCCGACAACACGCTGGCCGCGGAAATCGCCAGGACCAGGACCCTGGTGAGCGCCGCGGGCATCGCCCCCGAATAACCACGGCACCCCATGAGCGAGATTTTTTCCGTAGACGAACCGGCGCGGCTGCTGTTGCTGTCGCGCGACCCCGCCCGCATCGCGGCGCAGCTGGCCGGCCAGGCGCTGGCCTTGTGCGACGCCGCGCCGCTGCGCGACGATATCTCGACCGACGAGATCACGCCGCTGCCGATCATGACGCATTTCGACGAGCAGCTGGGCCGCTATCCCTATACCGGCCTGCTGGTCGGCGGCGCGCGCCCCATCGGGGTGGACGCCATCCGGCAGGCGGGTATCAACGTGATCGTGGCGGGCAAGCGCTATGGCAAGGGCTCATCGCGCGAGCACAGCCCCATGGCGGAAAAATCGGCCGGCGTGCGGCTGGTGATCGCCGAGAGCTTCGAGCGCATCTACCGGCAGAACGCCGACAACATCGGGCTGTACACCAGCACCGACCTGGGGCTGGTCGAGCGCCTGCGACGCGGCGAGGCCATCGCCGTGGACGAACTGGTCGCCGGACGCGACGCGCTGGCGGCCGCCATCGTGCGCGCCGGCGGCCTGCTGGCCTTCGGCCAGGCCGAGCTGCATGGCGGGCAGCCCGCGCCGGCGCCGCGCGCGTCAGCGGCGGCAGAGCCGCCGCGCACCCTGTTCGAGAAAATCGTGCGGCGCCACCTGCTGGCGACCCCGGTCACGCCGGCCGATCCCGGCCAGGGCGACGGCGTGTTCATCCAGGCCGACTGGCGCTTCATCCACGAGTACTACACCGGCATGGCGGCGCACCTGCTGCGCGGGCGCTTCGGCCGGCAGCCGCGCCTGGTGGATCCGGCCCGCATCGTCGTGTTCGAGGACCACACCTCGTACGTGGAAGAAAGCCCCAATCACGTCCGCATGGGCATCGTCCCGCAGGTGCGCGCCATGTGCCAGGCGCAGAGAGACTTCGTCCGGACCCACGGCCTGCGGCAGCACCGCACGCTGACCGAGGCCGAGGCCGCGCGCGACGCCGGCGGCAATGCCGCGGGCATTTCGCACGCCATGATGACCGAGCACTATGCGCTGCCGGGCCAGATCGTGGTGGGCACCGACTCGCACACGCCGCACAGCGGCGCCCTGGGCTGCGTGGCGTTCGGCGTGGGCACCACCGACATGGCCAACGCCTTCGTCACCGGCGCGGTCCGGCTGGCCCTGCCCGCCTCGCTGCGCGTGGAACTCGCTGGCGCGCTGCCGCCCGGCGTGACGGCCAAGGACGTAGTGCTGCACCTGCTGGCCCTGCCCGAGATCCGCGCTGGCGCGGGCGTCGGCAAAGTCTTCGAGTTCGTCGGCGAGGCCGTCGAAGCGATGTCCATCGACGAACGGGCCACCCTGACCAACATGACGGCCGAGCTGGGCGGCCTGACCGGCATCGTGGCGCCGGACCAGCAGACCCTGCGCTTCCTGCGCGAGCGGCGCGGCGTGGCGATGACGCTCGAACCCTGGATGCGCAGCGATCCGGACGCCGCCTACGCGGGGCGGCTGCGCGTCGATTGCGCCGCGCTATCGCCCATGGTCGCGGCGCCGGGCGACCCCGGCAACGGCGTGCCGCTGGCGCAGCTGCGGGACCGGCCCCGGGTCGACATCGCGTATGGCGGCTCCTGCACGGCCGGCAAGCGCGAGGACTTCGACCACTACCACGAGGTGCTGGCCTGGGCGCTGGCGCGCGGCCTGCGCCTGCCGCCGGGCGTGACACTGTACCTGCAATACGGCACCACGGCCGTGCGCGATTACTGCGTGGCGCGCGGCTATCACCGCACCTTCGCCGCCATCGGCGCGCGCATCCTCCAGCCGTCGTGCGGCGCCTGCGCCAATTGCGGGCCGGGCTCCTCGACCGCGCCCGAGCAGATAACCGTCAGCGCCATCAATCGCAATTTCCCCGGCCGCTCGGGCCCGGGCAGCGTATGGCTGGCCAGCCCGCCCACCGTGATGGCCAGCGCGCTGGCCGGCGAACTGCTGTCGTACGCCGAACTGCGCGCCCGCCACGCGCCCTGACGCCTCAGGACGCGGGCGCCTGCGCGGTGTGGCGCCGCGCCATCAGCACGATGCCGTCGGTGTCGACGTAGGCCCAGTCGCCGCCGCGCACGTCCAGCCCATGCAAGGTGACGGCGTCGCGCGGCAGCGCGGGCGCCATGGCGGCCGGCCGGTTCGGCATGGCGCCCAGGGCATGCACGCCGAGCGGCAACCGCGCCAGCGTGGCGGTATCGCGCACGTAGCCGTGGACCAGCACGCCGCTCCAGCCATTCTGCACCGCCATGCAGGCCATGCGGTCGCCGAAGACGGCATGCGCCGCGTTGCCCAGCGCATCCACCACCAGTACGCGCCCCGCCCCGGGGCCGGCCAGCACGCCGGCCAGCGACAGCGCCCCGTCGGGACCGGGCGCCGCGACGACCTGCACCTGCCCGAAGTACCACTCGCGGCCGCCATAGGAGCGGTACACGGGCGGCAGCACGCGCAGCCCGCAGGCGGGGTCGCGCAAGGCCGCGTCGCATAGATCGGCGGTGGACCAGGTGACGTCCGGCGCGTTGCCGTAGCTGGGAGGGGTGAAGGAATCCGACATGGACGGGCCTTTGAGTAGTTGGCGGCGGGGCAGGCGCCGTTCAGGGCTGGCCGATGCCGGTGAGGCCGACCAGCGCGCCCACCAGCAGCATCCACAGGGGATGCACGCGGGTGTACAGCGTGACCAGCGCCACCAGCGCCGTGATGCCGCCCAGCATCCAGGTGTGCACCGAGGCCTCGGTGATGAGCGCCGCGCTGGCGGCCATCAGCCCGGCGGTCATGGGGAAGATGCCGGCCTGCACCACGCGGCGCCAGGGCTTGTCCTTGAAGCGTTCCCACAGCCCCAGCGCGACGACGGCCAGCACCGAGGACGGGCCGAACTTGGCGATGGATGTGACCAGCGCGCCTTGCCAGCCGGCCACGTGCCAGCCCACCAGCGTCACGATCATCAGGTTGGGCCCCGGCGCGGCCTGGCTCAGCGCGAACAGCGCGCTGAAATCGGCGGCCGACATCCACTGGTGCACTTCGACCACCTGCCGCTGCATTTCGGGCAGGATGGTGTTGCCGCCGCCGAAGGCCAATACCGACAGCTGGGTGAAGATCACCAGCAGCGAAATCAGTACCGGGGTCATCGCGCCGTCCTCCAGGTCAGGAAGATGCTGAGCGGCGTCAGCACCAGCATGGTCGGCAAGAGCGGCAGGCGCAGCACGGCGATGCCGACGAAGCAGGCCAGCGCCACCGCGATGCCGGCCCATTTGCCGCGCAGCGGCCGCGCGATCTTCACCGCCATGGAGATCAGCAGGCCGGCGGCCGCGGCGGCCAGGCCGGCGAACAGGTGCTGGATGCGCGGGTCGTCGGCATAGCGCTGGTACACCATGCCCAGCGCGATCACGATCAGCGAGGGCGCGGCGATCAGCCCCATCAGCGCCGCCAACGCCCCCTTGGGGCCGCGGAACTTCATGCCGAGCGCCACCGACATGTTGATGATGTTGCCGCCCGGCAGGAACTGGCACAGTCCCAGCAGCTCGGTGAAGTCCTCTGGCGACAGCCAGCGGTTCTTCTCGACCACCATGTGGCGGGCCAGCGGCAGGGCGCCGCCGAAGGCGCTCAGCCCGAGCCAGAAGAAACCTTTGAAAAGCGCCCAGGAAGTGGGCGGGGAAGCGAGAGCGGCGGCGTCGGGGCCGGCGGGAGGCGAGGCGTTCATGATGGGCGGCTGTTGACAGGGGCCAAAGCCTACTCCTGCGCGCGCCGGATCGCAATCGCCCGGCACGCCTGCCGTAGAATGGCGGGCCGGCCGCCTTCTGCGGCCGGCCGCGCAGCATGCCCACCTCCGCCTCCCGCCTTTCCTCGCCGCTCTACCCCGTCGTCCTGCTGATGATCGCCATGGTCTCCATGCAGGGCGGCGCGGCGCTCGCCAAGAGCCTGTTCCCGGCGGTCGGCGCGCCCGGCACGGCGGCCCTGCGCCTGCTGTTCTCGGCGCTGATGCTGCTGGCCTATTTCCGGCCGTGGCGCCTCCGCCTGGCGCCCTCGGGATGGCGCCTGATCGTGGCCTACGGGCTGGCGCTCGGCGCCATGAACCTGCTGTTCTACCTGTCGCTGCGCACCATCCCGCTGGGCATCGCGGTGGCGCTGGAGTTCAGCGGCCCGCTGGCGGTGGCGCTGCTTGCCTCGCGGCGGCCGGCCGACTTCGGCTGGATCGCGCTGGCGGCGGCCGGCCTGTTGCTGCTGGTCCCGCACGGCGCCGACATCCGCACGCTCGACCCGGCCGGCATGGCCTATGCGCTGGCCGCCGGCCTGTGCTGGGCGCTGTACATCGTGTTCGGCCGGCGCGCCGCGCTGCGCCACGGCACGCACAGCGTGGCGCTGGCGGCCTGCGTGGCGGCCGCGGCGGTGCTGCCGTTCGGCCTGGCGCACGCCGGGCCGGGCATGTTCGCGCCCGCTATCCTGCCGCTGGCCATCGGCGTGGCGATCCTGTCCAGCTCGCTGCCCTATGCGCTGGAGATCACCGTGCTGGCCCGCATGCCGGTGCGCACCTTCGGCACGCTGCTCAGCCTGGAGCCGGTGTTCGCCGCGCTGTCGGGGCTGGTGTTCCTGGGCGAGGCGCTGACGCTCATGCAGTGGGCGGCCGTGGCGGCCATCGTGGCGGCCTCGGCCGGCATCACGGCGGGCAGCCGGCCCGCGCCGCCCCGCCAGCCGGATTGACGCGGGTTTATCATGGCACCGACCGGCCGGCCGCGCCCGGCCTGCTTCCCCATTTTCCCTACAGGAGCTGACATGTCCAATCAGAAAGTCGCGCTGATCACCGCCGGTGGCAGCGGCATGGGCGCCGCGGCGGCGCGCAAGCTGGCCGAGGACGGCTTCCAGGTCGCCATCCTGTCGTCGTCGGGCAAGGGCGAGGCCCTGGCCGCCGAACTGGGCGGGCTGGGCGTGACCGGCTCCAACCTGAAGCCGGACGACATCGCCCGGCTGGTCGATGGCGCCATGCAGCGCTGGGGCCGCATCGACGCGGTCGTCAACAGCGCCGGCCACGGCCCGAAGGGCAAGCTGCTGGACATTCCCGACGCCGACTGGCAGCTCGGCATGGAATACTACCTGCTGAACGTGGTGCGCATCGCGCGGCTGGTCACGCCCATCATGCAGCGGCAGCGCGCCGGCGCGATCGTCAATATCTCCACCTACGCCACCTTCGAGCCCGAAGCGCTGTTTCCCACCTCGGGCGTGTTCCGCGCCGGCCTGGCGGCCTTCACCAAGGTCTATGCCGACGACTACGCCGCCGACAATATCCGCATGAACAACGTGCTGCCCGGCTTCATCGACAGCCTGCCCGAAAAAGACGACCGCCGCCGGCGCATTCCCATGGGCCGCTACGGCCGCGCCGACGAAGTCGCCGAGCTGATCGCCTTCCTGGCCTCGGACCGGTCCAGCTACATCACCGGGCAGAACATCCGCATCGACGGCGGCATCACCCGCTCGGTCTAGGGCCCGGGGCGGCCCGCCATCCCGATTTCTTTCACTGCAACACCCGCACGCATGACCACGCTTTACACCCTCGCCCGCGGCGACGCGCCGCTCGTCATCAACATCCCGCACGTCGGCACCTGGGTGCCCACCGAGCTGCGCCCGCTCATGACCGCGCAGGCGCTGGGCGTGCCGGACACCGACTGGCACGTGGACCGCCTGTACGACTTCGCGCGCGCGCGCGGCGCGACCCTGATGGCCGCCACCCATTCGCGCTACGTGGTCGACCTGAACCGCGACCCGGAAGGCGCGGCGCTCTATCCCGGCGCCTCGAACACCGAACTGTGCCCCACCGGCCGGTTCGACGGCGGCCCGGTCTGGCGCGACGGCGTGGCGGCCGACCCCCTGCTCGACGTGGCGGCCCGCCGGCGTGCCTACTTCGACCCCTACCATGCACAACTGCGGGCCGAACTGGACCGCGTGCACGCGCGCCACGGCTACGTGGTGCTGCTGGACGGCCATTCGATCATCTCGCGCTGCGCGCGCTTCTTCGAGGGCCGCCTGCCCGACCTGAACCTGGGCACGGCCGACGGCGCGAGCTGCGCCGCCTCGCTGCAGGACGCGGCGGCGCGCGTGCTGGCCGCCGCGCCGGCGTTCTCCCATGTGGTCAACGGCCGTTTCAAGGGCGGCTGGATCACCCGCCACTACGGCCGGCCGCAAGACGGGTATCACGCCCTGCAACTGGAAATGGCGCTCGAGGCCTACATGACCGAAGCCGAGCCCTATCATTGGGATGCGCAGCGGGCCGAGCCGCTGATCGGCGTGCTGCGCGCGCTGGTCGACGCGCTGCTGGCGTGGCGGCCCTGAGCCGCGCGGCGCCTCAGCCGGCGGGCCGGCCGTCCAGCTGCCGGTAGACCTCGGTGGACACGCGCATCAGTTCGCCGCGATCCACCTCGCCCGACAGGGCATAGCCGAACCGGCCGTCGACCCAGTAGAACACCCGCACCGGGCCATCCTGCGCGAACTGGAAGGCGGCCTGGCCGCCGGCGGCTTCGCGCGTGACATACAAGGTCAGGCGGCGCCCGTCGGCCGAGGCGTACATGAATTGCGCCACCGGCCCCTGCCCGCCGGGCAGCAGGCGGCCGCCCACCAGGTCGTACCCGGCCCGGGCCAGCGCCGGCGCCCGGACCGGGGCGCCCAGCCGCTTGGTCAGCCAGGCGACCAGCGCCTGTTCCTGGTCGGCGCCGATCTCCACCGGACGCCGCGCGTCGGCGGCGTACACGGCGTGGGCCACCGCGGCGCGGTGCGCGAACCCCGCGCCGGCGGCCGCCACGGTCGCCGGCGCGGCCCGGCGGTCGATTTCGCCGCGCACCAGCCATGCCGCGGCGGCGCTGCATACGGCCAGCGCCACGCCGGCCGCCAGGCCCGGCCAGCGGCGCCGGCGCCGGGGCGGCGCCAGCGGCAGCCGCAGCGGCAAAGGCTCGTCGGCCACCGGGCCGAGCCATTCGCGCAGGCGCCGGTTCTGTTCGCGCCAGGCCTGCACGCGGGCGCGCGCCCCGGCATGCTGCTCCAGCCAGGCGGCCACCTCCGGCACGCGCCCGGGGGGCAGTTGGCCGTCGGCATAGGCGTGCAGGTCGGCCTCGGTAATCGGCGCGCCCGGGCCGGACACGGCGTGCAGCGTTTTGTCGTTCATGTCATTTGACCCGGTGGATGAGCGCGGCCGCCGGGCGTCCGTCCAGCAGCGCGCCCAGCCGCTCGCGCGCCCGCGACAGGCGCGACATGACCGTGCCGATCGGCACGTCGAGGGCCAGCGCCGCCTCGCGATAGCTGAACTCCTCGACGCCCACCAGCAGGATCACGGCGCGCAGGTCGGGCGGCAATAGCTGCAGGCAGCGATCCAGGTCGCGCACCTCCAGGCCATCCGCCTGGGTGGCCCGCACGGGGATCTCGGCCAACTCGGCGTCGGCTTGCCAGTCGGCCTGGCGGCGCTGCGCGCGCAGGCCGTCGATGAACTGGTTGTGCATGATGCCGAACATCCAGGCCCGCAGCTCGCCGCGCCGCTGCCAGCGCGAGAAGCGGCTCCAGGCGCGTTCGAGCGTGTCCTGCACCAGGTCGTCGGCCCGCTCGCGGTCGCCTGTCAGCCCGCGGGCGTAGCGCCGCAGGCTGGGGATGCAGGCGACGATCAGCGCCTCGTCGTCGGCGCGCATGCGGGCGGCCGGCCGGCCTCAGGGCTTGACGATATGCCAGACGTCCTTGACGTTGTCGCCCTGCTTGTCGCCGGGCTTGGCGTCCTTGACGAACAGGTACAGCGGCTTGCCCCGGTAGGCCCACTGCTTCGAGCCGTCGTCGCGCGTGACGATGCTGTAGTCGCCTTGCGCCTTGGCGTCGGCCGACGCGGCCAGCGGCGGCCAGGCCTTGGCGCACTGGTCGTTGCACACGCTCTTGCCGGCGCTGTCCTTGTCGAAGGTATAGAGGGTCATGCCGGACTGGTCGACCAGCATGCCGTCCTGGGTCTTGACGGGCGCCTGGGCGTGGGCGGCGGCGGCGAACAGGGCGCAGGCCGCCAGGACGGCGGCATGGCGGGCGGTGGCGATACGGATGGTCATGGTGGGCTCCTGAAAAGGGATACGGCACTGCTACAGACGTCCGCCCTGCCCGACTTATTCCATCCGGCCGGCTCAGTCGCGGAAATTCTGGTACTGCAGGGGCAGGTCCACGTCGGTCTTGCGCAGCAGCGCGATGACCTCTTGCAGGTCGTCGCGCTTCTTGCCGCTGACGCGCAGCTTGTCGCCGTTGATCTGGGTTTCCACCTTGAGCTTGGCGGCCTTGACGGCGGCGATCAGCTTCTTGGCCACCGGCTGCTCGATGCCTTGCCGCACGGTGATCTTCTGGCGCGCCCCGCCCAGGTTCTCGAGCGGATCGGCGACTTCCAGGCAGCGCACGTCGATGCCGCGCACCGACAGGCGGCCGCGCAGGATGTCGAGCATCTGCTTGAGCTGGAAGGCGCTGGGCGCGGTCTGGGTGACCACGAAGCCCTCGAGCTCGAACTTGGCGTCGGTACCCTTGAAATCGAAACGGGTGGCCAGCTCGCGATTGGCCTGGTCGACCGCGTTGCTGAGTTCGTGTTTGTCCACTTCGGAAACCACGTCGAAACTGGGCATGGCCTGCAACCTATGAAAAAAGTCAATCAACGGCGGCCCTCCTGCCGCCGGCGCATGCTCCAGTTTATGTCGATTTCGGGGTCGCGGCGATATCATCTGGGCTGGGCGGCGCGCTCCCGGCGCCGCCGCTTCCGGGAATCGCCATGTTCTACAACGTCCTGAAGTTCGCGCACCTGCTGGCCATCATCGTCTGGGTCGGCGGCATGATCTTCGCGTACTGTTTCCTGCGGCCGGCGGCCGCGGCGCTGGAACCGCCGCAGCGGCTGCGCCTGATGCAGGACGTGCTGGGCCGCTTCCTGAACGCCGTCTTGTGGGCGGTGGTGGTGGCCTTGGCCAGCGGGGCCTGGATGGTCGGCCGCTCGGCGCGCCAGGCGGCCGAGTCGGGCGGCAATTTCCACATGCCGCCCTCCTGGATGGCCATGGCGGTGCTGGGCCTGCTCATGACCGCCATCTTCGGCCATGTCCGCTACATCCTGTACCCGCGCCTGGCGCGCGCGGCCCAGGCGGGGCAATGGCCCGCCGCCGGCGCCGCCATGGGCGCCATCAAGACCTGGGTGGGGGTCAACCTGGCGCTGGGCCTGCTCACCGTGGCGGTGGTCCTGCTCGGCTGACCGCCGCAGCCGGCCGCGGGCCGGCAGGCCCGCAGGCGTCTCTGCAGGTGTCTGACACCCCATGCGACACTGTGCGCCAGCATGCGGTCTCGCCAGGGGGTGTCAGACACCTTCCCTGAGGGGGTGTCAGACACCTTCCCTGCGACACTGCCACAGGTGTCTGACACCCCATCCGGCACTGTGCGCCAGCACGCGATCTCGCCAGGGGGTGTCAGACACCTTCTTAGCCGGCCGCGGCCCCGACGCTCAGTCCACTCGCGCGCCGGACTGCTTGACCACTTCGGCCCAGCGCTTGATGTCGGCCTTGTGCACGCGCTCGAAGGCCGCGGGGCTGGGGTCGGTCGGCGGGGTGATGCCCTGCGAGTCGATCAGCCAGCGCTGGAATTCGGGCTTGGACATTTCCTTGATGACCGCGTCGCTGAAGCGCTTCTGGATATCGGCCGGCAGCTTGGCGGGGCCGAACAGGCCATACCAGGTGCTGCTTTCATACCCCGGCAGGCCGCAGCCCTCGGCCACGGTGGGCACGCCCGGCAAGGCTTCGAGCGGCTTCGAGGTGGTGACGCCCAGGGCGATCACCTGGCCGGATTGCACCGCGGCGATGCTGGGCGCGCTCTGGTTGAAGAAGAAATCGACCTCGCCCGACAGCAGCGCCGTCATGGCCGGGCCCTGGCCGCGATACGGCACGTGCATGATCTGCACCTTGGCCTGATTGGTGAATTGCGCGCCGGCCAGGTGGCCCGAGGTGCCGTTGCCAGTGGACGAGTAATTCATCTTGCCGGGATTCTTGCGCGCCAGCGCGATCAGGTCCTTGCAAGTCTTGATATCCGGATGCTTCTTCGGGTTGACCAGCAGCACGTTCGGCACGTCGCCCAGCAGCGCGATATGGCTGAAGTCGTTCCAGACATCGAAGCTCAGGCTCTTGTACAGCGCGGCGTTGATGGCATGCGTGCCGGCGGTGCCGAACAGGAACGTGTAGCCGTCGGGCGCCGCGCGCGACACCACGTCCGACGCCACATTGCCGCCCGCCCCGGTGCGGGCTTCGACGACCACGGGCACGCCCAGTGTTTCAGTCAGGCCCTGGCCCAGCTTGCGCGCGTACAGGTCGACCCCGGATCCGTTCGGGAAGCCGCCGACGATCGTGATGGGCCGCGACGGCCATTTGTCCTGCGCGGCGGCCGGCACGGCGGCCGCCAGGCTGGCCGCGGCCAGGGTGGCGATGCTCAGGATACGCAACATGGTTTATTCCCCTTGTGAAGTTGGTGCTGCGATAGGCCGCCCGCCGTGGCGGGCGGCGTTTTGTGAAAATCAGCGCAATTGCGCCACCGCCCGGCCGATGCGTTCCAGGGCGGCCTGCAACTGCGCCTGCGAAGTGGCGTAGCTGATGCGGAAATACGGCGCCAGGCCGAATACCGTGCCCGGCACGACGGCGACATCATGCTCGTGCAGCAGATATTGGCAGAAGTCGGCGTCGGTCTCCAGCTTGCGGCCGCCGGGCGTGACGCGGCCCAGCACGCCGGCGCAGCTGGCGTAGGTGTAGAACGCCCCTTCGGGCCGGCGGCAACTGAGGCCGTCGATGGCGTTGAGGCCGTCCACCACCAGGTCGCGCCGCGCCTGGAACGAGCGCCGGCGCTCGGCCAGCACGTCCTGCGGGCCGTCCAGCGCCTCGATGGCGGCGGCCTGGCTGACCGAGCACGGGTTGGAGGTGCTCTGGCTCTGAACGACCGCCATCGCGCCGATCAGCTCTTTCGGGCCGCCGGCGTAGCCGATCCGCCAGCCGGTCATGGCGTAGGCCTTCGACAGGCCGTTGATCGTCAACGTGCGCGCCTTCAGGCGCGGCTCCACCTGCGCCATGGTGCGGAAGGCGAAGTCGCCGTAGATGAGGTGCTCGTAGATGTCGTCGCAGATCAGCCAGACATGCGGGTGGCGCAGCAGCACATCGGCCAGCGCGCGCAAGTCGGCCTCGCCGTAGGCCGCCCCCGTGGGGTTGGACGGCGAGTTCAGCATGACCCAGCGCGTGCGCGGAGTGATGGCGCGTTCCAGGTCGGCCGGATCCATGCGAAAGCCGTTGTCTTCGCGGCACGCCACTTCCACCGTCTTGCCGCCGGCGATGGCGATCATGTCGGCATAGGACGTCCAGTACGGCACGCCCACCACCACTTCGTCGCCGTCGTCCAGCGTGGCCATCAGGGCGTTGTGGATGACCTGCTTGGCGCCCGCCCCCACGGTGATCTCGTCCAGGCCATACGACAGGCCATTGTCGCGCTCGAACTTGCGGGCGATGGCCGCCTTCAGGGCCAGCGTGCCGTCGAGCAGGGTGTATTTGGTCTCGCCGGCCCGGATGGCGCGGACGGCGGCCTCCTTGACGTTGTCCGGCGTGTCGAAGTCGGGCTCGCCGGCGCCCAGCACGATGACGTCGCGCCCTTCGCGCTTGAGCTGGGCGGCCTGCGCGCCGATGCGCAGGATCTCGGACACCGCGATGCGGGCGATGCGGCCGGCGCGCCGGAACGCGGGCGCCGCGGAATGATCGGTAGACATGCTTGCTGTTGAATCCATGTTCGGTGAAAGAAACCGGCGCCGCCTACAGCGCGGCCGTGACCATGATCTCGACCAGGATGTCGGGCGCGGCCAGCTCGATGGCGCCGCAGCAGCGCGCCGGCGCCTGGCCGGGCACGATCCAGGCATCGTAGACCGAATTCATGGCCTGGAAATCGGCCATGCTCTTGAGCCAGATCGTCACGTTCAGCACCTTCGACTTGTCGGTGCCGGCGGCCGCCAACATCTCGTCGACCTTGGCCAGCACCTGGCGGGTCTGGCCGGCCGCGTCGGCGCCGCGGTCGTCGGCGGTATGGCCCGCCAGGTACACGGTGCCGTTGTGGATCACCGCGCGCGCGCGGCGAGTATTCTGGTCGAGCCGGGTAATGGCGCTCATTGCTGCACCCCCTGGCCGGAAATGCGGCGGCAGTGGTTCAGCGCCGCCTGGATCAGGTTGTCGCTGGCCTCCGGCGTGCGGAACGCCGAATGCGCCGACAGCGTCACGTTGTCCAGGCGCGTCAGCGGATGGTCCTTCGGCATGGGCTCGGTGACGTAGACGTCCAGGCCGGCATGGCCCAGCTTGCCCGATTCCAGCGCCTCGATCATGGCGGCCTCGTCGACCAGCGCGCCGCGCGCGGTATTGACCAGAATGGCGCCGTCGCGCATGCGCGCGATGCGCTCGCGCGAGATGATGCCGCGCGTCTCGTCGGTCAGCAGCAGGTGCAGGGACACCACATGGCTCTGCGCCAGCAGCTCGTCCAGCTCGACGAAGCGCACGCCGGGATGCGTCTTGGGGCTGCGGTTCCAGGCGATCACCTGCATGCCCGCGCCGCCCGCCAGGCGCGCCACCTCCGCGGCGATGCCGCCGAAGCCCACCAGCCCGAGCGTCTTGCCGGTCAGCTGCACGCCGTCCGAGCGCAGCCAGTTGCCGGCGCGCATGCCGCGGTCCATGCGGCCGAATCCCTTGGCCGACGCCCACATCAGCGCGAACGCGCATTCGGCCACGGCGGTGTCGCCGTAGCCCTTGATGATGTGCACCTGGATGCCGATATCGGCCAGTTCCTCGGGGTTCATGTACGAACGCGGGCCGGTGCCGAGGAACACCACGTGCTTCAGGCCGGCGCACTGGCGTGCGATGTCGGTCGGCAGGTGGGTATGGTCGATGATGGCGATTTCGGCGTCGCCCAGCACGCCCGGCAACTGGTCGGACGTGATGTCGGGCTGGCGGTTGATGGTCAGCGGCAGGTCGTCGGCGCGATGCAGGCGCTCGGCCACGGCCGACAAAGTGGGGTTGGCGTCGACAAAGATAGCTTTCATGTGGTGTGGATCCTGGGTGAGGGTTCGGAACAAAAGGGTCAGGAAGCAGCGGGCGCGGCGCCGGCCTCCAGCAAGCGCGACTCCGCGTAGTCCGCCAGCGCGTTGCCCATGTAGATCTCGGCGTAGCCGGCGCGGGTCAGTTCGACCACGTGGTCGAGGTGCTTGTCGATGTGCTGGCTCATCAGCGCCTGCACCGCGGCGACATCGCGCGCCTGCAGGGCGCGCACGATGTCGGGATGGTCGTTGCGGGTCTGGCTGCGGCGCGCCTTCAGGTCGATCCAGCGCGGGAAGCGGATGCGCTCGTTGATGGAGCGCACCGAGCGCACGAACTCGGGGTTGCCGGCCAGCCCGGCCAGGCGCTCATGGAACGCCTCGTCGCGCCACAGCAGGTCGAGCGCCTGGGCGTCGGTGTCGATCTCGTCGCGGCTGCCCGCCACCGACGCGGCCAGGTCGGCCAGGGCCTGGTCCGACGCGCGGGCGCAGACCAGCCGGACCACGCCCAATTCGACAGTGGCGCGATACTCGTACAAGGCCATCAACTGCCGCGCGTCGAGCGGCCGCACCGTGTAGCCGCGGTTGGGCGTGGCCACCAGGAAACCCTCCGCCGCGATGCGGTTCAGCGCCTCGCGCACCGGCGTGCGGCTGACCCCCAGCTGGCGGGCCAGCTCGAGCTCGTTGACGCGCTCGCCGGGCCGCAGCCGGAAGGTCGTGGCCATGGCCTTGATGCGGTCGTACACCGGGACCGGGGAGGCGGACGGGAGGGAAGTCATGGCAAGCATCGGAAGGCGGCCTCAGGCGGGCCCGACGGCATGGACGGCCTGGCCGTGGTGGAACCGCTGCAGGAAGGACTTGAGACGCTCGTTGCGCGGATGACGGAAGATCTCTGCCGGCGTGCCGATCTCGGCCATGACACCGTCCAGCATGAAGCCGACCCGATCCGATACGTCCGCCGCGAATGCCATCTCATGCGTTACCAATACCATGGTCATCCCCTCGGCCGCCAGCTCCTTGATGACGCCCAGCACTTCGGACACCAGTTCGGGGTCGAGCGCCGAGGTGACTTCGTCGAACAGCATGACGGCGGGCCGCATGGCCAGCGCCCGGGCGATGGCGACCCGCTGCTTCTGGCCGCCGGACAGCCGGCTGGGATAGGCGTCCACCTTGTCGGCCAGGCCGACCTTGGCCAGCAGCTCGCGCGCCAGCTCGCCCGCCTCGGCGCGGCTCATGCCCTTGACCTGCATGGGCGCCTCGATGACGTTCTGCAGCACCGTCATGTGCGGGAACAGGTTGAAGTGCTGGAACACCATGCCGATGTCGCGCCGCAGCGCCGCCAGGCTGGCGTCGCCGGGCGGCTTGTGGCCGGCGTCGAAGTCGAAGGCGTGCGCGCCCACCGCCAGACGCCCCGCCTGCGGCATTTCCAGCAGGTTCATGCAGCGCAGGAAGGTCGACTTGCCGGAGCCGCTGGCGCCGATCAGCGTCACGACTTCGCCCTTCGCGACGTCCAGCGACACGCCCTTGAGCACATGGTGGCTGCCGAACGATTTGTGGATCGCGGCCGCCTGCAGGATGGGGGTGTGCGGGTTCATCGATGCGCTCCCATGCGGGCTTCCAGGCGCTGCGCCGCCAGGGTCAGCGGGAACAGCACCACGAAATACACGACCGCCACCACGGTGTAGGTTTCCAGCGGCCGGTAGATGGCGGCGGTGATGACCGAACCCTGGTACAGCAGGTCCCCCACCGCCACGGTGGATACCAGCGAGGTGTTCTTCAGCTGCAGCACCGTCTGGTTGATGAAGGACGGGATCATCACCCGCACCGCCTGCGGCAGGATCAGGCGCCGGAAAATGCGGCCGCGCCGCATGCCCAGCGCGCGGCCGGCCTCCCACTGGCCGCGCTCGACCGCCTCGATGCCGCCGCGGAAGATCTCGGCGTAGAAAGCCCCGCCGTACAGCGACAGTGTCAGGAAGCACGCCATGCCGGGCGACATCTCCACCTGGATCAGCACCGGCAGCGCGTAGTACATCCAGACCAGCTGCACCAGCAGCGGGGTGCAGCGGAACACCTCGATGTACGCCACCACCGGCACGTTGACCCAGCGCGGCGCATTGGTGCGCAGCACCCCGGCGACCAGCCCGATGGCCAGCCCGGCCAGCGCCGTGGTGACGGTGAACACGATGGTGATCCACAGTCCCTTCCAGAGCAGGCCGGTATAGGGCGCCAGGGCCTCGAAGCTCCATGCGTACTCCATGGCGCGGCCCGCTCAGAACTGCACTTCGGGCGGGATGTCGTCTTCCTGCACGCCGAGCTCGGCCAGGCTTTGCAGGAACCATTCGCGGGTCTGCGCCATCGAGCGGTTGTAGTCGGCCCATACGCTCAGGAAGTCGCGCCAGCTCGGGTCGGCCTCGCGGCGCACGGCGATGTTGGTGGGCAGCGTCAGGATCGGGCGCGGGATGGCGATCTCGCCCAGCGCCGGGTTCTTCTTCAGCATGGGCAGCGCCAGGATGGCCAGCACCACATTGCAGTCGGCGCGCCCGGTGGACACCGCCAGCACCGCCTCGTCGCGCGTCTTGAACGCCAGGATATTGGCGCGCGGCGCGTAGCGGCGCGCGATCAGCTCGTGCGCCGAGCCCATGTCCACCGAAATGCGCACCTCGGGCTTGTTCAGGTCCTGCCAGGTGGCGGGCTTGGCAAAGCCCTTGCGCGTGACGGCGGTGAACGAATGCACCAGGATGGGCGTGGCGAAATCCACCATCAGCGCCCGCTCCGGCGTGGGGTTGACGGCGAAGGCCAGGTCGATCTTGTTCGATTGCAGGTCGAGGATCTGGTTGCCCCAGGTGGTTTCCACCGTCTCGACCTTGACGTTGAGGATGCGGGCGATGTCGGCGGCCATGCTCAGGCAGGCGCCCGACCAAGTGCCGTCGGCCAGGTTCTTGGTGAAGTACGGCGCCTGGCCGACGATCACGCCCATGCGCAGGGCCCCCGCCTTGCGCACCCGGTCCATGGTGGACCCGGCGGCGGGCGCGACCGGCGCCGCCTGGGCGAAGGCGCGGGCGGGCAGCGCGGCCGTCGCGGCCGTGGCGGCACCCAGCAGGGCGGCATGACTCAACATCTCTCGGCGCTTCATATATAACCCCTTGAATTTTCAGTTGAAATAAACGAATCCCAGCTGCCTTGCCGGCCAGGCGTCCTGGCCAAATTGCACACTCACGTGTAGACATATGATGAATATTGTTCTGTATGCAGTCAAGTGTTATGCTTCGCCGTGTCGGGCGCCATCGTCTGTGCGCCCTCCTTCCCATACGGCGAGAGACCGCACATGACCACCGGCCTTCCCGTCCGCACCGGCGGACAAATCCTGATCGATCAATTGCGCCGCCAGGGCGTCGAGCGGGTCACCTGCGTGCCCGGCGAAAGCTACCTGGCCGCCCTCGACGCGCTGTACGACAGCGGCGTCGATGTGGTCATCTGCCGCAATGAAGGCGGGGCCGCGATGATGGCCGAGGCCTACGGCAAGCTCACCGGGCGGCCCGGCGTGTGCTTCGTCACGCGCGGCCCGGGCGCCACCAACGCCAGCCACGGCGTGCACATCGCCATGCAGGACTCCACCCCCATGCTGCTGTTCATCGGCCAGGTCGACCGCTCCATGCGCGAGCGCGAGGCCTTCCAGGAAGTGGACTACCGCGCCATGTTCGGCGCCATGGCCAAGTGGGTGGTGGAAATCGACCGCGCCGAGCGCATCCCGGAACTGGTGGCGCGCGCCTACCGCGTGGCCATGCAGGGCCGCCCCGGCCCGGTGGTGATCGCGCTGCCCGAAGATATGCTGGTGGACACTTGCGCCGTGGCCGACGCGCCGCGCGTCGAGCCGGCCCAGGCCTGGCCGGCGCCGCACGACCTGCGCGCGCTGGAAGGCATGCTGGCGCAGGCCCGCCGCCCCATCGCCGTGCTCGGCGGCTCCGGCTGGGACGAAACCGCCTGCCGCCAGTTCGCCGAATTCGCGCAGCGCGCGGGCTTGCCGGTGGCCACCTCGTTCCGGCGCGCCTCGCTGTTCCCGGCCGACCACCCCTGCTATGCCGGCGACCTGGGCATCGGTCCGGACGCCCGCCTGAAGGCGCGCGTGGCCGAGGCCGACCTGATCCTGCTGGTGGGCGGGCGGCTGTCGGAAATGCCGTCTTCCTCGTACACGCTGCTGGACGTGCCCGTGCCGCGCCAGCAACTGGTGCACGTGCATGCCGGCGCGGAAGAACTGGGCCGCGTCTACCAGCCGGCGCTGGCCATCCAGGCCGGGCCGCGCGCCTTCAGCGCCGCGCTGGCGGAACTGGCCGTGCCGGCCGCGCCGGCCTGGCAAGGCAGCGCCGAACAGGCGCATGCCGACTACCTGGACTGGACCGAAACGCCGCGCACCCTGCCGGGCGACTTCCAGTATGGCCAGGCGCTGGCCTGGCTGCGCGAGCGCCTGCCGCGCGACGCCATGGTGTGCAATGGCGCGGGCAACTATGCGGGCTGGCTGCACCGCCATCACCGCTTCCATGCCTTCGGCACCCAGCTGGCGCCCACCAGCGGCTCGATGGGCTACGGCGTGCCAGCCGCGGTGCTGGCCAAGCTGCAATTCCCGCAGCGCACGGTGCTGGCCTTCGCCGGCGACGGCTGCTTCCTGATGAACGGCCAGGAGTTCGCCACCGCCGTGCAGTACGATGCCGCCATCATCGTCATCGTGCTGGACAACAGCCAATACGGCACCATCCGCATGCACCAGGAACGCGACTACCCCGGCCGGGTGGTGGGCACGCAATTGCGCAACCCGGATTTCGCCGCCATGGCGGTGGCCTTCGGCGGACACGGCGAACGGGTCGAGCGCACCGAAGACTTCGCCCCCGCGTTCGAGCGCGCCCTGGCTTCCGGCAAGCCCGCCATCCTGCACTGCATGCTGGACCCGCGCGCCCAGTCGCACGCGCGCGACTTCACCCCGTCCGCCTCATGAGCGCCGCCCCGCACGTCGTCGTGATCGGCGCCGGCGCGGTGGGAGCCGCGACCGCCGTCCAGGCCCGCAACGCCGGGCTGCGCGTCACCCTGGTGGAATCCGGCGAACCGGGCGGGCGCCAGGCGGCCAGCTACGGCAATGCCGGCTGGCTGTCGTCCCACTCCATCCTGCCGCCGGCCGCGCCAGGGGTGTGGAAACAAGTGCCCAAATGGGTGCGCGACCCGCTCGGACCCCTGGCCGTGCGCGCCGGCTACTTGCCGCGCGCCCTGCCCTGGCTGGCGCGCTACCTGGCCTCGGCCTGGACCTGGCCGCGCGTCGAGCGCACCGCCCATGCCCTGCGCACGCTGCTGGCCGACGCGCCGGCGCTGCACCAGGCGCTGGCCGCCCAGGCCGGCGTGCCGCACCTGATCGAACAGCGCGGCCTGCTGCATGCCTATTTGTCCGAACAGCAGTTCCGCGCCGACGCGCGCGCCTGGGAAATCCGCCGCCGCGAAGGCATCCAGTGGCAAGAGCTGGACACCGCGGCGCTGCGCGCGCGCGAACCCGACCTGCATCCGCGCTACACCTTCGGCGTGCTGGTGCCCGAGACGGGCCATTGCCGCGACCCGGGCGCCTACGTGGCGGCGCTGGCGCGCCTGGCGCGCTCGCTGGGCGCCGACCTGCGGCGCACGCGCGCCACCGGCTTCGCCATCGAAAACGGCCGGCTGCGCGCGGTGCGCACCGCCGATGGCGACATCGCCTGCGACAAGGCCGTGATCGCCGCCGGCGGACACTCGCGCGAGCTGGCCCGCCAGGCCGGCGACCGCGTGCCGCTGGGCGCCGAGCGGGGCTACCACGCGGTGGTCCGGCAGCCCGAGGCCGGGCCGCGCACCTCGACGATGTTCGCCGACTGCAAAGTGGTGGTCAACGCGATGGAGCCCGGCCTGCGCGTGGCCGGCCAGGTCGAGATCGCCGACATCGATGCCGCGCCGGACTGGCGCCGCGCGCACATCGTGCGCGACCTGCTGCTGTCGATCTATCCGTCGCTGCCCGACCCGCTGCCCGAAGAGCGGGTCGAATATTGGCAAGGCGCGCGCCCCAGCATGCCCGACGGGCTGCCCTGCATCGGCGCGGCCTCGGCCAGCGCCGACATCGTGCACGCCTACGGACACGGCCATACCGGACTGGTGGGCTCGGCCCGCACGGCCGAGCTGGCCGTGCAGTTGCTGCAGGGCCGCCCGCCCGCCATCGCGCTGGCGCCGTTCGACCCGCGCCGCTTCGCCTGAACCTCAACTCTCATTGCGCAAGGATCCATCCATGTTATCCGCTTCCTCTTCCGGCCGCATCGCGCGCGGCGGCAAGTCCCTGTACGGCGCGCCGCTCGGCATTCTCATGCTGGACGCGCGCTTCCCGCGCATTCCCGGCGACATGGGCAACGGCCAGACCTGGCCGTTCCCGGTGCTGTACCGCGTGGTGCGCGGCGCCAGCCCGGAAAAAGTGGTGCTGCGGGGCGCAGAGGGCACGCTGGACGCCTTCATCGAGGCCGGCCGCGAACTGGTCGACCTGGGCGCGGAAGCCATCACCACCAACTGCGGCTTCCTGGCCCTGTTCCAGCAGGAGCTGGCGCAGGCGCTGGGCGTGCCGGTGGCCACTTCGTCGCTGATGCAGGTGCCGTGGGTGCAGGCCACGCTGCCGCCCGGCAAGCGCGTCGGCCTGGTCACGGTCAGCGGCTCGACCCTGTCGCCGGCGCACTTGGCGGCGGTCAATGTGCCGGCCGATATCCCGCTGGCCGGCACCGAGAACGGCCGGGAATTCTTCCGCGTGCTCATCAAGGCCGAGAAACACGACATGGACATCGGCCTGGCCGAACAGGACATCCTCGATGCCGGCCGCGACCTGGTGCGGCGCCATCCCGAGGTGGGCGCCATCGTGCTCGAATGTACTAATATGCCACCTTATGCCGCCGCCCTGCAGGCCGCCACCGGGCTCCCCGTCTACGACATCTATTCGATGATCACCTGGTTCCACGCCGGACTGCGGCCGCGGGCATTCGGCTAGGGCCTGCCCTCCGCTACCCCGGAACGGCATCGCCCGGCCGTCCGCCGCCGCATCCGCCGGCGGCCGTCATTTCACCGGAGATCCCGTGAGCACCGTCCCCGACAGTACCGTCGACCGTGTCTACAGCCAGCTTCGATCCATGGCCATCGGCTACGAGTTCAAGCCCGGCGAGAAACTCAATGAAGTGGCGCTGGCCAAGCGGCTGGAAGTCAGCCGCACGCCGTTGCGCGAAGCGCTGAACCGCCTCGGCATCGAAGGCCTGCTGCGCTTCCAGCCCGGCAAGGGCTTCTTCTGCCGCGACCTCGACGTGCACGAGATCTTCCACCTGTACGAACTGCGCAAGGTCGTGGAAGTGGCCGGCGCGCGGCTGTCGATCGAACGTGCGCAAGACGCGGATATCCGCGAGCTGCTGGCCTTCCTGGACGCCACCGGCCCCGAGCCGGGCGACCGCGACGTGGCCGAGCTGGTCGACCTGGACGAGACATTCCACGAGCGCCTGCTGGCCATGTCGGGCAATACCGAGATGCTGCGCGTGCTGCACAACGTCAACGCCCGCATCCGCTTCGTGCGCTGGATCGACATGCGGCGCGGCGACCGCCGCAACTCGCAGCTCGAGCACCGCCAGATCCTCGAAGCGCTGCTGGCGCGCGACGAGCCAAGCTGCGTCGCCCTGCTCGAAAAGCACATCGGCCGCCGGCTCGACCAGATCACCTCGGCGATCCGCGAAGGCTACGCGCAGATCTACATGGGCGCGCAGGCCCAGGCGGCGGCCTGACGGCCGGCCGGGGCGCCCGCGCCACACCCACCTGAAAAAAAATCCAAAAAGCGCTTGACTTGTCTATCTACTAGTAGATAACATACGTCTCATGGTTGGAATGCAAGCGGTACCGCCCTCCAGCCAGCGCTTCTGGCGCGTTTTTATTTCCCTGTTTATCTATCTACATATAGGTAAATTTACTAAACCCGCTGCTGACACTCTGGAACTGGAACCATCATGAAAACCCTTGCTTCGATCCTGCTGATCTCCGCCGGCCTGGCCGGCACCACCGCCTATGCCCAGGAACCCTCGGGCGAGCTGGACTATCCCCCCGCCGTGGCGCAGACCTCCTCGCTGACCCGCGCCCAGGTCGTGGCCGAACTGCAAGCCGCCCGCGCCGCCGGCCAGGTCACCTTCGGTGAAACCGAACAGGCCGCCACTCCCGTCGCCTCCAGCACGCTGACCCGCGCCCAAGTCCAGGCCGAAGCCGCCGAGGCGCGCGCCCACGGCGCCTACGCGTTCGGCGGCGAAGGCTATCCGAACACCGGCGCCTGAGCCTCTTTTATTTTCCCTGTCCACCTATCTACAAATAGATAGCTTTATTCCGCAAGTCCTACCTTTACGGAGCATCACCATGAAGACCCTTGTTTCCGCCGCGATGATTTCGATGACCATGATGGGCGCCGCCTACGCCGCCGAGCCTTCGGGCGAGCTGGACTATCCGCCCGCCGTCGAGCAGACCTCTGCGCTGACCCGCGCCCAGGTCGTGGCCGAGCTGCAAGCCGCCCGCGCCGCCGGCCAGGTCACTTTCGGTGAAACCGAACAGGCCGCCGCCCCCGTCGCCTCCAGCACGCTGACCCGCGCCCAGGTCCAGGCCGAAGCCGCCGAAGCGCGCGCCCACGGCGCCTACGCGTTCGGCGGCGAAGGCTATCCGGACACCGGCGCCTGAGCCCGTTTTATTTTGGCCATAACCCTACCTGCAAATAGATAGTTCAACGATTGATCCCTTACGGAGAATTGCCATGAAGACCCTCGTTTCCGCCGTGCTGATGTCGATGACCATGATGGGCGCCGCCTACGCCGCCGAACCCTCGGGCGAGCTCGACTATCCGCCCGCGCATGATTCGTACGGCACCGTGACCCGCGCCGAGATCCAGGCCCAGTTGCAAGCCGCCAAGGCGGCCGGTCAGGTCACGTTCGGCGAACAGGAGCAGCCCGCGGCCTACGCCGCCGGCCCCGCGCCCACCCGCGCCGAAGTCCGCGCCGAAGCGCGGGCCGCGCACGCCAACGGCGCCGACGCGTTCGGCGAACTGGACTACCAGGCCAGCTACGACGTGGCCGGCCAACGCGGTTGAGCGCGGCGCATGCGTCGCGCCGCGGCGGCGCCGCCCCTGCTTCGGCACGGCGGCCCGCCCGCGCATTCTTCATCCAACAGGAGCCTGACCGCCCCGCAGCCAGACGGTGACCCACCATGAATACTGAAACCATCCGCACACAGATCATGCAGCACGCCCAGCGCCTGATCCAGGAGCGCGGCTACAACGGCTTCAGCTATCGGGACCTGGCCGCGCTGATCGGCATCAAGACCTCCAGCATTCACTATTACTTCCCGTCCAAAGAAAACCTGCTGCTGGCCGTGGTCCAGGAATACGAGGCGCGCTGGCATGCGGCGATGCGCGACATCGATCCGGCGCTGACCGCCGACGCCAAGCTGCGCGCCTATGTGGACGCGCACCGGCGCGCCTTCTGCGGCACCGAGCGCATCTGCCTGGGCGCCGCGCTGGCCGCCGAAGTGGCCAGCCTGCCGGATTGCGTGCGGCAATCGCTGCAGGACTTTTATCGCGCCAACGAAGACTGGCTGGTCGCGCTGCTGGAACAGGGCGCGCGCGAAGGCAGCCTGCGGGTGCCCGGCGACCCGCGTCCCGCGGCGCGCGCGCTGTATGCCGCCTTGCAGGGCAGCGTGGTGGGCGCCCGGCTGTTCCAGAATGACGACCGGGTGCAGGACCTGCTGCCGGTGGCGCTCAGCGTTCCCGAATCAGCGTGAGCGAGAACTGGTAGCGGCCCGCCGGATGATATGAGGTGGACGCCTCGACCACGTTGCCGGCCTGGTCGCGGTACTGCCGCAATATGAACAGGCCGGCGGAGTCCGGCTCGACATCCAGTTCGCGCGCGATCGCGGCCGGAATGGCGCGCGCCGTGATCATCTGCTCGACCGTCGCGATGCGCCTGCCGTAGTGCGCCTCGATCAGCTCGGAAACCAGCCGGTCGGGATGCTGCTGCGCCAGCTTGCGTATGCCGCGGTAGTGCGCGTCGACGTAGAGGTCGGTCCATACCATGGGAGGCCGGCCCGGCTCGCCGCGCTTGGAACTGATGCGCAGCCAGCGCGTGCCCGCCGCGACGCCGAGCTGGCCGGCGAGCTCGATGTCGGCGACGATTTCCTGCATCTTCTGAATGTCGCGCGGCGTGCGGGCGGCCAGTTGCACCAGGTCTTCCAGCGACGACAAGGACTGGCTGAAGCCGGCCTTCGGGCGCACCGCCTCGACCGTGGTGCCGCTGCCGCGGCGGCGCGCGATCAGCCCCAGGTCCTGCAATTGCCGCAGGGCCGCGCGCACCGTGTGGCGGCTGGCGCCGAACTCCTCGGCCAGCGCATTTTCCGGCGGAATGGCGGTGCCCACGGGATATTCCTGGCTGGCGATGCGGCGCGCGAGCTCTTCGGATATCTGGGTGTATAGCGAAATCGGCATGGGGCGGCGGTCGATGAACGGTACGCCATTCTATCGTCCGCCCGGCCGGCGCCGGCGAGGCCTGTTGACGATCCGGAAAAGCGCCTCTAAGATGTACGTACATTTGTTTTAGAGCGTACTTTTAGATGCCTATTTCCGTGCTCGAATCCGCGATTTTCAAGGACATGTTCGGCACCGCCGCGATGCGTGCCGTGTTCGACGACCGCGCCACGGTGGCGCGCTATGTCGAGGTCGAGGTCGCACTAGCGCGGGTGCAGGGGCGCCTGGGCATCATCCCCGCCGACGCCGCCGACCGCATCGCCGAAGCCGGTGTGGCGGCCCAGGTCGACCTCGCCGCGCTCAAGGCCGAGACCGAAATCGTCGGCTACCCGATCCTGCCGCTGGTCCACCAGCTGGCCGCGCTGTGCGGGCCGGCGGGCCAGTACGTGCACTGGGGCGCCACTACCCAGGACATCATGGACACCGCCACGGTGCTGCAGATCCGCGCCGCGCTGGAGCTGATCGACAGCGACCTGGCGCGCCTGGACGCGCTGCTCGATCAACTGGCCGCGCGCTACCGCGACACGCCCATGGCCGGCCGCACCCACCTGCAGCACGCGCTGCCGGTCACCTTCGGGTACAAGGCCGCGGTGTGGCTGCTGATGATCCGCCGCCACCGCGAGCGCCTGGCGCAGTTGCGGCCGCGCGTGCTGATCGGCCAGTTCGGCGGCGCGGCCGGCACGCTGGCCTCGCTGGGCGACCGCGGCCTGGAAGTGCAGGCGGCGCTGATGCGGGAGCTCGGCCTGGCGGCGGCGCCCATCACCTGGCACGTGGCGCGCGACGGCCTGGCCGAAACGGTCCAGTTCCTGGCCCTGGTGGCGGGCAGCCTCGGCAAGATCGCGCTCGACATCATGCTGATGATGACCAATGAGCTGGCCGAGGCCTTCGAGCCGTTCGTCAAGGGACGCGGCGCGTCCAGCACCATGCCGCAGAAGCGCAACCCGATCTCGTGCGAGCTGATGTGGAGCGCGTCGCGAACGGTGCGCCAGCATGCCGGCCTGGCGCTCGACGCCATGCTGCACGACTTCGAGCGCGCCACCGGCCCGTGGCACGTGGAATGGAGCGCCATCCCCGAGGCCTTCGTGCTGACGGCCGGATCGCTGCACCAGGCCTGCTTCATGCTCGGCGGCCTGGAAGTCGACACCGCCCGCATGGCCCGCAACCTGGAGCTGACCAACGGCCTGATCGTCGCCGAGGCGGTGATGATGGGGCTGGCCCCGCACATCGGCCGCCAGGTCGCGCACGACGTGGTGTACGAAGCATGCCGCCAGGCGCACGCCCGGCAGCGCCCGCTGGCCGACATCCTGCGCGCCGACCCCCGCGTCGCCGCGCGCCTGGATGGCGCGGCCATCGACCGCCTGTGCGATCCGTCCCGCTACCTGGGGCAGGCCCCCGCCATGGTGGACCGGATGCGCAGCGCCGGCTGAACGCCGGCGGATTTTTCCACAAGAACCAGGAGACAAGCATGAAGAAATGGCTTGCGGCCGTGTCGGCCGCGCTGATCCTCACCCCGCCCGGCGCGGCCATGGCCCGCGACAGCTATCCCGAGCGCGCCATCACGTGGATCGTGCCGTTCGCCGCCGGCGGCCCGACCGACGCCATGGCGCGCAACATCGCCAACGAGGTCTCGAAGCAGCTCGACCAGACCATCCTGATCGAGAACGTGCCGGGCGCGGGCGGCACCATCGGCGCCACCCGCGCCGCGCGCGCCGCGCCGGACGGGTATACCTTCCTGGTCGGCCACATCGGCTACATGGCGGCCGCCCCGACGCTGTATCCGCGCCTGGCCTATGACCCGGTGCGCGATTTCGACGCGGTGTTCCGCTTCCCCGACACGCCGCTGGTGCTGCTGGTCGGCGCGCAATCGCCTTATCGCAGCGTCCAGGACCTGATCGCCTATGGCAAGGCCAACCCGGGCAAGCTCAATTTCAGCAATGCGGGCGTGGGCTCGACTTCGCACCTGGTCGCCTCGCTGTTCACCAGCCAGGCCGGCATCGAGATCACTCCGATCGCGTACAAGGGCGCGGGCCCGGCATTGAACGACCTGATGGGCGGACAAGTGGATGCCATGTTCGACCAGACCAACACGGCCCTGCCGCAGACGCGCGGCGGCAAGGTGCGGGCGCTGGGGCTGACCTCGGCCGCGCCGATGCCGCAGTTCCCCGACGTGGCCGCCATCGGCGCGCAAGCCATTCCCGGCTTCCAGGTATCGACCTGGTACGGGTTGTACGCCCCCAAGGGCACGCCGGCGGCAGTCGTCCAGACGCTGTACTCGGCATACCAGCGGGCCCTGCAGAATACCGGCTTCACGCGCCAGATGAGCGACCAGGGCATCCTGCTGCTGGCGGCCGACGATTATGCGCCGCAAGCCCTGCAACGCCACACCGAGGCCGAGGGCAAGCGCTGGGCGCAAGTCATCGAACAAGCCGGCATCAGCCTGCAATAGGCGGCGCGGCCAGGAGCCCGGACATGCACACCTATGCGGCAGAACATATCGTCGCCAGCATCGCCGGCGCGCTGCAGTTCGTCAGCCACCACCATCCGCCCGATTTCGTCGCGGCGCTGCAGCGCGCCTATCGCGCCGAAAGCCAGCCGGCGGCGCGCGATGCGCTGCTGCAGTTGCTGGTGAACAGCAAGCTGGCGGCGCGGGCCGCGCGGCCCGTCTGCCAGGACACCGGCGTGGCCCACGTGTACTTCGAGCTGGGCATGGACGCCCGCATCGACGGCGGCGGCGCGACGCCAACCCCGCAGGCGCTGGCCGACCGCGCGGTGGCGCGCGCCTACACCGACCGCGCCAACCCGCTGCGCGCATCGATGGTGCGCGACCCACTGGGCCGGCGCGCCAATACGCGCGACAACACGCCCGCCATCGTGCACAGCGAACTGGTCGAGGGCGACGGGCTGCGCATCACCGTGGTCGCCAAGGGCGGCGGCGGCGACGCCAAGACCCGCTACGCCATGCTCACGCCCAGCGACTCGGTGGCCGACTGGGTGGCGGCGCAGCTGCCCGGCATGGGCGCCGGCTGGTGTCCGCCCGCGGTGCTGGGGGTGGGCGTCGGCGGCACGCCGGAGCAGGCCATGCTGGCCGCCAAGCGCGCCCTGTTCGCGCCGATCGATATCGAGCAGCTGCGCGCGCGCGGCCCGCGCGATGCGCAGGAACGGCTGCGGCTGGAACTGTACGAGCGCATCAATGCGACGGGCATCGGCGCGCAGGGCCTGGGCGGCGACACCACCGTGCTCGATGTCAAGGTGGCGGCCCTGCCCTCGCACGCCGCGCTGCTGCCCGTGGCCATGGTGCCGAACTGCGCGGCCACCCGCTATGTGGCGTTCGAGCAGCCCGAAAACGGACCGGCCGTGTTCACGCCGCCGGACGCCTCGCTGTGGGACGGCGTGCCGGACGCCCTGCCCCCGACCGGCACGCCGGTCGACCTGGATACCCTGACGCCGGGCCAGGTGGCGGGCTGGCGCGCCGGCCAGCAGTTGTTGCTGTCGGGGCGGCTGCTGACGGCGCGCGACGCGGCGCACAAGCGCCTGGCCGATCTACTGCGCCACGGCGCGCCGCTGCCGGTGGACCTGCGCGGCCGCGCCTTGTACTACGTGGGGCCGGTCGACGCGGTGGGCGACGAAGCGGTCGGGCCGGCCGGTCCGACCACCGCCACGCGCATGGACAAGTTCATGCCGGCCCTGCTGGAACGGACCGGGCTGCTGGTGACCATTGGCAAGGCCGAGCGCGGCCCGCAGGCCATCGAGGCGATCCGCCGGGCGGGCGCCGCGTACCTGAGCGCGGTGGGCGGCGCCGCCTACCTGGTGGCGCGCGCGGTGCGGTCGGCCCGCGTGGTGGCATTCGCCGATCTCGGCATGGAGGCGATCTACGAATTCGAAGTGCGCGACATGCCGGTCACGGTGGCGGTGGATGCGCAAGGCGAGTGCGCGCACCACCGCATCGCCATCAGGCCGGGGTAGGGTCGGGCTCGCGCTGGACGGCGGCCACCACGTCGCGCAGGCGCGCCGGGTCCTGGAACAGGCGCGACCCCATCAGCGCGCCCTGGAAGGTCGCGAACAGCCAGCGGCCGTCGGCCTGGGGGTCGCCCGAGGATCTTAGCGTGCCTTCGCGGGCGCCGTCGGCCATGACCTTGGCCAGCCAGGTTTCGTGCATGCGGAAGAACGCCTGCAGCGACTGGCGCGCGCGCTCGGACAGCGAGGCGAAGTCGGCGGCCAGCATGCCGCACAGGCAGACCCGGTCGCACGGCGTGTCGCGGAACAGCGCCGCATAGCGATCCAGCCGTTCGCGCGCGGGCAGCGCGGCGTCGATGGCCTGGACCTTGGCGGACGCGTGGGCCGCGTAGGCTTCGATGGCCTCGATCAGCAGGTCGTCCTTGCAGGGGAAGTAATAATGGATGCTGGCCGTCTTCACCCCCACGCGCTCGGCCAGATCACGGTAGCTGAAGCCGTTGTAGCCTCGCTGCATGATGAGCGCCTGGGCGTGGTCCAGGAGTTGGTCGCGGGTGGTGGCGGTAGTCATGCCATGATTGTTATCTACTAGTAGATTGGGGTCAAGGAGCGCGGCGGCGTCCCGGGGGCAAGCGTATGCTTGAGGGAAGCGATCCCCTCTGTCATTAATTCGTCCCTATTTCTGGAACCCGCATGCCCGATACTCCCGCCGCCTGGATCCCCCGCCTGACCGCCATTGCCACGGCAGAGGGCCAGGACGACGGCGCGCACGACCTGAACCACTTGCACCGCGTCTGGCAGGCGGCCCGCGCACTGCTGGCCAGCCATCCCGAGGCGGACGCGCTGGTGGTGCTGGCCGCCTGCTATTTGCACGACCTGGTCAATCTGCCCAAGAACCACCCCGAACGCGCGCAGGCCTCGCGCATGGCGGCCGGCCTGGCGCGCAGCCGTCTGGCCGAGGCCGGCTTCCCGGCCGACAAGCTCGACGCGGTGGCGCATGCCATCGAGGCGCACAGTTTCTCGGCCGGCATCGCTCCCGCGACCCTGGAGGCCATGATCGTGCAGGACGCCGACCGTCTCGATGCGCTGGGCGCGGTGGGGCTGGCGCGGCTGTTCTATACGGCCGGCCGCATGGGCTCGGCTTTCGCGCACCCCGACGATCCGCTGGGCCGGCGCCGCGCGCTGGACGACCGCGCTTATGCGCTGGACCACATCGAGGTCAAGCTGGCGACCCTGCCCGCCGCCATGCACACGGCCGCCGCGCGCGCGCTGGCAGACCAGAGGTTGGCGTGGCTGCGGGAGTTTCGCAATGCGTTCGTGCGGGAATGGGGGGTGGTTGGCTGATTGGCTGCCCGAGGGTGGTGGACGGTTGGGGGTTCTTGGAGACGGTCGGGGTTTGGATGGGTGGGCCGGTGCGGGGTTCTTGAGACGCCCGCGCCTGTCGGTGGGGCCTGGGCGGCCACGTCGCTCGGCTCGGGCGCGCCACCAGGCGCCCTCGGCCCCCTGCGGGGGCTCCCCTCCCTCCAACTGGCCGCCCAGGCCCCACCGACAGGCGCGGGCTCGCAGGATCGTCCAAGTGTCGGGCACTTCCATTTAGGGAGCCCTTTGTATCTCTTCCAGGTGTCTGACACCCCGATGAGACAGCCTCGATCTTCACGGCGTACCGGCGCGGGGTGTCAGACACCTTGCAGATGAGACACCTTGCAGATGCCCGCGCCCGTGCGATGCCCGGCACTGTGCTCAGGGCAGCTTGGCGGCCAGTTCGGTCAGGGAGTCGGCGGCGTAGTCCCAGCCGGCGGGGCGCGGGGCGGCGCCGGCTTTGGACGGGTCGCCGGCATGCGGGCGGTGGACATAGGCGGTATGCAGGCCGCAGCCGCGCGCCGCGTCCAGGTCGTAATCGTGGGCGGCGACCAGCATTGCCCGGTCCGGCGTCACCCCCAGCAGTTCGCAGGCGCGCAGGTACACCTGCGGCGCGGGCTTGTAGGCGCCGGTGATGTCGGCGCCCAGGATCGCGTCCCAGGGCAGCCCGCCATGCTTGGCCATGTCCGCCAGCAGGCGCGTGTTGCAGTCGGACAGCGGCGCCACGATGTAGCGTTCTTTCAACCGCGCAATGCCTGGCACCGAATCCGGCCACGGGCGCAGGCGATGCCAGGCCTGGTTGAGGGTCTCCAGCTCGGCAGCGGGAAACGAGGCCGGCGCCAGCCCGAATTGGTCCAGGCTGGCATGCAGGTTTTCCAGGTTGAGCTGGTCGAGCGGCACGAACGGCCGCTGGCCGCTGCGCACCGCCGCGGACGATGCGCTGTAGCGGCCGATCCAGGCATCGGCCAGCGCGCGCGCATCGATGCCCGCGGCATGGTGGCGCTGCAGGAATGCCTGCGCGTCGGTCGCGATGCTGCCGCGCCAATCGACCACGGTCCCCAGGACATCGAAAAACAGGACTTCGACCTTTGCCATTGCGCTCCTCCGTGGGCAGCACGGGAACCCGGCGCGGCGCGGCGCGAGCCCCGCGCGTCGCCGCGCACTGCGGTAAGCCATGCGGATGTGGTCGGACGATTCTACAGGACCGTTTGCGGCGGCGGCTCGCGAAACAAGAGGTCCGGGCCGATGCCGGCCACCTCGCACACGCCGCACAGTTGCATCGTGCGCTGCAGCTCGTCGCGCAGGATGGCCAGCGCGCGCGCCGCGCCCGGCTCGCCGCCGGCCACCGCGCCCCACAGCGTGGCGCGCCCCACCAGCGCCGCCTGCGCGCCGAGCGCGCGCGCCTTGAGCAGGTCGGCGCCGCGCCGCACGCCGCCGTCGACCAGCACGGGCACGCGCCCGCCGACGGCGCGCACCACGGCCGGCAGCGCGGCGAGCGTCGCCGCCGCGCCGTCCAACTGGCGGCCGCCATGGTTCGACACCACCACCGCATCGCAGCCCAGCGCGGCCAGCCGCTCGGCATCGTCCGGGCGCAGGATGCCCTTGACGATCAGCTTGCGCGGCCACGCATCGCGGATGGCGCGCAAGCGGTCCCAGTCGAACGAAGGGTCATAGCTGCGCCCCACCGACGAGGCCAGCCGGGTCGCGCTGGCGGCCGGCGCTTCCAGCCCCTTGAGGTTCTCCATCACGGGCAGGCCGTGCCGCAGCACCGCCACGGCCCAGGCCGGCCGGCTGGCGAAATCCAGCAGGTTGCGCGCCGTATAGCGGAACGGAAAGGACAGGTGGTTGCGCGCGTCGCGCTCGCGCTTGCCGCCCACGGGCAGGTCCACCGTGATCATCAGCGCCTCGTAGTCGGCGGCGCGGGCGCGCGCGATCAGGGCATCCAGCAGTTCGCGGTTGCGCAGGATATAGGCCTGGAACCACAGCCGTCCCGGCGCGGCGCGGGCAATCTGCTCGATGGACGCGGTGGCCGAGGTCGACAGGGTATAGGGCACGCCGGCCGCCGCTGCGGCGCGCGCGATGGCGATATCGCCGCCGGGCCGGCCATAGCCGACCGCGCCGGTGGGCGCCACCGCCAGCGGCATCGTCGCCGGGCCGCCCGCCACCTCGGCGTGCGTGCTGACCTCGGCGACGTTCACCAGGGCGCGCGGCGCCAGCCGCACCTGGGCGTAGGCGGCGCGGTTGGCCGCCAGCGTCAGTTCGTCTTCGGCGCCGCCGTCGAAAAAATCGAAGATGGCGCGCGGCAGGCGCCGGCGCGCGGCGCGGCGCAGGTCCTCGATGCTCTGGGCGCGGATGGCTGCGGTCATGGGTCTGCCTATTGCGCCGTAATGCCGGCGGCCTTGATCACGGCCGCCCAGCGCTGCTGGTCCGCGACCAGGAACTCGCGGAAGTGCTGCGGCGAATCGCCGATGGGCAACGCGCCCAGGTCCTTCAGGCGCGCCTGCACCTGCGGCTGCCGGAGAGCCTGCACCATGGCCTGGTTGAGCTTCTGCACCACCGCGTCCGGCACGCCGGCCGGCGCCAGCAGGCCGACCCACGGCGCGGTGTCCTGGAAATCGGCGAAACCGATGTCGGCCATGCTGGGCACACCGGGGAAGTCGGCGCTCGCCTCCGGGCTGCCCAGGGCCAGCACGCGCAGGCGCCGGGCCTGCACGTTCTCGGCCACGCCGATGATGGGATAGAACATGAACGACACGCGGCCGGCCATCACCTCGGTCAGGGCGGGCCCATTGCCGCGGAACGGCACGTGGATCATCTGCAGCCCCGCCATGGCGCCCATCATGGCCGCCGCCAGGTGGGCCGAGCCGCCGTTGCCGGCCGAGCCGTAGCTGATGCTGTCCGGCTTGGCGCGGGCCTGCTCGACCAGTTGCTTCATCGAACGGATCGGCGAATCGTAGGCCGTCACCGCCACCATGGGCAGCGACGCCGCGTTGGAGACCGGCGCGAAATCCGCCAGCGGATCGTAGCCGGCCTTGTCGCCGAGCAGCAGGCGGTTGACGTTGTGCGACAGCGAGGCGAACAGCACCGTGTAGCCGTCCGGCTGGGCGGCCGCGACCTCGCGGGTGGCGATCAGCGAATTGGCGCCGGTCTTGTTCTCGACCACCACCGATTGGCCCAGTGCGCGGCCCATGTGTTCGGCCAGCAAGCGCGCGATCACATCGGTGGGGCCGCCGGCGGCGAAGCCGACGATCATGCGCACCGGCTGGGCCGGGTAGCCGTCGGCGGCGCGGGCCAGCGGCGCCGCGGCAATCAGCGCGGCCGCACAAGCGGCGCGCAACAGCAGTCTCCTCATGGTTCTCTCCTTGTGTTGTCGTAGTACTTGCCCAGGGCCTGTCCAGGCGGGGCTCATCTTGAGGTGGACAGGCCCTAGGCGATGGCGTGCTCCAGCACCCCGACGCGCGAAACCTCCATGCGCAGGCGGTCGCCCGGCTGCAGGTAGCGCGGCGGATCGCGGAACGCGCCGATGCCGGCCGGCGTGCCGGTGGCCAGCACGTCGCCCGGCTCCAGCGTCATGTAGCGCGACACGTAGGCGATCAGCGCCGCCACCGGGAACAGCATGTCCGCCGTGCTGGCGTCCTGCATCAGTTCGTCGTTGAGCCAGCTGCGCACGGTGAGCGCCTGCGGGTCGCCCACCTCGTCGGCGGTGACGAGCCACGGCCCCATGGGCGCGAAGCCGTCCATGCTCTTGGCGAACGTGGTCTGCGCCGGCGCGACATCGAACTGGAATTCGCGCGCGCTGAGGTCGTCCAGCACCGTGTAGCCGGCCACGTGGGCCAGCGCGTCGGCCGCGGCCACCGCGCGGGCCGGCCGGCCGATCACCACCGCCAGCTCCGCCTCGAAATCGAGCTTGGCCACGCCGGCGGGCCGCGCCACCGCCCGCCCCGGCGCGCATACGCAGGACGGCAGCTTGCTGACGATGCGCGGCTGCTCGAAAGGATCGACGCCGGTTTCCTTGGCGTGGTCGGCATAGTTGCGCCCTACCGCCACGATCTTGCCGGGGCGCGGCACCGGCGCCAGCAGCTCCACGTCGGCCAGGCCAGGGCCGGCGGGTGCCTGCTCCGCCACATGGCGCCGCAATGCCCGCAGGGCGGCCGGACCGGCTTGCAACAGCCGCAGCATGCCGTGGGAGGCGGGCTCGACGCCGGCCTGCGCCAGGCAGTCGCGCGCCGCCGCATCGGGCTGCAGGGCCGCCACCCAGCTGGTCAAGTCCACCACGCGCGCGTCGCGCACGGCGCCCACCGCCAGCCGGCCGCCGGCGCGATAGCTGATCAGCTTCATGGCGCGGCCCTGCCGAAATAGCGATCGGCCATGACCTGGCAGCGCTTGATCAGCCGGTGCTCGTGCGGCGCGTAGTCGGCCACGGCGTTGTGGATGGTGCCCATGTTGTCCCACATCAGCACGTCGCCCACGCTCCAGCGGTGCCGATAGCGAAACTTCTCCTGCAATTGATGCCGGAACAGGAATTCCAGGGTGCGTTCGCTCTCGTCCGGCGGCAGTTCGTTGATGCGCACCGAATAGCCCGGGTTGGCATACAAGACCTTGCGGCCGGTGATGGGGTGCGTCAGGAAGACGGGATGCGAGACCGGCGGCTTGGCGCGGCGCTGCGCCTCGGTCAGCGGCGGACGGGTGCTGCCCTTTTCCTGCCGCATGCGCTCCCAGAACTTGTTGAAGTCGTGCAGCACAGTCATGCCGTCCAGCCGCGCCTTCAGGCTGTCGGGCAGTTCGTCGTACGCCGCGTGCATGTTGCAGAACTCCGTGCAGCCCAGCGGCTCGCCGTCGCGGAACGGGATCTCGATGCCGTACAGGATGTTGGCGAACGCGATCATGTTGCTGTAGGACATGTCGGTGTGCCAATCCTGGCCGGCATCGGCCAGGCCGATCGGCTTGCCGTCCTGCAGCTTGTTCGACAGGATCATCACCTCGGGCAGGCCGGGCTCCTGGTAGTTGTTGGCGACGTTGACCTCCAGCGTGCCGAACTGCTGCGCGTAAGCCTTCAGCTGCGCCGGCGTCAGGGTCTGGCGCGGGAAGCTCAGCACTCCGTGGCGCCCCAGCAACTGCTCCACCGCGCGGAACGTGGCGGGCGGCAGCGGCCGCGACAGATCCAGCCCCTCGACCCGGGCCCCCAGGCTGTATCCGCTTTCGACGACTTCCATATGTCTCTCCGTATCAGGCGAACACCGCTACCACGCGGCATCCAGCAAAGCTTCCAGTTCGGCGGCCCCGCGCACGCGGCGTGGATTGCACGCCAGGCCGCGCTCGCGCAGGACGCGCGCGGCAACGGCGGGCAGGACGGCGCGCGCCACGCCCAGCTCGCGCAGGCGGCGCGGCACGCCCAGCGCCGCCTGCAGCGCCACTACCTGGTCGATGGCGGCCTGCGGCGCCTGGCCAGCGTCCCAGGCGCGCGCCAGCGCGGCCAGGGGCTCGCGCGCGGCGGGCAGGTTGTAGCGCAGCGCGTGCGGCAGCATCACCGCGTTGAGCGCGCCGTGGGCCGCGCCGCAGGTGGCGCCCAGCACATGGCACAGCGCGTGGTGCAGGCAACTGCGGGCGGTGGCCAGCACCATGCCGGCCATGTGGGCCGCCTCCAGCAGCGCGCCGCGCGCCTCGGCGTCGCGCGGGTCGGCGGCGACCCGCGGCAGCGCCTGGCGCAGGCGGCGCGCGCCCTCCAGGGCCAGCGTCGCGGCAATCGGCGAACCCTGTGTGGAATACAGTCCCTCTATGCAATGGGCCAGCGCGTTCATGCCGGTCTCCAGCATGATGGAGGCCGGCACGGCCAGGTTCAGCGCCGGATCCAGCAACACCACCCGGCTGGCCAGCCGGGGATCCCAGAACAGCAGCTTCTCGCCTGCGGCGGTGCGCACGCCGCACGACGGCGTGACCTCCGCCCCGGAGGCGGTCAGCGGCACCGCCACGATCGGCAACTTGGCGCGCAGCAGCGGCGGCGCATGCAGCGTGGCCGGCGCCTCGAAGCGGGTGGCGTGCGCCGCCAGGTCGCCGCCGTCGGCCGCCAACAGCGCGGCGCCCTTGGCGGTGTCGACGACGCTGCCGCCGCCGAACGCCACCAGACAGTCGGCGCCGTGCGCGGACAAGGCCTGCGTCGCGGCAGTCACCGCCTGCGGCGAAGAATGGGCAGGCACGTCGACGCTCTCGGCGACCTCGGCGCCGGCCAGCGATGCCAGCAGCCCGGCGTAGGCCGGCATGGCGCGCGAACGGCGGCTCGCCAGCACCAGCGGCCGGCGGCAGCCGAGCGCGGCGACTTCGCGCCCCGCCTCGGCCAGCACGCCGGGCCCGAATACGAGACGGGTGCGCAAGGCCTGGTGAACGTAGCGGGCGGATTCTGTCGGCATGGTCGGCAATGGACGCGGCGTAGCGGCCTGGCGGCCGGCACACATGATCGACGGGCAGTGTATCGACGCCCCGCCGGCCGGGATAGAATCGGGACGGGAATTTATCGTTTCCAAAACGAAAACAAAAGGAGACCGCCATGGACAAGCTCCGCTGCATCGAAGTGTTCATCGAAGTGGCCCAGGGGCTGAGTTTCTCGGGCGCCGCGCAGCGCCTCGGCATGGCCAAGGGCAACGTGACCAAGCACGTCAACTGGCTCGAGCATCACCTGGGCGTGCAGTTGCTGATGCGCACCACCAAGAGCGTCAGCCTCACGGAATCCGGCCTGGCGCTGCTCGAGAACGGCCGCGACCTGCTCGAGCGGGTGGAAAACGTCGAGGCCGCCGCGCGCCGCTGCGCCAAGGAGCCCAAGGGCATGCTGCGGGTGGGCACGCCGCCGTCGTTCGGCGCGTTCCACCTGGTCCCGGTAATCACCGCGTTCGCGGCGGCGCACCCGGATATCCAGGTAGTGCTGTACCTGGATGACGGCCGCACCGACCTGGTGGCCGAAGGCCTGGACATGTCGGTGCGCATCGCGCCGGCGCTCAAGGACACCAGCCAGATGGCGCACCGGCTGGCGGTGGCCCCGCAGGTGCTGGTGGCCACGCGCGGCTATCTCAAGCGGCGCGGCCGCCCTTCCGGCGTGGCGGACCTGGCGGAACACGATTGCATGGTGCACGCGCTCAAGGCGCCCACCAATACCTGGACCTTCCAGGACCCGCAGGGCAAGCCGTGCTCGGTGCGGGTGGGCGGCACCATCCGCGCCAATTTCGGCGAGCCCCTGCGCCACGCGGCGCTGCTGGGCCACGGCATCTCGATGCATCCCACCTACATGGTGGCCGACGATATCCGCCACGGACGGCTCGAGATCGTGCTGCCGGCGTACCGCCCCACCGGGCTGGACATCTATGCCGTGTTCCCCAGCCGGCGCAACTTGCCGCTGCGCGTGCGCACCTTCCTGGACTTCCTGAAGGAATGGTTCGAGCGTCCCGACTGGGCCGGCATCGGGCCGGCATAGTTTCCACACCGGAAACAACAAGTTCTTGATCCGGCCCTATGCCAGGGCCGGCTGCATTCCTATACTGCCGCCGGTAAACAGCGCCGGCTACAGGCGCGCGGCCAGGCATTCCGCCTGCGCCCGACCGAGAGGAGCCAAGATGAACCTGCCCGCCATGCGCCCATGGAGGCGCCTGCTGCATGCCTGCGCCTGCCTGCTGGCCGCCGGCGCGATGCTGCCCGCCGCCCGCGCCGCCTATCCCGACCACCCGATACGCATCATCGTGCCGTTCTCGGCCGGCGCCACGCTGGACCTGATGACCCGCGCGGTCGCCGAGCAGCTGGCCGGCGAGCTGGGCCAGCAGGTCATCGTGGAGAACCGCCCCGGCGCCAGCGGCATCATCGGCGCCGACGCCACGGCCAAGGCGGCGCCCGACGGCTACACCTACATGATGGCGCCGTTCAGCGTGCTGGCGGTAAATGCCAGCCTGCACCAGAACCTGCCCTACGACAACCTGCGCGACTTCGCGCCGGTGGCGCTGGTGGCGGCGGCGCCGCACGTGCTGCTGGCCAGCGCGCAGTCACCGTTCAAGACGCTGGGCGAACTGATCGCCTATGCCAAGGCGCATCCCGGCGAACTATCGTATGCCTCGGCCGGCGCCGGCAGCTCGGCGCACCTGGCGACCGAGGTGCTGCGCTACATGACGGACATGAACCTGACGCACGTGCCGTACAAAGGCACGGCACCCGCCTACAGCGACCTGATCCCCGGCCGGGTGGCGGTGATGGTCGACGGGGTGGGCGCCGCCCTGCCGCGCATCCAGTCGGGCCAGGTACGCGCGCTGGGGGTCACCAGCCCGCAGCGCGTGCCGGTGCTGCCGGATGTGCCCACGCTGGCGGAAGCCGGCGCCCCCGGGTACGATGTGACGCCATGGTATGGCATGGTGGCGCCGCGCAATACGCCGGCCGCCGTGGTCGACACCATGAACGACGCAATCAATCGCGCGCTGCGCAGCGCCGCGCTTGGCAAGCGCTTTGCCGACATGGGGCTGGAGCCGCGCGGCGGCACGCCCGCCGACTTCGGCGCGTACCTGGCCAGCGAAACCGCCAAATGGCGCGAAGTCGTGCGCAACGCCCACGTTACAGTGAACTGAGCATGCCCAGCCTGTTGTTTACCCCGCTGCAACTGCGCAGCGTGACCTTCAAGAACCGCATCGGCGTCGCGCCGATGTGCCAATATTCCTGCCGCGACGGCCTGGCCAGCAACTGGCACCTGGTCCACCTGGGCAGCCGGGCGGTGGGCGGCGCCGGCATGGTCATGGTGGAAGCCTCGGCCGTGTCGCCCGAAGGCCGCATCAGCCCCGCCGACCTCGGCATCTGGAGCGACGCGCACGCGGCCGCGCTCGCGCCCATCGCGCAGTTCATCGCCGAACAGGGCGCGGTGCCCGCCATCCAGCTGGCCCACGCCGGCCGCAAGGGCTCCACGCAGGTGCCGTGGCAGGGCCGCCAGGCCGTGGCGCCGGAACAAGGCGGCTGGCCGGTACGCGCGCCCAGTCCGGTGCCCTTCAACGATGTCTACCCGCTGCCGGCGGAAATGAGCGAGGCCGACATCACCCAGGTCGTCGACGATTTCGCCGCGGCGGCCCAGCGCAGCCGCGCCGCCGGCATGCAAGTGGTCGAACTGCACATGGGGCACGGCTACCTGATGCACCAGTTCCTGTCGCCGCTGAGCAACCGTCGCGCCGACGCCTACGGCGGTTCGTTCGATGCGCGCATCCGGGCGCCGCTGCGCGTGGCGGCCGCGGTGCGCGAGGCATGGCCGCGGGACCTGCCGCTGTTCGTGCGGCTGTCGGCCACCGACTGGCTCGAAGGCGGCTGGGATGTGGCGCAGTCGGTCGAGCTGGCGCGCCGCATGAAGGCCCTGGGCGTGGACCTGGTGGATTGTTCCAGCGGGTCGATCGTGCCGGGGTCGCAGGGCGAGGCCGCGCCGGGCTACCAGGTGCCCCTGGCCGAACGGATCCGCCGCGAAGCCGAGGTAGCCACCGCCGCGGTGGGGCTGATCACCCAGGCGGCGCAGGCCGAGCAGATCCTGCGCGACGGCAGCGCGGATATGGTGCTGCTGGCGCGCGAACTGCTGCGGGACCCGTATTGGCCCCTGCGGGCGGCGGCGGAACTGGATGCGCCGACGCAATGGCCGGTGCAGTACCTGCGGGCAGTGGCGGCGCGCGGCTGACGCGGCGCCGGGTTGTCACGCAACATCGGGCCCCGGGCTGCCGCGCCGCTTGCTTACCGAGGTGTCTGACACCCTTGCGGTGTCAGACACCTGGCCCCCCCCAGGCCGCCGCATCTCTTTGCTTGATGAGGTGTCTGACACCCTTGCGGTGTCAGACACCTGCCAAAGGCTGGGCGGACTCAGGGTTCCCGCGCCACTGCGCCGGAGATTTCCACCTTCCTGACCTCGGCGACGTACATCACGATCAGCGACACCCACACCACGCCGTAGAGCAGCATGAAGCAGCTGGAGCGGATCTGCAGCAGGTCCGCCATGGCGCCGAACATCAGCGGCAGGAGGAACCCGCCCACGCCGCCGGCCAGGCCCACGATGCCGGTCACCACCCCCATGTTGTCGGGGAAATCGTCGGCCACGTATTTGAAGGTGGACGCCATGCCGAACGCGAACATCGCGCCCAGCACGAACAGCAGCAGCGTGAACAGCCAGACCGGCAGGTAAATGTGGAAAGCCTCCGGCCCGTGCAGCGTCTGCACGGTCAGGGTGGTGTTGGGATAGGACAGCAGGAACAGGCAGATCCACGCCACCCACAGGCACCACCAGGTCATCTTGTGGGCACCGAAGCGGTCCGCCAGGCCGCCGCCCACGGCGCGCAGCACCGCGCCCGGCAGCGAGAAGCCGGCCGCCAGCGCCGAGGCGGCCACCAGCGTCAGGTTGTACTCGGCCTGGAAGTACTGCGGTATCCACAGCGACAGCGCCGTGAAGCCGCCGAAGGTGATCGAGTAGTACTGGCAATAGCGCCACACCCGCGGGTTCTTCAGTACCTTGAACTGGTCGGCCAGCTTGCCGCCGGCCAGCCCCGCCCCGGGATCGGGCGCCGCGACCAGCCAGAAGAGCGCGGCCGTGACCAGCAGGGACACCGCGTAGATCTTCGGCACCATGCGCCAGCCGTAGGTTTCCAGCAGGACCGGCGTGATGAACAGCTTGACCGCCGCCCCCACGGTGCCGGCGCCGAAGAAGCCCATGGCGAAGCCCTTGCGCTCCGGCGAGAAAAAGCGCGATACATACGGCGTGCCGACGGCGAACGACGCGCCCACCAGGCCGAGGAACAGGCCGATCACCAGGAACTGCCACAGCGCCTCGGCGTAGCTGACCAGGTACACCGGGATCGCGCAGCCCGCCAGCAGCACCGTCATCACGATGCGGCCGCCGTAGCGGTCGGTCCACAGGCCGAGCGGCAGGCGGAAAATGGCGCCGGTCAGCACCGGCGTCGAAGTCAGCAGGCCGAACTGGAACGCGTTCAGGCCCAGCTCCTGGCGAATGCGGATGCCCAGCACGCCGAACATCATCCACACCACGAAGCACACCATGAATGCGAAGGTGCTGCTGTACAAGACCGCATAAGCCCTGGGGCGGTTGCTCATCGCGCTCTCCCTGGTCGGTGGAAGGAGGAAAACCGGGTTATTGCAGCAGGGGCGAATCGGCACCGGGCATGTCCAGGCCCTCGATGCGGGCCTGCCCCACCACCCACCGCAGGTACTGGTGCGTGGCGCGCCGCTCGGAGGCCTGTGCCAGCCACGCGGCAATACGCGCGTGCACGTCCTCGAAGGCCATCGGCGCGCCTTCGACCTTGCGCCCGCTGCGCACGATATGGAAGCCATGGCGGGTCTGCACCAGCCGGTCCAGCAAGGTGTGCGCCGGCATGGCGAACACCACCTGCTCGAACTCGGGCACGGTGGCGCCGCGGCTGACGTCGCCAAGCCGGCCGCCTTGCTGCGCCGAGGGGCAGTTGGAATACTGGCGCGCGAAATCGGCGAATGCGCCGGGCGCGGCGCCGTGCAGCTGCTGCAGGATCTCGCCGGCGCGCGCGCGCAGTTGCTGGGGATTCACGCGCGGCGTCAGCTGGAACAGGATGTGCCACACCTCCACCAGCGCGCCGCTCAGGAACTGCGCCGGATGCTGCTCGTAGTAGCGCCGGCAGGCGGCCTCGTCGGCCTCCGGGGTGCGCACCTCGGCCGCCAGCACGGCGCGCACCGCCGCCTCTTCGTCATGCCCGGCCAGGCCCAGCGCGCGGGCGCGCTGCAGCAGCAGTTCGCGCAGGACCAGTTCACGGCCGGCGCTCTGCAGCGGATCGGCCTCGTCCTGGTGGCGCGGCAGTTCGGCCTGCAGCCGCGCCTCGTCGATGGCGACGCCGTTGACGGAAATCATGCGCGCCCTCAACGCGACCGCACCAGTTGCCAGGCCCGGCCCAGGTAGCCCAGCGACGCGAAGCCGCTCCACACGTGCACCAGCCGCGTGAACGGAAAGATCAGGAACAGCGTCATGCCCAGCACCATGTGCCACTGGTACACCCATGGCACGCCGGCCACCACGTCGGCGGCGCCGGCCCGGAAAGTGACGATGCGCTGGGCCCACTCGCCCAGCAGCAGCATCAGCGCGCCGTCCTCGTGCTTGGCCGAGGTGAAGATGGACAACAGGCCCAGCGACAGCACGATCAGAATCCAGAACAGCGTGAGCCAGTCGGAAAAGCGCGACGTGGCCACCAGGCGCGGCTCGGACAGGCGCCGGTAGATCAGGATGAGCAGGCCGGCCAGGCACACCACTCCCAGGACCGCTCCCACCACCACCGCCAGCATCTGCTTGAATCCCGTGCTCAGGCCCAGCGCGTGGTAGACGGCCGGCGGGGTCAGCAGGCCGAACAGGTGCGTGAAGAACAGCGCGATGATGCCGATGTGGAACAGGTTGCTGCCCCAGCGCAGCGCGCCGCGCTTGAGCATCTGGCTGGAATCGCTCTTCCACGTGTACTGTTCGCGCTCGAAGCGCGCCAGGCTGCCGAACAGGAACACCGCCAGGGCGATGTAGGGATACACGCCGAAGAAGAAGTAATGGACATGAGCGGCCATGCTGTTCTCCTTACCGTTGCGCGGGCGCGGCCGGCGCCCGCCTGGGGTCGGTATCGTAGAAATGCACCGGCTGCGCCGCCGGGGCGGCGGGACGCAGCACCGGCTCGGTGCCGCTGGCGCCGGGACCGAATGTCACCATGGTTTCTTCCAGCTCGCCCTCCGGCGGCTCGGGCAGCGGCTGCGGCACGGTGTCCGTCAGGCCGCGCAGTACCTCGAACACCGCCGCATAAGGGCTGCCGGCCTCGGCCAGCTTGCCGCCGATGCGGGCCAGCACGTGGATCGCGTCGCCCAGCAGCGCGGCCGCCGCCGGCGGCGGGATCTGGGCCAGGAACTCCAGGAACAGCGGCACGTAGTCGGGCAGTTCGGTGGTGTCCAGCACCAGCCCGTGGCGCAGGTATTCCTCGCGCAGGTCGACCATGGCCTGGCCGCGGTCGCGCGACTCGCCGTGGATGTGCTCGAACAGGTGCAGGGAATGGGCCGGCCGCCGGTCGAACGTGGCGACGTATTGCTCCTGCAGCTCGATCAGGTCGCCCCCGCTTTCCAGCAGGGCGAAGACCGGCTCCAGTTCGGCGCGGCGCGCCGGCTCCAGCGCGGCGCGCAGCTCGGGCAGCGCCGCCAGCAGCTCGGCGTCCGGATACGCCAGCAGCGCCGACAGGACGGCGTAGACGGGAGTGGCGGGCATCGTCATGGCCGCGCTACCCCGCTACCTTGTCGCGCTGGACTTCCATGAACACCACCTGCTGGGCGTCGCCGCGCGGCTTGCTGCCGAACAGGCTGCCCTGCGACACGCCGCCCGAGCAGCCATTGCCGAACGAGAAGCCGCAGCCGCCGCGCATGTCGAAGGCATCCTCGGCATACTCGCGGTGCGAGGTGGGAATGACGAAGCGGTCTTCGTAGTTGGCGATCGCCAGGTAGCGGTACATGTCCTCGACCTGCGCGGTGCTCAGCCCCACCTGGCGCAGGATGTCGGCGCGCTCCTCGCCGTCCACCGTGCGGGCCCGCATGAAGGCGCGCATGGCCAGCAGGCGCTCCAGCGCCAGCGCCACCGGCGCCTCGTCGCCGGCGGTCAGCATGTTGGCCAGGTAGCGCAGCGGGATGCGCAGCGATTTCACGTCGGGGATCTCGCCGAAGGCGCCGATATCGCCGCTGTTGGCGGCCGCCTGGATCGGCGACAGCGGCGGCACGTACCACACCATGGGCAGGGTGCGGTACTCCGGATGCAGGGGGAAGGCGATGCGCCATTCCACCGCCATCTTGTAGGTGGGCGAGTGGCGCGCCGCGTCCAGCCAGGACTGCGGCACGCCGTCGGCCAGCGCCTGCGCGATCACCGCCGGGTCGCCCGGGTCCAGGAAGACCTCCAGCTGCGCCTCGTACAGCGCCTTTTCGTCCTCGACCGAGGCGGCGCGCTCGATGCGGTCGGCGTCATACAGCAGCACGCCCAGGTAGCGGATGCGGCCCACGCAGGTCTCCGAACAGACGGTGGGCTGGCCGGCCTCGATGCGCGGATAGCAGAAGATGCACTTCTCGGCCTTGCCGCTCTGCCAGTTGTAGTAGATTTTCTTGTAGGGACAGCCCGACACGCACATGCGCCAGCCGCGGCACTTGTCCTGGTCGATCAGCACGATGCCGTCTTCTTCGCGCTTGTAGATCGAGCCGGACGGACAGCTCGCCACGCAGCTCGGGTTCAGGCAATGCTCGCACAGCCGCGGCAGGTACATCATGAAAGTATTCTCGAACTGCCCGTAGATATCCTTCTGCACGTCCTCGAAGTTGTAGTCCTGCGAACGCTTGGCGAACTCGCCGCCCAGGATCTCCTCCCAGTTGGGGCCCCACTCGATCTTCTCCATGCGCCGGCCGGTTATCAGCGAGCGCGGCCGGGCGGTGGGCGCGGCCTGCAGCTCGGGCGCGTTGTGCAGATGCTCGTAGTCGAAGGTGAATGGCTCGTAGTAGTCGTCGATCTCCGGCAGATTGGGGTTGGCGAAGATATTGGCCAGCAGCCGCAGCTTGCCGCCCTGGCGCGGCTCGATGCGGCCGGCGGCGGTGCGCTTCCAGCCGCCGTTCCAGCGGTCCTGGTTTTCCCAGTCCTTGGGGTAGCCGATGCCCGGCTTGGTCTCGACGTTGTTGAACCAGGCGTATTCCATGCCGCCGCGCGAGGTCCAGACGTTCTTGCAGGTGACCGAACAGGTATGGCAGCCAATGCATTTGTCCAGATTCAGCACCATGGCGATCTGCGCTCGTACTTTCATGGTCGTCTCCGCTGCTCAGGCATGGGCCTGGCCGGCCGGCGCGCTGCGCGGCTGTTCCAGCCAGTCGATCCGGTTCATCTTGCGCACGATCACGAACTCGTCGCGATTCGAGCCCACCGTGCCGTAGTAGTTCAGCCCGTACGACAGCTGGGCATAGCCGCCGATCATGTGGGTGGGCTTGAGCACCGCGCGCGTCACGGAGTTGTGGATGCCGCCGCGCGCGCCGGTGATCTCGGAACCCGGCACGTTCACGATCTTCTCCTGCGCGTGGTACATCAGCGTCATGCCTTCCGGCACGCGCTGACTCACCACCACGCGCGCCACCAGCGCCCCGTTGACGTTGTAGGCCTCGATCCAGTCGTTGTCGACAATGCCCGCCCTGGCCGCGTCCTTTTCGGAGATCCACAGGATCGGCCCGCCGCGCGACAAGGTCAGCATGATCAGGTTGTCGGTGTAGGTGGAGTGGATGCCCCACTTCTGGTGCGGCGTGATGAAGTTCAGCACCACATGCGGGTTGCCGTTGCCGAAGCGCTCCACCAGCATGGGGCTGATCGACTTGGTGTCGACCGGCGGGCGGTACACGCACAGCGCCTCGCCGAAAGCGCGCATCCAGGCGTGGTCCTGGTAAAGCTGCTGGCGGCCGGTCAACGTACGCCACGGAATCAGCTCGTGCACGTTGGTATAGCCGGCGTTGTAGCTGACGTGGTCGGACTCCAGCCCCGACCACGTCGGCGACGAGATGATCTTGCGCGGCTGGGCCTGCAGGTCGCGGTAGCGGATCTTCTCGTGCTCGCGCGGGATGGCCAGGTGCGTGTGGTCGCGTCCCGTGAAGGCCGACAGCGCCTGCCAGGCCTTGACCGCCACCTCGCCGTTGGTCTCGGGCGCCAGGGCCAGGATGGTCTCGGCGGCGTCGATGTCGGTGTCCAGGCGCGGCAGCCCCTGGCTGACGCCCGCTTCGGCCACCTGGTAGTTGAGCTGGCCCAGCAGGTCGCATTCCTCGCCGGCGGGCCAGTTGATGCCCTTGCCGCCCACGCCCAGCTTGCGGGTCAGCGGGCCCAGCGAGGTGAACTGCTTGTACAGCCCGGGGTAGTTGCGTTCCACCACCGCCAGCGACGGCATGGTCTTGCCGGGGATCATCTCGGCCTCGCCGCGCTTCCAGTCGCGCACGCCGAACGGGTCGCCCAGTTCGGCCGGGGTGTCGTGCTGCAGCGGCGTCAGCACCAGGTCCTGGGCGGCGGGCAGCTCGGTCTCGGCGATGGCCGAGAAAGCCCGGGCGATGCCCTTGTAGATTTCCCAGTCGCTGCGCGACTCCCATACCGGGTCCACCGCCGCCGACAGCGGATGGATGAACGGGTGCATGTCCGAGGTATTGAGGTCGTTCTTTTCGTACCAGGTGGCGGTGGGCAGCACCACGTCGGAATAGACGCCGGTGGTGGACATGCGGAAATCCAGCGTCACCAGCAGGTCGAGCTTGCCCTGCGGCGCCTCGTCGCGCCAGGCGACCTCGCGGGGCTTTTCCTGGCCGTCCTGCCCCAGGTCCTTGCCCTGCACGCCGTGTTCGGTGCCCAGCAGGTGCTTCAAGAAATATTCATGGCCCTTGCCTGACGAACCCAGCAAATTGGAGCGCCACACGAACATGTTGCGCGGGTAGTTGTCGGGATGGTCGGGATCTTCGCAGGCCAGCTTCAGCCGCCCTTCGCGCAGGGCCTGCACGGCGTAGGCCGCCGGTTCCTGCCCGGCCTGGCGGGCGTCGCGCACCACCTGCAGCGGGTTGGTCTGCAGCTGCGGCGCCGAGGGCAGCCAGCCCATGCGCTCGGCGCGCACGTTGAAATCGATCAGCGAACCCTGGAATGCCGCGGGGTCGGCCAGCGGCGACAGGATCTCGGACACCTTCAGTTTTTCGTAGCGCCATTGGTCGGTGTGCGCATAGAAGAACGACGTGCCGTTCATGTGGCGCGGCGGACGGCACCAGTCCAGCCCGAACGCCAGCGTGGTCCAGCCGGTCTGGGGCCGCAGCTTTTCCTGGCCCACATAATGGCACCAGCCGCCGCCCGACTGCCCGACGCAGCCGCACATGACCACCAGGTTGATGATGCCCCGGTAGGCCATGTCCATGTGATACCAGTGATTCAACCCGGCGCCCAGGATCACCATCGACTTGCCGCGCGTCTTGTCGGCATTCTGCGCGAACTGCCGCGCCACGGTGATGACGTCGTCGCGCTTGACCCCGGTAATGCGCTCCTGCCAGGCCGGGGTGTAGGGCACGTCGTCGTCGTACGAGGCCGCCACATTGGCGCCGCCCAGCCCGCGGTCGAGCCCGTAGTTGGCCATCAGCAGGTCGTACACGGTGACCGCCAGCACCTCGCCCTCGGTCGTCTGCAGGCGGCGCGCCGCCATGTTGCGCTCGAGCACCTCGGGATGGTCGGTGCCCTGGAAATAGTCGTGCTGGCGGCCGCCGAAGTACGGGAACGCCACGGGCACGACTTCGTCGTGCGCGCCCACCAGCGACAGGCGCAGGGCCAGCGGGTTGCCGTCGGCGTCCTTGGCGTCGAGATTCCACTTGCCCAGGTCGCCGCCTTCCTGCTGCCCCCAGCGGAACCCGATCGAGCCGGCCGGCGCCGTCACCTCGCCGGTGGCGTCATTACAGGCGACGGGCTTCCATTCCGGGTTGTTGGCCTGCCCCAGCGCCCCTGGGAAATCGGCGGCGCGCAGCATGCGCTCGGGCACGTAGCGGTCGCCCTGGCGCACCAGCCGCACCAGGAACGGCATGTCGGAATACTGCCGGCAGTACTCGCGGAAATACTCGCTGCGGCCTTCGAGGTGGAACTCCTTGAGGATGACGTGGCCCATCGCCAGCGCCAGCGCGGCGTCGGTGCCCTGCTTCGGGTGCAGCCACACGTCGCCGAACTTCGCGCCCTCGGCGTAGTCGGGGAAGATCGACACGATCTTGGCGCCGCGATAGCGCGCCTCCACCATGAAGTGGGCATCGGGCGTGCGCGTCTGCGGCACGTTCGAGCCCCACATGATGATGAAGCTGGAGTTGTACCAGTCGGCCGACTCCGCCACGTCGGTCTGTTCGCCCCAGGTCTGCGGGCTGGAAGGCGGCAGGTCGCAGTACCAGTCGTAGAAGCTCAGGATGGTGCCGCCCAGCAGCGACAGATAGCGGCTGCCGGCCGAGAACGACACCATCGACATGGCCGGGATCGGCGAAAAGCCGACCACGCGGTCCGGGCCGTAGCGCTTGATGGTGTACACATTGGCGGCGGCCACCAGCTCATTGACTTCATCCCAGGTGGCGCGCACGAAGCCGCCCATGCCGCGCACGCGCTTGTAGCTGTCGGCCAGGCCCGGCGCGGTGCAGATGTGCTCCCAGGCCGCCAGCGGCGCCATGGTCTTGCGCGCCTCGCGCCACAGGCGCGCCAGGCGGCCGCGCAGCATCGGGTACTTGACCCGGTTGGCGCTGTACAAGTACCAGGAATACGACGCGCCGCGCGAACAGCCGCGCGGCTCGTGGTTGGGCATGCCGGCCCGCGTGCGCGGGTAGTCGGTCTGCTGGGTTTCCCAGGTGACGATGCCGCCCTTGACGTAGATCTTCCACGAACAGGAGCCCGTGCAGTTCACCCCGTGGGTCGAGCGCACGATCTTGTCGTGCTGCCAGCGGTCGCGGTAAGCCTGCTCCCACCGGCGGTCTTCCTTGACCGTGCTGCCGTGGCCATCGGCGAAAGGTTCGCGGACGCGGCTGAAATATTTGAGGCGATCGACGAAATAGCTCACGGCAGGCTCCTGGAGGCGTCAAGCGGTGCTACGACACGCTCGTGCGCCTTGGAGGAGGCCTGGGAGGCTTGCGCGGGATGAATGCCATAAAAGGGGTTCCTTCATGACGATCGCCGGACTGCAATGTGCACTTACCGTACCGCCTGCGTCAAAAGTCGTCAATATTGGCAATAATCCAGGTAGATTCATTCATAACCATGACAGCGCGCCGCCCCGCCCGGCGGCGCCGCCGGAGAACGCCATGCAAGTCAAGCGCATCGTCGCCAATATCCCGGCCCTCGACATCGCCGCGGCGCGGCGCTTCTACCACGAGGCGCTGGGGCTCGAGGTCCTGATGGACCACGGCTGGCTCGCCACCTACGGCACGGACCGCCAGGCGACCGTGCAGCTCAGCGTCGCCACGCAGGGCGGCTCGGACACCCCGGTGCCCGACCTGTCGATCGAGGTGGACGACCTGGACGAGGCGCTGCGGCGCCTGCGCGCCGGCGGCTTTCCCATCGAATACGGTCCGGCCGACGAACCCTGGGGCGTGCGGCGCTTCTATGTGCGCGACCCGTTCGGCAAGCTGGTGAACATCCTGGCGCATCGCTGAGCCGCCATGGAACTGCAAGCCTTCCTGGGCGCGGGCGCCCTGCCCGCCATCGGCAGCGACGGCCTGGCATTGCGCGTGCTGCGCCGGCAGGACGCGTCCGACTGGCACACCTACCTCCGCGACCCGGCGGTCACGCGCCATACCAGTTGGCGGCTGGCGGGCGTGGCCGACCTGGAACAGCTGATCGCCGCCTGCCTGGCCGGCCAGCCGGCCGGACCGGTGCGGCTGGCGATTGCCGACACGGCCAGCGACCGCCTGCGCGGCACGATCGGCTTCAACGAAATATCGGCCCCGCATCAACGCGCCGAGATCGCCTACGACCTGGCGCCCGAGCTGTGGAACCGCGGCATCGCCTCGCGCGCCTGCGCGGCCGTCGCGGCATGGGCCCTCGGTTCGCTCGGCTTGCAGCGCGTGCAAGCCACGGTGCTGGACAGCAATCTGGCGTCGCGGCGCGTGCTCGAACGCGCCGGCTTCCACGCGGAAGGCCTGCTGGCCGCCTATCGCGTCGTGCGCGGCGAGCCGCGCGATTTCTGGATGTACGCCCGCACGCGCGATGCGCGTCCGCGGCGCTGACATCCCGAAGGAAAAAGATACAACGCCGCACGCGCGGCGCTTGCTAAGATCGCCCGGTTCCAACGGAGGGGAACCGGGATGCCAGCAGGGTCGATCGCCGCGCCGTTCGCATTGACGTTTCGCCTGTGGCTGCGCTTCTGGCCGCAGTTGATGTGCCTGGTCCTGCCCGGCGTCCTGGCGAACGACGTGCTGCTGTGGGCCGCCGTGCACACCGGCTTCGCCAATCACCTGGCCGGGCTGGCTGTGCTGACCCTGGTGGCGCTGGCCCACCTGATCGTCACGGTGCTGATGTTCCAGGTCCTGCTGCCCGCCATGCCGGCCCTCGCCGCCGCCCAGGCGGCGGCGCGAGGCGCGGCGGATACCGAACGGCCCTCCAACCGCCTGGTCTCGGCGGTCACCATCGCGCTGCTGCCCTTCTTCGCCTATTACGCCGCCTGGGGGTTCCTGGGCGATACCGTGCGGCAGTATTCGCGCCTGGCGTTCAGCCTGGACCCGCTCGGCCAGCACGGCATGATTCTCGACGCACTGGATTCGCGCTGGCTGCTCGTATCGGTGGGCATATCCTGGCTGGTGCGCAAGGTGGCCAAGCGGATGCGCGAGGCCACGGGCCGCCCGGTCTGGCAGGTGGTGGTGGTCATCTGCGAGACGAACTGGATCCTGATCGGCTTGTATGTCATCAGCCGCTGGAAAGGCGACCTGTGGACCTGGTTCTCGAACCTGGAAATCTGGCACGTGCTGCGCGCCATCCTGAACCTGCTGGCCGCGCCCATCGCCGATGCCCATGCCGCGGCCGCGGCCATGGTGCCGGCCGATGCGCTGCCGGATGCGCCTGGCACGCTGCTGGTCAAGCTGTTCTTCTACGCGCTGCTGCCGGTGGTGTGGCTGGTCATGGCCGCGCTGGTGTACGGCTACGATGTGCGCGACGACCGCGAACTGCTGCGCATCCACCACCGCATCGAGCGCTTTGGCCAGCGCTACCAGGCGATTCCGAAATTCCTGCGCGACTTCGTGATGCATTTCATCGGCGGCTACCGTTCGCGCTACCTGCCGGTGGCCAACGGCATCCGGCTGACGCTGAATTCCGGCGTGCTGCTGCTGGTGACCCTGATCGTCGGCTACCGGCTGATCGACTGGGGCAGCGCCTGGCTGTGGATCGGCGCCACCCGCCTGATCGGCGCGCACGACCTGGACAGCTGGCAGGTGCTGGCGCACGGCCTGACCCTGCTGCTGGGCAGTCCGTTCCGCGATTCTTCCACCGGCCTGCTGATCGAGCCGCTGCGCATCTGTTTCCTGGCCGCCATCCTGGAAACCGCGTTCTCGATGCCGGCGCGGCGCGCCGCGCCGGCGGCGCCGCCGCCCGGGCCGGCGCAACCCCCGCGACAGCCGGCCTGAGGCCGCCGCCGGTTCGCCTAGGGCGCCACCTGCTGGGGCGGCCGGGCAAAGCGCAGGTAATGCGGCCGCTGCGGATCCAGCGTCACGACGACGCGCACCTGGTCGGCGGCCTCGCGCGGCACCAGGAACGCCTCGCGCACGCGCACCGTGTCGCCGGCCTTGGCGCCGCCGTACATGGTGCCCACGCAGTTGCGCGCCGCCGAGCGCGGCAGGCGCAGGCGCAGCGTGTCGGCGCCGTCCCACCGGCGCCCCGCGCCGTCCTGCAGCAGGATGCCGCAGCCGCGCCAGTTGCGCGGCAGGTCGGCGTCGAGAACCTTCACCTCGAAGTCGGCGACCACGCCCATGGCGTTGTCCGGGATGCGGCCGCCGGCCGGCAGCGGCGCCATGCGCAGGGCGTTCAGTTGCCAGCGGGCGCCCCCGTACTCGACCGCCTCGCCGTCGGCGACCTCGCGCACGATCAGGTCGCGGCCTTGCCACCACGCCTGGATCGAGCCGTACGCGACCACGCCGGCCGTCAGCGGCAGGAGCAGCACCAGCAGCGCCATGCAGCGCCGCCGCCAGCGCCGCTCGATGGCGCAGGCGACCGCCCGGCCGGCGGCCTGGGCCTGGGGGTCGGCCGGGATGCCGCTCATGGCTTGGCTCCGCCGGGCGGGTTCATGTCGAGCAGGTCCTGGATCAGCAGCGCGCCGTCGGCGCCCAGCGGCAGGCGGTCGAGCGCGATCTGCGCCTGGGAATCCAGTTGCGGGAAAGGCCCTTGCGAAACCAGCAGCGTGGCGCCGCCGACCTGGTCGGGGCGGATCTCGAAAACGAAGCGGCCGCGCCGCGGCAGGCCGGGGTCCACATCGACGGGCGGCAGGTCGGGGACGAGGCTGACGCGGTCCGACAGCTCGTAGCGCATCCCGGTCGGGCCGCGCCAGGCGGCCCGGGTGACGCTGACCGACTCGGCGCGGGCGGCCAGCCGGGCCGTCACGACCGCCCAGACGCCTGCGCTCTCGCGCAGGGTCGCGCCGCCCAGGCTGCCGTGGTACTGCAGTTTGCGCGCGAACTCGACGCGCTCGACCTCGATGTCGAACGTGCGCGCGCGCACCGTTTCATGCATGCGTCCGGAAACCGGGATGGGCCCGGTCAGGTCTTCGTAGCGCGGCGTGCTGTGCTGCATGGCGAACAGCACGGCGGCCGCCACGAGAACCAGCACCAGCGTGCCCAGGCGGCGCTTCACGAAGCCTGCTCCGCCGCGCCGCCGGCGTCGGCCGGCGCTTCCAGCGGCAGCGACACCTGGCCGACCACCTTCGGATTGAACCAGCCGGGCGTGCCGTACAGGTTGTCGACCGGCTTGAAGGTCTTGGCGATCACGTCCAGCTCCAGCCTGGCCGGCGGCGCCGCCGCGCCCGGCAGCTTCCAGACGTACACGACCCGCTCGCCCAGGCCCGGGTGCAGCAGCGGCAGCACTCGCGCGTCGCGCACCAGCGCCACCTCGGGTTTTTCCAGCGCCACGCCGGGCAGCGGATGCAGGCGCAGCAGTTCGCTGTAGTCGCGGGTCGAGGCGCTGGTGCGGTTGCTGAGATCGGCTTCGAGCACCAGCGCCTGCTCGCCGTCGTCGAGCCGCACGCCATGGACTTTCTTGTCCCGGCTGACCCAGGCGCGCTGCGGCACTACCTGCCACTGCCCCGCCTCGATCGGAGTGCCGGCCTGGTACTGGGCGACGGCCGGCGGCGGGCCGCCGCTCAGCAGGGTATAGAGCGCCGCCGTACAAACCGCCACCGTCGATCCGATACCGGTCGCAAGCCGGGTCTTGAGTTTGCCGAATGCCTTGCGCATCTGCGCTCCCGTATCCGCGCGCTGGGTTGGGGGATGCTGGACAGCCCGGGATGGTAGCCGGGCCGGCAAGTGGCGTAAATTGCAGGATTGTTTCGATACGTACGCCCCTACCCGGCGCCCTTTGCATCCGGTACACATTCAAGTACCGTTGCTTGCAAATCCCCCGCCCGCACAGGAATCCTCATGCCGTCTGCCTCTTCCGCGCCCAGCCTGGTCCAGCGCCTGGGCCTGTCCACTCCCATCATCCAGGCGCCCATGGCCGGCGTCAGCACCCCGGCGCTGGCCGCGGCCGTCTCGAACGCCGGCGGGCTCGGCTCGCTCGGGCTGGGCGCTAGCGACGCGGCCGCCGCGCGGCAGGCCATCGTCCAGACGCGCGCCCTCACCGACCGGCCGTTCGGCGTGAACCTGTTCTGCCACGCGCCCGATCCCGCCGACCCGGCCCTGCAGGCGCGCTGGCTGGAATACCTGGCGCCCAGCTTCGCCGAGTTCGGCGCCCAGCCGCCGGCCACGCTGCGCGAGATCTACACCAGCTTCGTGGCCGACGACGCCATGCTGGACGTGCTGCTGGCCGAGCGGCCCGCGGTGGTCAGCTTCCATTTCGGCCTGCCCGGCGCCGACCGCATCGCGGCGCTGCGCGAGGCGGGCATCTACCTGATGGCCAGCGCCACCAGCCTGGACGAGGCGGCCCAGGTCGCCGCCGCCGGCCTGGATGCCGTCATCGCGCAGGGCGACGAGGCCGGCGGCCACCGCGGCATTTTCCAGCCGGCCGGCCACGACGAGCACCTGGGCACGCTGGCCCTGACGCGCCTGCTGGCGGCGCGCCAGGAACTGCCGGTGGTCGCCGCCGGCGGCATCATGGACGGCGCCGGCATCGCCGCCGTCCTGGCGCTGGGCGCGCAAGCCGCGCAACTGGGCACGGCCTTCGTGGCCTGCCCTGAGTCGTCCGCCGATGCGCGCTACCGTGAAGCCTTGCTCGCCCCGGGCGCCATCTCGACGGTCCAGACCCGCGCCATTTCCGGCCGGCTGGCGCGCGGCATCGCCAACCGGCTGACCGCCCTGGGCGAGGCGCCCGACTGCCCGGCCACGCCGGGCTATCCCTACACCTACGATGCCGGCAAGGCCTTGCACGCCGCCGCCAAGGCGCACGGCAGCGCCGACTTCGCCGCGCAGTGGGCCGGCCAGGCCGCGGCGCTGTCGCGCGGCCTGCCGGCGGCCGAACTGATGCGCGAGCTGCAGGCCGAGCTGGCCGCTAACGTGGACCGCCTGGCCGCGTACGGCGGCGCGCGCGGGTAGCCGCATGGCGCGCGGCGAGTTCGCGCGGCGGCCCTGCGCCCTGCCGGGCGTCGAGGCCATCGAGGCCGACACGCGGCACGCCTTCGCGCGCCACACCCACGAACATTTCGGCATCGGCCTGATCGCGCGCGGCGCGCAGAAATCGCACAGCGGACGCGGGCCGGTAGAGGCCGGGCCGGGCGACATCATCACGGTGAATCCCGGCGAAGTGCACGACGGCGCGCCGATCGGCGAGGCGGGCCGGCGCTGGGCGATCCTGTACCTCGACCCCGGCGTGGTGGCCGGGGCGGTCGCCGACATCGGCGCCGGCCGGCCCGGCTGGCGTGAATTCGGCCAGCCCGTGATACGCGACCGGGCCGCGGCCGACGGCTTCCGGCGCCTCTATGCCGCCGCCACCGCGCCGCGCCCGGGCGCGCCCACCCCGGCGGCCGAATCGCTGTTGCTGGCGCTGCTGGCGCGCACGCTGGAACTGCGCCCGGCAGGCCAGCGCGGCGCGCCGCCCGCCGCCATCGCGCGAGCCCGCGCGCTGATCGACGACGACCCCGCGGCGGCGCTGTCGCTGGCCGACCTGGCCCACGCCAGCGGCCTGAGCCGCTTCCAGGTGCTGCGCGCCTTCGCGCGCGCCACCGGCCTGACGCCGCACGCCTACCAGTTGCAGCGCCGCATCGGCCTGGCGCGGCGCCTGATCGCCGGCGGCGCGGCCCTGTCGGAGGCCGCCGCGGCCAGCGGTTTCGCCGACCAGAGCCACATGACGCGCGTGTTCGTGCGCCAGTACGGCATCACGCCGGGCAGCTACGCCGGCGCCCGCTGAGGCGCCTGCAATCGCGTTCAAGACGCGCGCGCCGCGCGCATCCTAAGCTGCGCGCTCCATCATTGACAGGACGCGGCACGGCATGACACGGCGCACACAAGGCTATCTCTATCTGACACTGGCCATGGTCACGGTGGGCAGCACGGTGGTCGCCAGCAAGCTCATCGCCGCCGGCCTGCCGCCGTTCACCGCGACCGCGCTGCGGTTCGCGCTGGCGCTGCCGCTGTTCCTGTTGCTGATGCGCGCCACCGGCACGGCCTGGCCGCGGCCCGGCGCGCGCGACTGGACGATACTGGCCATCCAGGCCGGCGCCGGCAGCGTCGGTTACACGGCGCTGCTGATACTGGGCTTGCGCCATACCTCGGCGGCCGATGCCGGCGGCATCATCGGCACCCTGCCGGTGGTGTCGACCGCGATCGCCATCCTGGTGCTGGGCGAGCGGCCGCGGCCGGCCATGCTGGCCGCCATCGCCCTGGCCGCCGCCGGCGTGTTCTTCATCGCCGCGCACGGCAACGCCGGCGCCGGCCGGCAGTCGCTGCTGGGCAATGCGCTCATCTTCGGGGCGATCGTCTGCGAAAGCCTGTTCATCTTGCTCAACAAGCGCCTGCGCCAGCCGGTGCGGCCGCTGGCGCAATCCACCTTGATGACGGCCCTCGGCCTGGCGGTGGCCGCGGCGGCGGCGCTGTTCGAAACGCCCGGCGCGCCGACACCCGGCGCGCTGGCGGCGGTGGCCTATTACGCCGTGGTGCCGACCGTGGCGGGCTTCCTGCTGTGGTACGCCGGCGCCGAGCGCGTCAGCGGCGCCGAGGCCTCGCTGTTCACCGCGGTGGCGCCCGTCGCGGCGCTGCTGCTGGCCGCGGCCGTGCTGGGCGAGACGATCGCGCCCAGCCAGTTGGCCGGCACGGCATGCGTGCTGGCGGCGGTCGGCATCATGAGCCGCGCCGCCCGGCCCGGCTGAAACCGGCACGAAAATTGCTGACGCACGCGCCATCGACAACGTCCGGACGGCCGCCCGGCCCTGGAGGGACATGGACGCGCTGCTGCTTGCCCGGATCCAGTTCGGGTTCACGATTTCCTTCCACATCATCTTCCCGGCGCTGACGATCGGCCTGGCGAGCTATCTGGTCGTGCTCGAAGCGCTATGGCTGCGCACCGGCCGCCCGGTCTACCTGACGCTCTATCAATTCTGGCTCAAGCCGTTCGCGGTGGCCTTCGCCATGGGCGTGGTGTCCGGCATCGTCATGGCCTACCAGTTCGGCACCAACTGGAGCGGTTTCTCGCGCTTCGCCGGCAGCATCACCGGCCCCCTGCTGGCCTACGAAGTGCTGACCGCCTTCTTCCTGGAAGCCGGCTTCCTGGGCGTGATGCTGTTCGGGCTGAAGCGGGTCGGGCCCGGCCTGCACTTCCTGTCAACCTGCGTGGTGGCACTGGGCACCCTGATCTCGGCCACCTGGATCCTCGCCTCGAACAGCTGGATGCAGACGCCGCAGGGCCACGAGATCATCGACGGCCGGGTCGTGCCGGTCGACTGGCTGGCGGTCATCTTCAATCCCTCGTTCCCTTACCGCCTCAGCCACATGGTGGTCGCGGCCTACCTGGCCACCGCGCTGATGGTGGGCGGCACGGCCGCCTGGCACCTGCTCAAGGGCCGCGACGCGCCGGCGGTGCGCACCATGCTGTCGATGGCCATGTGGATGCTGCTGGCCAGCGCGCCGCTGCAGGCGCTGCTGGGCGACCTGCACGGCCTCAATACCCTGCGGCACCAGCCGGCCAAGCTGGCGGCGATGGAAGGCCATTGGGAACCGACGCCGCCCGGCTCGGGGGTGCCGCTGATCCTGTTCGGCTGGCCCGACATGCAGGCCGAGACGACCCATTACAAGATCGAGATCCCGCGCCTGGGCAGCCTGATCCTGACGCACAGCTGGGACGGCCAGATCCCGGCGCTGAAATCGTTCCCGCCCGAGGACCGCCCCAATTCGACCATCGTGTTCTGGACCTTCCGCATCATGGTGGGCCTGGGCCTGCTGATGATCGCCCTGGCGCTGTGGGGCGCCTGGCTGCGGCGCGGCGCGCGGCTGTACCGCGCGCGGGCCTTCCTGCGCTGCGCGGCCGCCATGTCGCCGGCCGGGCTGGCCGCCATCCTGGCGGGCTGGTACACCACCGAGATCGGCCGCCAGCCCTGGGTTGTCTATGGATTGCAGCGCACCGCCGATGCGGTCTCGCCGCACGACGCGGGCGAGGTCGGTTTCACGCTGGCGCTGTTCGTGCTCGTCTACCTGGCCGTGTTCGGCGCGGGCACCGCCTATGGGCTGCGGCTGCTGGCCGCGGGCCCGCAGCAGGCCGGCGGCGACCCGGGGCCGGGCGGCGCCGGCGAGCCGCGCCAGCCGATGCGGCCGTTCTCGGCCGCCGACGAGGAGGCGCCCCATGGGAATTGACCTGCCGCTGCTGTGGGCCATCATCATCCTGTTCGGCGTGATGATGTACGTGGTGATGGACGGCTTCGACCTCGGTATCGGCCTGCTGTTTCCGTTCTTTCCGGACGCGGCCGACCGCGACGTCATGATGAACACCGTGGCGCCGGTCTGGGACGGCAACGAGACCTGGCTGGTGCTGGGCGGCGCCGGCCTGCTCGCGGCCTTCCCGCTGGCATATTCGGTGGTGCTCAGCGCGCTGTACCTGCCGTTGACGCTGATGCTGGTGGGGCTGATCTTTCGCGGCGTCGCCTTCGAGTTCCGCTTCAAGGCGCGCCCCGGCCGCTGGCGCCTGTGGGACCAGGCCTTCGCGGGCGGCTCGCTGGTGGCCACGATGTTCCAGGGCATCACCCTGGGCGCTTTCCTGAACGGACTGCCGGTCATCAATGACCGCTATGTCGGCGCCCCGTTCGCCTGGCTGGCGCCCTTTCCCGTCTTCACCGGCCTGGGGCTGGCGATCGCCTACGCGCTGCTGGGCGCCACCTGGCTGGTGATGAAGACCGAGGGCGCCCTGCAGCGGCAACTGCGGCGCATGGCCCGGCGCCTGGTCTGGGCGCTGCTCGCGGTCATCGCGGTCATCAGCGTCTGGACCCCGCTGGCGCACCCCGCCATCGCCAGCCGGTGGTTCAGCCTGCCCAATCTGTTCTGGTTCGCGCCGGTGCCGCTGCTGGTGTCGGTGGCCGCCTGGCGGCTGCTGGCCGCGCTGCGCGCCGACGCCCAGACCGCGCCGTTCCTGCTGACCCTCGCCCTGGTGTTCCTGGGCTACAGCGGGCTGGGCATCAGCCTGTGGCCGCATGTCATACCGCCCTCGATCACCATCTGGCAGGCGGCCGGCCCGCCGCAGAGCCTGGGCTTCGCCCTGGTCGGCGCGCTGCTCGTCATCCCGCTGGTGCTGACCTACACCGGCTGGGCCTACTGGGTGTTCCGCGGCAAGGTGCGGCATGGCGAGGGATACCACTGATATGAAACGCAACGCCCCGCTCTGGATCCGGCGGTTCGGATGGCTGGTCATCCTGTGGGCCGGCGGCGTCGCCGCGCTGTTCGGCGTGGCGCAACTGCTCAAGGCCATCATGCGCGGCAGCGGCCTGGCCTGAACCAGCCAGCGGCCACATCGCCCGGCACGCTATCATCGCGAAAACCCCCGCAGCGGCGGACCGCCGCCTCCTCCATGCCCGATACGCCATCCAAACCCGTCAACCAGAAGAGCCTGCTGCGCAGCGACCTGCCATTCCCGGTGGTCGGCATCGGCGCGTCGGCCGGCGGCATCGAAGCGCTGAAGACCTTCTTCAAGCACATGCCGGCCGAGCCGGGCATGGCGTTCGTGGTGGTGCTGCACCTGTCGCCCCACCATGAAAGCATGCTCGACCGCATCCTGCAGTCGACCACTTCCATGCCGGTGCTGGCGGTCACGCGCAGCGTGCCGGTGCAGTGCAACCATGTGTATGTCATCCCGCCGGGGGTCAGCCTGTCCATGAACGACGGCTACCTGCGGCTGACCCGCGCCGCGCGCCCGCACGGCCAGCATATCGCCATCGACGTGTTTTTCCGCACCCTGGCCGATGTGCACCAGGCGCGCGCCGTCGGCATCGTGCTCACCGGCGGCGGCGCCGACGGCTCGATCGGCATCGCCCGCATCAAGGAACAGGGCGGCGTCACCTTCGCCCAGCAGCCCGAGGACGCCGCGCACGACACCATGCCGCGCAGCGCCATCGCCACCGGCATGGTCGACATCGTCCTGCCGGTGGCCGAGATCCCGGCCCGCCTGCTGGAGTTCGCCGCCAACCAGGCGCGCATCCACATTCCCGCCCCCATCGACCAGGAAGTCCACCCGCGCGCCGACGCGCCGGCCGACGAGACGCCGGCCGACCGCAACGCCCTGCACGACATCCTGGGCCTGCTGCGCGCCCGCACCGGGCACGACTTCCGGCATTACAAGCGGGCCACGGTGCTGCGCCGCATCGAGCGGCGCATGCAGGTCACCGGGGTGCCCGACATGACGGCCTATGCGGCCATGCTGCGCGAAACCGCCGACGAAACGCCCAAGCTGCTGAGCGACATGCTGATCGGCGTGACGCAGTTCTTCCGCGACCGCGACGCCTTCCAGGCGCTCGAGCACCTGGTCGTGCCCGCCCTGTTCAACCGCGGGTCGCGCGGCGAACGCGCCGCCACCGTACGGGCCTGGGTAGCCGGCTGCTCCACCGGCGAAGAGGCCTACTCGCTGGCCATGCTGCTCAGCGACGAGGCGGAGCGGCTGGCGGCCCCGACCAAGATCCAGGTGTTCGCCACCGATATCGACGCCCACGCCCTGGCCGCCGGCCGTACCGGGCTGTATCCGCAGGCCATCGAGACCGACGTCGCCGCCGCGCGGCTGCATACCTACTTCACCAAGGAAGACGCCAGCTACCGGGTCAAGAAGGAGATACGCGAGAAAGTCCTGTTCGCGCCGCACAACATCCTGCACGATCCGCCTTTTTCCAAGCTCGACCTGGTCACCTGCCGCAATCTGCTCATCTACCTCGACCGCGAAGTGCAGGCCGACGTGCTGCGCATGTTCCATTTCGCGCTCAACCCGGGCGGCTACCTGTTCCTGGGCAGCTCCGAATCGGCCGATGCCTGCGAGAACCTGTTCAAGGTCGTGGACAAGCGCAATTGCCTTTACCAGGCCCGGGACGCGGCCTCGCTGCCGCGCGCCATCCGCATGCACGCGGCCGCGCCGTTCGACAAGATTCCGCCGGCGCCGGTCGACGCAGCCGCCGGCCGGCGCGGCAAGCCCTCGTTCGCCGAGCTGCACCGGCGCGCGCTGGAACAGTACGCGCCGCCCAGCGTCGTCGTCGATCTCGAAGGCAACATCGTCCACATGTCCGAGCGCGCCGGGCGCTACTTGCGCTACGTGGGCGGCGAGCCCTCGCGCAGCCTGGCCTCGCTGGTGCATCCCGAACTGCGCATGGAGCTGCGCACCGCGCTGTTCCAGGCGCTGCATTCCCGCAAGAGCATCGAGGCGCGGCGCGTCGCGCTCAGCATGGGCGAGCGGCGCGTCTACGTGAACATCGTGGTGCGGCCATTCAGCGACGCGGAAACCGGCGGCGACTTCGTGCTGGTGATCTTCGACGAAGTCGAGGACGTGCTCGACCAGACCAGCGCGGTGCGCGGCCCGCACCCGGAGCAGAGCGTACTGACCCAGATCGAGGCGGAGCTGCGCCAGACCAAGGAACAGCTGCAGCTCACCATGGAGCAGTCCGAGACCTCGACCGAGGAACTGAAGGCCTCGAACGAAGAATTGCAGGCCATCAACGAAGAGCTGCGCTCGGCGACCGAAGAACTCGAAACCGGCAAGGAAGAACTGCAGTCGGTCAATGAAGAACTGATCACCGTCAATGCGGAACTGAAGTCCAAGGTCGAGGAAACCGCCAAGATCAACGACGACCTGCAGAACTTGATCGCCTCGACCGACATCGCCACCGTGTTCGTCGATCGCAGCATGCGGATCAAGTGGTTCACGCCGCGCGCGGCCGACATCTTCAGCGTCATCACCAGCGACGCCGGCCGTTCGCTGCTGGATATCACCCACCGCCTCGATTATGCCGACCTGGCGCGCGACGCCGCCGGGGTGTTCGAATCGCTGCGTCCCATCGAGCGCGAAGTGTGCAGCATCGACGGGCGCTGGTACCTGGCGCGGCTGCTGCCCTACCGCAGCTCGGAGCACCGCATCGAGGGCGCGGTGCTGACCTTCATCGACATCACCGACCGCCGCAAGGCCGAGGAGCGCATGCGCCTGGGCGAGGCGCACATGAAGCTGGTGGCCGAGAGCGCCAAGGACTTCGCCATCATGACGATCGGTCCCGACGGCACCATCGTGACCTGGAGCTACGGCGCCGAACTGATGTTCGGCTACACCGAAGCCGAGGCCATCGGCCAGTCGATCGCCATCATCTTCACGCAGGAAGATATCGAGGCGGGCGCCCCCGCGCAGGAAATGGAGCGCGCGCGCCACAACGGCTACGCGCCCGACGAACGCTGGCACCGCCGCAAGGACGGCACGCGCATCTTCTGCACCGGCGGCGTCAACCCCATGGAAGACTCCACCTTCCGCGGCTACGCCAAGATCACGCGCGACGTCACCGAGCAGAAGCGGCGCGATCACGAGCGCGAGACCACGCTGGAGCGCACGCGCGCCGACAACATCCAGAAGGACGCTTTCTTCGCGGTCATGTCGCACGAACTCAAGCATCCGCTGAACCTGGTGCAGCTCAACACCGAACTGCTGCTGCGCATCCCGGAAATCAACGCCAGCCAGCCGGCCCGGCGGGCGGCCGAGGCCATCCAGCGCTCGGTCCAGGGCCAGGCGCGCATCATCGAGGACCTGCTCGACCTGTCGCGCGTGCGCACCGGCAAGCTCAAGCTCAATCGCGGCGTGGTCAACCTGACCGCCACGGTGCAGAGCATCGTCGACGTGCTGGCGCCGCTGGCCGCCGATGTCGGCGTGGCGCTGCAGCCGCTGTACGATGCCTCCCAGCCGCTGAACATCGATGCCGACCCGGTCCGCATCGAGCAGATCGTCTGGAACCTGGTCAATAACGGCATCAAGTTCACGCCGTCGGGCGGCACGGTCACGGTCGGGCTGTGCCGCGACGGCGAGATGGCGCGGCTCGACGTCCGCGATACTGGCGACGGCATCGATCCCGCCTTCCTGCCAAAGATCTTCGACATGTTCACGCAGGGCCAGGCGCGCCTGCACGGCCAGCGCCGCGATGGGCTGGGCATCGGTCTGGCGATCGTGCATCAGCTGGTGCTCGCGCACGGCGGCCGCATCGAGGCCGCTTCCGAGGGCGCGGGCCGCGGCGCGCTGTTCACGGTGTGGCTGGCCGGCGCGACGGCGCAGCCGGAGGCGGACGCCGCCGGCGCGTCCGCCGCCCAGGGGCAACTGGCCAATGTGCGCATCCTGGTGGTGGACGACTCCGACGAAGTGCTCGAGACCTTCCAGGCCCTGCTCGAAATGGAGGGCGCCGTGGTCCAGGCCTACGACAACGGCGCCGCGGCGCTGGCGGCGCTCGGCAACGCGGAATTCGATCTCATCATCAGCGACATCGCCATGCCGGGCATCGACGGCTACCAGTTGCTGCGCGCCGTGCGCGAGCGCCTGCCCGACACGCCCGCCATCGCCCTGACCGGCCACAGCAGCAAGGACGACGTGGAGCGGGCCATGCGGGCGGGCTTCTCCACCCACCTGAGCAAGCCGGTCCCGATGACGGCCCTGCTGGAGACCGTCAGCCGCATCCTGCAATGGTCCTAGGGCCGGCGGCGCGACGGGCCGGGCCGCCCTAGCGCAGGTCGGGCGTCCCGCCGGAGCCCGACGACGCCCCCGAGCCGGGCATGCCGCCGTGGCCGGTCGACCCGGTCGTGCTGCCTGGCTGGCCTTTCGAATCGCGCGTGTCGGTACCCCCGGCCGCGTCATGATCGCCGGACGCCGGCGCACGCCGCGTGTCGGGCGGCTCCTGCGCTTCGGGTTGCCGCTGGTCGCGCCCACCTTGCTGCATTTTTTGCTTCCCGTCTTGTAAGGAAGGCGTCTGGCGGGTCGCGGTCGGGTCGGGCGCCGGGCGGGGCTTGCCATCGCCGCCGTGCGCCTGGGCAGGCCCGGCCGCCAGCAGCGCACCCAATAGGCAGGCGCCCGCGGCATGGATAGAATGGTTTCGCATATGCACTCCCGGTTGCGGCCTTCAGGCCGGCAGATGCCGGCAAGCGGCGTGCCGGGCAAGTGAATTGCTGCAGGGCTGCCGTTGTCGATACGGGCGCCGCCGGCGTCCGGTTACCGGAGCCGCACATGGAAGACCATCCCGCCCGCGGGCGGCGCAACGTCCTCAAGGCGCTCACCGTGGGGCTGCCGGGCGCCGCCTGGGCAGGCCGCGCCCATGGCGCCCCCCAGCAAAGCCCCCCGCCAGACCCGGCCGGCGCCGGCCGCACCTTGCGCTTCTTCAACCCGCGCGAGGCGGCGGCGATGGACGCCATCGCCGCGCGGCTCATCCCCGCCGACGAACTCGGGCCGGGCGCCAAGGAGGCCGGCGTCACCTATTTCCTGGACGGGCAGCTGGCCGGCGCGTGGGGCGCGGGCGACCAGTTCTACCGCCAGGGCCCCTTCCACGAGGGCACCCCGGAACAGGGCTACCAGCTCTCGTTCACGCCGGCCGAGATGATGCGGCGCGGGCTGGCGGCGCTGGACGAGGCCTGCCGCCAGCGCGACGGCAAGCCCTACGCCGAGCTGGACGCCGGGCGGCAGGACGCCTGGCTGCGCGCCATGCAGGAAGACGAGGCGGATTTCTCGCCGCTGCCCTCGGCCGTGTTCTTCCAGGCCCTGCTGCAGGCCACCATCGAAGGTTTTTTCTCGGACCCGCTGTACGGCGGCAATCGCGACATGGTGGGCTGGAAGCTGGTGGGTTTCCCCGGCGCCTACGCCAGCTTCTCCAATGACATCGAGCGCCATGGCGTGCAATGGGCCGGCCAGCCGGTCTCCATCGCCATGGCCAAGCCCCACGCCGCCCGCCAGGAGGACGAGCATGGCTGAGAAACTGCCCCCCGTGGACGTGGCCATCATCGGCGGCGGCTGGACGGGTTCGATCATCGGCAAGGAGCTGGCCGCGGCCGGCCAGCGCGTGGTGATCCTGGAGCGCGGCGAGCCGCGCTGGCCCTCGCCCGATTTCCAGGGCCCGAACGTGCACGACGAACTGAAGTACACACGGCGGCACGCCCTGCACCAGAACGCCGCGACCGAGACCTACACATTCCGCAACAATACTGACCAGCGCGCCCTGCCGATGCGCCGCTGGCAATTCGCCTACCCCGGCACCCACCTGGGCGGCGCGGGCAACCACTGGTCGGGCGCCTACTACCGCTTCCACCCCACCGACTTCAACCTGCGCAGCCACCATGTCGAGCGCTACGGCGCGGACATCTTCGACGCCGACCTCACCTGCCAGGACTGGCCGCTCTCGTACGACGAGCTGGAGCCCTACTACGACCGTTTCGATTACCTGATCGGCGCGTCGGGCCAGGCCGGCAACCTGAAGGGCCAGAAGCAGGAAGGCGGCAACCCGTTCGAGCCCTGGCGCTCGCGGCCCTATCCCAACCCGCCCATGAAGGTGCCCTATGCGTCGGCGCTGTTCGGCGAAGCCGCGCGCAGCCTGGGCTACCACCCCTACGTGCAGCCCTCGGCGCTGGCCACGCGGCCCTATGTGAACTCGGAAGGCCTGCACATGAGCGCCTGCGTGTACTGCGGGTTCTGTTCCAACTTCGGCTGCGAGCATTTCGCCAAGGCTTCGCCGCAGGTCTGCATCCTGCCGGTGGCCATGAAAATGGACAACTTCGAGATCCGCACCGGCGCGCACGTGCTGCGGGTCGAACTCAGCGCCGACAAGCAGCGCGCCACCGGCGTGACCTACGTGGACGCGGCCGGCGCCGAACGCTTCCAGCCGGCCGAAACCGTGGTGCTGTGCGCGTTCAGCATCAACAACGTGCGCTTGCTGCTGCTGTCCGGCATCGGCCAGCCCTACGACCCGGTCGCCAACACCGGCGTGGTGGGACGCAACTACACTCACCAGACCACGTCGGGCGTGAACCTGTTCTTCGACGAATCGGTCCACATCAATCCTTTCATGGGTGCGGGCGCGGTGGCGGTCACCATGGACGACTTCTGCGCCGACAATTTCGACCACGGCCCGCACGGCTTCGTGGGTGGCGGCTACCTGCAGATCCAGGTGGTCAGCGGCGCGCCGATCGGCTACCACCCCACGCCCAAGGGCACGCCCGCCTGGGGCCCCGAATGGAAGCGGGCGGTGCGGCGCTACTACAACCACTCCGCCTCGATCACCATCACCGGCTCGGCCCAGCCCACGCGCGGCGCCTACCTGAGCCTGGACCCGACCTACAAGGACGCCTGGGGCCAGCCGCTCCTGCGCATCACCTATGACCTGCCCGACAACGACATCCGCATGTCGGCCTTCCTGACGGCCAAGGGCGACGAGATCGGCAAGGCCATGAAGGGCGTGCAGCACACCGAGCCAGGGCCGCGCCAGCGCCCCTTCTCGGCCACCGCCTACCAGTCCACCCACCTGACCGGCGGCGCCGCCATGGGCGACGATCCGGCCACCAGCGTGGTCAACCGCTACGGGCAGGTGTGGGACGTGCCCAACGTGTTCGTGACGGGCGCCTCGCTGTTCCCGCAGAACTCCTGCTTCAACCCGACCGGCATGGGAAGCGGCGCTGGCGCGCGCCGATCCCGAGCAAGGCCGCCAGCTGGCCCAGTCCGGCAAGCCCGGCGCGGGCGTGCAGGCGTGCGTGGCCTGCCACGGCCAGCAAGGCATTGCCACCGCCGCGGGCAACTTCCCCAACCTGGCCGGCCTGTCGGCCGACTACCTGGCCAAGCAGCTCGCCGACTATCGCGACGGCACGCGCACCCAGCCCTTGATGAACACCATCGCCAAGGGACTCAGCCCCGAAGAAGCCGCGCACCTGGCGCAGTACTACGCTGGCCTGCGGCCGCCCGCCCTGGCGCGCCCGCAAGGCCCGGAGGCGGCCCGCGCGCTCGATGTGCGCGGCGACAATGCGCGCGCCCTGCCGGCCTGCGCCAACTGCCATGGACTGGGCGGCCGCGGCGAGGGAGCGCTGCTGCCGCGCCTGGCCGGCCAGCCGGAGCGCTATTTCATCGAGCAGATGAACGCTTTCCGCAACGGCCAGCGGCGCAACGACGATGTCGGCGTGATGCGCGCCTTCGCGCAGCGCCTCACGCCGCAGGAAATCGAGGCGCTGGCCGCTTATTACGCCAGCGCGGCGCGCGACGGCTCGTCCGCGCCGCCCGGCCGGTAGCCCGTCACAGCAGCTTGTACATGATGGTGGTCGGGTCGGTGCGCCGGCCGGTGACGTCCAGGCAGAACTCCGGGATGACGCCGGCGCGCTGGTAGCCCAGCGCCGCGTACAGCGGCTCGGCCAGGTCGCCGGTGCGGGTGTCGAGCGTCAGCAGGCGGCGCCGCGCGGCGCGCGCGCGCTGTTCCAGTTCCGCCATCAGGGCGCGGCCGATGCCGCGGCGGCGCCAATGCGGATGCACCAGCAGCTTGCGCACCTCGGCCCGGTGCGGCTGGTTCGGCGGCGTGTCGCAATCGAGCTGCACCGTGCCGACGATGCGCCCGCCCGTGCGGGCCGCCAGCAGCGTGCGGGTGCCGTCGCGCACCGCGGGCAGCACCTGGCCGGCCCAGAAGGCCTCGGCCTGGCGCGGCTCGTAGGGCAGGATGAAACCGACGCTGGCGCCGTCATGCACGCAGGCGTGCAGCAGCGCGCCCAGTTCGGGCAGGCAGCCGGCGGCGTCATCCGCCGACAGCGCCGAAAACGAGAACGTATCCAAGCTCGGACCTCACACGATGAACAGCAGATAGCGCGCGCCGCTGCGCGCCGGCGTGTCGAAGGCGCTGGTGCCGGACAACTGGTAGCGCAGGCAGTCGCCGGGCCGCAACGCGTGGGCGCGGCCTTCGATGGTGACCTGCAGCCGGCCCTCCAGCAGCAGGAGATGATGTTCCAGGCCCGGCCGGGGCGGCGCGCTGTAGGCAATGTGCGCGCCGGGCGCCAGGGTGCATTCGAGCACCTCGCCGGCCAGCCGCTGGGCGGGCGGCGACACGGAGCGCCGCTCGAAGCCGACGCTCGCGTCCACCCATACCGGCTGGTCGGCGCGCGCCAGCAGCGGGGCGTAGTCGTCCTCGACCAGCCGCATCAGGCGCGACAGGGTCAGGCCATAGGCGGCGCTGAGCTTGCCCAGCACGCTGGCGGTGGGACTGACGGCAGCGTTCTCCAGCCGCGACAGCGTGGCGCGGCTGACCTGGCAGCGGCTCGCCAGCTCATCGAGCGACCAGCCGCGCTCGGCGCGCAAGGCGCGCAGGCGCTGGGCGATCTGGCGATCGATCGGGTCGGCGGCAAGCGTATCCTCTTTTTTCATATTCGAGATATTCTCTCAAATACGAAAAACAAGCAAGCACCGCCCGGATGCCGCCCGGGCGGCGAAACCGGCCCGCGCCGGCGGCCCGCCTCTCAGCGGGCCGGCTGGGCCGGCGACGAGACGCTTGCCAGCGTGGAGCCGGCGTCGCCGGCCTTGACGGCCAGGTCGCCCAGCGACACCACGCCCACCAGTTGCTTGTCGCGGTCCAGCACCATCAGCCGGCGCACCTGTTCGTCGGCCATCTTGGCCTTGGCGCTCTCCACCGAGTCATCCTGGTAGCACCACAGCACGCGCTCGGTCATGGCGTCGCCCACCCGCGCATTGTCGGGCGATACGCCACGGGCCGTGCAGCGCACCGTGATGTCGCGGTCGGTGATGACGCCGACCAGGCGCCGGCCGTCGCACACGGGCAGTTCGCCGATATCCAGGTCGGCCATCATCTCGGCGGCATGGCGCACCGTTTCATGGGTGCGCAGTATGGTCGCGCCGGGCGTCATGACTTGGGGCAACTGCGTCATGGTTTCCTCCGTCGGTTGCGTGGATCAGGACCACGGCCGCAGCAAGCCCCATGCCGTGGCCGGGCTCAATCCTCGCCGCGCGGCGGGCGGCGGCCGCCCTTGGCGCCGGGGTCTTCGCGGCCCGTGTCCGGCGGCGTGAAATTGCCCTCGTCGGTGATGCCGCCGGTGCGGGCCGCCTGGTCGGCCGCCGCCGTGCCGCGGTCGAACAAGGGCCGGTCGCCGCCGCCCGCCGGCGGCGGATGGTCCATGTCCGGACGCTGCGCCTGCTCGTCGGAGACATGGCGCGGCCGCGGCGCACCGCGGTTGGGATCGGGCTGGGGCAAGCGCTGGCCGGCGCGCGGGTTGCGGTCCGGCGGGTCGGATCGTGTCATGGCGGTCTCCTGTCTGGCTGGGAAGGCGGCGTCCGCCGCCCTCTCCCGCACGCGCGCAAGCGCCGTTCCCGGCCAGTGCGGCGCTCCTTTCAGCGTGGACAGGCCCTAGTACTTGATGCCGATGCGCGCCCACACGGTGCGGCCGGGCTCGTTGAAGCGCGTGGCCGCCGGAAACCCGAACCCGCTGTCCCCGGCCAGGTTCAGGTGCTCGCTGTAGGTCTTGTCGAACAGATTGTCCACGCCGACGGCCAGCTTGACACGCCGGTTGACGGCGTAGCCCGCATTGAGCGAGAACACGCCGAACCCGGCGCTCGGGCCGAAGTCCTTGCCGACCACGTTGCCGGTGCCGGCGGCATAGCGGTGCTGCGCCGCCACCAGCCGCCACAGTGCGCCGGCCGACCATTTGCCGTCGTCATAGGCGGCGCTGAGCTTTGCTTCCAGCGGCGGCATCTGCGGCAACGGCCGGCCGTCGCTGCGATTTTCGCCCCAGGCGTAGGCCAGCGTGGCGCCCACCGTCCAGGCCGGCGCGGCGCGGTATGACACGCCCAGCTCGCCGCCGGCGATGCGCGCATCGACGTTGCGCGCCTGCGAGGTCGCGCCCATCATCCCGCCGGCGTGGTAGTTGAACAAGATGAAATCGTCGACCCGGCCCGCGTACGCCGAGACCCACGCGTCCACCGTGTCGGTGCGGTACTGCGCGCCGATATCGACCTGCGTGGTCTTCTCGGGCCGGACGCCTTCGAACGCGTTGGCCGCACCCGCGGGGCCCTGGCTGGGCGAGAACAGCTCCCAGTAATCGGGGAAGCGCTGCACGTGGCCGATGCCCGCGTACCAGGTCGCGGGCATGTCCCGCAGGTCGCGCTCGTAGCGCAGAAAGCCGCTCGGCAGGGTATCGGTGCGGCGCTCGCCGGCGGTCGGGTTGGGCATGGCCATCATGCGGCCCACGGTCTTGCGGAAATCCTTGGCCGAGGCCCGGTCCACGCGCGCGCCGCCGATCACGCGCGCCTGTTCGTCCAGCGTCCAGGTCAATTCACCGAACAGGCCGGCGTTGTCGAATTCGGCGTCCTTGACCCACGCGTGGTTGCGGTATGAATCCATCTCGGTGCCGCTGCGCGCGCGATGGCGGCTGCGCTGGAAATCCAGCCCGCCCTCCAGGGCGAGCCGCTCGGCCAGCTGGAACTTGCCGGCCACGCGGCCGCCCCAGGTGGCGCGCTCGACCGCCGATGCCATGCCCATGGGCATGGCGCTGTGCGGATCGGGCGAACGCAGCGTGTAGTTGTCCATGACGTGATCGGCGTTGTTGTAGTAGAGCTGCGCCTCCAGTTCGCGCAGCACGGTTCCCAGATTGCGGCGCTCGGCCCGCAGGCCGAAGCTTTCGCGCTTGAAGCGCACGCCGTCCATGCCGCGGCCCGCGTAGCGCGCCTCGCCGTCGCCCGTGCCGGCGCTCAGCTCCAGCAGGGTATCGGCATCGGGCGTGAAGCCCAGCGCCACGTCGGCGTTCCACTTGTCCCAGCGCGACGGCACCCGGTCGCCATCGCCGTCGCGATAGTCCTGCGAATGCGAATGGTTGGCCGTAATGCGCGCATAGCTGCGCGCATTGCCCACGGTCAGGTCGGCGGCCTGGTCGTTGCGGCCCCATGAGCCGGCCAGCAGGCTGCCGTCGAAGCGCACCCCCGGGGCGTCGAAGCGCGGCGTGTCGCGGTCGAATTTCACGGTGCCCGCGGATGCGCCGGGCCCCCACAGCACCGTCTGCGGGCCCTTGATGACGGTGAGCTGGTCGAAGTTCTCCGGCGAGATGTACGAACTGGGCGCGTCCATGCGCGACGGGCAGGCGCCCGGCATCGAGGCGCCATTGGCCAGGATGTTCAGGCGCGAGCCGAACATGCCGCGCAGCACCGGGTCGCCGTTGCTGCCGCCGTTGCGGATGGCCGAGAACCCCGGGATCGTCCTCAGGTAGTCGGTGCCGTCGCTGGCCGGCACCGGCTGGCGGGGAATCTTGGGATCGGTGGTGAATGTCAGCGGCGCCTCGGGCGCGACGCCGGTGATGACAATGGGATCGAATTCATAAGGCGGGACCAGCCCTTGGTCGGCCCAGGCGGCGGAGACGGCCGCCGCGGCGGCGCACAGGCCCAGCGCCTGCGAAAAGCGGAAATTTCTGTCCATGATGCGTGACGTTCGAATGCCGCGGCGGCGCCGCCGCGGCGCAGGAACGCCGCCGGCAATACGCCAGCCGCATGCGGGGGATGCGAGTCGGCAGCCGCGGCGCGCCCGCGGCAGGCGGGCACGCTGGAACGGACTACCGGTGGAAGCGGTCAGGCGGACAGGGCCGGCGGGGCGCGCGGCCCGAGCGGCGGGCCGGCCGGCGGCAGCGGCGGCAATGCGCGCGCGGGCGGCGGGTCCGGCCGCATGCCGGAGAGCGCGGCCAATACCGCCACGTAGGGCGAAGGAGGAAGATCGAGGGCCTGGTGCACGACCATCCAGAACGGGCATTCCTGGGCGGTCGCGTCGTCCTGGTGCGCGTCGTGCGGCACGGTGTCGATGAGAGCCCGCAACACGGTGGGCGCGCCGCCGGCGGCCGAGCAGAAGCTGATTTCCAGCCGCCCCTGGCGCAGGGCCGCGGCATCCGGCATGTAGCCCACCGGCACCAGCGCGCGGAACAGCGTGGCCAGCGCGAGCAGGCACAGTATCGTGCGTGCGCGCATGCCTGTGCTGTAACCACGGAAGGCCGGTGCGGACATGGCGCGATTCTATCCCAGCCATGCCGGCCGCTCGGCGGCGGCATCGCGCGTGTGAGGTTCGTCTGATGCGCGTCAATCGACGCGCGGCGGCGCCGGCGCCCGGCTCTCGCGCAGCCAGCGCGCCACGGCCACGATCTCGTCGGTATAGATGCCGCCGCCGTAGCCGCGCGGCAGGCGGGCCAGGTCCTGCGCAGAGTCGAGGCCGGCCGAGAAGCCGCCGTGGTAGGGCCCCAGCGCGTACACCTCGCTGCCCGCGGCGCGCATGCGCGCCAGGAAACGATTGGGCCAGCCCCACAGCCACGGCGCGATATTGATCGGCACGAACACCGGCATATTGGCGCAGGCCGCCGGCACGATGCCGCCCCATCCGTATGCCGCATAGCGCAGCAGGCACGCCCGCAGCAATGTCCGCGACATGGCCGCGACCCGCGGCAAGCGTTCGCGCAGCCGGGCTACCGGCGCGTCGCCGCCGTACACCATGACGCGCGCCCGCGACGGCTCGGGCAAGGCCGCCAGGAACGCCGCCAGGCGCTCGCCTTCGTCCGCATCATTGCTCTTGACGTTGACCAGGAAGCGGCGCCCGGGGAAAGCCTCCAGCACCTCGTCCAGCGCGGGCATCAGGCCGACGCCCTTGCCGCGGAACGGGAAGGTGCGCCCGCCGTCGGCCGTGTAGCCATGGCCGATGTCGAGCGCCTTGAGTTGCGCCATGGAATGCTCGCGCGTCACGCCGGCGCCATCGGTGCGGCAGTCGAGCGTCCAGTCGTGGAACACCGCGAAGCGCCCGTCGGTAGTCGGATGCACGTCGATCTCGACCACATCGGCGCCGGCCGCGAAGCTGGCGCGCATCGAGGCCAGGGTGTTTTCCAGGTAGGGGTGGCGCGGCGGCAGCATGCGCGCCGCCGTGCAGGTATCGCCCCGCAGCCCGGCGGTGTCGAAGCGCTGCGCGATGCCGCGATGCGCCAGCAGCGTGGGCGCCGTGCCGGGCGCGGGCGCCAGGCTGCTGCTGTTGGCCGCGAACAATGCCGCCCCGGCCGCCAGCGCGGCGAATATCATGGCCCCGCGCCGACTGCGCATGGCGCGCTAGCCCTGCGCGCGCTGCAACCGATAGACCAGCGTGTCGAGCCGGTCCAGGCCGCGCTCGGCGAACTTGGGCTCCTTGGCGAGGATGTCGCGCCGGTCGATCAGCAGGGCCTCGGAATGCCCGGCGTAGAGGGCCTGCACTTCGTCGTCGCGCACCGAGAACGGCGGCCCTTCCATCTGGTCCTGGTCATAGTCCAGCGTGATGAGCAGGCCGCGATAGGAGCCGGCCAGCTGGCCATAGACGTGGCGCGCGTAGCGGGCGCGCATGCTGGCTGGCAGCGCCACCAGCGCGGCGCGGTCGTAGGCGCCGGCGCACTCGCCCAGCACGTCCGCGCCCAGCGCGAAGATGTCGCCGCAATAGATCTCGATGTCGCCCGCCGCGTAATAGCGGCCCTGGCCGGCCTCGCGCACGCTGGGCTGCAGGCCGTTCTCGGCGTAGAACTGCTCGACCGCCAGCGGCGACAACTCGACGCCCAGCACGCGATATCCCTGTTGCGCCAGCCACACCATGTCGAGCGACTTGCCGCACAACGGCACCAGCACCCGGCTGCCGGCGGGCAGCTCGAGCGACGGCCAGTACTTGGCCAACAGCGGCGTCACCCGCGTCTGATGAAAATGCGTGCGCCCGTCGCGCCAGCGCTCCAGCCAGAAATCCGCGTCCATGCAATCAGCCTCTTGCTCATCTGTACAAGTTCGAGCCGTATTGTAGAGAGCCGGCGGCGACCGCGGCCAGGAATTCCGCCAGATGCGCGGCCACGGCCTCGGGGGCATCTTCCTGCATCAGGTGGCCGGCCTGCGGCACGGGCCGGAAATCGGCCTGGCGGAAGCGGCTGGCCAGTTCGCGGCCGCGCTCGATCGGCAGCCAGGCGTCCTCGGTGCCCCACAGGATCATCACCGGGCAATCGATCTCGCCATAGCGGTGCTCGATCTCGTCGGTGTAGCGCTGGTCCGCCTGCGCGGCCTGCCGATAGAAGGCGGCCTGGCCGGCCTCGCCCATCCACGGCCGGGTATACAGCGCCATGACATCGTCCGGCAGCGGGCGGTGGGCGGCGCCCTGGATGTAGGCCTTCAGGATGGCGGCATGGATGTACGGCGGCATGCCGGCGAACGCGGCCTCGTGCGCCTTGGCGTGGCGCGCGAAGGGCGAGCCCCACGGTGCCAATGCCACCGCGTCGATCAGGGTGAGGCTGCCGTACGCGCAGCCTTCCAGCAGCGCCGCGCGCAGGGCCGTGGCGCCGCCGAAATCGTGCGCCACCACGTCGGGGCGCGCCAGGTTCCAGTGGCGCAGCAGCGCGGCGAACAGGCGGCCCTGGGTCGCCAGGGATACATCCTGCCCGGCGCGCTGCTCGGACTGGCCATAGCCCAGCAGGTCGTACGCGACCACCTGCCGGCCGCGCGCCAGCAAGGGCGCGAGCTTGCGCCACACGGCGGCGGAAAACGGCGTGCCATGCAGCAGCACCAATGGGCGGCCCTGGCCCCACACGGCGTAGCGCACCGTCTGGCCCTCGAACTCGAAGCGCTGCGGCAGCGGCGGCAGCGGCGGCAGCGGATGGCTGTCAATGGATTCCATGATAACCCTTTAAATAGATTAATACGGTTAGTTTTCCCATACCTTAAAATAACCACTCAACAAGGTCAAGGAGGTTATATGGACAATTCCGGCGGACAGCGGTGGGGCCCCGAGTCCTTCGTGGGCGGGCATCCCTACCTGGATTTCCTCAATACAGGCGGCGGCAAGACCAAGGCGCGCGACGTCCGCGGCTTTGCCGACTGGGCCGGGCTGCTGGACTGGCTTGCCGCGGCCGGCCAGCTCGAGCCGGGCGAGCGCGCCGGCCTGCAGCGCCTGGCGGCCGGCCGACCGGCGCGCGCGGCGCTGGACCGGCTGGTCGCGCACCGCGAGAACGCCTATGAGGTGCTGGCGGCGGTGGCGCACGGCCTGCCCCCGCCGGCCGCCGGCGTGGCGCGCCTGGAAAACGACCTGCGCGCGGCGCTGCGGCACGCGACGCTGCGCTTGTCCGCGCCCGGCCCGGGCGCTTGGCGCGTGGACGCGGCGGCCGCCGGGCTCGACCTGCCCCGCCACCGCCTGGCCCTGGCGGCGCAGACGCTGATCGCCGACGGCCTGCTGCCGCGCCTGCGCCAATGCGAGGCCTGCAGCTGGCTGTTCCTGGACACTTCGCGCGGGGGCCGGCGGCGCTGGTGCTCGATGGCCACCTGCGGCAACCGCGCCAAGGCGCGGCGCCACTATCGCGCGCAGAGCCTGGCGGACTAGGGCTTGCCCGCCCTGAACGAAGCCCCGCATCCAGGCGGCCGCGCCATGTCCCGGCGGGCCGGCCGGCCTGGCGGGGCCGCCGCCGGCTCGCCGCGCACCACCAGCAGGATGCCCGCCGCCGAGATGGCGAAGCCCGCCGCCATGGATCCGGTCAGCGGTTCGTCGAACATGGCCCACGCCCACACCGCCGTCACGCCCGGGCTCAAGTACAGCACGCTGGCCACGCGCGTCGCCGATGAGCGGCGCAGGCATGCCCAGTAAAGACCGTAGCCGCCCAGCGTGGACAGCAGCGCGGTCCATGCCACACTGACGGCGAAGCCGTAGCTCAAGGGCGGCGCCAGGCCGCCTTCCATACCGGCCAGTACCGCGAAGGCCGCGCCGGTGGCGACGCATTGCAGCCACAGGCCGGCGGCCAGGCCGGGCGCGCCCCGCTCCGCCTGCTCCTGCCGCCATAGCGTGGCCACCGCGAGCGACAGCATGCCCAGCACCGGCAGGGCGTAGGCGACGGCGGGCGCATCGCCCCATGCCAAGGCTCCCTGGGTCACCAGCAACACGCCGGCCAGGCCTACCAGCAGGCCGGCCCATACGCGCCGCCCGATCCGCCGGCGCAGGAACAGCGCGCCCAGCAGCGCCGTGCCCAACGGCAGCAGGTCGGCGATCAGCGCGGCCAGGGCGGCCGGCACGCCCAGTTCGACGCCTTTCACGACGCCGGCCAGATAGCCCGCCATGGCCAGCAGGCCGATGCCGGCCTGCGCCGCCAGGGCCTGCGCCGCCAGGGCCCGCGCCGAGGCGCGCCGCAGGCCGGCCAGCGCCCAGGGCAGCAGCAGCGCCGACACGCATACGCAGCGCCAGAACACCACCAGGAAGGCCGGCGCATGGTCCACCGCGTAGCGCGCGCCCACGAAACCGGAACTCCAGGCCACCACCAGCGCGGCTTCGGCCAGCCAGAGCGGGACGCGCCGACCACGCGGGGCGAAACGGGCAGGCCAGGACCAGGGCAGGCGAAAACAGCGCGGCATGGGCGAAGAATCCGGACGGGGATGCTTGACCTTAGCCTGGCCGTCGTATTCAATAAATCAAAACCTTCATGATACGATATTCTGTTTTTTTAAACCATGTCCGCCACGCTCGACATCGAACTGCTGCGCACCTTCCACGCGGTCGCGCGCCTGGGCCGTTTCCGCGCCGCCGCGGCGCACGTGCACAAGAGCGCGGCCGCCGTCAGCGTGCACATCCAGCGGCTCGAGGCCCTGGTCGGCGCGCGCCTGCTGGAACGCGACAACCAGTCCGTGACGCTCACGCCGCTGGGCCAGCGCTTCCTGGCCCGCACCGCCGAACTGCTCGACGCCCACGACCGCGTGCTGGCCGACCTGCGCGGCGCGCCGCCGGCCGGCCGGGTGCGCCTGGGCATCCCCGACGAATACGCGGAACACGTGATACGCGACATCCTGCCGGCGTTCGCGCAAGCCTGGCCCGGCGTCACGCTGGAACTCGCCACGGCGCCCAGCCTGGTGCTGCGCGACCAGGTCGCCCGCCGCCGCCTGCACCTGGCGGTCGTGGCGCAGCCGGCGGCGGCCGGCCGCCGCGCGAGCCGGCCGCTGGCGCTGACGACGCCCTTGTGGGTGGCCGGCGCCGCGGCCGGCCCCTTGCCGGCCCCGGTTCCGCTGGCATTGCACGCCGCCGACTGCCCATACCGGACCGCCATGATCGAAGCGCTGGAACGCGCCGGCCGGGCCTGGCGCACGGTGTTGGCCAGCCCGTCGAGCCGCGCCGTGGAAGCCTGCGTGGAGGCCGGCCTGGGCATCAGCATCGTCGATCGCAGCCGGATCACGGCGCGCATGCGCGTGCTGCACGACATGCCCAAGGTGGCGCCGCATGAGGTGGTGCTGCTGCGCGACGGCTCGGCCGGCGGCCAGGCGGCCGCCGACGTGCTCGAGGAAACGCTACGACAGCATTTCAGGCTGTAGGCGCCGGCGGCGGCGCATCGGCCGGCGCCTGGCGCAAGGCCCGCAGGCGCCGCACCTGTTCGTCCAGCTGCAGCCGCAGTTGCTCGACTGCGCGCGGGTCGTCGGCCCGCTCGGCCGCCGCGCGCAGGTCGGCCACCAGCTGCGCCAGGCGCGCGATCTCGGCATCCGGCAGCGGGCCGCTGGCGCGCCGCACGCGGCGGCGCCGCCATAGCGACGCGATGCGGTCGCGCACCGCCACCGCCGCCATCGCGCGCAGCGGCTGCCGCAGGAACGGCGGCCAGCCGACCGCGGCGCCGGCCGCCAGGGCGGTGGTCGCCGCCCAGCCGCGCCCGGGCTGCCTGGCGGGCGCGGCGCGCCCGACCGCATCGGCCAGTTCGCGGCGCTCGCGCGCCATCTTGGCGAGCAGGGCTTCCTTGTCAGCCTGCGTGGTGGTCTTCGGCATAGTGGCTCCTCGCGGCATCGGTATCCAGGCGCACCTGCCGGCTCAGCTCGGCGAACGGCGACGACCTGGGCGCATTGCGGACGGCGACATACAGGGCGATAAGCGTGATCAGCAGCCAGGCGCCGGCCACCAGCCAGGCGGCCAGGCCGCGCTGCGGCGTGTCCCAGAAACTCACCACGACCGCCACCGAAACGAACGCCAGGGTGCCCAGCGCGCAGAACAGCAAGGCCACGCAACTGAGCAGGGTCGTGACCAGCGCGGAACGGTACAGCGACAGCTCGATGCCCACCAATTCCACGTAATCGCCCATGCGATTGGCCGCGAACTCCGCGATGTGGCGCAAGCGCCGCAACCGTTCCGAAATCATGGCTGGCTCCCTTGAGGTTGAGACGGCCGCGCAGCAAACAGCATACCCGCCGCCGGGACGGCCGCCGCTACGGGCGGCGCAGCGCCTCGACCTGGATCTCCAGCTCGACCTTGGGATCGAAGCCCATGTCGAGCGCGAAATCCAGCCCGTAGTCGCCGCGGTTGAACGAGGTGGACACGTCGGCGCCGCAGACTTCGCGCTTCTCCATCGGGTGGTGCATGCACTTGAAGTCGTCGATGTCCAGCGTGAGCGTGCGGGTGACGCCGCGCAGCGTGAATTCGCCCACGGCCTCTTCGGGACGGTCGCCGTCGAATTTGGTGAAGCGCCCCTTGAAGGTGGCGGTGGGATAGCGCGCCGCGTCGAAGATGTCGGGCGCCACGGCATGGCGGTTCATCTCGTCGTGGCCGAAGTCCACCGAATCGATCTGCACGGTCACGTCGATGGTGCCGGCGCGCGCCTCGCGGTCCAGCACGATCACGCCCGACGAGCGGTTGAACTTGCCGCGCCAGGTCGACAGCCCGCCCATGTGGTCGGCCTCGAAGCTGGGATAGGTATGCGACGGGTCGATGTCATAGGTGACGGGCGCCGCATTCGCGACGGCCGCCGTGACGATGCCGGCGGCCGACAACAACGCAAGGGCGATTCTCATGCAGGACTCCAGTAAAAGCGTGGCGGGCGCATGCCACAATACGTGCGCGCCCCGGGATGGACCGGCGCGACGCCGTTCAGTTCAACGTAAGCATAAAGCAAGCGCGCCGCCGGGCGGCAGGCCGGCCGGCGGCGCCCTTTCACGAGACGGACCGCCGCATGGATGTGAAACGCACTTACTTCCTGCAGCGCCTCGATGCCGCGGCGCTCGACCAGCTCATCGCGCAGCGCGTCTCGTTCTTCCTGGAAGACGTGGCCGACGTGGACGCCACCGCGACGCAAATGGCGCGCACCCTCGAGGCCCAGGGCCTGGCCTGCCAGGTGCGCGACCGGCGCGCGCCGTTGCTCGACGAGGCGACCTCCGGACTCGTGCCCTGGTGGGCCGCGCTGCCGGCGCTGGCCGGCAGCATCCTGCAAGCCGCCGCCCACCGCCTGGCCCGCCCGCGCCCCCATGTGGTGATCGTGCAATCCGCGCGGGCGCTGGACGTGCGATTCCATGCTCGCGCGGCCGGCGTCCGCGCCGCGCGCGCCTGACGTCCACGGCGGGGCCGGCGGCTCAGGCCGCGCAGCGGTATCCCACGCCGACTTCCGTCAGCAGGAAGCGCGGCTGCGCAGGATCGGCCTCGAGCTTGTGCCGCAGATGGCCCATGTAGATGCGCAGGTAGTGCGCATGCTCCACATGCGACGGCCCCCACACTTCGCGCAGCAGCTCGCGGTGCGTCATGACCTTGCCGCGCCGCGCCAGCAGCGCGGCCAGCAGCCGGTATTCGATGGCGGTCAGGTGCACGTGCGCGCCGCCGCGCGTCACTTCGCGGCGCGCCAGGTCCACCCGCACGTCGCCGAAGGCGATCTCCGCCGGGTTGCCGGCGCCGCCGCGGGCGTGCCGCCGCAGCAATACCCGCAGGCGCGCCAGCAGCTCGCCCACGCCGAACGGCTTGGCCAGGTAGTCGTCGGCGCCGGCATCCAGCGCGGCGATCTTGTCGGTCTCGGCCGTGCGGGCCGACAACACCAGCACCGACACTTCGGTCCAGGCGCGCAGGTCGCGTATCAGCACCATGCCGTCGGCGTCGGGCAAGCCGAGGTCCAGGATGACCGCATCGGGCTGGCGCGTGCCGGCCTCGATCAGGCCGCGCGCCACGGTCTCGGCCTCGAACACCTCGCAGCCTTCGCCCTCCAGCGCCGTGCGCACGAAGCGGCGGATGTGCGGGTCGTCTTCGATGAGCAGGATCCGGGGCGAATAATCGAACATGGGCGCCTCAAGCGGGGTCGGGCTGGACGGCCGGCGGCTCGCCCAGCGGCAGAGTGAAGACGAAGCGGGCGCCGCGCGCCTGCCCGGGCGCCGGCTCTACCCAGATGCGGCCGCGGTGCGCCCGCACGATGGCTTCGCAAACGGCCAGGCCCAGGCCGACCCCGGGGGTGGCCGACTCGCGCGCGCCGCGCGTGAACTTCTCGAAAATGCGCCGCGCATCGCCGGCCGGTACGCCGGGCCCGTCGTCGCTCACGCTTACCTGCAGGCCGGCCTCCTGCACCGCCGCCTCGAGCCGGATGGCGCCGCCGGCCGGCGTGTACTTGGCGGCGTTCTCCAGCAGGTTGCACAGCACCCGCTCGATCAGCACGCCGTCGCATTCCACCAGCGGCAGGTGCGACAGCGGCGCCACGGTCACCGCATGGCCGGACAGCGCCTCGCGGCTCTGCAGGCGCGCCATGTCCAGCAGGTTGACCACCAGCGCGCGCATGCGGCGCGCCTGCTCGCGCATGGCCAGCACGGTGTCGCGCGCGGCCGCGGGCAGCGCGCCGGCGTCGCCCGCCAGCGTATCGGCCATGCCCACCAGGCTGGTCAGCGGCGTGCGCAGGTCGTGCGATACGGCCGCCAGCAGCGAATGCCGCAGCTTCTCGGATTCCATGCTGACCAGCGCCTGCTGGGCCACCTCCACATAGTGCAGCCGCTCCAGGGCGATGGCGATCAGCGTCGCGTACGTCTCGATCAGCCGGCGCGCGTCCGGCCCGCTGAACGCCGCCCGCGCCGGGTTCTCCACCGCCAACACGCCGCGCGTGCGCAGCGGCGCCTTCAGCGGCAAGTACAGCAACGCGCTGGTCGCCAGCGTGGCGGTGCCGGCGCCGGCGGGCTGGCCATGGTCGTACACCCACTGCGCCACGGCGGGGTCGAGCCCGCCGGGTTCCTGCCCGGGCGCCGCCGCCTGCGCCAGGCGCTCGTCCAGGCCGAGTATGAACAAGGCGCAGCGCGCGCCGAATGCCGCCTGGATGAACGCGTCCGCCGAAGCCACGATCTGCTGCGGCTGCAGGGCCGACGACAGTTCGCGCGCGAACTCGTACAGGCCGCGCGCCTCGGCCTCGCGCCGGATCGAGGTGCGCGCCTGCAGGCGCAGCCCGGCGGTCAGCTGGCCGATCAGCAGTCCCACCCCCAGCAATACCAGGAAGGTCAGCAAGTACTGCACGTCCGAAACGGCGAACGAGGCCAGCGGCTGCACGAAGAAGAAATCGAACAGCCCCACGCTCAGCACCGACGCCAGCGCCGCCGGCCCGCGGCCATGGCGCAGCGCCACCGCCACGACGGCCAGCAGGAACAGCATGACGATATTGGTCTGGTGCAGCAGCGGAAACGCCAGGGCCGACAGCGCCGTGGCCACGCCGCAGTACAGCAGCGCCCACAGGTAGCCCGCATGCAGGCGCGCGCCCGCGCCGGCCGGCGCGGCGCCTGCCGCATCGCGCGGCGGCGGTGAATGCGGCGGCGCGCCCAGGCGTATCACGTCGATATCGGGACACGCTGTCGCCAGCGCGTCGGCAAAACTGCGGCGATGCCAGATCCAGCCGGGCTCGAGCGCCGCGCCCAGCGCGGCCGACCATGACGGCCGGGCGCGCCCCGCCGCGTCGGCGCGGCCGCGCCCCAGCACGATCTTGGTGATGTTGTGGCGGCGCGCATAATTGGCCACGGCCAGCACCCGGTCGCCGCCGGGCAGGGTTTCGATGCGCGCGCCCATTTCTCCGGCCAGGGCCAGCGCGCGCTCCAGGCGCCCGCGCGCCGCCTGCGAGCCGGACGTCACGCGCGGGGCGTCCAGGGTGATGACGTGCCAGTCGCAGTCCAGCTCCTGCGCCAGCCGGTGCGCGCTGCGCACCACGTGCTCGGCGTCCGCGCCGGCGCCGATGCACGCGACCAGCGCCTCGCGCGTGCGCCATACCGTCTCGATGACGCGGTCCTGCCGGTAGCTCTGCACGTCGTCGTCGACGTGGCCGGCGGTGCGCCGCAAGGCCAGTTCGCGCAACGCGATCAGGTTGCCCTTGCGGAAGAAATGCCGGCCCGCGTGGCTGGCCTGCTCGCCCAGGTAGACCTTGCCTTCGCGCAGGCGGCGCAACAGCTCGTCGGCCGAGGTATCCACCAGGATGACCTCGTCGGCCGCGTCGAACACCGCGTCCGGCACGGTCTCCCAGACCCGCACGCCGGTGATGCCGCCGACCGCCTCGTTCAGGCTGTCCAGGTGCTGCACGTTCAGCGTGGTCCAGACGTCGATGCCGGCGGCCATCAGCTCGTGCACGTCCTGCCAGCGCTTGGCGTGGCGCGCCCCGGGCGCGTTGGAATGCGCCAGCTCGTCCACCAGGATCAGCGCCGGGCGGCGCGCCAGCGCGCCGTCCAGGTCGAACTCCCGCAGCTCGCGGCCGCGATGCGGCAAGGGGCGCAGCGGCAGTTGCTCCAGCCCGTCGAGCAGGCCGGCGGTTTCCTGGCGGCCGTGGGTCTCGACGATGCCGGCCACCACGTCCGCGCCGCCGGCCTGCTGGGCGCGCGCGGCGGCCAGCATGGCGTAGGTCTTGCCGACGCCGGCCGATGCGCCGAAGTAGATGCGCAGCTTGCCGCGCGTGGCCTGGCGGGCGGCCTCGTCGAGCGTGCGCAGCAGGCTGTCGGGATCGGGGCGGCGATTGTCAGGGTCGGCCATGTGTCGGCGTGGGCGGGAACGGCATCGCTACTATACGCCCGGCCTCAGCGCGGCGGCGCCAGCCGGTCCAGGTCCAGGTTGAGGGCCAGCACATTCACGGCCGGCTCGCCCAGCAGCCCGACGATGGGCCGGCCGGTGTGCGCGGCCACCAGCTGCTCCACCTGCGCGAGCGGCAGGCCGCGCAGGCGCGCCACGCGCGGCGCCTGGTACAGGGCGGCCGCCGGGCTGATATGCGGGTCGAGGCCGCTGCCCGAGGCGGTCACCAGGTCGGCCGGAATGGGCGCGGGATTGCCCGGGTCGGCCGCCCGCAGCGCGGCGACGCGTTCGCGCACCGCTTCGGCCAGCGCCGGATTGCGCGGCCCCAGGTTGGATCCGCCCGAGGCGGCCGCGTTGTAGGGCGCCGGCGCGGTGGCCGACGGCCGGCCCCAGAAATACTGCGGCGAGCTGAACGCCTGGCCGATCAGCTCGGAGCCGACCACGCGGCCATCGCGCTCTATCAGGGAGCCCGCCGCCTGGTGCGGCAGCAGCAGCCGGGCCACGCTGGTGGTGGCCAGGGGATACAACAGGCCGGTCAGCGCCGACAGCAGGACGAACACGACCAGCGCGGGCCGCAGCAGGCCGGCGCGGCCCGTGCCGGAAGATGGGATGTGCATGATGGTGCTCCAGGAGGATGAGGTCAGGCCCAGCCCATCGCGGCCAGCGCCATGTCGATGAGCTTGATGCCGGCAAACGGCGCCAGCAGGCCGCCCACGCCGTACACGAGCAGGTTGCGCCGCAGCAGCGCCGCCGCGCCCAGCGGACGGTAGCGCACGCCGCGCAACGCGAGCGGGATCAATGCGACGATGATGAGCGCGTTGAATATCACCGCCGACAGGATGGCGGAGTCCGGCGTGGCCAGCCCCATGATGTTCAGCGCGCCCAGCTGGGGGTAGACCGCCGCGAACGCGGCCGGGATGATGGCGAAGTACTTGGCGACGTCGTTGGCCACGCTGAAGGTCGTCAGGGCGCCCCGCGTCATCAGCATCTGCTTGCCGACCTCGACGATCTCGATCAGCTTGGTGGGGTTCGAATCCAGGTCCACCATGTTGCCGGCCTCCTTGGCGGCCTGCGTGCCCGAGTTCATGGCCACGGCCACGTCGGCCTGCGCCAGCGCCGGCGCGTCGTTGGTGCCGTCGCCGGTCATGGCGACCAGCCGGCCCTGTTCCTGGTACTGGCGGATCAGCGCCAGCTTGGCCTCGGGCGTGGCCTCGGCCAGGAAATCGTCCACGCCCGCCTCGGCCGCGATGGAGGCGGCGGTGAGCTTGTTGTCGCCGGTGATCATGACCGTCTTGATACCCATGCGGCGCAGCTCGCCGAACCGCTCGCGCATGCCCGGCTTGACGATGTCCTTGAGCTCCACCACGCCCAGGGCGCGACCGCCGTCGGCCACCACCAGCGGCGTGCTGCCGCGGCGCGCCACATCCTCGGCGACGCGGCCGACGGCGGCCGGCAGTTCCGCCCCCTGCTGGCGCAGCCACGCGGCCACCGCGTCGACCGCGCCCTTGCGGATGCGGCGCGCGCCGGCGTCCACCCCGCTCATGCGCGACTGCGCCGAGAACGGCACGAATTGCGCGTCCGCCAGCGGGCCGGCCGGGTCCGGCGCGACGCGCTGCGCCAGCGCCACGATGCTGCGCCCTTCCGGCGTTTCATCGGCCAGCGAGGCGTGGCGGGCCGCCTCGGCAAGCTGCCCGGCGGCCACGCCGGGCGCCGGCAGGCAGGCCGCGGCCTGCCGGTTGCCGAAGGTGATGGTGCCGGTCTTGTCGAGCAACAGCACGTCCACGTCGCCGGCCGCCTCGACCGCCCGCCCGGAGGTCGCGATCACGTTGGCCCGCATCATGCGGCTCATGCCCGCCACGCCGATGGCCGACAGCAGGCCGCCGATGGTGGTCGGGATCAGGCAGACCAGCAGCGCCACCAGCACCGTCAGGCTGACCACCGCCCCGCCGCCGGCCGCCTCGACCGCATAGACCGAGAACGGCAGCAGCGTGACAACCACCAGCAGGAATACCAGGGTGAGCCCCACCAGCAGGATGGTCAGCGCCACCTCGTTGGGCGTCTTCTGGCGCCGCGCGCCTTCCACCATGGCGATCATGCGGTCCAGGAAGCTCTCGCCCGGGTCGGCGCCGATGCGCACGAACAGCCAGTCCGACAACACCCGCGTGCCGCCGGTCACGGACGAAAAGTCGCCGCCGGATTCGCGGATCACCGGCGCCGACTCGCCGGTGATGGCGCTTTCGTCCACCGAGGCGATGCCGGCCACCACCTGGCCGTCGCCCGGGATGATGTCGCCCGCCTCGACCAGCACCACGTCGTTCTTGCGCAGCCGGCTCGATTCGCGCTCGACACTGGCGGCGCGATAGGCGGCCGGGGTGGCGGCGGCCGCGTCGGCATCGCGCCAGCCGGCGACCACCCGCGCCGCCACGGTGGTGCGCAGCCCGCGCAAGGCCGCCGCCTGCTGCTTGCCGCGCCCTTCGGCAATGGCTTCCGCGAAATTGGCGAACAGCACCGTGAACCACAGCCACGCGGCAATGGCCACGATGAAGCCGGCCTGCCCGCCGGGCGCGCGCCAGGCCGCCGCGGCCAGCAACGTGGCCAGGATGCTGCCCAGGTACACCACAAACATGACGGGATTCTTGAACTGTGCGGCCGGCGCGAGCTTGCGCAGGCTGTCGGCCAGGGCGACACGGACCGCGCCGCGGATCTGACGCTTGGACATGGATTGCTCTTTCTCGTTCATTTCAGGGTTGCAGATGCTCGGCCACGGGGCCCAGCGCCAGGGCCGGCACATAGGTCAGGGCGCCCACCAGCAGCACCGCGCCCATGAGCAGGACGACGAACAGCGGCCCGTTGGTCGGCATGGAGCCCGGGCCGGCCGGCAGGCGGCGCTTGGCGGCCAGCGATCCGGCCAGCGACAGGATCGCCACGATCACCCAGAAGCGGCCGAACCACATGGCCAGCCCGGTCAGCACGTTGTAGAACGGCGTGTTGGCCGACAACCCGGCGAAGGCGCTGCCGTTGTTATTGGCGGCCGAGGACAGCGCATAGAGGATCTCGGAATAGCCGTGTGCGCCCGGGTTGAGCACGCCGGCCTGCCCGGCCGGCGCCGACACCGCCAGCGCGGTGCCCAGCAGCACCAGCAATGGCGTGGCCAGGATGACGATGGACACCATCTTCATTTCATGGGCCTCGATCTTCTTGCCCAGGTACTCCGGCGTGCGGCCGATCATCAGTCCGGCGATGAACACGGCCAGCATGGCGAACGCCAGCATGCCGTACAGCCCCGACCCCACCCCGCCGGACACCACCTCGCCCAACTGCATCAGCAGCAGCGGCGCGAAGCCGCCCATGGCGTTGAACGAGTCGTGCATGCCGTTGACCGCCCCGCACGAGGCGGCGGTGGTGATGGCGGCGAACAGCGCGGTGGGGGCGACGCCGAAGCGGGTTTCCTTGCCTTCCATGTTGCCGCCCGGCGCCAGCGCGCTCGCGGCCGTGTCGACGCCGGGCTGCGCCACCATGGGGTTGGACTGGTGCTCGAAATAGGCGGCGGTGGCGGCGAACAGCGCGAACAACAGGGTCATGGCCGCCAGGATGGCCACGCCCTGGCGCCGCCCGCCCACCATCTCGCCGAAGCTGAAGCACAGCGCGGCCGGAATGGCGAAGATGGCCAGCATCTCCAGCAGGTTGCTCAGCGCGGTCGGGTTCTCGTAGGGATGGGCGGAATTGGCGTTGAAGAACCCGCCGCCGTTGGTGCCCAGCAGCTTGATGGCTTCCTGGGACGCCACCGGGCCCATGGCGATGCGCTGCACGCCGCCCGCCCCGCTTTGCTGCGCAGCCGGCGGCTGCGCAGTGGCGGAGTCGAGCGTGGCCACGTCGCGATAGGCATCGAAATTCTGGACCACGCCCTGGCTGACCAGCGCCAGCGCCAGCACGAACGCCAGGGGCAGCAGCACGTACAGCGTGCTGCGCACCATATCGACCCAAAAGTTGCCCACGGTGGCGCTGCCGTGCCGCGCCAGGCCGCGGATCAGCGCGAACAGCACCGCGATGCCGGTGGCCGCCGACACGAAATTCTGCACGGTCAGCGCCAGCATCTGGGTCAGCAGGCTCATGGTGCTTTCGCCCGCATAGCCCTGCCAGTTGGTGTTGGTGACGAAGCTGATCGCGGTATTGAACGCCGAGTCGGGCGCCACCGGCCCCAGGCCGGCCGGGTTGAGGGGCAACGCCCCCTGCGCGCGCTGCAGCGCATACACCGCCAGCACGCCCAGCACATTGAACAGCAGCACGGCCCAGGCATACTGCTTCCAGCCCATCTCGGCCGCCGGGTCGACGCCCGCCAGCCGGTAGATGCCCCGTTCGATGGGCCGCCCCCACGCGGTGGCGCGGCTGCCGCCCTGCATGGCGACGCGGATGTAGCGGCCCAGCAGCGGCGCGATGGCCAGCAGGATGGCCAGATAAAGCGCCAGCAGGCCTGCGAATTGCCCGTCCATCAGAACTTCTCCGGCTTGAACAGCGCGACCAGCAGGTACGCGAACAGGAAGGCGGCCAGCGCGCCGGCCAGCCAATAGAAGCCGGTCATGCGCGCTCTCCTTGTTTCAGCGAGCCGCAGAACTGCAGCAGGGCCGCCGCCAGGGCGGCCATGGCCGCGAAGGCGGCGAGGTAGACGAGATCCACGTTTTTTCTCCCGGAATGACCGCCGCGCGCGGCAACCCGAAGCCGTGGCGGCGCATGCCAGGCAGATTAAGGAGACGGGGATAAAAACGGGGTAAAGCTTGGCCGGCCGGGTGTAAAGAAGATATAAAAACGCGGCCGCCCGCCGCGGGCCGCGCCGGCCGGAACTTGCTAGACTTGCTGCTCCCGGTCCCTGTCCGTCCCGCACCATGAACGAGATCTTCCATTCGCCCGCCGTGGCCGCCCTGCGCGCCGACCTGTCGCTGGCGCTGCGCGCGGCCGCCCTGCACGGCCTGGGCGAAGGCGTCTGCAACCACTTCAGCGTCGCCCTGCCCGGCCAGGACGGCCTGTTCCTGCTCAATCCGCGCGGCCTGATGTGGGACGAGGTCGGCCCCGACGACGTCGTGCTGGTGGACGCCCTGGGCAACAAGCTGGCCGGCCGCCACGAGGTCGAACCCACGGCCATGTTCATCCACGCGGCCATCCACCGCATCGCCGGCAAGCATTGCGTGCTGCACACCCATATGCCTTATGCCACGGCGCTCACGCTGACCGACGCACGCGCGCTCGACACGACCCTGTCGCAGAACGCCATGCGCTTCCACGGCCGGCTGGCCATCGACGAACACTACAACGGCCTGGCGCTGGACAGCAGCGAGGGCGAGCGCATCGCGCGCGCCATGGGCGCGGCCGACATCGCGTTCCTGGGCAACCACGGCGTGGTGGTATGCGCCGAGCGCATCGACTACGCCTACGACGACCTGTATTTCCTGGAGCGCGCCTGTGCGGCGCAGGTGCTGGCGCAGTCCAGCGGACGGCCGCTGGCGCCCTCCACGGCCGGGATGGCCGCCAAGGTGGCGGCGCAGATTCAGTCCGAGCGGCTGCAGTCCACGCTGTTCTTCGAGGCCCTGCGGCGGCGCCTGGGCTGAGCGCCGCGCGGCGCGTCAGGCCAGCAGCGGACTGCGCAGCCGGCTGAACCCGCTGGCGCGGTCATAGGCCAGGCCGACCTGTAGCACTTCCAGGTCGTGCTGGGCCGGCCCGATGATCTGGATGCCGGCCGGCAAGCCGCCCGGGCCGAAACCCGCCGGCGCCGCCAGCGCCGGCATGCCCGCCATGGTGGCGGGCACCACGGCTTCCATCCAGCGGTGATAAGTATCCATGGCGCGCCCGCCCACTTCGGCCGGCCAGTCCAGCTCGGCCGCGAAGGGAAACACCTGGGCGGCCGGCAGCACCAGGAAGTCGAACTGCTCGAACAAGCCGCGCAGCGCCGCATACCAGGACGAGCGTACCAGCGCCGCCTGGTAGACGTCCTGCCCGGACAGCCGCAGCCCGCGCTCGATCTCCCAGACCGCTTCCGGCTTGAGCAGCGCCCGCTTGGCCGCGTCGTGGTAGAGCGGCGCGTTGGAGCCGGCGAACGTGAAGCTGCGCAGGTCCAGCCAGGCCTGCCACAGCCGCGCCAGCTCGAATGCGGGCACGACGGGCTCGACCTGGCAGCCGATGGTCTCGAAGTGCCGCAAGGCGTTTTCGCACACCTGCAGCACACCGGGTTCGGTCGGCAAGTAGCCGCCCAGGTCGCCCAGCCAGCCCACGCGCAGGCCGGCGCAATCGCGCTCGAGCGCGGTGGCATAGGCGCGCGGGTCGTCGCGGCGGTGCGTCAGCGGCAGGCGCGCGTCGAACCCGGCCTGCACCGACAACAGCAGCGCCAGGTCCGGCACGTTGCGCGCCATGGGGCCGCTGACGCTGAACTGCTGGAAATGCACTTCTTCGGTGGGCCCGTGCGGCACCACGCCCGGCGTGGTGCGCAGGCCGTATACGTTGTTGAACGCCGCCGGCGTGCGCAGCGACCCCATCATGTCCGAGCCGTCGGCCACCGGCAGCATGCGCAGCGCCACCGCCACGCCCGCGCCGCCGCTGCTGCCGCCGGCCGAGCGGGCCGGGTCGAAGGCGTTGCGGGTGATGCCGTACACCGGGTTGTAGGTGTGCCCGCCCAGGCCGAATTCGGGGCTGTTGGTGCGGCCCACGAACAGCGCGCCGCCGGCGCGCATGCGTTCGTACACGATGGCGTCGGCGTCCGTCACCTGCCCGGCGTAGATCGGCGACCCCTTGGTGGTGACCATGCCGCGCACCGGCATGATGTCCTTGGGCGCCTGGGGAAAGCCATGCAGGGGGCCCAGGCTGGTGCCGCGCGCCAGCAGCGCGTCGCGCTCGGCGGCCTGCGCGCGCAGCGCCTCGCGGTCCTGCGGCGCGACGATGGCATTGACGGTGGGATTGCAGCGGTCGATCTGGCCCAGATACGCGTCCAGCACTTCCACGCACGACACCTGCCGGCCGTGGATGGCGGCGGACAGCGCCGTTGCATCCAGGGACACGATATCGGAGGACGGGCGGGCAGCGGAGGATGTCATGGCGGGCCTCGTGGCGCGTGGAAAGGCCCAGTATAGAGACAGACGGCCGGCGTTATGCGGCGGGGGGCTGGTGCAGTTGCCAGGACACGCCGTATTTGTCCTGCACCCAGGCAAAGCGCGGGCTGAACGGGTAGGCGTCGAGCGGCATCAGCACGGTGCCGCCCTCGGAGAAGGCGGCATAGAGGCGGTCGACTTCGGCGGCTGATTCGCAGTCGACGAACAGGGAGATGGCGGGCGTGAAGCCGAAGGCATGCTTGGCGGGGCTGTCGATGCACATGAATTCGCGGCCGTTCAACTCGAAGCGCGCCTGCACGATCGAACCCTCGCGGCCGGGACCTTCCGGCCCGTAACGCTGGATGTGGCGCATGGCCGAGCCGGGGAACAGCGACATGTACCAATTGACGGCCTCTTCGGCCTGGCCTTCGAACATCAGGAACGGGGTGACGGCGGGCAACGCGCCGGTCGGCGGGACGGTGGCTGGCATGACGGATCTCCAGGGTCGCGCCGCGCCTGTGCGCGGCGGTATCACGATACTCGATGCTTGTGTCGTGGGTGCGTAATTGGGGGTTTCAGTGGTGAGCTATTGCGACGGGGGGTGACGAGGCTCTTGGTGGGGGCGTGCGCCGCGCCTGCCGGTGCGATTGAACGGCCCGTTCGTGGGCCGCCCGCGCCTGCCGGTGGGGCCTGGGCGGCCACGTCGCTCGGCTCGGGCGCGCCACCAGGCTCCCTCGGCCCCCTGCGGGGGCTGCCCTCGCTCCAACTGGCCGCCCAGGCCCCACCGGCAGGCGCGGGCTCACAGCGTCTCGGGTCGAGGCACCCGACGCCTCATGTCGGCAATGTGGTGCCAGGCCATGGTGTCTCGTGTTGGTGTCAGACACCCCTGTGCACCGCCTTGCGTGTCGAGACGGCGTGCATGGGGTGTCTGACACCTGCGTGCATCCAAACCACGGCGCCCTCACGTCGGTGTCTGCCCCCCATGCCCCACCCAGTGATTGGTGGACCGGCGCGTGCGGTTGGTGTGAGTCCAGGGCGGGGCTGGGGCGTGCGGGACGGCCAGTTGGAGCGAGGGTAGCCCCCGCAGGGGGCCGAGGGCGCCTGGTGGCGCGCCCGAGCCGAGCGACGTGGCCGGCCCGCACGCCCCAGCCCCGCCCTGGACGCCCTACGAAGCGAACCCACCCCGCCAAGACCTACAACACCGCCGCCCGCACCACCAACTCACTCCGCGGCAACGCCGGCAACCGCGCATAATCCAGCGCCATATCCCCCCCGGCAGTCACGCATTGCGTGCGCCCCAGCAGGAAATCCAGCGACACCTTCATGATGGCCAGCGCGGCGTCCTCGCCGGGACAGCGATGCCCGCGCGCCGCATCCGCCCCGCCCTGCGGAATGAACTCGAAAGCCGTCGGCATGCGCGCGCGGAAGCGGCCCGGGTCGAACCGGTCGGGGTCGTTCCAGGCGCGCGGGTCATGGTTGGTGCCGTACAGGTCCAGCACCGCGCGCCGCCCCTTCGGAAACCGGTAGCCGTTCCATTCGAAATCCTCGCGCACCGTGGCCATCACCGCCGGAAAAAACGGGTAATAGCGGCGCACCTCGTTCAGGAAATCCATCCCCACGCCGCCCGGCTCATCGCGCCGCGAGCGCAGGACTTCCGGATGCGCCTGCGCCGCATGCAGGCAGAACACGATATACACCGACACCGCCACCACCGGCCGCAACACATTCAACAACTCCGTGGCGGCCAGCCGCGCGTCCAGCGGCCTGCCCACCGCATCGCGGAACGCCGCCACCTGCTGCAACAGAGAATCGCCGGCGGCCGCCCCGCCCTGGCGCCGCGCCCGCTCGACCTGGCCCGCCAGCCATGCCTGCAGGCGCAGGCGCGACCAGCGCGCCCGTCCATGCGCCAGCAGCCCGCGCGCCGCGTCGTCGAACAGCGCCACCAACTGCCGGGTGCGCGCCAGCGCCTCGGCCTCCGGCAGAGGCACCCCCGCCCACTCGCACACCGCGCGCGCCAGGACATCCTGCGCCGCGCCATAGAGCGCCACGCCGTCGCGCGGCCAGCGCGCCAGGGCCGTCTCCCAGTGGCGCCCGACATGGCCCGCCAGCGCCGCCACCGCCGGAGGGGCCAGGGTGTCCAGGAACAGCGCCTTGCGGCGCCAATGGTCCGGCCCATCGAGCGACTGCACCGCCCGCTTGCCGAACAGCGTGGCCTGCAGGGGCTCCGGCGCCGCGCCGCGGCGCTGGAAGCGCTGGCCGTCATAGAAGAGTTGCGCCGCGCGCGGCCCCGACAGGAAGATCGTCGGCGCGAGCAGCAGTCGCGCCTGGAACACGTCCGTATTCAGGGCGCGGCACTGGCCGCCGATGTACCGGTAGGGGTCCGAAAAAAATTCCCGCGTGCTGTCGAAAGCGCGCGGCCGCGGCATGGAAGTGGCGGACGGGGAACGATGGATGGCGGGCATGGCCCCGCGTCAGCACGACGCGTGCCAGGCGGCGCCGCTACGGCTTGGCGGGCGGCTCGCCGGCGGTGGCGGGCGGGGCGTCCAGCCCCCAGTCGCCCACCGTGTACCAGTCGTCCCCCAGCAATTCGGCGGGATGCATGGTGCGGCTCGAGCCATTGCCGCAGGCCAGCGCGCCGGTGGAACAGTACTTGTCGCAGCCCCAGCAAATGCGCTCGGGATGCTGCGGATGCAGGGGGAATTTCTTTGCCATGGAAGGCTGCCGTTGACAACAGTAGACGTCAAGATACTGCCGCCCCCGCCGCGCTCCTTTGACGTCGAGCAAGCTTCCGGTATGCTTACGCACATGGACAACGCTCCCCATACCCTGCATCGCGCCCCCGCGCGACGAACCACTCGACGCCGACGTTGAGTGGCTTTGCGTTGTCCGAACGCCGCACCCGCGGTGTTTGTCCCGAAGGCCACGGTACCTCGTGGCCTTTTTGCTGTTGCGCCCCTTCCCGCCCGAGGCATCCGCCGGCCTTCGTATCCCAGACCTCGAGGAACGAAGCATGAACCCACCCGCGCTTTCCATCCGGCAATTCCAACCCGCCGACGCCGACGCCGTCGTACAGCTATGGCGCGACTGCGGCCTGACGCGCCCCTGGAACGATCCCTACAAGGACATCGCCCGCAAGCTCACCGTCCAGCCGGAACTGTTCCTGGTCGGCACGGCCGGCGGCGCCCTGGTCGCGGCGGTCATGGCGGGCTACGACGGCCATCGCGGCTGGGTCAACTACTTGGCGGTGGCGCCGGGCTGCCAGCGGCGCGGCTACGCCACCGCGCTGATGCAGGCGCTGGAACGGCAGCTGCTGGCCATGGGCTGCCCCAAGATCAACCTGCTGGTGCGCGGCGGCAACGAGGCGGTGGTGGCGTTCTACCGCAAGCTGGCCTTCACGCAGGACGAAGTAATCAGCCTGGGCAAGCGGCTGATCCCCGACCTGGCGCCGGCCGCCGCGCCGTAGCGCGGCCGGCGCGCGCCTACACCACCAGGCGGTCCCACGGCCCGTAGCGGCCCTCGATCCGGCCGCGCGGAAGCGCCAGGCCGATCAGCGCCAGGCCGGCCGCCATGTCCAGGCCGATCTGCAACATGCCGGCCCCGTACACCGGGGCCGCCACCAGCAGCCCCACGCCCAGCGGCACCAGCAGCAGGCGCGCCAGCCGCGCGACTTCCGCCGCCGCGACCGAGATCACGGTCAGCACCAGCGCGCCCACCAGGTGATCGATATTGGCCATGGTGCCCTCGGTGCCCAGGGTCAGGCGCGTGCACATCAGCCAGGCGCCGATGGCCGCCGCCAGCCACAGCGACGGCGGCATCGATACCCCGCCCGCCACGATGTCGCGCACGATGGCGCCAGGGCGCCGGTCGAACTCGTCGCGCGGCTCGGCGCGCGGCCCCTCGTCGGTATCGCCGAACAGGAACACCCGCAGCAGGCTCTTGCCGGCCTTGCGGCGGCGCTGCAGGAACTGGCAAGTGGCCAGCAGCTCGTCCAGCGAATACGGGATCTGCACCAGCATCGCCGCCGCGCCGACCAGCGCCAGCGTGCTCCAGGTTCCGATCACGATCGGCTGGATGATGACGAACGTAATGGAGACGATGCCCAGGGGCGCGATCATCAGGCCGAAGATCACCACCAGCCAGGGCATGGTGCGCCAGCGCGCGCGCGAGCCGACCACGCCGGTGAGTATCTCCAGCATGTACGTATAGGCGCCCACCGCCGCGTCCGGCACGGGCCAGGCGCGCGACACGCTCGAGGTGATGATCTCTTCCGTGCCGTTGCGCGGGTCGGCCGGGCTGCCGGCGAAGAACGGCTCCCACACATGGCCGATCTGCTCCATCTGGTAGGCGGCCAGGTAGCGCGACACATACAGGCCCACCAGCGCCAGCGCGATGATGGGCACGCGCTGGGTCCAGGCGGACGGGTTGTAGGTCCAGCCCGGCGGCGTCTCGGGGCCGGTCAGGCGGGCCAGCGGCGCGGGCCCGGGCTCGGGTTTCAGGCCCACCGCCAACCCGAACGCCAGCCCGCCCACCAGCGTGTCCGACAGATAGGCCGCCGCGTTGCCGGTCCACAGCACGAACGGCGCGGCCATGATCAGCGCGCCCAGCGCGGCGCAAACCCAGCGCGCGAAGGCCATCTGCCAGCCCAGCGACAGGAAGGCGAACACCACCAGCAGCGCGCCCAGCACGATCTCCGCGCCGCGCAGCAGCGGCTCGGTCAGCCCCACCAGCGGCGGCTGGCAAAGCAGCCAGGTGCCCAGGGCGATGTTGACGAAATGCGCCCAGCGGTGCTGGGCGTGCTCGGCGCGATACTGCGCGACGTGGCGGGCGCGGAACTGCTCGGGGTCGTCCACCTGCCCGGCGCTTTCGCGCAGGAATTGCGGCGGCGTCATGCCCTGCGCGCGGTACCAGCCCAGCGGGTCGCGCTTCAGGTTGGCGATGATCGCGGGCAAGGTGCGCTTGAGCCGGTGGCGCGGCCGCCAGCCCAGCAGCTCCTCGGCGCGCGCGGTATCGAGGGCGTAGTGCGCGTCGGACATGGCCACCATGTAGGGCTTGATGAACGGCTTTTCGCCCTGGTCCAGCGCATCGGGCACCAGCGGCTCGAGCTTTTCGCGCATCCAGGTGCCGGTGGCGGCCACCGCCTTGGGCACGCGCAGCGTGGGCCAGTCCTCGGCGCCGTGGATCAGGTAGCCGATCTCGTCCTGCAGCGCGTCGTAGCCCAGCGCCTCGGTCTCGCCGATCAGCAGTTCGGTCTGCGGCGGCAGGTCGGCGCGGCGGGCCAGCGTCAGGCGCACGGCTTCGTGCAGGTCGTCCCGGTGCAGCATGGACTGGCCCACCTGGTTCGAGGCCGAATAGAAGTAGCTTTCCAGGTCGCGCTCGTAAATGCGGGCGATCTGCTGCGCCAGCGTCGGCACGACGGATTGTTCATCGTAGACCCCGGCCAGCCTCAGGATGGCGTAGGGCATGTCGCCATGCTCGCGCCGCAGCACTTCCTCGGCCTGCAGCTTCGATTGCGGGTACACATACTCGGGGCCGAACGGCTGGCTTTCGTCGATCAGTTCGCCCGGTTTGCCCGGCGCGTGGACCAGCATGGTGCTGGCATATACGAAGCGCTCCACTTCGAAGCCGTCGCGCAGCGCCCGCAGCAGCCGCGCGGTGCCGTCGACGTTGACAGTGCGGTACAGGGGGTTGTCGGCGCCGGTCGAATCGAAGTACGCCACCAGGTGGATCACGGCGGCCAGGCGGCCGCCGCACTCCTGGCGCACCTCCTGCAGCGCCCGGCGCACCGAGTCGTCCGAGGCCAGGTCCACTTCGAACATCGGGAACCCCGGGTCCGCGCCTTTGCGGTCCAGGCCGACGATGCGGTAGTCGGCTTCCAGATAGCGGGCCAGCGATCTTCCCAGGTTGCCCGACGCGCCCGTGATGAGGATCACGGGCAGGTCTGCGGTGACAGGCATAGCGACTCCCAAAATTACAAAATGCCGGGCCGGCAGGCGGGCGCCGCGCCGGCCTGCCGCGGTCACAGCAAGCCGCATGCCGGGCCGCCGCCAGGTTATTGACAAGTCAAACGAACTGACTCAGTGTTGATGCTCGCCTTCAACCCATGAGGAGAGACCACGATGTTGCAGGACGCTCGGCGTGTGGCAGTTGTGTTGGCGGTATCCATGGCGTGCGCGGCTGCGCCCGTCATCGGCAAGGAAGCAATCGAGTCCAGCGCGGCGCACGACCAGGCCATGCGCAAGGTGCTGGACTCCGGCGCCTACAAAAAGGCCCTGGCGCTGCTGGACGAACAGCACGGGCGCATCGTCGACGATGGCATCGCCCTGACGGAGATCCCCGCCCCGCCCTTCAAGGAAGCCAGGCGGGCCGAGGCATTCGCCCAGTTGCTGCGCGACAGCGGCCTGAAGGACGTGACGATCGACGAGGAAGGCAACGTGCTGGGCCTGCGCCCCGGTACGGCCGGCGACGACAAGGTCGTGGTGGTGTCGGCCCACATGGACACGGTCTTCCCCGAAGGCACCGACGTCAAGGTCAAGCGCCAGGGCACGCGCCTGGCGGCGCCCGGCATCGGCGACGACACCATGAGCCTGGCGGTGCTGGCCGGCTACGTGCGGGCCATGGACGCCGCCGGCATCCAGACGCGCGACAACATCCTGTTCGTGGGCACCGTGGGCGAGGAAGGCCCCGGCGACCTGCGCGGCGTGCGCTACCTGTTCACCAAGGGCCAGTACCAAGGCAGGATCAAGGCGTTCTTCTCGGTCGAGTCGGGTTCGGTGGCGCGCGTCACGCACGGCGGCGTGGGTTCCAAGCGCTACCGCGCCACCTTCCAGGGGCCCGGCGGCCACAGCTTCGGCGCCTTCGGGCTGGTCAACCCCATGTATGCGCTGGGCCAGGCCGCCACGGCGTTCTCCACGATGGCGGTGCCGGCGCAGCCCAAGACCACCTACAGCATCGGCCGGCTGGGCGGCGGCACCTCGGTCAACTCCATTCCGGTCGAAGCCTGGATGGAAGTCGACATGCGTTCGGAAGACGTCGAGGCGCTCAAGCGCATCGAGCAGCGCTTCCTCACCATCGTCAAGGAGGCAGTCGCCACCGAGAACTTCGCGCGCTCCACCAAGGAAGGCGAGATCAAGCTCAAGCTCGATCCCATCGGCGACCGGCCGGCCGGCACCACGCCGGTCGATTCCGATATCGTGCAATACGCGATTGCCGCCATCAAGGCGGGCGGATACGAGCCCGAGCTGAACCGCAGCTCGACCGATTCGAACCTGCCCATGAGCCTGGGCGTGCCCGCCCTGACAGTCGGCCGGATGGCGCCGGGCAAGTTCGGCCGCGCGCACGCGCTGGACGAATGGATCGACGTCGAGAAGGCGCCCATGGTGAAGGCCATGGGCACGACGCTGGGAACCATCCTGGCGACTTCGGGCATGCAATAGCACGACCCGGGGGGAAGGCTCCGCGCGCCGCTGTTCGGCAGCGGCGCGCGCGGCCGTCCCGGCCCGGCTTAGCCTGCGTTGCCGGGCACCGCCGTGTTGAGCAGTTGCTGCTCCCACAGGAACGCGATGCCGCTGCCGGCGGCATGGTGCTTGAGCACGTCCGTCAATTCCGCGACGTGCTCGGTCCGGGCCCAGTCGCGCTGCCATTCGGCCGCCAGGGCCAGCCAGGTCATCATGTTCGCGCCCGCCGCCATCATGCGCTGGATGGCGACCTGGTGCGCTTCCACCGACACGCCGCCCGACGCGTCGGTGATCACCGTCACGTCCCAGCCTTCGCCCAGGGCATGGATCACCGGCATGGCCACGCAGACCTCGGTCCACAGCCCGGCAATGACCAGTTGCTTGCGGCCCGTCGCCTTGACCGCATCCACCACCTTCTGGTCTTCCCAGGTGTTGATGGCGGTCCGGTCGATCACCTCCTGGCCGGGAAAGACGTCGGTGATCTGGGGGAAGATGAGGCCGCCGCGGTCGGCGATCACGCTGGTCAGGATGGTCGGGACGCCGAAGGCCTTGGCCACCTTCGCCAGCGCGGCCGAATTGTTGACCACCGCCTGCGGATCGTGGCTGTTGAGGTTCGTGAGCTGGTAAGGCTGGTGATCGATCAGGACGAGTACCGAGTCTTCGGGGCGAAGCAGGGAAGCAAGGCCGTTGCGGAAAGTCATGGAGCATCCTTTGTTGCCGTTGTGAACGGGGTTGGTGTTCCGGACCGCATCCGCCGGGAGCCCGGCGACGCTGTCTGGAACGGCATTCTGGGTTGGCCATGCCCGCGACGGTAGTGCCATTGCGCGAGCAGCTGTGTCGCGCAACCGGGAACGCCCGCCGCGCTATTCCCGTATCGGATACGGCGGTACCATTCCGTGGCGAGCAGAGTCGCGCAACGGGGAACGCAGCGTGGATATCGAAGAACTACGAACATTCGTGGAAGTCGCCGATGCCGGGGGAATCTCGCCCGCCGCGCTCCGGCTCGGGGTGTCCAAGTCGATCGTCAGCCGCCGGCTGTTGCGGCTCGAAGCGGATCTGGGCGCCCAGTTGCTGGCGCGGTCCACCCGCGGCGCTGCCCTGACGGAAGCCGGGGCCACGTTCCGGGACCATGCCGCCAGGGTTTGCGCCGAGATCGACGCGGCCCGCGACAGCATCGCGCCCGCCGGCGAACTGCGCGGCCGCTTGCGGGTCGCCGCGCCGCTTTCGGTCGGCCTGACGCATTTCGCTCCCGTGCTCGCGGAAATGGCCCGGCGCCACCCCCGGCTGCATATCCAGGCCTGCTACAGCGACCGCTTCGTCGATCTCATCGCCGAGGGCTACGATTGCGCGATACGGGTGGGCTATCTGCCGGACTCGAACCTGGTCGCCAGGCGCATCGGCCCGATCCACGGCAAGCTCGTCGCGAGCCCGGACTACGTCAAGGCGCACGGCGCGCCCGAAACGCCGGACGACCTCGCCGCCCATCAGGCGCTCATGCAGGGCACCGAAGCCTGGCAGCTCACGGACGGCGACAAGGTCGTCACGGCGCGTCCGCGCGGCCGCTTCAAGGCCGACAACGGCACGGCGCTGGTCGCCGCCGCCGTGGCGGGGCTCGGGATCGCCTACCTGCCCGACTGGCTCACCTACGAGCATGTGGCCGCCGGAGCGCTCGTGCCGGTCATGACGCGTCATCCGCCGCCCGCCGCGGGCGCTTATGTCGTGCGCCCGCCAGGCCAGCACCCCGCACGCAAGGTGCGCGCTCTCACCGAGCTGCTGATCGAGTATTGCAACCGGACTTCACACCCCGCGCCAGCCGCGGCTCCTGCGTGAATGGCGCCTCGCCCTGGCCCGCCGCCCGCAGCGGCCGCCGGCCCCTGCCGCGCAGCGCCGCGAAAAAAAGCCGCCCGCGGGCGGCCAAGGGGGTCGTCCCCCGGGAGGAACCGGCCCCGGCCCACGCTATGGGGAATCCAGGCCAGGACCGGTCTCGATCTCGGGCCGCACCGACATGCCCACGCGCAGGCGCGCGAGCGCCGGCTGGCCGGCGTCGAACTCGATGCGCACCGGAATGCGCTGCACGATCTTGGTGAAATTGCCGGTGGCGTTATGCGGCGCAATAGGCGCGTAGCTGACGCCGCTGGCCGGTCCCAGGCTGGCGACGCGGCCCGTCAGTTCGACGCCCGGCAAGGCGTCGACCGCCATGCGCACGCGCTGCCCGGGCCGCACCCGCGCCAATTGCGTCTCGCGGAAATTCGCTTCCACATAGGCGTGTTCCAACGGCACGATGGCCAGCAGCGGCTTGCCGGGCTGGACCTGCGCGCCGACCCGCAGTGTCCGGTGGCCCACCATGCCGCCCACCGGCGCCGTAATCCGCGTATAGGAAAGCTGCAGTTGCGCGGCCGTATGCGCAGCCTCGGCCTGGGCCAGGCTGGCGCGGGCCCCGCGCAGCCGCGCATCGAGCACCTCGGCCTGGCGGCGCGCCGCCTCCAGGGCGGCCAGGTGCTGGGCGCGCCCGGCCTGCAGCACATCCAGCCGCGCTTGCGCCTGCTGCCGCTGCTGCACCGTGCCCGACCCTTCGGCCGCCAGGCTGCGATAGCGCGCCAGCTCGGCGCGCGCCAGCGACAGCGAGGCGTCGTCGGCATCGATGGCGGCCGCGGCCTGGCGGATGGCGGCCTGCTGGCGCGCCTGCTCCGCCTGCAGGGCGTCGAGGGCGGCGCGCGCGCCGTCCACCCGGGCGCGCGCGCCGGCCAGCGCGGCCGCGAAATCGCGGTCATCCAGCGTGGCCAGCAGATCGCCCGGCGCGACTTGCTGGTGATCCTCGACCAGCACCTGGCTGATCGTGCCGGCCACGCGCGGCGCCACCACGGTGAAATCGGCGTGCACGTAGGCGTAGTCGGTGGCCTGGCGCGCGGCGGCGCTCTCCGGCCGGTCGAGCCACAAGGCGCCGCCCAGCAGGGCCGCGGCCGCCAGCACCGCGCCGGCGCGGGCGTTCCTGGAAAAAGCCATGATGCGATCTATCCGTGTTGTCGTTGAGAAGAATCCGGCGGCGCCTGGCGATGCAGGCTCAGCACCAGCGGGATCAGCAGCAGCGCCAGCAGGCCGGCCGCGCGATAGGCATCGGCCGTGGCCAGCACGAAGGCCTGCTCGCGGATCGGACCGGCCAGCGCGGCCACCCCGTCGGTGTCCGGCAGGGCGCCCTGCACCCGGCCCAGGCGGTCCAGCAGCGCGTCGGCATGCCAGCGCTCGCGTACCACCAGCGCCTGGCCGATCACCGTGCCGCCGAGCAGGGTGCCCAGCGCCCGCAGGGTATTGATGGTGCCCGTCACGTAGGGGCCTTCCGACGGCTGCACCACGCTGGTGGCCAGGAACAGCATCGACACCACCGCCATCGGCTGGCCCGCCGCGTGCAATAGCTGCACCCAGGCGAACTGCTGCCAGACCCAGCTCGAGTCGAGCCGCGCGCTCAGCCAGCAGGCGCAGGCGATCAGCGCCAGGCCCAGGCTGAAGACCAACCGCGCATCGACCCGGCGGCGATACAACAACGCCGCGACGGCCGGCGCCAGCACCAGTTGGGCCAGCGCGATGATCAGGCCGACGGGCGCGCTCTGCTGCGCGCGGTAGCCCCACACTCGCGCCAGGTAGCCGAGCGGCAGCAGCGAAGCGCACAGCACCAGCGTCAGCATGCAGAAGAAGATGGTGAAGCCCAACCCCAGGTTGCGCCGCGACAGCATGCGCAGCCTCAGGAACGGATCCGGATGGCGCCATTCGGTGACCAGGTAGGCCGCCAGCAGCACCAGCCCCGCATACGCGCAGAACACCACCAGGCGCGAATGGATGGTGTCGAGGCGGACCGCCTGGTCCAGTGCCACCGCCAGCAGGCCCAGGGCAGCCGCGCCGCACGCCAGCCCGGGCCAGTTGCACTGGCGCCAGCGGGCGGCGCGCGCCGGCTCGCGCGGCAAGCCCCAGCCGGCCAGCGCCGCCGCCAGCGCCAGCGGCGGCACACATTGCCAATACACCAGCCGCCAGTCGGCGAAGCCGTCCGTCCATACGCCGACCAGCCAGACCGCGATGGTGGAAGCGAATGTGGCGGTCAGGGAATACAGCGCCAGCCCGTACAGCTTGACGCGCGGCGGCAGGAACTTCAGCGCCGCCATCATCAACAGGGGAATCAGCGCCCCGCCGGCCAGGCCCTGCAGCGCGCGCAGCGCCAGCATCAGTTCCAGGCTGCGCGCCAGCGGCAGGGCCAGCGCGGCCAGGCCCGACAGCCCGATGGCCCACAACACGAAGCGCCGCACCGACACGGTGATGGCGAACCAGGCGGCGAACGGCATGGCGATCAGCTCGGCGGCCGCATGCGCGGTGCCCAGCCAGGACGCGGCATCGAAACCGAACCCCAGGGCGCCGCGCAGGTCGGCCAGCGCCAGCGCGCCCATGCGGCCGGCCAGGCTGGCCGTCGTGGCGGCCACGAAAATGCCCAGCAGTCCGCAGACCGGGCGCAGGGGCGAACCGGCGGCGTCCATCACGGCCCGCCCAGGCTGGAAGAAGCCCCGCGCGCCATGCGCGGCGCGGCCTGCGCAGGCGGTTGCCAGCCGCCGCCCAGCGCCTTGTACAAGGCCACCACGGCCAGGGCCGCGTCGGCATGGCCGGCATCCAGGGCCAGCCGCGCCGTCAGCAGCGCCTGCTCGGCCTCGGTCACGGCCAGCCGGTCGGCGGCCCCGGCGCGGTAGGCGCCGGCGACATGCCGCAGCGCCTGCTGCTGCTGCGCATGGGCATCCGCCAGTGCGCGCTGGCGGCGCTGCTGCGCGGCCCAGGCATTGAGGGCGTCGTCGATCTCGTGCCAGGCCCGCAACACGGTGCTGCGGTAGGCAACGGCGGCTTCCTGCTGGCGCGCCTCGGTGAGCGCCAGCCGGGCCTTGAGCCGCCCGCCCTCGAAGATCGGCAAGTAGATCGCCGGCCCCAGGAAGAACTGCCGCGACGCCCAGTCGCCCAGGTCCTCGCCGTCGAAAGCCTCGCTGCCGAAGCGGCCGATCAAGTCGATGCGCGGATAGAAATCGGCCTTGGCCACGCCGATGGCGGCGGTAGCCGCGTGCAGGCGGGCCTCGGCCTGACGGATGTCGGGACGCCGCTGCGCCAGCTCCGACGGCAGGCCGACCGGCAGGACGGGCGGCGCCGGCGGCTGCGGCGCCGCGCGCGCCAGTTCGGCATCCAGTGCGCGGGGCGCCGCGCCGGTCAGCAGGGCCAGCGCATTGAGCAACGCGTCGCGGCGCTGCTCGAGTTCGGCGATGCGCGCCTGCAGGTCGTCCAGCCGCGACCGCGCCGCGGCGAGTTCTTGCTGGGTCGCGGCGCCATGGTCGCGGCGGCTGCGCAGCAGGGTCCAATGGCGCGCGGCCGCGTCATGCAGCTCGCGCGCGGTGGCCAGCGCGGCCTGGGCGCCGCGCAGCCGGAAATAGCCGGCCGCCGTTTCCGCCGCCAGCGCCACGCGCAGCGCTTCGCGCTCGTACGCGCTGGCGCGCGCCGCCGCGCCGGCGCCCTCGCGCAGGCGTCGCGCACGGCCCCACAGGTCCAGTTCCCAGCTCGCATCGAACCCCGCCCGCCAATAGTCGAACGGGTCGCTGCTGGCGCCCATGGCCACGAACTTGCCATGCTCGCTGACGGCTTCGCGCGACACGCTGCCGCTCATCGCCAGCCGCGGCCAGGCGGCAGCCGCGGCAACGCCGGCGCGCGCCCGGCTTTGCGCGACACGGCTGGCGGCCGCCTGCAGGTCGAGGTTGCCGGCCGCCACGCGCGCCTGCAGCTGGTCCAGCACCGGGTCGCCGAACAGCCGCCACCACTGCTGCGGTACTTCGCCCGCATGCAGCGCCGCCGCGTCGGCCGGCGGCTGGCGCGGCGCCAGCACGACATGCGCCAGGCCGTCCGGCGGCGGCGCGAAATCCGGCCCGACGGCGCAGCCGCCCAGCAACGCCGCCAGCGCAAGGCCGGCCAGGCGCGGCGGCACGGTATTCATTCCGGGGAAGTTCAGTGGGCTCATTGTCACTATACCGAACGGTTCGGTTCGATACATTAGGGATAGTTTGTGCTAATGTCAATGAAAATCGAACCGATAGGTACAGACATGAACCAGCCCCCTGCCGCCCTCGGCGAGAAGGCCCGGGCCGTCCTGGCGGGCGCGCGCCGGATCTTCCTGGAACACGGCTTCAGCGCCGCGTCGACCGACATGATCCAGCGCGCGGCCGGCGTATCGAAATCCACGGTCTATGCCCACTTCCCCACCAAGGAAGCCCTGTTCATCGCGGTCATCGAAGCCGAGTGCGCCTCCTTCATGGACACCGTGCGGCGCATCGACTTCCGCCCCGGCGCCCTGCCCGAAACGCTCAAGGCGCTGGCCGTGCGCTACCTGGAAGTGGTGTTGTCGCCCGCCGCGCTGGCGCTGTTCCGCGTCACCGTGGCGGACGCCCCGCGCTTCCCGCAACTGGCGCGCACCTTGTACCTGGCCGGCCCGCACGTCATGACCACGATGGTCGCCGAACACCTGGCGCGCGCCGCGCAGGCGGGCGAGATCGATCTCGCCGAGCCGGGCCGCGACGCCGCCGCCAGCCTGTTCGTCAGCATGGTGCGCGGCGAGCCCCACGTCGAATACCTGACCCACCCGGACGCCCGCCCCACCGAAGCGCAGCTCGACCAGTGGGCCACGCTGGCGGTCGGCACCTTCCTGCGGGCCTATGGGCGTACGCCCGCCGGCAAGTAACATCGACAGGTCCGCTCAACCTCGCGTACCGCGCGCCAGAGCCGCCCATGCCCAGAATCCTCGAACCCGGCGATTATTTCGGCGCCACCCTGCCGCGCTACCACGACGACGGCATCGCCATCGCCGAAACGCGCTTCGCCGCCGATCTCGTCATTCCGCAGCACGAACACTTGAACCCGTTCTTCTGCTTCGTGCTGAACGGACGCGGCACCCGTTCATGGCCGGCGCGCGCCGGCGCCGACCGGCCCATGGCGCTGACCCTGTTCCCGGCCGGCGTGCCGCACGCCAACCGCTGGTACGGCGGCGGCGGCGAGGCATTGCACGTGGAATTCTCGCCCCTCTGGCTGGAACGGCTGGGCGGCCATGCAGGCGTGCTGCGCACGCCCAGCGACTTCGCCGCCGGCGCGCCGGTGTCATTGATGCGCCGGCTGGTGGCCGAGTGCCGCGAGCCCGATACGGCCACGCCCCTGGCGGTCGAGGGCCTGGTGCTCGAGCTGGTGGCCGCCTGCGCGAACGCTTCCATGAAAGCCTGGCGCTGGACGAGATCGCCGCCGCCAGCCATGTCTCCGCCGACCACCTGGCGCGCGAATTCCGCAAGCGCTTCGGCTGCAGCGTGGGCGAATACGTGCGCCAGCTGCGGCTGGAATTCGCCTGCCGGCAATTGGCCGCCGGGGGCGAACCGCTGGCGCGCATCGCGCAGGCCGCCGGCTTCGCCGACCAGAGCCATTTCACGCGGGTGTTCCGCCGCGCCATGGGCGCGACGCCGGCGGCCTATCGCGCCCAGCTCGCGCCGCATCGCTGCCGTTCCAGGAATTGACGCCGGCGTTCAAGACCGGCGCGCCGCGCCGGCATAGAGTCTGCCTGCATCGCCGCATTCCGCCGGCGCCCAGGAGAGCTCCCATGAATACCGCCCCGTTTCCCTATCTGACGCGACTCGACGTGCTGCACGGCGCCGGCGAGCGCATCGACGTGCCCGCGCTGGTCTCCGCCAATACCCACCCCTGGTACAACCAGACGCTCTGCCGCGTCAACGATTCAGTGGTCCGCCTGGGGGTGGTACAGGGCGAATATCACTGGCACAAGCACGATACCGAAGACGAGTTTTTCTATGTGGTCAGCGGCAATCTGCTGATCGACCTGGAGGACCGCACGGTCGACCTGCAGCCCGGCCAGGCCGTCGTCGTGCCCAAGGGCACCCGCCACCGCCCACGCGCGCCCGGCCAGACCGTGATGCTGATGGTCGAAGGCGCCGGCATCGTGCCCACCGGCGACGCGTGACGGCGGCGGGGCGCGGCCGCCCTGTCAGTGCGGCGCCGCCGCCGCGCGCCCCGGCTTGTCGTGAGTGCCGTAGCGTTCGATCATGGTGCGGCTGGCGCGGTTCAGGCCGGTCACCTCCACCGCCACGCCGTGGCGCCGGAACTTGTGCACCACCCGGTCCAGCGCGTCGACCGCCGTGATGTCCCAGAAATGCGCATGGGCCAGGTCGATGCATACCGCCGGCACCGCTTCGTGAAAATCGAACGCCGCCACCATCGCCTCGGACGACGCGAAGAAGACCTGCCCGTGCACCGCATAGCGCCGCAGCGCCCCGCCCTCGGCCAGCGCCGACTCGACGCGCAGCACCATATGCACCTTGGAGGCAAAGAACACCGCGCTCAGCAGCACCCCCACCAGCACGCCGAGCGCCAGGTTGTGGGTCGCCACCACGACCGCCACGGTCGCCAGCATCACCGCCGACGAGCTCTTGGGATGAGTCGCCAGGTTGCGCAGCGAGGTCCAGCTGAAAGTGCTGATCGACACCATGATCATCACCGCCACCAGCGCGGCCATGGGAATCTGCCGCACCCAGGGGCCCAGGAACACCACCAGCACCAGCAGCACCACCCCCGCCGTGAAGGTGGACAGGCGGCCGCGCCCGCCGGATTTCACGTTGATGACGGACTGGCCGATCATGGCGCAGCCCGGCATGCCGCCGAGCAGGCCGGCCGCGATGTTGGCCAGGCCCTGGCCCTTGCATTCGCGGCTCTTGTCGCTGGGCGTGTCGGTGAAATCGTCGATGATGGAAGCGGTCATCAGCGATTCCAGCAGGCCCACCGCGGCCACCGTCACGGCATAGGGGAAGATGATCGACAAGGTCTGCCAGCCCAGCGGCACCGCGGGCAGCGCGAACGCGGGCAGATGCTCGGGGAAGGCGCCCATGTCGCCCACGGTACGGATCGGCAGCTCCAGCCACATGGCGATGGCGGTCAGCACCACGATGCACACCAGCGGCGACGGAATGGCGCGGCTCAGGCGCGGGAACAGATAGATGATGGCCAGCCCGCCCGCCGTCATGGCGTAGACCGTCCAATGCACGCCGGTCAGCTCGGGCAGCTGGGCCAGGAAGATCAGGATCGCCAGCGCATTGACGAAGCCGGTGATGACCGAGCGCGACACGAAGCGCATCAGCGCGCCCAGCCGCAGCAGCCCGGCGCCGATCTGCAGCAGGCCGGCCAGCACCGCGGTGGCGAACACATACTGCACGCCATGGTCGCGCACCAGCGAGGCGATCACCAGCGCCACGGCGCCGGTGGCGGCCGAGATCATGCCCGGCCGCCCGCCGGCGATCGCGCAGACCACCGCGATACTGAACGCGGCGTACAAGCCCACCTGGGGATCGACGCCGGCGATGATGGAAAAAGCCAGGGCCTCGGGAATGAGGGCGAGCGCGACGACGATGCCGGCCAGCAGGTCGCCGCGGACATTGCCGAGCCAGTCCCGGCGCAATGTGGAAAACGTCATGGAGGATTCAAGCGAGGATGGTGCTGCAAGACAGCGGAGACCATCGGGGAAGTTTCGCGCGCATTGCGGGCGCGGCCGGTCGGCCGGCGCCCGGCACCGCATGCAAGCGCGGCGCGCGACAGCGCGCCCACCCGCGAATCTTCGTCCGAGGAGTTCAGGAGGAAGATTCGGCTGATGTCACATGGGTAGGCGCGGGCGAAATGACGGGATGAAGGTCGGGACTGTACATGCGCCGCATGTCATGGCGGCAGGCACGACGCTTGCCCCCTTTGTACGGAACGCCCGTCAGATCACCCATCACCCGCAAGGAGACCCTCATGCTCGACCACACCGGCATCACCGTCTCGGATTTCGAGGCCAGCAAGAAGTTCTACCTGACGGCCCTGGCGCCCCTGGGCTACGCCATTCGCAAGGAACACCCCGGCGCGGCCGGCTTCGGGGCCGGCAACCCGCGCGACGGCGGCGACCCGGGCGGCGATTTCTGGCTGATGCAGGGCGAACCCTCGACGCCGCGCATCCACATCGCGTTCCGGGCGCAAAGCGTCGAGCAGGTGCAGGCCTTCCATCGGGCCGCCCTGGCGGCCGGCGGACGCGACAACGGCGCGCCCGGCCTGCGCCCCCAATACCACGCGCATTACTACGGCGCCTTCGTATACGACCCGGACGGCTACAACATCGAAGCCGTCTGCCACCGCGAAGCGTGACGCCACGGCGGTGGCGGGATGCGGATGACGGATGCGCCCGCCGGGTTGTATATTTCCATTAGAAATAAGCTAATTATTCCGATTTATTTATCAGCAGGCAGGAGTCCTCATGCCCGAACCCCACGCCGACCCGGCGCTCGCCCAGGCCATCGACATCGTGCGGGACGCGAGCCGGGGCGCGGCGCTGCGGCCCGAGGTCGCCTCGTTCTTCGATCCCGCCACCAACACCGTCAGCCACGTGGTGTGCGATCCCGGCAGCCGCGCGTGCGCGATCATCGACAGCGTGCTGGATTTCGACCCGGCCAGCGGCCGCACACAGCATGCCAGCGCCGACGCCCTGCTCCAGTTCATCCGCGCACGGGACCTGCAGGTGCAGTGGGTACTGGAAACGCACGCCCACGCCGACCATTTTTCCGCCGCGCCGTGGCTGCAGGAACAAGTGGGCGGCCAGCTGGCGATCGGCGAGCGGATCACTGTCGTGCAGCACACGTTCGGCAAGCTGTTCAACGCGGGCACGCAATACGCGCGCGACGGCAGCCAGTTCGACCGGCTGTTCGCCGACGGCGACCGGTTCCGCATCGGCTCGCTCGATGCGGCGGTCCTGCAGGTGCCCGGCCATACGCCGGCCTGCATCGCCTATGTGATCGGCGATGCGGTCTTCGCCGGCGACACGCTGTTCATGCCCGACTACGGCACGGCGCGCTGCGACTTCCCCGGCGGCGACGCCGCCACGCTGTACCGGTCGATCCGGCGCCTGCTGCGCCTGCCCGGCAACACGCGCATGTTCCTGTGCCATGACTACAAGGCGCCGGGGCGCGACCACTATGCCTGGGAAACCAGCGTGGCCGCGCAGCGCAGCGGCAACATCCATGTACGCGAAGACATCGGCGAGGCCGAGTTCGTCACGATGCGCCAGGCGCGCGACGCCACCCTGTCCATGCCGCGCCTGATCCTGCCGTCGATCCAAGTGAACATGCGCGGCGGCCGCTGGCCCGAACCCGAGGACAACGGCATCAGCTATCTGAAAATTCCGCTCAATGCGCTGTGACGAAGCGGGCCTGATGCACGGCCGCGAACGGCTCGGCAAGCCACGGCGGCATGCGCCGGACCGTGCGCGCTGACCCCCTGCGCGCGCATGGCGGCGTGATCGGCACGCCGCGCGGCAAGGCACCGGGCGCGCCGCGCGCGGCTGGACACGATGTGTCCATGTCTCTATACTTCGACATCTTTACCAGGCGGTCAACGGCCCATACAGCCGATCCGGCCGCCTGTCACAAGGTCGCGCACAGCGGCCCGGCATCCTGCCGAAACACCTACACCCGGCCGCTTTGGCCGCGGAACAACATAGCCGGCTCACCAGGCCGGTTCATCGCCAAACCACGGCGGGCCGTTACGACCTGACTCCAACCCGTTGTGGCAACGCGGCACCTTTGTGCTGTGTCTCGAAGCCGTTCGGCCAAGCGCCCGGAAGATCCCGGCCCGGCCGCGCGGGCTTGCGATCGCGCCTTTCTTCGATCGTCGGGTGTTTCGGTACGCCATGGGATGAACGCCGCCCATCGCATACCGCGGAAACGGCATTTGGGGGCATGCACGATGCCAAGCGTCGTGCTGCAAAGGAGCAAGGACTACCAAGATGCAAGAGGCAGATTTTTTTCAGCTCTCGGGAACGACCGCCATTCTGCTGCTGGTCGGTTTCTACGGTGCCACCTTCCTGATGTCGCTGTTGATCAGCGAGAAGAACGAGAACGTCGACGGCTACATGGTGGCCAACAGCGCCGTGGGCTTCGGCCTGTCGGCGGCCAGCATGATCGCCACCTGGATCTGGGCCGCCTCGTTCTATGCCAGCGCGACCTCCGGCTTCAAGTACGGGCTCTCGGGCCCCATCCACTACGGGTTCTGGGGCGCCCTGATGATCCTGTTCATCTACCCCTTCGGCAAGCGGTTCCGCCAGCTGGCGCCGCAGGCCCATACGCTGGCGGAGGTCATCCACGCCCGCCACGGCGCATCCAGCCAGATGATCATGGCGGTGTCGAACATCGTCGGCAGTTGCATCAGTCTGATGGTGAATTTCACCGCGGCCGGCGCGCTGGTGTCCATCCTGAGCCCCTTGACGTTCATCCAGGGCGTGCTGATCGCCGGCCTGGGCGTGCTGTCGTACACGCTCTGGTCGGGCTTCCGCGCCTCGGTGATGACGGACTTCGCCCAGCTGGTGGCGATGATTCTGGCCGCAGTGGTGATCATCCCGCTGGTGTTCGTCAATGCCGGCGGGCCTGACCTGCTGGACGCGAACATGTGGCGCCTGAATGCCGAGCAGGCCGACTTCTATTCCACCAAGGCGATCCTCGAGCAGGGCGCGCCGTACTTTGTCGCCGTGCTGGCCTACGCCATCGGCAACCAGACCATCGCGCAGCGCCTCTTCGCGGTGCGCGAAGACCTGATCAAGCCGACTTTCCTGACCGCCACCATCGGCTACGGCGCCGTGGTGATCGGGCTCGGCATGCTGGGCCTGCTGGCGCTGTTCACCGGCCTGGAACCGGCCAACGGCGACATGAACAACATCATCCCGCAGATGGCCTCGACTTATCTGCCGCCCATCGGGATCGCGCTGTTCTTCATCCTGGTGATCGGCTCGCTGTCGTCGACGGCCGACTCCGACCTGGCCGCGCTGTCGGCCATCGTCATGACCGACGTCTACGCGAAAAACATTGCGGCCGGACGGCCCGATCCGCGCCGCATGCTGTGGTGGGGCCGCGCCACCATGATCGTCGCCACCATGATCGGCGTGATCTTCGCCAGCCTGCGCCTGGACATCCTGGTCATGCTGGTGTTCGTCGGGGCGCTGTGGGGTGCGATCGTGTTCCCCGTCATCGCCAGCTTCTACTGGGACCGGGTCGACAACCGCGCCTTCGTCTGGTCGGTGCTGTCGGCCGTGGCGCTGTTCACCATCGTGCGCTTCGAGCTGGTGCCCATCCAGGGCGCGGTCGCCGTGTTCTTCGAGATCTGCGCGGCGATCGGCGGCGGCGTCGTGCTCGGGCTGATGACTTTCGGCTTCTTCGGGCGGCCCGCCGCGCTGGCGGTGGGCGTGGTCGCGGCGACGGTCATGATGTTCGTGTTCGCCGGCACGCTGCGCGAGCACATCGTGCTGATGGGGTCGCTGACGGCCTATGGCGTCAGCACGGTGGTGTGCGTCGCGCTGAGCCTGCGCAACCGCGAGCGTTTCGATTTCAGCCTGCTGGCCGACCGCGTCACCTCGTTCCACCGCGAGCAGGCAGCCTTGCGCGCGGCCGCCGCGCCCGCGCCGGCCCAGCCGGCGCGCACCTGAACCGCACCCGAACCCTGCAACGGAGACTGATATGTGGCTGACCCTTTATGTCCTGATCTGGCCGGCGATCTCCGCCGTCATTCTCGCCATCCTGGTGGTGGCCCTGTGGCGCGACCTGCGCGCCGCCAAGGCGAGCGGCAAGTCGATGATCTAGCGCGTGTGCGCGCGGACACGCCGCGCCTGGGCGGGCCCTGGCGTTCGCCGGCCAGGCTGTGTACCCTGTATGGTGTTGCGTTCGCAAGAACGGCGGCCGCGCGCGGCCCGCGCGGCCGCCGGTTCTCTTCCAAGGAGGTAGCCATGAAGCGTCATCTGAAGATCACCTTGCTGGCCGGCGCGCTGAGCCTGGCGGGCATCGCCCAGGCCGACGTCAGCGTGCCCGTGCAGCTGGCCACCGAGAAAGGCCCGGGCGACGACGTCGGCACGGTGAGCCTGTCCGAAAGCAAGTACGGGCTGGTGCTGACCCCCAACCTGAAAGGCCTGCCGCCCGGCGTGCATGGTTTTCACGTGCACGAGAACGGCAATTGCGACGCCAAGCAGCAGGACGGTAAGGCGGTGCCCGCCGGCGCGGCCGGCGGCCACTACGATCCCGATGGCGCCAAGAACCACGGCGCCCCATGGGACGACAGCGCCCACCGCGGCGACCTGCCGGCGCTGTATGTGAATGCCGACGGCACCGCCACCAATCCGGTGCTGGCGCCGCGCCTGACGCTGGCCGAGGTGCAGGGCCGCGCGCTGATGGTGCACGCCGGCGGCGACAACCACAGCGACCATCCCAAGCCGCTGGGCGGCGGCGGCGGCCGCATCGCCTGCGGCGTCATCCCGAAGTAAGCGCGCCGCCGGTCGTCCGGCAAGGCGCCGGCGGCATCCGCCGGCGCCGGGCGGTTCGCCCGCCGCTCAAGCCTGCACGGCCGGCTCGGCGGCCAGCGGCGCTTCCTCGCCGTCGATCGCGCACCGGATGGCGTCCTCGGTGCGCTCCAGCAGCACGAACTTCAGCTTGCGGCGCGCCTCGGCGGGCACGTCGTCGAGGTCCTTCTCGTTGCGGCGCGGGATCATCACCGTGGTGATGCCGGCGCGCAGCGCCGCCAGCGTCTTTTCCTTGACGCCGCCGATGGGCAGCACCAGGCCGCGCAGGCTCACCTCGCCCGTCATGGCCACGTCGGAACGCACCGGGCGTCCCGACAGCAGCGACGCCAGCGCCAGGAACATGGCGACGCCGGCGCTCGGGCCGTCCTTGGGGGTGGCGCCGGCCGGCACGTGGATGTGCACGTCGGTCTTTTCTAGCGAATCGCCGCTCCAGATCTTGGCCAGGGTCAGGGCGGTCTGGGCCGACTCTTTCATGACGTCGCCCAATTGCCCGGTCAGGATCAGGCGCCCGCTACCGGGCGTCTTGCTGGCCTCGATGAACAGGATGTCGCCGCCCACCGGCGTCCATGCCAGGCCGGTGGCCACGCCCGGCACGCCGGTGCGCAGCGCGACCTCGTTCTCGAAGCGCCGCGCCCCCAGGATGGGCGGCAAGTCCGGCGCGTCGATGGCCACGTGGCTGGCTTTGCCTTCGGCGATCTGCATGGCGGCGTGGCGCAGCGCCGCGCCGATCTCGCGCTCGAGCTGGCGCACGCCGGCCTCGCGCGTGTAGTCGGCCACGATGGACGACAGCGCGGCGTCGGTCAGCCCGGCCTGCTCGGCCGTCAGGCCATTGGCCTCGAGCTGGCGCCGCACCAGGTAGCGGCGCGCGATCTGGATCTTTTCCTCTTCGGTATAGCCCGGCAGCTGGATGATCTCCATGCGGTCGCGCAGCGGCCCCGGGATGGTGTCCAGCATGTTGGCCGTGCAGATGAACATCACGTGCGACAAGTCGAAATCCACGCCCAGATAGTTGTCGCGGAACTTGCTGTTCTGCTCCGGGTCGAGCACTTCGAGCAGCGCGCTGCCGGGATCGCCGTGGAAGCCCCCGGCGCCGAGCTTGTCGATTTCGTCGAGCATCAGCACCGCATTGCTGGTGCCGGCGCGCCGCATGGCCTGGATGATGTTGCCCGGCAGCGCGCCCAGGTAGGTGCGCCGGTGGCCGCGGATCTCGGCCTCGTCGTGCACGCCGCCCAGCGCCACGCGCTGGAATGCCCGGCCGGTGGCGCGCGCGATCGACTGGCCCAGCGAGGTCTTGCCTACCCCCGGCGGGCCGGCAAAGCAGAGGATCGGGCTGCGGCCCTGGGGATTGAGCTTGCGCACCGCCAGGTATTCCAGGATGCGCCGCTTGATCTTGTCCAGCCCGAAGTGATCTTCGTCCAGCACCTTGCGCGCTTCGGCCAGGTCGATGGGCGGCTGCGGCTCCTGCTTCCAGGGCAGTTCGGTCAGCCATTCCAGGTAGGTGCGCAGCATGGCCGATTCGCCGCTGCCCTCGCCCATGCGCTGCAGGCGGCCCAGTTCCTTGCGGGCGTGGCTGAGCACCTCGTCGGGCATGCCGGCCGCCTCGATGGCGTCCTTCAGGCGCGCCACTTCGGCCGCGCTGTCGTCGATCTCGCCCAGCTCTTTCTGGATCTGCCGCAATTGCTCGCGCAGCACGGTCTCGCGCTGGCGCTCGTCGAACTGGGCGCGCGTGCGGTCGCCGATCTCCTTGGACAGCCGCAGCACCTCGACGCGGCCCGCCAGCAGCTCGATGGCCTTGTCCAGGCGCCGCGCCAGGTCGAAGGTTTCCAGGATGTCCTGCTTCTGCTCGGGCTTGATGTCGATCATGTGCGTGACCATGTCGGCCAGCAAGCCGGGCGAGTCGATGCCGCGCACCACGCCGATCAGTTCATCCGGCACATTGGGCAATAGCGTGATGGCGTCGATGGCCTGTTCCTTCAATTGCAGGAAGCGGGCCTCGGTCTGGCTGTCCTGGGCCTCGGCGGCCGGCACCTCGGCCACGCGCGCCACCATGTACGGCCAGCCGGTCAGGAATTCCAGCACGCGGAAACGCGACTGGCCCTGCACCAGCAGGTGATGCGCGCCTTCCTGGCCGGTGATGTAGCGGGCGATCGGGCCTTCGGTGCCGACCCAGTACAGGTCGTCGGGCTCGACCGTGCTCTTGGAGGGATCGCGCTGCAGCAGGAAGCCCACCGGGCGCTCGTTCTTGACGGCGTCCTGCGCGGCCGCGACGGACGACTCGCGCCGCACCGTCACGGGCGAAAGTACGCCGGGAAACAGCACTGCGTCACGCAGCGGAATGATGATGCGCGCGTCTTCGGGCAGGGTGCGCGTGTCGGTCATGGGGCCTCCCTCAGTTTAGTCAGGGTCAAGACCAGGCAGCCGTCGGCCAGCGTGGACGATTCCGGCTCGAGCGCGTGCAGCGGCAACGCGATGCGCCGGCGAAAGCGGCCATAGGGAATTTCGAAGCGGTGAATGCGGGCGTTGGCCGCCACGGGCATCGGGCGCACGCCCGACACCGTGATGCCGCCCGGATCGAACGCCACCACCAGCGCGTCGGACGGCACGCCAGGCAGCGCCACGTACACCATGACGGCGGAGGCGGTCTCGATGACGTCGACCGGCGGTTCCCAGTGCGGCGCGTCGGCCGGGCCGGCGCGCAGCAACTGGCGATGCAGGCGTTCGGCGTGTTCCAGCAGCGACAGCGCGTCGCCCCAGATCCAGGATGAAAAATCGCGCGATCTCATGAACTTGCCCTCTTGGCCATGGCTGGTATCTGGCGGCAAGTCGGCGGATTTCAAGCCGCCGGGCGGCGCTGCGGACCTGCCGCAGGCCGCCGGCGGCCGAGGCGCGGCGCCGGCTGGCCGCCCGGCCGGCGCGGGCGCGAACCCGGCAGGCCCGGTCCTGTCATGATGCGCGCTGTCGGCGCCCGGCGCAACCGCCCCCGAGCGGGCCGGGGGCATCATGGGCGCGGGCCGAGGGCCGGCGGGCTACGCCGCCGTCACCGGCCGGCCGTAGAACGGATAGCTGGGGTCGTTGTAGCCGGGCGTGGAAGCGTGGCCCGGCGTTACCCACGCGTTCACCATGGTTTCTTCCTCGGGCGTGATCTGCACGTCGAGCGCGGCGTAGTAGTCCTGCATCTGCGCCAGCGTGCGCGGCCCGGCGATCACCGCGCTCACCAGCGGGTTGGCCAGCACCCAGGCGGTGGCGAAGTGGCCGGGCCGGATGCCGCGCCCTTCGGCGTAGGCCGTGAGCTCGGCGGCGATGCGCAGCGATTCCTCGCGGAATTCGGTGTCCAGGATGCGCTTGTCGCCGCGGCCGGCGCGGGTGTCGGCCGCGGGCGGCTGGCCCGGCGCGTACTTGCCGGTCAGCACGCCGCGGGCGATCGGGCTGTAGGGCACCACGCCCAGGCCGTAGTGCGCGCAGGCCGGCAGGATCTCGACCTCCGGCCCGCGGTTGAGCATGTTGTAGTACGGCTGGCACACCACGGGCTGCGGCACGCCCAGCTCGCGGCACAGGCAGATCACTTCGGCGATGCGCCAGCCGCGGAAGTTGGACAGGCCGAAGCTGCGCAGCTTGCCGGCGCGGATCAGGTCGCCCATGGCGCGCACGGGCTCTTCGAGGTTCTCTTCGTGGAAATCGCGGTGCAGGTACAGGATGTCGATGTAGTCCGTGGCCAGCCGGGCCAGGCTCGTGTCCACGCCCTGCATGATCCACTGCCGCGAATAATGCGACCGATTGGGCGCCTTGGCGACGGCATTGCCGATCTTGGTGGCGAGGATCCAGTCGTGGCGCTGGCCGGCCAGCAGCTTGCCGACCACTTCCTCCGAGCGCCCCTGGTTGTATACGTCGGCGGTGTCGATGAAATTGACGCCCGCCTCGCGCGCGGATGCGACGATGCGCCCGGCTTCGTCGAACGGCGTCTGTTCGCCGAACATCATGGTACCCAGGCACAACGGGGAAACGCGCAGGTTGCTGGCGCCGAGGCGGCGGTATTTCATGGCGGTAGTCCTAGTGGGGTGATGGAAACAAGCGGCGCGCGCGGGCGCGCCGCTACAGCGTACCGCTATCGGGCGCGGCTTGCAGCACCCCACGGCGCTTCACAAAGCGTGAAGCCCTCTTTACGAATGCCGATCACCGGCGCGCCGCTATCGCTCTTACAGTAGATCATTCCCGATGCGGCCGGCCGCCGGCCTCATACAACTCATCGAATTCAAGGGGCGAGGCATGACCAACAATGGCGTTCTGCGGATTCCTTCCATGCGCGGCCGCTGCTCCGACGCGGAATGGCAGGCGCGCGTCGACCTGGCCGCCTGTTATCGCCTGGTCGAGCTGTACGGCATGGCCGACATGATGGCCAACCACATTTCCGTGCGGGTCCCGGACGAAGACAACGCGTTCCTCATCAATCCCTACGGCATGATGTATGAAGAGATCACGGCATCCTGCCTGATCAAGGTCGACCTGGCCGGCAACATCCTGGCCAAGCCGGACTTCGGCGCCCTGGACTACGGCATCAACAAGGCCGGCTATGTCATCCACAGCGCGGTGCACGAGGCCCGCCACGACGTCGACTGCGTCATCCATACGCACAGTTGGGCCTCGATGGCCGTCTCCTCGCTGGCCTGCGGCCTGCTGCCCCTGACGCAGACGGCGATGCGCTTCCTCAAGATCGGCTATCACGACTACCAGGGCGTGGTGCTGGACAACAAGGAAAAGGCGTCGCTGATCGAAGACCTGGGCCAGGGCGAAGCGCTGATCCTGCGCAACCATGGCGCCCTGACCGTCGGGCGCACCGTGGGCGAAGCATTCAACTGGATGCACCGGCTGGAGCTGGCCTGCCGCTCGCAACTGGCCGCCCAGGCCACGCAGCAGCCGCTGCAGCCCGTGCCGCCGGAGACCCTGGAACAAACCTGGAACAACTACCAGCCCGGCACGCGCCGCCCCTACGGCGTCATGGAATGGCCGGCGCTGCTGCGCAAGCTGGACCGGCTCGACAGCAGCTACCGCGACTAGCGCCAAGGAGAGTCACATGAAGGCAAGCTGGAAATCCGCCATCGCGGCCGGCGCCCTGGGCGTGGCCGCGGCCCTGCCGGCGCAGGCCGCCTACCCGGAACGCCCGGTCAAGGTCGTGGTGGCGTTCACCGCGGGCGGCACCACGGACAAGCTCACGCGCAGCGTCAGCGAGCACCTGGCGCAGCAGCTGGCGCAACCGTTCGTGGTCGAGAACCGCCCCGGCGCCGGCGGCAATATCGGCACCGAATACGTGGTGCGCGCCGATCCGGACGGCTACACGCTGATCGTCAATTCGGTCGGCCCGATTGCGGTGAACCCGTCGCTGCACAAGCTGGCCTACGACCCGCTGGCCGACCTGGTGCCCATCGTGCAAATAGCCACCGTGCCGAACGTGCTGGTGGTGCCGCCCGCGCTGCCGATCAAGAACGTCGACGACTTTCTCAAGTACGCCAAGTCCGGGAAGAGCCTCAACTATGGCTCCACCGGCGTCGGCACTTCGTCGCACCTGTCCAGCTTCATGCTGATGCAGGCGCTGGGGGCCCGGGACGCCACCCATGTGCCCTACAAAGGGGCGGATGCCGTCAACGACCTGCTGGCCGGCCGGCTGGATTTCATGTTCGCCACGGCGCCGTCCGTCATGGGCCAGATCCGCGCCGGCAAGCTGCGCGCCATTGCCGTCAGCACCGACAAGCGGCTGGCCTCGCTGCCCGACGTGCCTACCGTCGCCGAATCGGGATTCAAGGACTTCGACGCCGGCTCGTGGTTCGGCTATTTCGCGCCGAAGAATACGCCGCCGGAGGTCATTGCAGCCATCAACAAGGGCGTCAACGACGCGCTGCCCAAGCTCAAGGACGAGATGCTGCGCGAAGGCGCGATCGCGGTGGGCGGCACGCCGGCGCAATTCGACCGCTTCACCCACATTGAATACGAGAAATGGCGAGCCATCGTCCAGCAACTCGACGCCAAGCCGCAATGAGCGCCGCCGGCCCGCTGCGCATTCTCTGTTCCGAACTCGAGGCCCGCGCGCTGGCGCCGCAACTGCGGGCCGGCACGCGGGAGATCCGGCTGTGCCATCCGGGCGACCTGGATGCCGCGCACGCCGAAGTCGGATTCATCTCCCGCGACATCACCGGCCGCTCCACCAAGTTCGAGATCCTGCCCGACACCGAACGCTTCTACCGCGCGCTGCGGGCGGCGCGCGGCCTGCGCTGGCTGCACGTGCACTCGGCCGGCCTGGACCGCGACATCTACCAGGAACTGCAACGGCGCGGGGTGCGCGTGACCGCCTCGCACGGCGCCTCCGACGCGGTGGTGGCGCAGACGGCGATCGCCGGCGTGCTGGCGCTGGCCCGCCACTTTCCGCACCTGATGCGGGCGCAGCGGCGGCACGCCTGGGAACCGTTGCTCGATGATCACCTGCCGCGCGACCTGGAAGGGCAGCGCGCCGTCATCGTCGGCTGGGGCGGCATCGGCCAGCGCATCGGCTTGCTGCTGCAGGCGCTGGGGCTGGAGATCGCGGTGGCGCGCCACAGCGGCGAACCGGCCGGCGCCGGCATCCCGACCGTGCGCTACGGCGGACTGCGCGGCATTCTGCCCGGCGCGTCGTGGCTGGTGCTGGCCTGCCCGCTCACCGACGCGACGCGCGGGCTGGTCAACGCCGCCGTGCTGGCGGCGCTGCCGCGCCACGCCTGCCTGGTCAACCTGGCGCGCGGACACGTGGTGGACGAACCGGCGCTGGTCCGCGCGCTGCAGACGGGCACGCTGGGCGGAGCGTTCCTGGATGTGTTCCACCATGAACCGCTGCCCGCCGCCTCGCCGCTGTGGGACCTCGACAATGTCATTGTCTCGCCGCACAGCGCCGCCTTTTCGGACGGCAATACGGCGCGGGTCCGGCAAATATTCCTGGACCGTCTGCGGCAATGGCTGCAGGACGGCGGGTAGCGGCCGCGCCGGCATGGCGGGCGACAGGCGTCGATTTTTTTGGACAATGTATAATTTTCAACATTGTCCAAAAAACTGAGCGCTCGCATGCCGACCCCCGCCTCTTCCCCTGTCGTTGTGATCGGCGCCGGCCTGGCCGGGCTGGCCGCCAGCCTGCGCCTGGCGCGCGATGGCCATCCCGTGACGCTGCTGGAAGCGGGCGCGGCGCCGGGCGGCTGCTGCGCCAGCGTCGAGGTCGACGGTTTCCGCTTCAACACCGGCGCGGTCTACATGGCGGCGCCGTCGCTGCTGCGCGCCGGGTTCCAGCGCCTGGGGCTCGACCCCGAGCGTGAACTGACCTTGCTGCCGGTCCAGCGCCCGCACGAAACCCACCTGCAGGATGGCGCCGTCGTGCACCTAGCGGACGCCCGCACATCCCGGGTCGAGGGGCCGCGCGCCGCCGAACGGACGGCCATGCTGCGCGACGGCCTGGCGGCGTTGCAGCGCCACTGGGGTCCGGTCTACCGCACGCTGGTCGCCGAAGTGCTGCCGCATCCGCCCTCGCCGTGGCGCGCGCTGTGGCGCCTGGGGCGCTACCTGCCGCGCATGGGCGGCCATGCCGACGCCCTGATCGCGCGCTTCTTCCCGGACGCCGGCTTGCAGGCGGCGGTGGCCTCGACGCTGCTCTACACCGGGCTGCCGCCCGAACGCCTGCCGGCCACGCAGATCATCGGGCTGATCGCCTTGCTGGAGGAAGGCTTCCACCTGCCGCGCGGCGGCATGGGCGCGGTCAGCGCGGCACTGGCGCGCCGCCTCGGCCAGGTCGGCGTCACGCTGCGCCTGGGCGCGCGGGTCGAGCATATCGAAACGGCCGACGGCGCCGTGCGCGGCGTCGTGCTGGCCGGCGGCGAACGCCTGGCGGCGGGCCGGGTGGTGGCGACCTGCTCCGGCTTCGAACTGGCGCGCCGGCTGCTGCCGGCCGCCGCCGTGCCGCGCCGGGTCGCCCGGGCAGCGCGGCGCGCGCCGCTGTCGCATCGGGCGGTGTCGATCCAGCTGGGATGCTCCGGCGCCGCCATGCCCTCGTCGTTCGTGGTCAACCATGTCCCGGACATGGCGCACCAGGGCCTGCTGCACCAGGCCCAGCCGGACGTGCCGCAATGGCTGGCCTACACCGTGCTCACCCAGGTACAGCCGGACCTGGCGCCGGCCGGCAAGTCGATCATCGAGCTCTATGCCCCGGTCTCGGGCATCGCCCACGCGTCCGAATGGACGCCGGCCATGACCCGCCAGGCCGTGGACTTCCATATGGAAGCGTTGCGGCGCCGCCTGCCCGGCCTGCAGATCGAAACCTCGCGCGTGCTCGACCCCAACGATTTCGCCCGGCAGCGCCACCTGTACGAGGGCGCCCTGTATGGCGTCGCGCCCGGCACCGCCCCCGACCGGCTGTTCCCGCACCGGACCGGGCTGCGCGGCCTGTACCTGGCCGGCCAGAGCACCTTCCCGGGCTACGGCGCGCCGACGGCGATATGGTCGGGCATTCATGCAGCCGAAGCCATGCTGCGCCACGAGCCGGCCTGATCCCCCTCACCCACTTTCTACGGACCAAGCCCTTGCCGGATATCGCCACCGACGCCAGCCGCAGGACGCGCAAGCGCGTGCAGACCCGCGACCATATCGCCGCGACGGCCTTCGCGCTGTTCGATGCGCACGGCTATGAAGCGGTCACCATGGAGCAGATCGCCGCGGGCGCCGATGTGGCGCGCGGCACCTTGTACAACCATTTCCCGGTCAAGGAGGCCGTGCTGGCGCACGGCCTGCACGCGCAGCTCGCGCGCGACCTGGCACCGCTGATGCGCACGGTGCTGGCCCACGATTCCCTGGCCGGGCGCCTGGCCGTCTTGCTGGCGGCATCGGCCGGCTGGTGGGAAGCGCATCGCCATTATGCAATGCCGTACATTCGCTATCGCTTCCAGCAGGCGCGCGCCGGCCACCCCGAGGATGCGGCGTCCGACATGGTGTCCGTCTATGCCGGCCTGATCGCGCAGGCGCAGGAACAGGGCGAGCTGGACCCGCGCCAGGCGCCCGCCCGGCTGGCGCACTACCTGCACTACCTTTATCTCGGCGCGCTGATGGCCTGGCTGGCCGACGCGGACGTGTCGCTGGGCGACGAACTGGCGCGCGTGATTGACTTCTTCATGCGCGGCGCCGCGGCCGCGCCCGCGCCACGCGCTCGATGACGGGATGAGCCGGGCGCCGCGTTGAAGCGGCTCGCCACGGCTTGCGGCCGCGCCGTCCACGGATTATTATTCAATAAATGTTGAATTATTGAACTATGACCGAAGACCACGCTGTCGCCGCGCTGTCTGCGCTGGCCCATCCGCACCGCCTGCGGCTGTTCCGCGCCCTGGTGGTCGCCGGCCTCGCCGGCCTGACCCCCAGCGTGCTGGCCGACCAATTAGAGGTGGCCCGCAATGCGCTGTCGTTCCACTTGAAGGAGCTGGCGCACGCCGGCCTGGTCAGCGTCGAACAACAAGGCCGCAATCTCATCTACCGCGCCGACTTCGGCCGGATGAACGCCCTGCTGGGCTACTTGACCGAGCATTGCTGCCAGGGCGGCGTCTGCGAAGTCACGCCCGGCTTCCTTCCAGGCAACCCACGCTGCTGAGGCAATCATGCCAAACAAGACCTACCACGCACTGTTCATCTGCACGGGCAATTCGGCCCGTTCGATCCTGGCCGAAGGCCTGCTCAATGGGCTGGGCCAGGGGCGCTTCCGCGCCTGGTCGGCCGGCAGCCAGCCCAAGGGCGAAGTCCACCCGCTGGCGCTGGCCACGCTCCAGCGGCTGGGCCTGCCGGCCGATGGCTACCGCAGCAAGAGCTGGGACGAGTTCGCCACGCCGGACGGGCCGCAGTTCGATTTCATCTTCACGGTGTGCGACAACGCCGCCGGCGAAGCTTGCCCCATCTGGCCGGGCAAGCCCATGACCGCGCACTGGGGCGTGCCCGACCCGGCCGCCGCCACGGGCACGCAGGAAGAACGCCTGAAGGCCTTCCAGGACGCCGCCCTGGCGCTCAAGCGCCGCATCGAACTGTTCCTCGCGCTGCCGTTCGACCGCCTCGACGGCATGTCGCTGCAGCAGCAGTTGCGCGACATCGGCAAGGCCTGAGGCGCGCCATGGCCGACGGCAGCCGCGCCATGGCGCGCCCGGCGGGCGCCATGAGCCTGTTCGAACGCTACCTGAGCCTCTGGGTCGTGCTGTGCATCGTCGCCGGCGTGCTGCTCGGGCAGGCCGCGCCGGCGTTGTTCCAGTCCATCGCGCGGCTGGAAATCGCGCGCGTCAACTTGCCGGTGGGTTTGCTGATCTGGATCATGATCATCCCGATGCTGATGAAAGTGGACTTCGGCGCGCTTGGCCAGGTGCGCCGCCATTGGCGCGGCATCGGCGTGACCCTGTTCGTGAACTGGGCCGTCAAGCCGTTCTCCATGGCGCTGCTCGGTTGGCTGTTCATCCGCCACGTATTCGCGCCCTGGCTGCCGGCGGCGCAGCTCGACAGCTACATCGCCGGGCTGATCCTGCTCGCCGCCGCGCCGTGCACCGCCATGGTCTTCGTCTGGAGCCGCCTGACCGGCGGCGACCCCGCCTTCACGCTGTCCCAGGTAGCGCTCAACGACACCATCATGGTGTTCGCCTTCGCCCCCATCGTGGGCCTACTGCTGGGCATATCCGCCATCGCCGTCCCGTGGGACACCCTGCTTGCCTCCGTGGCGCTGTACATCGTGATCCCGGTCGCCCTCGCGCAAGCGTGGCGACGCGCCCTGTTGCGCCGCGGCCCGGCCGCTTTCGAACGGATCATGGCGCGCATCGGCCCGGCTTCGATGGCCGCCCTGCTGCTGACCCTGGTGCTGCTGTTCGCGTTCCAGGGCCGGGCCATTCTGCAGCAACCGCTGGTGATCGCGATGCTGGCGGTGCCGATCCTGATCCAGGTGCTGTTCAATGCCGGCCTGGCGTATTGGCTGAACCGGCGGGCCGGCGAACAGCACAGTGTCGCCTGCCCGTCGGCGCTGATCGGTGCGTCGAATTTCTTCGAACTGTCGGTGGCCGCGGCCATCAGCTTGTTCGGCTTCGAGTCGGGCGCTGCGCTGGCCACCGTGGTCGGCGTCCTGATTGAAGTTCCCGTCATGCTGCTGGTCGTGCGCGTCGTCAACCGGACGCGCGGCTGGTACGAATCGGCCGCATCCTGAACACCCTGGAATCACCATGCTGAAAGACTTGCCTAACGTGCAGCCCGGCTGCTTCGATCCCGCCGTCGGCACGCGCCTGGCCGGCGGCCGCATGACCCATCCGCCGCGCATCCTGCTGCTTTACGGGTCCCTGCGCGAACGCTCGTTCAGCCGCTTCGCCGCGGAAGAAGCCGCCCGCCTGCTGCGCGCCATGGGCGCGGAAACGCGGCTGTACGACCCGCGCGGCCTGCCGCTGGCCGACGGCGCGCCCGACGACCATCCGAAAGTGGTGGAACTGCGCGAATGGGTGCAGTGGGCCGAAGGCATGGTCTGGAGCTCGCCCGAACGCCACGGCGCCATGACGGGCCTGATGAAAACGCAGATCGACTGGATCCCGCTGTCGATCGGCGCGGTGCGGCCCACGCAGGGCAAGACGCTGGCCGTCATGCAGGTCAGCGGCGGCTCGCAATCGTTCAACGCCGTCAACCAGATGCGCGTGCTGGGCCGCTGGATGCGCATGATCACCATCCCCAACCAGTCGTCAGTGGCCAAGGCCTGGCAGGAATTCGACGACGCAGGCCGCATGAGGCCATCGCCCTACTACGACCGCATCGTCGACGTCATGGAAGAACTGGTGAAGTTCACCCTGCTGACGCGCGAAGTGGCGCCGTACCTGGTGGACCGCTACAGCGAACGCAAAGAAAGCGCCGAGGAACTGTCCCGGCGCGTCAACCAGCGGGCCGCCGTCTGAGGCGGCGGCACCCGCTGGCCACCCGGCCGCTACTGCGCCACCGGCAAGGCCCGCCAGCGAAACACGGCAAACACGCACAGCGTCGCCGCCAGCAGCACCAGCCCGCTGCCCAGGAATACGCCGCGCGCGCCGCTGGCGTCGAACACCGCGCCGCCGGCGGCCGCCCCGGCGGCGATGGCGAACTGCACGGCCGCCACGATCAGGCCGCCGCCGCTTTCGGCCTCGTCCGGCACCACGCGGGTCAACCAGGTGCTCCACGCCACCGGCACCGCGCCGAACGCCATGCCCCACAAGGCCACCAGCCCCGCATCGGCCAGCGGCGCGCCGCCCAGGCCGGCCAGGACCAGGCCGATCGTGCCCATCAGCAGCGGCATCAGCATCAGCGTCGCCCGCAGGTTGCGCTCCAGCACGAAGCCGGCCAGCGACGTGCCAAGGAAATTGGCCACGCCGAAGCCCAGCAATATGCCGGACACGCCGACCACGCCCACGCCGGTCACGTTTTCCAGGAACGGCCGCAGGTAGGTGAAGAACGCGAAATGGCCGGCGAACACCAGCAGGCAGGCGAACATGCCGACCGCCACGCCCGGGCGGCGCAGGACTTCCAGCATGGTGCCGAGCCGCGTCGCGCCGGCCGGCGCCATGCGCGGCAGGGCCAGCCATTGCCAGGCGAATGCCAGCAGGCCCAGCACAGTGGCCAGCAGGAAGACGTTGCGCCAGCCGATCAGGTCGCCAAAATAGCTGCCCAGGGGCGCCGCGGCGATGGTGGCGGCCGAGACGCCGGCGAAGATCATCGACAAGGCGCGCGGCACCAGGTCGGCCGGCACCAGGCGCATGGCGGTGGCGGCCGACATGGTCCAGAAGCCGCCGATCGCCACGCCCAGCAGCACGCGGGCCCCCAGCAGTATCTGCAAATTCGGCGCGAACGCCACCAGCAGGTTGGACACCATCAGCAAGGCCGAGAACGCCAGCAACACATAGCGCCGGTCGATGCCGCGGGTCATGGTCGGGATCAGCAGGCCCGCCATCAAGGCAATGACGGCCGTGACCGTGACGGCCTGCCCCGCCAGCCCTTCGCTCACGTCCAGGCTGGCGGCCATGGGCGTCAGCAGACTGGCGGGCAGGAACTCGGCCGTCACCAGCCCGAATACGCCCAGGGCCAGCGAGAACACCGCGTTCCAGGCGGGTTTCTCCGGCGCGGGAACCGGGCCCGCGGCGGCTTGCATACGTGCTTCCATCGAGTACTTCCTTAGGTAATTCAAGCGATATGGCAGCGTAAGCGCGCGAGCCCGGACGGTCTATGATATAAAATCCGATATTATTGATTGATCGTCCGATCCTGATGGCACCGAAAATCCCGGCCCCGACGCCCGGCCACGATCTGGCCAGCGAACTGCTGATGGGCATGCGCCTGGTGGGGGTGAAATACCGGCGCATCGAAATGGACGCGCCCTTCGGGCTGGCGTTCGGCAACGCCCCCGGGCGCGCGCAGTTTCATTTCATCGGCCGCGGGCCGGTGCTGCTGCGCACGGCCAGCGGCCAGGAATTCCCGCTCGCTACCGGCGACGCGCTGCTGCTGCCGCAGGGCGGCCAGCATGAACTGCTGTCGGCGCCGGATGTCGCCAGCCGGGACATCGACGTGTTCGCCTCCACCAACCTCTGCGCCACCGTGTGCGCCGTGACGCCGCCCGACGGCGCGGCCTGTCCCGTCAGCGGCGTGCTGATCTTCAGTGGCTGCATGGAGTTCGACCTGGGCGGCATGCAGCTGCTGGTGGCGTCCATGCCCGAGGTGATGTTCGTCGGCACGCTGCTGGAACGCAATCCGGAGCTGCGGCCCATGCTGGAAGCCATGGAACGCGAATCGCTGGCCCGGCGCGCCGGCTTCGCCGGCATCCTGGCGCGCCTGGCGGACGTGGTGTCCGCCTTCATCGTGCGGGCCTGGGTGGAATGCGGCTGCGGCGACGCCACCGGCTGGGTCCAGGCCCTGCGCGACCCGCGCCTGGGCAAGGTGTTCCTGGCCCTGCACCGCGACCCGGGCCGCAACTGGACCGTGGCCGAGCTGGCGGCGGAAATGGGCAGCTCGCGCTCGGTGTTCGCCGAGCGCTTCCTGGCCGTGACCGGCATGACGCCGGTGCGCTACCTGACCGAATTGCGCATGCGCCTGGCCATGCAATGGATCAGCCGCGACCGCGAGGCCATCGAGACGGTGGCCTACCGGCTCGGCTACGGCTCATTGGCGGCCTTCAGCCGGGCCTTCAAGCGCGTGCTGGGCCACCCTCCAGGCGAATTGCGGCGCGCCGCGCCGCTGCCCGCTCCGCCCAACTGACGGCGCCGGCGCGCTACAACGGCACGATGCGCCCGCCCGGCGGCGACAGTTCGTGCAGGAGGTCGTCCAGGTATGCCGGGATATCGGCGGCGTCCAGGTCCGGCGGCAGCACCAGGTCGTGTGCCGGCACTCGCTTGCCGGCCGCCTCGCGGTATACCTGCCAGCCGCCGGCGGTCCGCAGGATTTCCAGCCGGTAGCGTCCGTACACGTCGAATCGCATGGGATCTCCGTACAATGCCCTTGCCGCGCCGCATCCGCCGCCGCGGCATTCTCATGCCCTGGGCTAGAAATACCATGACGCTGCACACCTGGCTGCTGTATCTCGTCGCCGTGACCGGCCTGTCGTTCACCCCCGGACCCAACACATTGCTGGCGCTCACGCATGGCGCGCTGCATGGCCACCGCAAGGCGGTATGCACCATCGCCGGCGGCACGCTGGGCTTCATCCTGGTGATCGCGCTTTCCATGCTCGGCATCAGCGCCCTGCTCAAGGCCTGGTCGCCCGCCCTGCTCCTGCTGAAATGGGTGGGCGGCGCCTACCTGGTCTACCTCGGCATCCAGCTGTGGCGCGCGCCCGCGGTGCGGCTGCAGGCCGAACCCAGCGCGCCGACGGCGCGGCCGGCGCGGCTGTTCGGCCAGGGCCTGCTGTCGGCGGTATCGAACCCGAAGGCGCTGTTGTTCTTCGGCGCCTTCCTGCCGCAGTTCATCGATCCGGCGCGCAGCCTGGCGGTCCAGTTCGCGGTCATGGCGGCCACCTTCGCGGCCATGGAATTCGTCGTCGAGTATGGCCTGGCGCGCACCGCGCACCGCATCCGGCCCTGGCTGGAGCGCGTCGGCAGGCGCTTCAACAAGGTGTGCGGCGGCGCCTTCGCGGCGATGGGAATCGCGCTGCCGACGACCTAGGCCGGTGCGCGCGCAACCGTCATGACGCCCTTTCGCGGCAAGCTCCGCATCCGCCACCTGGAGATCGTGCTGGCCGTGGCCGAGCTGGGCAACCTGTCCAAGGCCGCGGCGCAGCTGCACAGCACCCAGTCCGGTCTGTCGCGCGCCATCGCGGAAATCGAGGAACTGGTCGGCGCCCGCCTGTTCGAGCGCACGCCGCGCGGCACTTCCTGTACGCCGCTGGGCGCGGCCATGTGCCGCCATGCGCGCCTGCTGCTGTCCGGCTTCCGCACCGCCGAGATCGACCTGGCGGCCGTGCTGCGCGGCGAAGAAGGCAGCCTGACGGTCGGCTGCTTCTCGATGTTCGCCGGCTGGCCGGTGGCCGAGGGCGCGCGCCTGTTCCGCGAGGCCTATCCGCGCATCATGCTCACGCTGGAGATCGGCACGCACGAAAAGCTGATCGAGGACCTCGATGCCGGCGCGCTCGACGTGCTGATCAGCCGGTTTTCGGCGACGGTCAACCCGCAGGTGTATCGCTCGGCCCCGCTGCTCAACGACCCGGTGGTACTGGCCTGCGCCCACGCGCACCCGTTGGCGGCGCAGCCTGGCGCCACCCTGGCCGACTACGTGCGCTACCCGTGGATCACCGCGCTGCCGGGCAGCCGCATCCGCGGCGAGCTGGAGAACTCGCTGCGCCAGGCCGGCCTGGCCATTCCCGCCATGATCGGCGCGCTGTCGCCGGAATTCGGGCGCGAGATGCTGTTGGCCGGCGATTACCTGTGGATGCTGCCGGGCAGCGTGGCGGCGGTCGGCCGGGCGCGCGGCGATTTCCACGTGTTGCCGTGCCGGCCGGCGCTGAAGCGCTCGCCGCTGGCCGCGATCTGGCGGCGCGACCGGCCCAGCACCCGCCAGGCGCGGGCCTTCGCCAGCCTGCTGGCCCAGGTCATCCAGGCCGAGCAGCTCGACCTGGAAGCGTAGGGCGCGACCGGGCCATGCGCAGTCCGCATGGCTTGGTTCGAAATCCGCATGCCCGCGCGCGCGGGTTCCTTCCTACCATAACAGCAAGACCGCCCGATGACGCGGCCATGACAACACGCCGGGGAGGAACATGAGCACGACCGTTCGGGTTGAACTTGAACAGGGCCCGCTGACGGGCATACGCCAACACGGCGTATGCCGTTTCAGCGCCATCCCGTACGCCGAGGCGCCGGTCGGCGCGCTGCGGTTCGCGGCGCCGCGGCCGGCGGCGTGGCGCGGTCCGCGCGATGCCACCCGGCCCGGCCCGGTCGCGCCGCAGCTGCCGTCGCGCCTGCGCGATGCCATGGGCGACTTCGACGCCACGCAATCGGAAGACTGCCTGCACCTGACCGTCTGGACTCCTGGCCCCGATACCGCGCGGCGGCCGGTGGTGGTCTGGCTGCACGGCGGCGCCTGGCAGAGCGGCGGCGGCGCGCTGGACTGGTACGACGGCGCGCGCCTGGCGGCGCTGGGCGACGTGGTGGTGGTCGCGGTCAACTACCGCCTGGCGGCGCTGGGCTGGCTGTATGTGCCGGGCGAGGCTGCCAACGCCGGTTTGCTGGACCAGGAGCTGGCCATCGACTGGGTGCTGGACCACATTGCCGCCTTCGGCGGCGACCCGGCCCGCCTGACCGTGATGGGCCAGTCGGCCGGCGCCTCGTCGATCTGCGCCATGCTGGCCCGCCGGCCGCGCTTCTCGCGGGCGATTCTGCAAAGCGCCGCGCTGGGCCGCGGCTTCCGCACCGCGGAGCAGGCCTGGCGGCTGAGCCAGGCGTTCCTGCGGGCCGCCGGCGCGGCCGACCTGGCGGCGGCGCGCGCCCTGCCGGTGGCCGCGCTGCTCGACGCCCAGCGCGCCCCCGCGGTGGTCGAGGCGCTGCAGGCCGAAGGCACGCAGCGCAGCCTGTTCTGCCCCGTGCTCGACGGCGCGATCCTGCCCCACGATATTGCCCCCGCGCTGGAGCAAGCGGCGGGCCGCGCCGACGTGCTGGTCAGCGTCACGCGCGACGAGATGGCGGCCTTTCCCGGCCACGGCGTCACTGCCGCCGACCGCGAGCTGGGCGAGCGGATATTCGGCCGCCCGTCGCGGCAATGGGCCGAACAGGCCGCCGCGTGCGGCCGGCAAGCCTGGCTGGCGCGCTTCGATGTCGCGCCCGCGCCGCGCTACGGCGCCTGCCACTGCATCGAACTGCCCTTCGTGTTCGGCACCCTGCCCGCCTTCGCCGCGGCGCCCATGCTGCACGGTCTGGACCCGCGGCATGCCGGACAACTGAGCCAGGCGGTGCAACAGGCCTGGATCGGCTTCATCCGGGGCGAGTCGCCCGGTTGGGAGCCCGCGCCCCACCAGCAAGTGCTGGCCTAGACGCGGCGCGCCCGGAACGCGCGCGCCGCCATGCCGACAAGACAAACGCCAAGGGAAACCTCCATGCGCATCAAGCTCATTGCCGCCGCACTCGCCCTGTTGATCCCGCTCGCCGCCGCCGCGGCGTATCCGGAGCGGCCGGTCACGATCATCGTCTCCAACCCGCCGGGCGGCCCGGTGGATGTCATGCTGCGCGTGCTGGCCAAGCGGCTGGGCGAGACCTGGGGCCAGCCGGTGGTGGTGGAAAACCGCCCGGGCGCGTCGGGCATCATCAGCACGGGCGCGCTGGTCAAGGCCGAGCCGGACGGCTACACGCTGGGCATGGTGGTGGCCTCCGCCGTCACCATCGTGCCGTTCGCGGTCGACAAGCTGCCCTACGACACGCGGCGCGACCTGCAGCCCATTTCGCTGGTCGCGCGCACGCCATTCATTTTCATCGCGCCGGCCGACAGCCCGATCAAGACCTGGCAGGATTTCGTGCACGCCAGCAAGGCGCGCAACCTGACGGTCGGTTCGTTCTCCATCGGCACGGCGTTTCACCTGGTATGGGAACAGACCGCGCGCCGCGCCGGCATCACGGCGCTCTACGTGCCGTCGTCATCCTCCGGCAAGACGCAAAGCGACCTGATCGGCGGGCAACTCGATGTCGCGCTGGATGCGCCATCCAGCGCCAAGGGCCTGATCGACAGCGGCCGGGTGCGCGCGCTGGCGATCACCAGCCCGCAGCGCTTCGCCGGCTTGCCCGACACTCCCACGCTGGCGGAATCGGGGCTGCAAGGCTACGCGCCGCAGCCCTGGATCGGCCTGATGGGGCCAGCCGGCATGCCGGCCGAGCGCGTGGCGTTCATCCGCGAATCGGTGGCGGCCGTGCTCCAGGAATCGGCCATGCGGGCGCAGATGCAGACGCTGGGCATGATCCCGGTCGGCAGCAGTCCCCAGGAACTGGCCGCCACCATCGAATCCGACCGCGCCGACATGGAGCCGCTCATCAAGGAACTGGGCATCCGGCTGCAATAGCGCCGCCCCCGGGGGTCAATGGATGATGTCGGCCAGGAACTTGCGGGCCCGCTCGTGGCGCGGGCGCGAGAAGAATTCGGCGGGCGGGGCGTCCTCGAGGATCTCCCCGCGGTCCATGAACCAGACGCGGTCGGCCACTTCGCGCGCGAAGTTCATTTCGTGCGTGACGCACACCATGGTCATGCCCTCGGCGGCCAGGTTCTTCATGACGCCCAGCACCTCGCCGACCATCTCCGGGTCCAGCGCGCTGGTGGGCTCGTCGAACAGGATCAGCGGCGGCTTCTGCGCCAGCGCCCGCGCGATCGCCACGCGCTGCTGCTGGCCGCCCGACAGGTTGGCCGGCATGGCGTCGAGCTTGTCGGCCAGGCCGACCTTCTGCAACAGTTCGCCGGCCAGTTCGTAGGCTTCCTTGCGGCCCATGCCGCCGACCTTGATGGGCGACAGGGCGATGTTGTCCTTCACCGACAGGTGCGGGAACAGGTTGAACTGCTGGAACACGAAACCGATGCGGGCGCGCAGGTGGTTGATGTCGACCCTGTCGCCGCTGATGCTCTGGCCCTGCACGCGGATGGTGCCGCTCTGGATCTCCTCCAGCTTGTTGATGGTGCGGATCATGGTGGACTTGCCCGAGCCGGAGGGGCCGCACACCACCAGCACCTCGCCGGTGCGCACCTCGCCGCAGATGTTGTTCAGGGCGTGGTACTTGCGGTACCACTTGTTCACGCTTTCGAACTGGATCATTTGTCTCTCCATGCGCGCCCGGCTAGATCGCCAGCCCCAGGCGCCGGTTCCGCAGGTGCTGCTCCAGCCGCTTGGCCAGCCGCGACAGCAGCGCGCACAACAAGAAATAAAACAGCGCCAGCACCAGGTAGGTGCGCAGCGCGCCCGTCAACTCGATGCTGTTGATCTGCTGGGCCGAGAACGCCGCTTCCTGGACGCCGATGATGTAGACGATGGAGGTCGCCTTGATGGTCGAGACGAACTGGTTCAGCAGCGACGGAATCATGTTGCTCAGTGCCTGCGGCAGCTGCACCGACCACATGGTCTGGAAGTAGCCCAGCCCCACCGCCCGCGCGGCTTCCACCTGGCCGGCCGGCAGCGACTGGATGCCGGCCCGCACGATCTCGGCGAGGAAGGCCGATTCATAGACGATGATCGCCGCCAGCGCGGTGGAAAACGGCGGCACCTCCATGCCGGTCAGCGCCGGCAGCAGGAAGTACGCCCAGAACACGATCATGATCAGCGGAATCGACCGGAAGGTATATACCCAGGCCATCGACGCCCATTGCACGGCGCGGTTCTCGCTGGTGCGCGCCACGCCGATCAGCAGCGCGAATGGAAACGCCCCCGCCAGCCCGAGGGCGGCCAGGACCAGCGTGCCGGCGAAGCCGCCAATGGGGCCGTTGGGCCAGGACCCCACCAGGAACATCATGCCGTAGGTGTGCAGGAACTCGATCATGCTCGACTCTTGAAACTGGCCGGATACTTGCGCGCGAGGTGGGCGCCCAGCGCCGAGATCAGCAAGGCCATGCACAAATAGATCAGGGTGGAGATCATGAAGACCTGGAACGTCTGGAAGGTCGCGTTCTCGATGCGCTTGGTCTGGTAGGTCAGGTCCGTGACGCCGATCACCATGGCCAGGCTGGTGTCCTTGAACAGGATGATGGACCGGTTGATGATGGGCGGCACCGCGTAGCGCACCGCCTGCGGCAGCACCACGTAGCACAGCGCCTGCACCGCGCTCAGCCCCACCGAGCGCGCGGCCTCGACCTGCGTCGCTGCGATGGCCCGTATGCCGGAGCGGATGTCCTCGTAGTAATAGGCGCTGACGTTCAGCGACAGCGCGATCAGGGCGAACGAGAATTCGGTGCTGCCCTGGTTGATCCAGTCGCGGATCGCGGCGGGCAGGATCTCCGGCATGCCGAAGTACCAGACCAGGATCTGCACCACCGTGGGCACGTTGCGGTGATATTCCACATAAAGCGCCACCAGCGCCCGCACGATGCGCGACGGCACCAGGTTGACGCCGGTCAGCGCCAGCGCCACCAGGAAGCCGCCGGCCAGCGCGCCGGCGAACAGGCGCAGCGTGATGCCGACGCCGGTCATGAGCATGCCCATGATTTCCGGGTCGGACAGCATAGAGAAAGAAAAATCCATGGGAATGGCGAGGGCGCCGCGGCGCCCCCCTGCTCCGGTTGCCTGGCTACTTCGCCGCGTCGGCCTGCGAGGCCGCCGCCACCGACTCCACCTTGAAGTCGCGCTTCATCTTGTAGATGGAGCCTTCGCCCATCCACTTGTCGTAGATGCGGGTCAGCTCGCCCGACTTGTCCAGCGCGGCGATCGCCTGGTTGATGGCCGCCAGCAGCTCCGGCTCGCCCTGCTTGACGATGATGCCGATATGCTCGGTGTGGGTGGGCTGCTCCAGCAAGGCGGTGGGCTTGCCCTCCTCGCGCGAGTCGTTCAGGAAGCGGCGCAGCACCAGCTCGCCCGCGGTCATGGCGGCCACCTTGCCGCTCTGCAGGCCGACGTAGCACTGCGAGATGTTCTGGAAGGTCAGCACCTGGGCGTCCGGCAGCACCTTTTGCGCGATCGCGGCTGAACTGGAGCCCGAGGACGCGCAGACCTTCTTGTCCTTCAGGTCGACCAGCGTCTTGATGCCGGAATCCTCCTTGACCAGCACCTTGATGTAGCCCTGCAGGTACTGGTCGCTGAAATCGACCTGCTCGGCGCGCTTGGGCAGCCACGCCACCGCGCCGGCCATCATGTCGACCCGTCCCATCTTCACCTCCGGGATGCGGGCCTCGGTCGAGACCGGCTTGTGCTGGACCTTCAGCCCCATCTGGCCGGCGACGGCCTTGCACATGTCGACGTCGTAGCCGACGTACTCGCGGGTGGCCGGGTCCTGGTAGCCATAGGGCGCGCTGGCATTCTGGGTGCCGCACACGATGGTGCCGCGCGCCTTGATGTCGTCCAGCTGGCTGGCCGCCGCCGGGCCGGCCCAGGCCGCCGCGGCGATGACGGCCCCCAGGGCCGCGTATTTGCTGATCGGGTGGTGCATGTCTTCTCTCCTCCTGTGTCAGGGCTAGGCGCCCACTGAGAACGTCCTGCGTTCCTGTTCGTCGATTTGCGATACCAGGTTGGTTTCCCATTCCAGGTACTTGCGCGCGGCCTCCTTGTTGCCGTCGTGGCGGTCGTGCACGAAGAACAGGTAATCGATGCAGGCTTCATCCGGCAGGTCGGCGTTGTCGGCCAGCGGCAGGCCGGACGCGCGCAGGGCCGCGTCGTCGAGCACGCACAGATGAATATCGCGCCGGCCGGCCTGTTCCAGGTCGTGGGCCAGCAGGCCCAGCCTGGCCCGGCTGTCGCCCAGCAGCAGCACCGGCCCGGCCGGCCGCCCGGCGAGCTGCCGCGGCAGCGTCGGGCGGATCGTCCATGCCGCGCCCCGCAGGCTGGCCTGGCGGAACCGGGCGCTGGGCCGGGCGTCCAGGATGGCCGCGTCGGGATGGGCCGCGACGAACGCGGCCAATTGCTCCGCCGGCACCTCGCGGGTATGCGCCAGCGCCGGGGCAGGCGCGGCGCCCGCCGGCAGCTCGCCCAGCTCTTGCGGGTCGGCGAGCAGGCTGACGTCCCAGCCGAGCTGCTTGAGCCAGCTCGCCACCACCGGCGCCCGGATGCCATCGGTGTCGCACAGCACGATGCGCGCCTTGCGCACGCCGATGTACTGGTCGGTGGCCTGGATCAACTGCCCGCCCGGCGTGTGCTGCGCCAGCGCCGGCAGATCGCCCTGCCGGTGCTCTTCTTCGGTGCGCACGTCGCACAGAAAGACATTGCGGCTCGCATCGGCCAGCCAGGCGCGCACCTGGGCGGCGTCGACCACGGGCAGCGCGAACTTGTCGCGCAGCCGGCCGGCGCGCTCGCGCAGCGCGTCCAGGCCATGCGCCGGGACCTGCGCCGGATAGACCCGGCCGGACTGGTGTTCGAGCGGCAGGTCGGCCAGGTACCAGCCCTGGGTGCCGTTTTCCAACGCGTAGACTTCGTTGGGAATGCCCAGGTTGATCAGCGTCTGCGCGCCGATGATGCTGCGCGTGCGGCCGGCGCAGTTGATCACGATCTTGGTGCGCGGGTCGGGCGCCAGTTCGCCGATGCGCAGCGCCAATTCGCCGTTGGGGCAGCAGATGGCGCCCGGGATGTTCATCTTCCGGTACTCGGCGACCGGCCGGCCGTCCAGCACGATGAGATTCTCGGACGCATCATTGAGCATCTCGTGCAGCTTGCCGGCCGACACGCTGGGCGTGTGATAGACGTGCTCGGCGATCTCGCCGAATGTCTTGCTGGGCAGGTTGACGCCCGCGAAGGTGGCGTAGCCGGCCTCGGCCCAGGCCTCGATGCCGCCCCGCAGCACGTGCACCTGGCTGTAGCCCAGGCCGTGCAGCACGCGCGCGGCCGCCAGCACCGCGGACTCGGTGCGGGCGTCGCCATAGATCGCCATGCGCGTGCCGGTGCGCGGCACCAGCCGCGCGATGTGCAGTTCCAGTTCGCTGTAGGGCAGCGGCACGGCGAAGAACAGGTGGTTCTCGCCAAACTGGCCATGCTCGCGCACGTCCAGCAGGGCCAGTTCGGCCTCGTCGTGGATCCAGGTTTTCAGGTCGCGGGCCTCGACGTACCGCGGGGTTGACTCATTCATCATGCAATCGCTTGTTGTTGTGATAGATCGGGCAGCGCGTCCAGCAGCGCGCCGAGGTCCTGGCGGAGGTCGGCCGGATCTTCCAGGCCGATGTGCAGGCGCAGCAGGTAGCCGGGCGGCGCGGCCTGGCCGGCCAGGCGGGTGCGCGCGACGTCCACCGGCAGCACCAGGCTTTCATAGCCGCCCCACGACGAGCCGATGCCGAACAATTGCAGCCGGCCGATGGCCGCCTCCACGGCGGCGGCCGGCAATGCCGGATCGAACTCGACGGTCAGCAGGCCGTTGCTGCCTTGCGTATCGCGGCGCCATAGCGCATGGTTGGGGTCGCCGGGCAGCGCGGGGTGGAAGACCGTCCTGATGGCCGGCTGTCCGGCCAGCCAGGCGGCGATGTCGAGCGCGCTTTGCGCATGCCGCTGCATCCGCAGCTCGAGCGTGCGCAGGCCGCGCAGCACCAGGAAGGCGTCCTCGGCCGCCACCGTCTGGCCCAGGTTGACGCTGACGTTCTCGATCGCGTCGAAATGCGCGCCGGTGGTGGTCACCGAGCCCATCATCACGTCCGAGTGGCCGCCCAGGTATTTGGTGGCCGCCACCACCGAGATGTCGCAGCCCAGCGCCAGGGGCCGGCAGGCCAGGCCCGAGCCCCACGTGTTGTCGGCGCACAGCACGATGCCGCGGGCCCGGCAGGCCTGGGCAATCGCCGGCAGGTCGAGCATGTCGTACAGCAGCGAGCTGGGCGACTCGGCATAGACCATGCGCGTCTCGGGCCGCAGGTGGCGCTGCCAGCCGGCGTCGCGGGCGCTGAAGAAACTGTGGCTGATGCCGTAATGCACCAGTTGCGTGGCGCACAGGCGCCTGACCGGCTCGTACACGCCCTCGGAGATCAGCACGTGGTCGCCCGTCTTCAGGCAGGCCAGCAGCGTGGCGGCGATGGCCGCCAGCCCGGTCGGGAACAGCTTGCTGCGGTGCCCGCCTTCCAGTTCGGTGATCGCGTCTTCCAGCGCATATACCGTTTCGTTGCCGCGCGCGCCGTAGGACAGCACCCGCTGCGTCTCGCGCTGCCGGCGCGCGTCGCGCCATTGCTCCAGGCTGTCGAACAGGTAGGTGCTGCCTTTCACGATGGGCGTGTTGGCCCAACCGGAGGCTGGCCGGCCCATGTGCGCCAGCCGGGTCGCGCGGGCGCGCATCACGCGCTCCGGCGCGTCTGCACGCCCACCGACATGACCTTGCAGGTGTGGTTCTCGGTGTCGTAGGCCAGGCGCCGGTCGAGTTTCTCGAGCGCCAGGCCGTACATGTGCAGGTGGCGGATGCTGGCGTCCTCGATGCGCACCGCGTGGATGTCGTCCGCCAGCAGGGCGATGCCCTGGCCGGGCGAGACCAGCTGCACGCCCGTTTCGCGCAGCGTGGCGTGGCCGGGCCGGCTGCCGTCGTCGGTGCGCTCGTACAGGTAATTGCTTTCGGTGCCTTCCACGGCCGCGATGCAGGCCCAGGTCGTGTGGTTGTGAGGCACGATCTTCTTGCCCGGCTTCATCACGTTCAGGTACAGCGCGTAGGTGCTGTCCGGCTCTTCGTGGATCAGGTAGCGGGCCTGCAGTTCATCGCCTTCCGGCGCGGGATAGTCCGCCTCGGACCACCACTGCGGGCGCGCGGCGATCTCCACCAGCGCGTCCAGCACGACGGCGAGGTTCTCGCGCGTGACGTGGCCGCCGGTCTGCTGTTTTGCGGTGTCGATGAAGCGGGCGATGGCCGCCTGCTTGTCGTGGGCTTGGGTCATGGGTCGTCTCCTGTAGCGAAGACGACTATAGGAGCGGGGTCCCCCGCCCACAAATTAATTGTTATAAGAAATATATAAGCACCCCTAATCCTTTATCTATGAAATCGCCGCTTGGCGAGATGGCGCGCTTAAGGGTAATCCCCATGAAAAATCTCGACCTCGACCTGCTGCGCACCCTGGTAACCGTAGAAAAAGCTAATACATTCTCGGGCGCCGCGCAGGCCCTGTACAAGACGCAGTCGGCCGTCACGCAGCAGATGCAGCGGCTGGAAAGCCAGATGGGCTGCCCGCTGTTCCAGAAGAAGGGGCGGCGCCGCATCCTGACCGCGCAGGGCCAGCAATTGGCCGACTACGGGCGGCGCCTGCTGGCCATCAACGACGAAGCCTTGCGCAGCATCGGGCGCAACCAGATGGAAGGCCAGATCAAGCTGGGCGCGCCGCTCGACGTGGCCGACACCATCCTGCCGCCGGTGCTGACGCACATCGCGCGCCATGCGCCCAAGGTGCGCATGGAGATCCGCGTGGACCGCAGCCCGTTCCTGATGGAAGCCCTGGAATCGGGCGACATCGACCTGACCATCTCGACCCGCGCCAGTCCCGACCTGGTCGGCTTTGCCCTGCGGACTTCGCCCACGGCCTGGATATGCGCCGCCGACTACGTCTACAACCGGCGCGCGCCCCTGCCCCTGATCCTGGCCGACGAGCCGAGCATCTTCCGCCGGCTGGCGCTCGACGCGCTGGCGCAGACGCGCCTGACCTGGCACATCAACTACCTGGCGCCCACGCTGGTGGGCATCAAGGCGGCGGTGCGCGCGGGACTGGGGGTGACCGCCCGCAGCGTGGAACTGCTGGGCGCCGACATGCGCGTGCTGGGCGAGGCCGACGGCCTGCCACCGCTGCCGCCCATGACCTACATGTTGTGGACGCGCGGCGACACCATCAGCCCGCTGACCCTCGCCATCTATGAAATGCTCAAGGCCCACTTCGAACAGCAGGAGGCCGCCTAGGCCCCGGCCGCCGCGACGGACGCTTGTTTTCACATTTTGTTGCGTTTGCGCGCGTGCCCGTCCCGCACCCTGTAAACTGCCGGATTTTCGACTCTGGCGGTATGGTTCAAGTACCCCGGCGTACAGGCGTCAGCGGACCGGCCCTGGTCCGCTTGCTGACCCGCCTGGCACACGCCGATATCTCCGAATCCGGGCAATCGCTTGCGGACCGGCTGAGCCTGTGGCTCGGCTGGACGGACGCGATTGCCCTCTCGGCGGTGCTGGACAGCGGCGCCCAGGCGGCCCCGGCCGGCGCGCCGGCATCCGACAGCGCCGAGGAAGACGAATGCGCCCGCCTGCGGGCCGCGCTGGCAGACGCCATCGACGACGACGGCACGCGCGCGCGCGCGCCGATCCTGCGGCGCGGCCAGCCGGTCGTGCGCGAGACGCCGCCCGACACCGGCACCGATTACGCGCCGCACCGGCAACGCTACCTGACCCTGCAGCAGACCATGGAGACCCGCATCGGCCAGTTGCGCAGCCGGCTGCGGGCGATCCTGGCCGGCATGCCGGGCATGGCCCGGCTGGCCATGATGGACGCGGTCATGGACCGCTCGCTCGGCGCCCATGAACGGCGCCTGCTGGCCACCGTGCCCGCTCTGCTGGAAAGCCACTTCGCGCGCTTGCGCCAGGCAGCACAGGATGCGCCGGACGAACCGGCGGCGGCCGCGCCGGCCCAGTGGCTGGCCACTTTCCGGCAGGACATGCGCAGCGTCCTGCTCGCCGAACTGGACATTCGCCTGCAACCGGTCGAGGGGCTGCTGGCCGCCCTGCGCGACCGCCCGTAGGCTCTAGGACACCATGACCCGATATCTCGTTCATTCCGTTGTTTTCCTGGCCGGCCTGGCCGTCGTGTGCTGGATCGGCGCCGGCTATCTCGGCTCCAATCCGCTGGCCCTGGCCGTGACCGGCCTGATCGCCCTGTTCTACCTGGCGGGCGCGCTGGAACTGCTGCGCTACCGCCAGGGCACCGCCACGCTCACGCGCGCCCTGGCGGGGCTGTCGGAAGCGCCGGCCAGCCTCGGCCAATGGCTCGCCCAACTGCATCCCGGCCTGCGCAACGCCGCGCGCCTGCGCATCGAAGGCGAACGCGCCGCCCTGCCGGGGCCCGCGCTGGCGCCCTACCTGGCCGGGCTGCTGGTGCTGCTGGGCATGCTGGGCACGTTCCTGGGCATGGTGGCCACCCTGCGCGGCACCGGCCTGGCGCTGGAAAGCGCGGTCGATCTGCAGGCCATCCGCGCCTCGCTGGCGGCGCCGGTCAAGGGCCTGGGATTCGCGTTCGGCACCTCGGTGGCGGGCGTGGCCAGTTCCGCCGCCCTGGGGCTGCTGGCCGCGCTGTGCCGGCGCGAACGCATCCAGGCGGCGCAGGCGCTCGACGCGAGCATCGCGACCACGCTGCGGATCTATTCGCAAAGCCATCAGCGCGAGGAGAGCTTCAAGCTGCTGCAGCGGCAGGCCGAGGCCATGCCGGCCCTGGTCGACCGGCTGCAGGCCATGATGGAAGCGCTGGAACGGCAGACCCAGGCCATGAACGAGCGGCTGGCCGCCGGCCAGGACGACTTCCACGGCAAGACGGAAGCCGCCTACACGCGCCTGGCCGCTTCGGTCGAGCAATCGCTCAAGCAAAGCGCCGCCGACAGCGCGCGCGCCGCGGGCACGGCGATCCAGCCGGCCGTGGAGGCGGCGCTGGCGGGCCTGGCGAGCCAATCCGCCGCGCTGCAGGACCAGGTGGCCGATGCGGTGCAGCGGCATCTCGACGGCCTGGCCGGCCGCTTCGAAGCCACCACCGCCACCGTGGGCGACATCTGGAACCGCGCGCTGGACGGGCAACAGCAAGCCAACGCCAGCCTCAACGCCAAGCTGGACGCGGCGCTGCAGCGCTTCGCCGACACCTTCGAGCAGCGTTCGGCCAGCCTGCTCGACGGCGTGGCCGGGCGCCTGGACACGGCGGCCAGCCAGGCCGCCGGCGCCTGGAGCGCCGCCCTGGCCGAGCAGGAGCGCGTCAATGCCAAGCTGGATGCGGCCCTGCAGCGCCACGCCGACACCTTCGAGCAACGCTCGGCCGGCCTGCTCGACGGCGTGGCCGGGCGCCTGGACGCCGCCGCCGCCCAGGCCGCCAGCGCCTGGACCACGGCGCTGGCCGAACAGGAACGCGTCAGCGAAAAACTGGCCGAGTCCCTGCAGCGCTTCACCGACACCTTCGAGCAGCGCTCGGCCAGCCTGATCGACGGCGTATCCGCCCGGCTGGACGCCGCGGCCGGCCAGGCCGCCGGCGCCTGGAGCGCCGCCCTGGCCGAACAGGAACGCGTCAACGGCAAGCTGGCCGATGACAGCCAGCGCGCCCTGGCGACGGCCGCCGCCGCATTCGAGCAGCATTCGGCCGAATTGCTGCGCACGCTGGGCCAGTCGCACGCCGAACTGCAAGCGCAATTGGTGTCCCAGGACCAGCAGCGGCTGACGGCCTGGAACGACAGCCTGGGCGCGATCGCCGCCACGCTGCGGCAGCAATGGGAACAGGCCGGCGCGCACGCCAGCAGCCGCCAGCAGGAGATCTGCGATGCGCTGGCCCGCGCGGCGCAGGACATCTCGACGCAGACCGGAGCGCAGGCGCGCGACACCATCGCCGAGATCGCGCGCCTGGTGCAGGCGGCGTCCGAAGCTCCCAAGGCGGCCGCCGAGGTCATCGGCGAGCTGCGCCAGAAGCTGTCCGAAGGCATGGCGCGCGACAACGCCATGCTGGAAGAGCGCAGCCGCCTGCTGGAAACGCTCGGCACGCTGCTCGACGCCGTCAACCATGCCGCCACCGAGCAGCGCACGGCGGTCGACGCGCTGGTCTCGAACTCCGCCGAGCTGCTGGACCGCGTCGGCAGCCAGTTCGTCGCCAAGGTCGAGGATGAAACCGGCAAGCTCGGCAGCGTCGCCGCGCAGGTGACCGGCAGCGCGGCCGAGGTCGCCAGCCTGGGCGAGGCCTTCGGCGCGGCGGTGCAGTTGTTCAGCCAGTCCAACGACAAGCTGGTCGAGCACCTGCAGCGCATCGAGACGGCCCTGGACAAATCCATGACCCGCAGCGACGAGCAGCTCGCCTACTACGTCGCGCAGGCGCGCGAAGTGGTCGACCTGAGCCTGATGTCGCAGAAGCAGATCGTCGAAGACCTGCAACAGCTCGCCGCGCAGCGGGCCCCGGCCGGCAGCGAGGCCGCATGAACGAGGAAATCGACGCCGGCGTGGAGCCGACGGCCCCGGCATGGGCCGTGTTCGGCGACCTGATGTCCGTCTTGCTGGGCGCCTTCGTGCTGGTGCTGGTGAGCGTCATCGGCGTGCAGCTGGAGCTGTCCGCCAGGCTGGCGGACGAAGTCAAGCAGCGCCAGCAGGAAACCGAGCGGCGCGAGGCGCTGGAACAGGCCCTGGCGGGGCCGCTGGCCGAAGGCCGGGTCACCTTCGTGGACGGGCGCATCGGCATCAGCGGCAGCGTGCTGTTCGCGCTGAACTCCGACCAGTTGCAGCCCGAGGGCCTGGACATCCTGCAGAGCCTGGTGGCGCCGCTGGGCGCCTACTTGCAGGCGCACGACGAAATCCTGATGGTCAGCGGCTTCACCGACGACCTGCCGGTGCATGGCACCAACCGCCGCTTCGCCGACAACTGGGACCTGTCCGCGCAGCGGGCGCTGACCGTGACGCGCGCCCTGATCGAAGCCGGCATCGCGCCCTCCTCGGTCTTCGCGGCCGCGTTCGGCGCGCAGCAGCCGGTGGCCCCCAACGTCGACGCCGCCAGCCGCGCGAAGAATCGCCGCGTCGAGATCGCGCCGGTGCCCCGCCCCTCCACCGCCACGGTGGCCGCGCGTGAATAGCGCCGACCCGCGCGACGCCCAGGCGACGCTCGACGCGTGGCGCGAGCGCGGCGCCGACCGCCTGGACCCCGCCCGCTTTCATTTCATCGCGGCGCTGGCCCGCCGCGCCGCCGCCCATGACGGCGAGGCGCGCCGCCTCCTCGACGAGCGGCTGGCCGGGCTGCTGCAAGCGTACGGCGAGGCGGTGGAACGCGCAGCCGGCCGCGACGCCGCCGGCCGCGCGGCCGGGCCCGCCGCGCCGGCCGGACCGCTGGCCGAACTGCTGCGCCAGTTCGCCCGCGGCGGACAGGCGGGCGGCGCGGCGCCGGATGGCGCTTATCCGGAACTGGCGGCGCTCGATTATTTCCGCGAAACCTGGGCCCGCCTCAGCACCGACCGGCAACTGCGCCAATCGGAAGCACAGGTGCCGCACAACGCCGGACCGCTCAATTCGAATCACCTGGTACACCGCGCACTGTCGCTGATGCACGAGCTGTCGCCGGCCTACGTGCGCCAGTTCCTGGCGTATCTCGACGCCCTGGCCTGGCTGGACCAGCTGCAGGCCGCCACGTCGGCGCCGGCCGCGCCCGCGGCGGCGCGGCCGCGCAAGACCGGCGGCCGCGGCCGCTCTCAGTAGCGCGCTATTGCTTGGCGGCCTCGTAGCGGGCCCGCTGTTCGGCATTGGGCGGATATAGCCCGGGCAGCGCCGCGCCGGCCCGCACCTCGTCCATGATCCAGCCTTCCAGGCGCTCCTGCTCGACCGCCAGCGCCACCACCTCGTCCAGCAGCGCGGCCGGGACGACCACCGCGCCATCCTGGTCGGCCACGATGACGTCGTCGGGGAACACCGCCACGCCGCCGCAACCGACCGGCTGCTGCCAGTCCACGAAGGTCAGGCCGGCCACCGAGGGCGGCGCGGCCGCGCCGCGCGCCCACACCGGCAGCCCGGTGGACAGCACGCCGGCCAGGTCGCGCACGGCGCCGTCGCTGACCAGCGCCGCCACGCCGCGACGCGCCATGCGCGCGCACAGGATGTCGCCCCAGAAGCCGGCGTCCGTGACGCCCTGCGCGTCGACCACGGCAATGCAGCCGGCCGGCATCTGCTCGATGGCGGCGCGGGTCGACTTGGGCGAACTCCACGACTCCGGCGTCGCCAGGTCCTCGCGCGCCGGGATGAAGCGCACCGTAAAAGCGCGGCCGACCATGCGCGGCAGCCCCGGCGCCAGCGGAAAGGCGCCGCGGATCCAGACATTGCGCAGGCCCTTCTTGAGCAGGATGGTGGTCAGGGTGGCGGTCGTCACGCCGGCCAGCGCCTCGAAGGCGGCGGCGTCTTTCGTAGCATCCACGGGCATCTCCAGGAAGAAGCGGCCTGCCTCGGCCGCACTGCCCGCAGTGTATCGCCCGGACCGGTTCGCGCTACAGGCGCGCGGGACGGCGCACGACCCTGACCTTGCCGCTGGCGCCGCCGCCGCAGAAGAAGCGTCCGGCGCCATCCGACTCCAGCCCCGACACGCCGGTGCCGGCGGGCATCTCCAGCACGTCCAGCACTTCGCCGCTGCGCGGGTCGAGGCGCCGCAGGTCGCTGGCGTCTTCTTCCCAGGTGCCGTGCCACAGTTCGCCGTCGACCCAGGTCACGCCGGTCACGTAGCGGTTCGATTCGATGGTGCGCAGGATGGCGCCCGTGGCGGGATCGACCTGCACGATCTTGCGTTCCGGATAGCGGCCCACCCATAGCGAGCCTTCGGCCCACGCCAGGCCGGAATTGCCCGCGCCCGCGGGGGCCGGGATGGTGCCGACCACCTCGCCGGTGCGCGGGTCGATTTTCTGGATGCGCTCGCCCGCGATCTGGTACAGGTGGCGGCCGTCGAAGGCGGTGCCCGCATCGGCCGCCACATCGATGGCGCGCCCCAGGGTGCCGTTGTCGGGGTCCATGGCATGGAGCTGCCGCCCGGTGGCGACCCACACGTGCCGGCCGTCATAGCTGACCCCATGCACATCCTCGACCCCCGGGAAGGGTCCGTACTCGCCGATGATTTCGGCTGCCGATCGGTTCATGGTTCTCTCCTCGCTGGTAGCTGCATGGGGTTGACGGCTTCCATGCTAGCCCTCCGGGAGCGCCATGGGGAGTAACAAGCTTGGCGCGAATCCCGGCATTGGCGGCGCGACCCAGCGGCGCGCCCGGCCATGCCCGAGCGCCTGGGCCTTGCCGGCCGCCGCCAGCGCATCCAGCGCCCGCTGCACCGTGCGCTGGCTGGCGTCCAGCGCCAGGGCCAGGGCCGAGCTGGACCAGGCTTCGCCGTCGGCCAGCAGCGCCAGCACCGCCGCGTGCGGCTCGTCGACGGGCCGGGCCAGGACGATCGGCGCGCCTTGCCGATGCGGCCGCAGCGCATAGCCGCCGGGCGTCGCCACGATGCCGGCCAGGCCCTGCAGCGCGCGGCGCAGGCGTCCGATCTCGACGCGCAGGCGCACGCGGTGCGAATCATCGGGGCGGCGCGCGCGGAACACGCGGGCGATCAGCTCGTCCCTGGGCACGTCGCGCGGCCATGCCTCGGCCAGCAGGCGCGCCAGCGCGAACAGCACCGGACGCCGCGCCAATGGCACCGCGGCATGCGCATCGCGCACCACATGGCGGCACGCGTCGACCACCAGCCCGGGCGACCCGAGCAATTCCTCGACCTGGTCGAGCGACAGCAACTGTTCGCCGCGCGGCCCGACGCGCCGCGCCGCGGGCGCCTGCAGCAAACGCGCCATGCCATCGACCTCGGCGGCGAGCGCCGGGATGCCCGCCTGGCCGGCCGCGCGCGCCGCCCGCGCCAGCGCCAGGCGGGCATCGCGCGCGCGCAGGCGCCGCATGGCGATACCGGCCAGCGCCAGCTCGTGGGTGGCCTTGAACGCCATCGGCAAGCGGGCCGGGTCCAGCCCGGCCAGCAAGCGCTCGGCTTCGTCCAGCCGACCGATCAGCAGCAGGCGGCGCAGCTCCAGATAGCGCGCATGCGCGGCATTCACCTGGTCGCCGTGCGCTTCGAGGGTGGCCCGCGCGGCCTCGAGCGTCCTGGCCGGCCAATTGAGGTCGCGCGCCGCCAGCGCGATCTCGGCTTCGGCGATGACGCAGCGGGCGCGGGCCGCCGCGCTGGCGGCGCCGAATGCGCGCGCCGCGCCGCGCACCAGCGCGCGGGCGCGCGCGAACTCGCCCAGTTGCGCCATCGCGATGCCGCGCAGCGCCAGCGCCGCCGCGTCGTCGCGCAGCGCGACGCGATTCAGCGCGGCGAGCGGATCACCGGCCGCCAGCGCGCGCGCCGCAGCCTGGATGAGCAAGTCCATCGGAATCCCGCCACACTTGTCACTCCCACCGTTCGATGTGGCGATCCTAACCTATCGCATCAGGACCAACCAGCGCGCCAGCACGGCCATCCCGGCCGGCGCGGCGCGACATCCAACGGAGGACACCATGCAGGCAACCCACCCCACCGGCACCCGCCAGGCCTGGCTCGCGGCGCGGCTCGAACTGCTCGAGGCCGAAAAGGAACTGACACGGCGCAGCGACGAACTGGCGCGGCGCCGCCAGGAGCTGCCCTGGGTCCGCATCGACAAGCCATACCAGTTCGACACGGACGCCGGCCAGGCCACGCTGGCCGACCTGTTCCAGGGCCGCTCGCAGCTGCTGGTCTATCACTTCATGTTCGGCCCGGACTACCGCGCGGGCTGCCCCTCGTGCTCGGCCATCGCCGACGGCTTCGACGGCTGCGTCGCCCACCTGGCCAACCACGACGTGACGCTGATGGCGGTATCGCGCGCGCCGCTGGCCAAACTGCAGGCATACAAGCAGCGCATGGGCTGGAGCTTCCCCTGGGCCTCGTCGGCCGGCAGCGATTTCAATGCGGATTTCAACATCTGGTTCACCGAGGCGCAGCAACGCGCCGGCGACATCGAATACAACTACCACCGCGAGACGCGCTTCAAATGGCGTCCCGGCCAGGAAGGCGGTGGCGTCCAGGCGGAAAACCTGATGGCCGCCATGTGCGGCACCGACCGGGCCACCTACCACCGCGACCGGCCGGGCATGAGCGCGTTCGTGATGGAAGACGGCGTCATCTACCACACCTATTCGACCTACGCGCGCGGGCTCGACGGGTTGTGGGGCATGTACCAGTGGCTGGACCGCGCCCCCAAAGGACGCAACGAGTCCGGCATCTGGTGGCGCCGGCACGACGAGTACGCGCGGCCCGAATAGCCGCGCGCCGCGGACGATCGCCATGTTCGACGCGCTGCCATTTTGCGGCGACCGCCTGGCCTGGACCATGTGGCTGCCGCTGCCCGGCCAGACCTGGCCGGGCGCCGCCCTGTCGTTCGCGGCCATGTGGCTTGCCATGATGGCGGCCATGATGCTGCCGGTCCTGCTGCCCGCGTTGTGGCGCCATCGCCTGGCCGCCGGGCCGGCGCGCCAGGCCTGGTGGATGGGGCAGGCAGGGCTGGCCTACCTGTCCGTGTGGGCGCTGGCGGGCCTCGCCGTCTATCCGCTCGGCGCGGCCTGGGCGACGGCGCAACTGGCGCGGCCGGCCCTGATGCAGGCCACGCCGCTACTGGGCGCGCTGGCCTTGCTGGCGGCCGGCGCGCTGCAATTCAGCGCCTGGAAGGCGCGCCATCTGGCGGGCTGCCGCCAGGCACCGCGCCATGGCCGCGACGCCGGCTGGCGCCACGGCCTGCGCCTGGGCCGGCACTGCGCCGGCAGTTGCGCCGGACCGATGGCGGCCCTGCTCGCCTTCGACATGATGGACCCCGCCGCGATGGCGGCGGTCACCACCGCCGTCATGCTGGAACGGCTCGCGCCGGATTCCCTGCGCGCGGCGCGCGGCCTCGGCATCGCGGCCATCGGCGGCGGCCTTTACCTGCTGGCGCGGGCCGTCGCACCGGGCTGAAGCGCGACGCCCGCGCTCAACCCCATTTGGCGCAAAAGGCCTGCGCACCCGCCTGCTGGAAATCGGCCAGCCGCGCGGCGATGAGATCCTCCGGCCAGTTCCACCAGGCGATGGCCTGCAGGCGCCGCGCCGTGTCCCGGTCGAAGCGGTCGCGGATCTTGCGCGCCGGCACCCCGGCGACGATGGTGTATGGCGCCACGTCGCGGCTGACTACCGCCCCGGCGGCCAGCACGGCGCCGTCGCCCACCACCACGCCCGGCAGCACGATGACGCCGTGGCCGATCCAGACATCATTGCCGATGACGATCCGGTCGCCGCGCCGGTCGCCGAAAAATCCGGCATCGCGCTGTGCATCGGCAAAGTAATATTCCGGACAATACGTAAACCGGTGCTGCGACGCCCGGTCCATGGGATGGTTGGGCGCGCCGATGCGCACATGCGCCGCGATGGCGCAGAACCTGCCGATTTCCGCATCGGCGATCATGCAGCGCTCGCCCACATACGAATAATCGCCCAGCGCCGCGTATTCCACGACCGTGTCGTGGAGAATCTCGCAGCGCCGCCCTATGGCGGCTTCGCGCAGCCTGGCGGCGGGACTGATGACGGTGTCGGCGATCTTCGGGGGCGGCGGGAAATCCGGCATGGGCGTGCGGCCTGCAGGTAACGGGAACAAGCCGCGCACTATAGGCGGCCATCATGACGCGCGCATTTCTTGATATATACGTCTAGACAAATATTGCTCTGCGACAGTCGGTCACGAATAAGCGTTTTGGTCACCAATAAGCCATTTCGAAACGATTACAGGACCGAACTCGCCACTAAGCTCTGTGCCTAAATTGGCATGAGCGCGCGGCCCTCGCCGCGCCACCGATGGGAGTCGCCATCATGAGAACCTTCGTCGCGCTGCTGGCCGTCGCCGCCACCCTGGCCGGATGCGTGGTGGTGCCGGCCCGCCCGGCCCACTATCACCATCGCGGGGACGTGTATGTGCGGCCCGCGCCGCCGGTCTATTACTACCCGGCGCCGTACTACTACGGATATTGATTTCCCTTCCGGGAGACGATCATGAACCTGTTCAAGAACCTGTCCGCCGGCGTGCTGATCGCGGGCGCCCTGGCGGCGACCGCGCTCGCGCCCCTGCCGGCCCGCGCGGACGTCGCCATCCGCATCGGCATCAACGCCTGGAATTCGCCGCCGCCGCCGCTGCCCGAATACAGCCAGCCGATGCTCCCCGGTCCCGGCTACATCTGGACGCCCGGCTACTGGGCCATCAACCCGTCGGGCTACTACTGGGTGCCCGGCGCCTGGGTCATGCCGCCCTACGCCGGCGCCCTGTGGACCCCGGGGTACTGGGCCTACGCCGGCAACGTCTATCGCTGGCATCCCGGCTACTGGAGCCGCCGCGTGGGCTACTACGGCGGCATCAATTACGGCTACGGCTACATCGGCATCGGCTACGCGGGCGGCTACTGGGACCGCGACCGCTTCTACTACAACCGCGAAGTCAACCACATCAACGTCACCCGCGTCACCAACGTCTACAGCCGCAAAGTGGTGGTCAACCATGTCGACAACCGCCGCATCAGCTATAACGGCGGCCGCGACGGCATCCGGCATCGCCCCACGCGCGAAGAGCAGGAGGCGATGCGTCAGCGGCACGCGCCGCCGACCCGCGTGCAGCAGGAGCATCGGCGCGAGGCCGCGCGGGACCGCGGCCAGTTCGCCGATCACAACCAGGGCCGGCCGCCGCGCATGACGGTCGATGACGAGCGCCGCCGCGACCAGGCGGAGCGCCGCGAACGACAGCAGCGCGCTGAAGCCGGCCGGCGCGACGGCGCGCGCGAGCAACGCCAGGACGCCGAACGGCGCCAGCAGGCGGTCGATCGGCAGCAACGCCAACAACAGCAGCAGTTGCGCGACCGGCAGGCAGCCTCGCAACGGCAGCAAGAGCGGGCGCAGCAACAGGCAGTCGAGCAGCGGCGGCAACAGCAGGCGCAGCAGCGGCAAGCCATGGAACGCCAGCGCCAGCAGCAACAAGCACAGCAACGGCAGTCCATGGAGCGCCAGCGCCAGCAGCAGGCGCAGCAGCGCCAGTCCATGGAACGGCAGCGCCAGCAGCAGCATGCCCAGCGCGCCGAGCGCGGCTCCCAGGGGCCGCGCCAGGATGGCGGCGGAGGCGGCCACGGCCGGGGCGGCGGGCGCGACCACTGACGGTACCCGCACGCGCCACCTGTCTAAGCCGCCCGGCGCGGCGCGGGTAATCGACGATAATCGCGACAGCAGTCAATCGGCGCGCTGGCGGACACACGGCCGGCCAGCGCGCGCCCTTCCCTGGCTGCGCCACGACCGAACCCGCACCGCAAGGACCACGCAGTGAACAAGGACGTAGACAGGCTACGGGACATGGCCCTGTTCGCCGAGATCGCCAAGGCCGGCACCTTCACCAAGGCGGCGGAAATCCTCGGCATGCCCACTTCCACGCTGTCGCGCCGCATTTCCGATTTCGAGGACAGCATCGGCGTGCGGCTGCTGCACCGGACCACCCGGCGCATCACCCTCACGGAAGTCGGCGCCCGCTACCTGCAGCAGATCGACGAGCTCATCCAGCAGGCCCATGCCATCAACGAAGAACTCGACAGCGAGATGTCGAGCCCGGCCGGCCCGCTGCGGGTCAGCATGCCGGCCGACTTCGGCGCGTATTTCGCCGATGCGCATTTCCGGGAATTCCACGCCACCTACCCGGATATCCGCTTCGAGTTCTTCATGACCTCGGTGCTGCCCGACTTGATGGTCGAGCCCTACGACGCCAGCATCCTGCTGGGCGACCCGCCGGCGGAATCGCGCCTGATCGCCCGGCGGGTCGGCACGGTGCGGCAGAACCTCTACGCCTCGCCCGCCTATCTCGAGCGGCACCCGGCGCCCACGACGCCCAGCCAGCTGGCCGACCACCAGTGCCTGCTGATGCCGGGCGCCGACCCCGACGAAGGCTGGATGCTGCGCAACGGCGCCGAGACCGCGCGCATCCAGCCGCGCCCCCTGCTCAGCGCCAACAGCCAGCCGGTGCTCAAGCAACTGGTGGTGGAGGGCGTCGGCATCGGGCAGCTCAGCCGCACCTTTGCCGCCGCGCTGGCGGACGCCGGCAAGATCGTGCGCGTGCTGCCCGACTGGGAACTGCAGCCCCGGGCGCTGTACGTCCTGACCGCGACGCGCCTGCTGCCGGCCCGGGTGCGCGTGTTCGTCGAGTTCCTGCTGGAAAAAATCCGGCCGCTCGATTGAATCAGTTGACCGGCACGCCGGCTTGCTCGATCAGCGCGGCGAAGCGCGGCACGTCGCGCTCCAGCAGCGCCTGCAGGGCGGCCGAGCCCTGGTCCTGCGGCGCCGGCGCCTGGGCCGCCAGTTTTTCCAGCGACGCCTGCACGTCGGGATCGCGCAACGCCGCCGCCAGCGCCTGCTCCAGGCGCCGCACCGCGGGCGCCGGCGTGCCGGCCGGCACCGCGATCGCATTCCAGACATTCAGGTCGAAGTCGGGCACGCCGCCTTCCGCGAACGTGGGCACATCGGGCAGTTGCGGCAGGCGGGCCGGGCTGGCCACCGCCAGCGCGGATACCCGGCCGGCCCGGTGCAGGGGAATCATGGTGACGGTCTGGTCGATGACGGCGTCGACCGTGCCGGCCATCAGGTCCGCGATGGCCGGCCCCGCGCCGCGATAGGGTATCTGCGTGGCCTTCGTCTTGGTGACGTGCTCGAAGTACACCGCGGCGATATGGCTGGTGGAGCCCGATCCGGCATTGCCGAAGTTGACGGCGTCGCCTTGCTGGCGCAGGCGCTGCACGAAGTCCTCCAGCGTCGAGATGCCGCTGGCCTTGCTGGCCGACAGCACCATGGGCACCGTGGCCACCAGGCCGATGCCGATCATGTCGCGGCGCGGATCGAAATTGGCCTTGGGATAGAGCGACGGCGCGATCGCCAGCGAGCCCATGTTGCCGAAAGTCAGCGTGTAGCCGTCCGGCGCGGCGCGGATCACGCGCTGGTTGCCGATCATGGTGCCGCCGCCGCCCAGGTTCTCGACCACCACGGTCTGGCCCAGGTCCTTGCCCATGGCCTGCGCGACGATGCGCGCCAGGCCGTCGGTGGAGCCGCCGGCCGCGTACGGCACCACCATGGAAATCGGCCGCGACGGGAAAGTGTCGGCGCGCGCGCCGACAGCGCCCAGGGCCAGGCAGGCGGCCAGCGCCGCCGCGATTGTCTTGTTCATGTCTGCTCCTCGTTTTGTCCGGGCGACAGCCCGCCCGCCGCGCCCTGCGGGCGGCGGATGATAGTGATGGAAACGGAGCCGCCGCGCCGGGCGGCGGCCCGCATTGTCAGTCGCCGCGCGTAGCGGCCAGCTCGACCCCCGCCAGCTGCTCGCACAGGCGCGCCACCGCGGTGTGGTCCTGGCCCTGGCCCAGGCTCTTGCCGGCGGCCGCCCACAGTTCGTGGCACAGCGCGGCGAACGGCGTCGGCGTGCCGGTGTCGGCGGCGATGCCCAGCGCGATGCCCAGGTCCTTGACCATGAGGTCCAGGCCGAAGCCCGAATTGAACTGGCGCGACAGCACGAACTGCTTGAACTTCTTCTGCGTCGAATTGTTCATGCCGGTGGACGCGTTGAGCACGTCGACGATCACCGCCGGATCCAGGCCGAACTGCTGGCCGATCAGCATCGCCTCCACGCCGATCAGGAACCCGCCGGCCGACACCAGGTTGTTGAGCGCCTTCATGGCGTGGGCGCTGCCGACCGCGCCGGTGTGCAGGATCGACGTGCCCATGGCCGCCAGCACCGGCCGCACGCGCTCCAGGGTGGCGGCCGGGCCGCCGAACATGATGGCCAGCTCGCCGGTGCGCGCGCGCGGCACGCCGCCCGAGACCGGCGCATCGGCCAGTTCGCCGCCGGCCGCGGCGACCGCCGCCGCCAGGCGCTGCGTATGCGCCGGCACGCCCGAACTCATCTCGATGACCACGCTGCCCGGGCGCAGCCCGGCCAGCACGCCGTCCTCGCCCTGCAGCACCTGTTCGACGATGGCGCTGGTCGGCAGCATGGTGATGATCAGCTCGCTGGCCTCGGCCAGCGCGCGGCAGGTGGCGACCGCCTTGCCGCCGACCTCGGCGGCGAAGCGCGCCGCCTGGCCCGGCGCCGCGTCATAGACCTGCACCGCGTGGCCGGCCTGCGCCAGGCGCGCCGCCATGGGCCAGCCCATGCTGCCGACCCCGATCACGCCGACGCGCAGGGAACCCGGGCCCGCGCTCATTTGGCCGCCTCCTTGAACGCGCCCTCTTCTTCCAGCACCTGGTTGGCCACCTTGAAGGCGTCCAGGCCGGCCGGGATGCCGCAGTAGACGGTGGCCTGCAGCAGGATTTCCTTGATCTCCTCGACCGTGACGCCGTTGTTGAGCGCGCCCTTGACGTGCAGCCGGATTTCGGCCGGGCGGTTCAGGGCGGTGAGCATGGCCAGGTTGAGCATGCTGCGGGTCTTCTTCTCCAGGCCCGGCCGGCCCCAGGCGTAGCCCCAGCACCATTCGGTGGTGATGCGCTGGAACGCCATCATGAAATCGTTGGCGCGCGCCAGCGAGCCGTCTACGTACTCGCCGCCCAGCACTTCGCGGCGCAGGGACAGGCCCTGGTCGAACAGGGCCTGGGTTTCGGATTGGACATCTGCCATGGGTTCCTCCGTGGGATGGTGAATGCCGCCGGCGACGGCGGCGTGATGAATCGCTATTTCGTTAGATTGTCATACAATCATCTTGACAGTCAATAAGACGATCAGAATAATCTGTTCCCAGCACCGGCGCGCAACAGCCGGGCGCCCGCGAACAACACACGGAGACAAACCATGCAGAAATCTTCCCCAGCAGGCCTGCGCCCGGGGCGCAGGGAATTCGTCATGGCCATGGGCGCCGCCGCGCTCGGCGCGGCGCTGCCCGGGCGGGCCGGCGCCGCGGCAGAGGAGATCGCGGTCGGCGTGGTCCTGCCCCTCTCCGGCGCCAATGCGCAGTTCGGCATCAACTCGCGCCAGGGCCTGGAGCTGGCCGCCGACGAGATCAATGCCGCCGGCGGCATCAAGGCGCTGGGCGGCGCCCGGCTGAAGCTGATCGTCGCCGATTCCACCTCGCAGCCCACCAGCGCGGCCACGGTGGCGCAGCGCCTCATCACCCAGAACCGTTGCGTCGCGCTCATCGGCGCCTACGCGTCCTCGCTGACCCTGGCGGTGTCCGAGGTCACCGAACGGCGCGGCATCCCGCTGCTGACCATGTCGTTCTCCGACATGCTCACCGAGCGCGGCTTCAAGCACATCTACCAGGTGGTGTCCAAAGGGTCGGTGCTCGGCAAGGCCCAGTACGACTATGCCGCGGCGGTAGTGGCCGGCGCCGACCGGATCAAGAAAATCGCCATCCTGTACGAAGACACCGCCTACGGCACCTCGCAGGCGGCCGGCATCCGCGACGCCGCGCGCGCGGCCGGGGCCGACGTGGTGCTGGACGAGGCCTACCCGCTGGGCATCACCGACGTCACCCCGCTCATCAACAAGCTGCGCGCCTCCGACGCGCAGATCGTGTTCCCCGTCTCGTACCTGAACGACAGCCTGCTCATCATCCGCGTGATGCGCCAGCAGAAGATCACGCTGCCGGTGGTGGGCGGCGCCGCCGGCTACGTGATCCCGGATTTCGCCAAGGCCCTGGGCCAGTACGCGCAGGCGGTGCTGTCGATCGCCCCGGCCAACTACGACCAGAAGCCGGAATACACCGAACGCTACCGCAAGCGCTTCGGCACCTTCATGCCGCACGAGGCGCTCGAGCACGCTGTCTGCCTGGGCGTGCTGGCCAGCGCGCTGGAAGCGGCCGGCTCGGTCAAGCAGGACGCGCTGTCGCAGGCGCTGCGTTCGCACACCTTCGACCAGGGGTGGGCGGGCGTCATGTCGGGCGGCGGCGTGAAATTCGACGCCAAGGGCCTGAACACGCTGGCCCAGCCGGTCATGGTGCAGTGGCAGGACAACGAGCTGGTATCGGTATGGCCCCAGGCGCTGGCCAAGGGCAAGCTCATCTAGGGGGCAGCCATGCAATTCCTGCAGGCCCTGGTGGACGGCATCCTGCTGGGCGGCGTGTACGCGGTCATATCGATCGGGCTCACGCTGGTCTTCGGCGTGATCTCCATCGTCAACTTCGCCCAGGGGGAATTCCTGATGCTGGGCATGTTCGTGGCTTTCTTCGCCTGGAAACTGCTCGGCCTGGACCCGCTGGCCGGCTCGCTGCTGTCGTTCGCGGCGGCCTTCGTGCTAGGCGTCGGCGTACAGCGCTGGCTGATCGAACGGGTGCTGAAAGCCCCGGCGGTGGCGCAGATCTTCCTCACGGTCGGCCTGCTGATCGTCATGGAAAACCTGGCGCTGATCCTGTTCGGTTCCGAGTTCCGCTCGGTGCAGACGCCTTACCAGATGACCGCGCTGGCGCTCGGGCCGCTGCTGTTCAGCGCACCGTACCTGTTCGCCTTCGTGGTGGCCGCGGTGGCGGCGCTGGCGCTGTGGTGGGTGCTCAAGCACACCTGGTGGGGCATGGCGGTGCGCGCCACCGCGCAGGACCCCATGGCGGCCCGCCTGTCGGGCGTCTCCACGCGCCGCGTGCACCAGCTCGCGTTCGGGCTGGGGGTGGGGCTGACCGCCCTGGGCGGCGGCATCATCCTGCCGTACCTGACCGCCTCCACCACCATCGGCGCCCAGTTCAGCGTGCTGATGTTCACCGCGGTCGTGCTGGGCGGGCTCGGCAGCGTGCTGGGCGCCGTGGTCGGCGGCATCGCGGTGGGCGTGATTCAGTCGCTGTCCGCGCTGGTGCTGCCGGTGCAGCTGCAGAACCTGGTGCTGTTCGCGGTGTTCATCCTGGTGCTGGCCGTCAAGCCGGAAGGCCTGTTGAAGAGGGCAAGCTGATGCGCGCCAACCGGACCCGACACTCCCTGCCCTGGCTGGCGCTGCTGGCGCTGGCGCTGGCCGCGCCCTGGTGCTTCGAAGACCAGGGCTATGGCATCCGCGTGCTGACCCTGGTGCTGCTGTTCGCCGCGATGGCGCAGGCCTGGAACATCGTCGGCGGCCTGGCCAACCAGATCTCGCTCGGCCACGCCGCCTTCTTCGGCCTGGGCGCATACACCTCCACCCTGCTGCTGATGCGCCTGGGCATCTCGCCCTGGCTGGGCATGGTGGCCGCCATGGCGGTGGCGGCCGTCGCCGGCGCGCTGCTCAGCCTGCCCACCATGCGGCTGCGCGGCCACTACTTCGCGCTGGCCACGCTGGCGTTCGGCGAAGTGATGCGCGCCATCGCCAACACCTGGGCCTCGCTCACCGGCGGCCCGGTCGGCATCTCGGTGCCGTATTCGGACGGCAGCTTCGTGCTGATGCAATTCAAGTCCAGCATTCCGTACTACTACCTGATGCTGGGCGCCGTGGTGGTCGCCACGCTGGTGTTCGCCGCCATCAGCCGCTCGCGCCTGGGCTACCGGCTGCGGGCGGTCAAGGCCAACCCGCAGGCGGCCGAAGTCATCGGTGTGGACACGGTGCGCACCCGCATCCTGGCGGCGGTGATCTCGGCGGCCCTGATGGGTGCCTGCGGCACCCTCTACGCGCAGTTCATTTTCTTCTTCGATCCGGACACGGTGTTCTCGCTGGCCGGCATCTCCGTGCGGGTGGCGCTCATCTGCATCGTCGGCGGCATCGGCACCGTGGCCGGTCCGCTGGTCGGCGCCCTGCTCATCATCCCGCTGGAAGAACTGTTCAACGACTGGCTGTCCGGCCAGAGCGCCGGTGTCTCGCAACTGGCCTACGGCCTCATCCTGGTCGCCATCATCCTGCTCGAGCCGCGCGGGTTGATGGCGCTGTGGCAGCGCGTGCGGCAACCGGGCGGAGGCCGCCATGCCTGACATACTCACAGTCGAGGGCACCAGCCGGCGCTTCGGCGGCCTGAAGGCGGTCGACGCCGTGTCGTTCCGCGTGGCCCAGGGCGACATCCTGGGCCTGATCGGCCCCAACGGCGCGGGCAAGACCACCCTCTTCAACCTGCTGGTGGGCCTGTACAAGCCCCACGCGGGCCGCATCATGCTGGCCGGGCAGGACATCACCGGCTGGCGGCCGAACCGCATCGCGGCCTGCGGCATGACCAAGACCTTCCAGAACGTGGCGCTGTTTCCCGAGATGACCGTGCTGGACAACGTGCTGGTGGGAGGCATCCTGCGCCACGGCGTGCCGCAGGCCCGCCGCCTGGCCGCCGACAACCTGGCCCGCGTCGGCTTGTCGGCCATCGCCGCCAAGCCCGCCGGCGAATTGTCGTTTCCCGAGCAGGCGCGCGTGGAGCTGGCGCGGGCGCTCTGCACCGCGCCCAAGGTGCTGCTGCTGGACGAAGTCATGGCCGCGCTCAACGACGCCGAAATGGATGCCCTGCTGGACCTGATCCGCGCGCTGCGCGACGAATCCGGCATCACCTTCGTGGTGGTCGAGCACCATATGCGCGCCATCATGCGCTTGTGCAACCGCATCCTGGTGCTGTCCTTCGGCCAGAAAATCGCCGAGGGCAGCCCGGCCGCGATCGCCGCCGACCCGGCCGTCATCGAGGCCTACCTGGGCAAATCGCTCGACCACCTGGAGGTCCCGGCATGAGCCTGCTGCAGATCGAGGGCCTGACCGCCCGCTACGACCGCAGCCCGGTGCTGCACGGCGTGGACCTGAGCGTGCCGGCCGGCGGCTTCGTCGCGGTAGTCGGCGCCAACACCGCCGGCAAGAGCACGCTGCTGCGCTGCATATCGGGCCTGCTGGACAAGGTCGAGGGGCGCATCCGCTTCGACGGCCAGGACCTGCTGCGGCGCGCGCCGCACCAGGTGCCGGAACTCGGCATCGCCCACGTGCCCGAAGGGCGCCACGTGTTCCCGGAAATGACGGTCGAGGAAAACCTGTACCTGGGCGGCTACGTGCGGCGCCGCCAGAAAGGCGCGCTGCAGGCCAGTTGCGAGCGCGTCTACGCGCTGTTCCCGCGCCTGCGCGAGCGCCGCCGCCAGGCCGCCGGCACCCTGTCCGGCGGCGAACAGCAGATGGTGGCGTTCGGCCGCGCGCTCATGCTGGAACCGCGCCTGCTGCTGCTGGACGAGCCCAGCCATGGCCTGGCGCCCAGGGTGGTGGAGGAACTGCACCAGGCCATGCTGGACATCCACGCCAGCGGGCTGGCCATCCTGCTGGTCGAGCAGAACACCCGCCTGGCCCTGTCGGTGGCGCGCGATGCCTACGTGCTGCAATCCGGCCGGGTGGTGCTGTCCGGCCCCAGCGCCGAGCTGCTCGACGACAGCCGGGTGCGCGCGGCCTATCTGGGAATCTAGGGCGGAACGAGCCATGGCGCGCCGACGGGATATATTTCGGCTTTACCTTCAGGCGCGGCCGCCCGGCGGCACGGTCCGTATCCCGCCGCCGGCGGCGCCATCACGTTAAGTCGAGGATCCTATGGCCAACCCGTCCGGTGCCGTGTTCGAGAAACCCACCACCCTGCGCACGCGCGTGGAAGAATTCCTGCGCGCGGCCATCATGGACGGGCGGTACAAGGGCGGCGACCGGCTGCGCGAGCAGGAGCTGTGCGAACAACTGGGCATCAGCCGCCCCACCTTGCGCGAGGCGCTGCGCACCCTGGAGGCCGAGCGCCTGATCGCCATCGAACCGCATCGCGGCCCCACGGTCGTGCGCATCACGGAAAAAGCCGCGCGCGACCTCTATGCCCTGCGCGCGCTGCTGGAGGGCTACGCCGCGCACGAGTTCGCCCGGCTCGCCAGCGACGCCGCGGTCGAGCGGCTGCGCGCCTCGGTGCGCGCGCTGCACGGCCAGGCCGGCGGCCAGGACCGCACCGCCCTGCTGGCCGCCAAGCGCGATTTCTACGACGTGCTGCTATCCGGCTGCGACAACGATCTCATCAAGGACCTGCTGCCCGGCCTGCTGTCGCGCATCAACCTGCTGCGCGCCACCTCGTTCGCCAGCCCCGAGCGCCTGCCCCAGAGCCTGGCCGAGATCGACCGCCTGTTCGACCGCATCCAGGCGCGCGACCCGGAGGGCGCGCAAGCGGCCGCGCGCGCGCACATCGTCAACGCCGAACGCACCGCCCTCGAAGTGCTGCGGCGCCAACAACCGGAGACATCCGCCAGTGAACGAGATCCAGCAGCGCCTGCAGGCCGGGATCGCCCGGGCCCGGCAAGATAGCGAATTCATCGCCGCCGCGCGCGGCCTGTCCTGCGCCGTCTGGCTGCAGGCCGGCGCCTCCGGCGAGCGCCTGGCGGTGTGGAACGGCCAGCCCGCCACGCCGTCGCAGACCGTCGTCATCCGGGCCTCGCCCGCTACCTGGGACAAGCTGCTCAGTCCCCTCCCGCCGCCGGGCTACCAGTCCTTCTCCGCGGCCCTGCGCCAGGCGCAGGACTTCACCGTGAAGGCCGAGCCGCTCGCGCTGGCCCAGTCCCTCCATCTGCTGGAACGCTGCTTCGAGATCCTGCGCGGCCAGGTCGAGGCCGACGCGCCCGCCCTCGACCGCGGCGCCATCCACGGACACTATGCCGCCGTCACGCTGGACGGCGCGGCCGGCTCGCTCTATGTGGAAAGCAGCGGCCTGGCGGCCGGGCCGACCCTGCTGATGCTGCACACCGCCGGCGCCGATTCGCGCCAGTTCCATGGCCTGATGACCGACGCGGCGCTGCGGGCGCAGTGGCGCATGCTGGCCTTCGACATGCCCGCCCACGGCCGCAGCATGCCCTGGCCGGGCCGCGCCTGGACGGCCGGCGGACTCACCCGCGAAGCCTACCTGGCCACCTGCCTGGCGGTGATCCGCCAGGTGGCGCGGCAGCCGGTAGTGCTGCTGGGCTGTTCCATGGGGGCCGCCATGGCCCTGTACATCGCCGCGCGCAGCCCGCGCGACGTGGCCGGCGTGGTCGCGCTGGAAGCGCCATGGAAGGCCGCCGGACGGCGCACGCCGCTGCTGTGCCACCCGGAAGTCAACCAGGCCGCCCACAACCCCGCGTATGTGCGCGGCCTGATGGCGCCGCACACCACGCTGGCGGCGCGCCGCGAAGCGGCCTGGATCTACGCCCAGGGCGGCTTCGGCGTGTACGCGGACGACCTGCACTTCTACAGCGAGGACTTCGACGCGCCGGTGCACCTGGCCGGCCTGGACGCCGCCTCGTTCGGCATATCGCTGCTGACCGGCGCCTACGACTATTCGGCCAGCCCGGAAGATTCGCGGCGCGTCGCCGCGTTGATCCCCGGCGCCCGCTTCACCCTCATGCCCGACCTGGGCCACTTCCCCATGGTCGAGGACCCGCAGCGCCTGCTGCGCTATCTGCGCCCCGAGCTGGCGCGCCTGCATCCATCGCCCGAGGCCCGCCCATGACGCTGCCCCGCTACGAGATCTACGCCCTGCGCTATGCCACCGTGGCGCGCCGCCGCGCCGAGAACTTCATCACCCCGCCCGACCCGCACGACGGTCCCATGCCGATGGATTACTACGTCTGGGTGATCCGCCGCGACGCGCGCGTCTACCTGGTCGACACCGGGTTCAACGAAGCCGCCGCGCGCGCCCGCGGCCGCCGCTTCCTGCGCTGTCCCATCGAAGCACTGCGCCAGCTCGGCATCGCGCCGGACGCCGTGCGGGACGTGATCGTCACCCACCTGCACTACGACCACGCGGGCAACATCCGCCTGCTGCCGCGCGCCCGCCTGCACCTGCAGGAAAGCGAGCTGCACTACGCCTGCGGCTGCAACATGCGCTTCGACATGCTGCGCCATGCCTATGCGGTCGAGGACGTGGTCGACGTGGTGCGCGGCGTGTACGACGCGCGCGTGGACTTCTACCACGGCCACGACGAGCTCGCCGCCGGCCTGCAGCTGCTGCACATCGGCGGCCACACCCAGGGGCTGCAGGCGGTGCGCGTGCACACCGCGCGCGGCTGGGTGGTGTTGGCCTCGGACGCCAGCCACTTCTACGACAACATGCAGGCCCAGGCGCCGTTCCCCATCGTCTACAACGTGGCGGACATGCTGGCCGGCTACGGCACCCTGCTGAAGTTCGCCGAATCGCCCGACCACATCGTGCCCGGGCATGATCCGGAGGTCATGCGGCGCTATCCGCGGGCCGGCGACGGCACGATCGAGGCCGTGGCGCTGCACCAGCCGCCGCGCGCCCCGGCGCCCGGCTGAACAGCACGGCTATGCGCGCGGCGGCGGCGCGCGGGGGGCTTGTTATCATCGATGCTTTTTTGCCACGGAAGACAGGGAACATCGATCAATGACCCATCGCATGCGCATCAACCGCATTCTGACCGCCGCCAGCCTGGTGCTGGGCACCGCACTCAGCGTCAACGCCCACGCGCAATCCCCCACCTGCGAACTGGACCGGCCCATGAAATTCGGTGGCATGAACTGGGAATCGAACCTGATGCTGGTGGGCGTGGAGCGCTACATCGTCGAGCATGGCTACGGATGCGACACGCAAGTGGAACAAGGCGACACCCTGCCGATGTTCGCGGCGCTGCAACGCGGCGACGTGGACGTCAACAGCGAGATCTGGATCACGCAGATGCAGCAGGCCTGGGACGAGGCGATCGCCTCGGGCAAGGTCCGGCAAGTGGGCACCGTCTTCACGGGCACCGACGGCTGGTACGTGCCGCGCCATACGGCCGAGAAATTCCCGCAATTGCGCGGCGCCGCCGACTTGGAGGGCCTGCACGAAGCCTTCATCGACGACGAGGACCCCGGCAAGGGCCGCATCTACGGTTGCGCGGTGGGCTGGACCTGCGGCACCATCAACGCCAACCTGCTGCGCGCCTTCGGGCTGCAGGATGAATACCTGGTGTACTCGCCGGGCAACGCGGCGGCGCAGCGCGCCGCCATCACTTCGGCCTACAAGCGCAAGAAGGACATCGTCTTTTACTACTGGACCCCCACCTCGCTGGTCGGCTCGCTGGACCTGGTCAAGCTGGACCTGCCGCCGGTCGACCGGCAAGCGCTGGCCTGCATCACCGATCCGCACTGCGAGAACCCCCGTCCCACCGGGCTGGCGGCGTATCCGGTGGTCACGGCGGTCAACAGCGAGTTCGCACGGCGCGCGCCGGGGCTGACGGCCTTCCTGGCCAAGGTCAGCGTGCCCGAGGCCGTACTGACCGCGACACTCGGCCACATGGAGCGCGAAAAGCTCGAAATCGAGGAAGCCTCGCTATACTTCCTGCGGCAGCATCCGCAGATCTGGCGCGAATGGCTGCCCGCCGACGTCGCGCAACGAGTGCAACAGGCGCTCGACGGCTGATCCCGACCCACTCCCGCACGGAACCACGGCATGTCCAGCGGCATCAACCTGTACCTGATCCTGCTCGCGGCGCTGGTCGCCTCGGCCAGCCCCGGCCCCGCCACGCTCGCCATCGCCGGCACGTCCATGTCGCACGGCCGGCGCGCCGGCCTGGCGCTGGCGTCCGGCGTCACCGCCGGCTCGCTGTGCTGGTCGGCGATGGCGGCCTTCGGGCTGGGCGCGGTGATGCTGGCGCACGCCTGGCTGTTCGAGGCGGCGCGCTATCTGGGCGCGGGCTACCTGCTCTATCTGGCCTGGAAGTCGGCCCGGCATGCGCTGGCGCCGGCCCGGCCGGCCACCGTCGCGGCCGCCGGCGCCCCCTCGGGCAGCCGGGCGTTCCGGCGCGGCCTGGCGCTGCACCTGACCAATCCCAAGGCGGTGCTGTTCTTCGGCTCGCTGTATTCGATCGGCATACCCAGGGACGCCTCGGCCACCGACCTGCTGTGCATCATGGCGGCGGTCGGCGCGCAGGGCGCCGTGGTGTTCCACGGCTACGCGCTGCTGTTCTCAAGCCGCCGCATGACGGCCTGCTACCTGCGGCTGCGCCGGGTCTTCGAGGCGGTGTTCGCCGTGGCCTTCGCGGCGGCCGGGATCAAGATACTCACCACCCGGGTGTCCTGAAGGCGCGCCGCGCGCTACTTGTGGTGCCGCATGGCGTCGCGATCCATGGCGTGCTCGACCTCTTCTTCCTGCAGCTTCTGCTGCTGCAGCATGCAGTTGTCGTAGCTCGGCGTATTGCGGGCGATGCCCAGCTTGTCGCATTCGCGCTGGTAGTTCTCCACTTCCATGCGGTCCAGCGTATCGCAGCCCGACAGGGCGGCGGTCGCGGCAATGGCGCACAGCACGAAAAAGCGTCCACGATGGCCATGGCGAAGCATAAGATTCCTCTCCCGGTTGTGTTGTCGTGCGGATGGTAACCACGTACCGGGTATGATTCTTTAACGGATCAACGAAATAATCAAGCCTTCTCCAGACGCCTCAAAGGACTGCCATGCGTACACTCCTGCTGTCTCTCGGTCTTGCGATGTTCGTTCCCGCCGCGCACGCAGCCACGCCCGACTGCGCCAACGCCAGCGATCAAGCCGGCATGACCGCATGCGCGGCCGCGCAGTACAAGCAGGCCGATGCCGCGCTGAACGCCGCCTACAAGCAGGCGAGCGCCCGGCTCAAGGACGACAAGGACCAGCACCAGCGCCTGGTCGCCGCGCAGCGCGCGTGGATCGCCTTCCGCGATGCCGAATGCGCCTTCAAGACCGGCCTGGCCGAGGGCGGCTCGGCCTATCCCATGCTGCTGGCCCAGTGCCAGGCCGCGCTCACCGAACAGCGCACGGCCGCCCTGCAGGCGCACATGAAATGCGAGGAAGGCTCGCTGGACTGCGCGATCCCGAACGAGTGAGCCGCTAGCGCGAGGCCAGCGTGGCCTTCCAGGACGCCTTGCCGTCCGTGGTGCCCTGCATCGCGTCGCCCGACACTTGCCCCGTGTAGCGCTGCGAGCCCACGGTGAAGCGGATCGTGCTGCCGTCCATCCGCGCATCGCTGATGGGCGTGACCTGTTCTCCCTCGCGCAGCGACCCGGACAGCACCTGGTAGGTCTGGTCCAGCACCAGCTCCTTGCCGTCCAGCCTCCAGGTGCCGGCGACCTTGGCCGGCACTACCCACTTGTAGGCGCTGCAGTACGCCGAGCAGTCGTCGGCGGCCTGCACCGATTCGTCGGGCTGCCAGTCCCCCATCGTGAACGAGTTGGAGACGATGCGGGTGCCCGGCTTCATGTCCAGCAGCGTCGGGCGCAGCTTGACGTTGAGGGAGGGCAGCAGGAACAGGGTGATGACCGTCGCCTCGGAGAAATCCGATTCGAAAATGTCCGCCTGTTCGAAGCGGGCGCGCTGGGTCACGCCTTCGGCCTCGGCCGCGCGGCGGGCCAGCGCCACCATGTCGGGGTTGAACTCGATGCCGCGCGCCGTGGCGCCGCGCTTGGCGGCGGTGATCACCGTGCGGCCGTCGCCCGAGCCCAGGTCGACCAGGCGGTCCTCGGGGGTGAGTTTCGCCATGTCCAGCATGCGGTCGACCAGCGCCTGGGGCGTGGGCACCCACACCACGTCCTTGCCCGACTGGCCGACCGTCGGCTCGTAGGTCGCGGCCGCGCCTGCGCTGGCCTGGGCCGCCGCGCCGCCATGCCAGGCCAGCGCGCAGATCACGGCGGAAACAATGGACTTTTGCAACGTCTGCATCACACTCTCCTATCGGGGGTAGTCATTGCCACGGGCAATATCGGTGTGCGGGGCCGCGGTCGCGGCGTCGTCTCCCGCCTTCCTCGTGAACAGCAGGATCGGCGTACCAAGGGCCAGCACCGCCAGCCCGGCCAGCGCCGCCACGCCGGTATGGGCGATGCTGGCATACAGCATGTAAGAACATGTCAGGCAGAACAGGATGGGCGTGAAGGGATACAGCGGCACGCGGTACGGCAGCTCGCGCCCCGGATAACGTCGGCGCAGCACGAACAGCGCCACGCCCACCAGCAGCAGGAAGCCCCAGAACACCGGCGCGGTGTAGTCGACCATCGCCTTGAAGCCGTCGCGCGTCACCGCGCCCATGGCGATCAGCGCCAGCGCAATCGCCGCCTGGGCGATCTGCCCATTGGCCGGGTTCTTGCCGCGGCCGTTCCAGATCGCCATCCAGCGCATCACCGACAGGTCCTGGGCCATGGCGTAGAACACCCTGGCGCCAGTGAAAATGGTGGCGTTCAGCGTCGAGACCGCCGCCACCACCACCGCCAGCGTGACGATGACTTCGCCGGCCGGCCCGGCGACCCGCCGCATCATGTCGGCGGCGACCGCCTCGGAGCCGCGCAGGCCGTCCAGCCCGAGGATCGACAGCAGCGCCAGGTTGGCGAGGGTGTAGAGCGTCACCAGGATCAATGTGCCCAGCGTCAGCACGCGCGCGATGTTGCGCGGCGCGTCCCGCAGCTCGCCGGTCAGGTAGGCCGCCTCGTTCCAGCCGCCGTAGGTCAGCAGGACGAAGATCATCGCCACCCCGAGCGCCGTGGTCTCCGGCGCCGCCGCCGGGACGGGCGCCGCGCCGCCGTCCGGCGCGCCGAACAGTCCGAACAGGATCACCGCGGCCAGCGCGGCGATCTCGATCAAGGTCACCGCCACTTGCAAGGACTTGCCCTCCGCCGTCCCCACGACGTTGATGCCAGTGAAAATGCATACCGCCAGCGCGGCGTAGATGGCCGCGCCGTATGGCCCCAGCGGAAACAGCTGCGCCACGTAGTCGCCCAGCATGAAGGCTACCCCGGCGATGGCGCCGGTCTGGATCACGGTGCAGCGGGCCCAGCCGAACAGCATGGCGACCGGCCGGCCATAGGCGCGCGACAGGAAATGGTATTCGCCGCCCGCATGCGGATGGGCGGCCGACAGTTCCGCATAGCACAGCGCGCCCACCAGCGTGACCAGGCCGCCGGCGACCCACACCAGGATGAAGGACCATTCCGAGCCGACATTGGCGGCCACGATCGACGGCGTCTTGAAGATGCCCACGCCGACCACCAGCCCGACCATGATGGTGACGGCGTCGAAGACCGACAGCACGCCGTCCGGCTTGGCCGCGCCAGCCGCGGGCGCGCGCATGGGCCCCGCCGCGCCGGCCAGCGCGCCGTCTGCCTGGATGATCAAGGACTGCTGCTTGCCGTGGGGACGCTGGTTCATGGGTTCACCGGTTCAGCTGGATCGGGACAGGGAAAAACCGAAGGTATTGACGCCGTCTGCGCTGCGCACGAACACGCGGCCGCCATGCATGGAGGCGATCGCGCGCACGATCGACAGGCCCAGCCCGTGATGCACGCCGCTGCGCGTGCGCGCCGCGTCGCCGCGATAAAAGCGTTCGAACAGGCGGGCTTGCTGCTCGGGCGGGATCGGCTCGCCCTGGTTCGACACGGATACCCAGACCTGGTCGCCCTGCGGCTCGATCGACACAACCACGGCGGTGCCGCCGCGGGCATAGCGCGCGCTGTTGGACAGCAGGTTGGCCAGCGCGCGGTGGAACAGCCGCTTGTCCACCCTGGCGGTGGTCTCGCCCTGCACGCGCAGCGCCACGCCCCGCTCCGCGAACGCGTCCTCGACATACTCGACCGTCTTGCACGCCTCCTCATGCAGCGACACCTCGCTCAGCTCCGCCGCGCGGTGCCCGTTCTCGGCGCAGGACAGGAACAGCATGTCGTTGACGATGCTGCTCATGCGCTCGAGTTCCTCCAGGTTGGATTCGAGCAGATCCTGCAAGGCGCCCAGGTCGCGCTCGCGGGCCAGCGCCACCTGCGTCTGGCCGATCAGGTTGGTCAGAGGCGTGCGCAGCTCGTGCGCGACGTCGGCATTGAAGCCTTCCAGCTGCAGCCACGCGGCCTCGCGGCGCTCCAGCGCGTTGTTGAACGACACGGCCAGCTCGCGAATCTCCGGCGGCAGGCCGGCCACGTCCAGCCGCTCGCGCGGGTTGCCGGGCGGCAGGCTGTTGGCCTGCTGGCCGAGGCGGCGCACCGGCGCCAGCCCGAGCTTGGCGATCCAGTAGCCCAGCACCGCCACCAGCAGAATGCCCAGGGCCGAGGCGATGCCCATGACGCGCGTGAATTTTTCCTTGGTGTCGATATAGGCGGTGGCGTCCAGCGCCACCACGAACTCGATCGGCGGGCGTTCGCCGTAGGCGGGAATCGTGCGGCTCAGCACCGCCCATACCTTGGCCGGCTCGCGCACCTTGACGAACCCGAACGGGGTGTCGGGCATGCGCGAGCCTTCTTTCAGCAGGAACGGCCCGCCGTAGGAGAACCGCTCGTCCGGCGAGCGGATCCAGTAGCGGATGCGCGCGCCCTCCTGGGCCATGCCGTCGAGCTTGCGGCGCACCAGATCCCATTCGCGGTCGGACCGGCGCGCCTCGATCACCGGATCCAGCAGCGTATGGTGGACCTCCAGTTCGCCGCGCACCTGCTCACGGACCGAATCGGACAAATAGCAGTAAAGGAAGAACGCCACGCCGGAAAACACCACGGCGGCGGTCGCGGCGAACATGGCCACCAGCCGCCAGGCGATGGGCAGGCCGCGGCTCATGCGGCAGGGGCGACGTGGTCGGCACGCCGGTCTTCGAGCACATAGCCCATGCCGCGCACGGTATGCAGCAGCTTGCGGGAATACGGCGCGTCCACCTTGGCGCGCAGGCGCTTGACCGCGACTTCGACCACGTTGATGTCGCTGTCGAAGTTCATGTCCCAGATCTGCTCGGCGATCATCAGCTTGGACAGCACCTCGCCCTGGTGGCGCGCCAGCAGGCTCAGCAAGGCGAACTCCTTGGCGGTCAGGTCGAGGCGCTGGCCGGCGCGCACCACCTTGCGGGCCAGGAAATCGATGCTCAGGTCGTCGATCTGCAGGGCGGTCGGCTCCTTGCCTTCCGAGGACCGGCGCGTCAGCGCCTGCAGGCGCGCCACCAGCTCGATGAACGAGAACGGCTTGGGCAGGTAGTCGTCGGCTCCCTTGCGCAGGCCGGTCACCCGGTCGTCCACCGCGCCGCGCGCCGACAGCATGATGACCGGCGTGGCCTTGCGGCGGCGCAGCTGCGCCAGCACACCGTAGCCGTCCAGCCCGGGCAGCATCAGGTCCAGCACGATGGCGTCGTAGTCGAACTCCAGGGCCAGGTGCAGGCCGTCGGTGCCCGTGTCCGCGACGTCGACGGTATAACCCTGCTCCGTCAAGCCGCGCAGAATGTAGGAAGACGTCTTGTCTTCGTCTTCGATGACCAGTACACGCATGGCGCTCTCTTGCGCAAGAATGAGTGGCTCGGGATGCAACGCGAGGCCAGTCTACGCCGCCATATCGGTCGAAGCGCTGACCGTGCGCTGACATTTTCGTCAGGAAACCGGCGCGGCGCGCTCCTCGCGCCGGTTCATTCTACGCAACGCACATGCAGCCCGCAGGCGCGCAGCGGCGCGGGCCGCGAGGCCGGCGCCGCCGCGGCAAGGTCACTCGGCCGGCCTGGCGGCGCCGGCCAGCTTGGCGAAGTCGCCATCCAGCCGCGCCAGCGCGGCGTCGATGTGCTTGCGCCGCGCCTGGACCCACGCGTCCTGCTCGGCCAGCCTGGCGCGCGCCTGGGCCAGCATGCGCTCCATCTCGGTCGGCTGCGGGCCGCCGGCGGTGGCGCGGTTGTTCACGATGGCCACCGGGTCCAGGGTGGCGCGGAACTCCGCCTCGTCCATCGGCAGTACTTGCTGATACTGGGTGCCCTTGACGGTCTCGGCGTAGATGCGCTGCGCCTCGGCATAGGGAAAATCGAGCGGCTTGATGCCCTGGGCACGCGCATGGCTGACCACTTCGGAAGCGAAGTGATGGCCCTCGCGGAACGGCAGCCGGTACTTGCGCATCAGCACGTCGGCCAGCTCCTGCGATGCGGTCCAGTCGCTGTTGAGCTCCTCCAGCGCCCGCTCGGGGCTGATCACCAGCGCCTTCAGCACGCGGTCCCACTTGGCCAGCACCGTAATCGCGCTGTCGACCATGGCCGAATTCTGCTCCACGTCCTTCGGGTCGCTCATGCCCGGCGTGATGTTGTGGGTCTGGATCACCGGCCCCAGCGCCAGGGTGATGGCGGTCGACGCGTCGCTGCGGGTCGAATTGAGCAGGCCGGGGTTGCGCTTTTGCGGCATGGCGCTCGACACATAGGTATTGCCGCCGCCCTCCTGCAGCAGGATCCACGGACGCGGCTGCGCGTACTGCGTCATCAGGTCCTCGATGAAATTGCCGGCGTGCAGCGCAATGCCGGTGACGATGGCGCCGACTTCCACCGGCTGGTCCATGGAGGAAATCTGCGAAGCGTCGTAGGCGTTCTCGACCAGGCCGGCAAAGCCCAGGTAATCCGCCATGCGCTGGCGGTCGAGCGGCCAGCTGGTGCCGTTCAGCACCGTGGTGCCCATGGGCGAGCGGTCGATACGGGCGTAGGCCTCGCGGATGCGCTGGGCGTCGCGCTCCAGCCCGGCGGCGTGGCCCAGCAAATAGTGGCCGTAGCTATTCGGCTGCGCCGCCACGCCGTTGGTGTAGTTGGGCACCACGGTGCCGGCGTGCCGCGCGGCCAGCTCCACCAGCGTGACCGAGGTGGCGTTCAGGCGATCCGCCAGTTGCAGCAGCTTGTCGCGCAGGATGGCGGCGCGATAAGTGGCGTGCATGTCCTGGCTGGAACGGCCGGCGTGCAGCAGGGTCACGTCCATGCCGCCGGCCTTGATCAGCAGCGGCTCGAAAGTGATGACCGTGGCGGGACGCTTGGCGCCGGGCTGGTTGCCGTCCCGGATCACTTGCGCCACCGCGGCCGCCAGGCGCGGCGCCATGGCCCGGTCCAGCAGGCCTTGCTCGGCGTTGATGACGGCCGTGGCCTTGTTGATCTCGCCCAGCCAGAAAAATTCGTCGCGCGGCGGCGCCTCGACGGCCTGCCGCCCGGCCGGCGCGGCCGCCTTGCCGGACTGCGCGTAAGCCGGGGTGCCGCCCAGCGCAAGCGCGACGGCCAGGCACACGGGGGTAAGGATAGGTCTCATGGTCTCCTCTTCTTCCTTTTGGACGGTCTGGCGATTTTATCGGCGCCCGGCGGCCCTGGCGTCCTGCGTCTTGATGCCAAATTAGAAATGTTATAACGTTCTACGTTTTGCAAGAAAGCCGCCGGCACCGATGCGCCCCATGAAAGCCAGACCCCACGACAACTCCATCCGGCGGGATGTCGCCGCAAGCTGCCTGATGGCGCTCACGGCATTGAGCGGCCCGGCCTGGGCCGAAGAACCGGAAGCACAGCGGCGCGCCCGCGCGACACCCGCGCCGCAGCATGCCGGCACCCTGCCGGCAGTGGTCGTGACCGCCACCGCCGCCGAACGCGAGGCCGCCGATGCCCCGGCCAGCGTCACCGTAATCGACGGGGCGGCGCTGCGCCGCCAGCCGGTGCTGGACCTGGCCGATGCCGTGCGCGACACGGTGGGCGTCGGCCTGGAGGACGCCGGCCTGGGCCGGCGCGGCATCTCGATCCGCGGCATGAGCGCCGCGCACACCCTCATGCTGGTCGACGGGCAGCGGGTCAATGCGTCCGCATCCGCCATCGCCCATTCCGACTTCGAGCTGGGCTGGGTGCCCACCGAGGCCATCGAGCGCGTGGAAGTGGTGCGCGGCCCCATGTCCTCGCTCTATGGATCGGAGGCGCTGGGCGGCGTGGTCAACGTGATCACGCGCAAGGCCACCGATGAATGGCAAGGGTCGTTCAGCGGCTACGCGCTGGTCAACGACCACGGCCTGGACGGCAACCAGTACAAGAGCGGCTTCTATATCGGCGGGCCGATCGTGCCGGGCCGCCTAGGGCTGAACGCCTGGGGCGAGTTCAACCGGCGCGCGCCGCTGCGCGACGCCGGCAATACCGCGCTGACGGCGCTCGACGAACGGCGCGCCACCACCGGCCACGTCGGCCTGACCTGGACGCCCGATGCGCGCCAGCGCATCGACCTGTCGGTGGACGCGGGCAATGAAGACCTGCAAGGCTACCGCGACAACAGCGACGCCACCCTCTATGAAGCGGAGAACGAAGTGCGGCGCCGCCGCTATGCCATCTCGCACAGCGGCGACTGGCAGTGGGGCCAGAGCCAGGTGCGGCTCTACCGGGCCACGCTGGACCGCCACGCGCGCCGCAGCGACGGCGGCGACGCGACCGGCCCCAACCGCTTCACCGACACCGTGCTGGACGGCCGCGTGGGCTTCGCCGCGGGCCGGGCGCACCGGCTCACGCTGGGCGCCGAGACCCGCCGCGAAACGCTCGAAGATCCCACCGTCAACCAGGCCGGCAAGCAATCGCTGACCCATTACGCGCTGTTCGCGCAGGACGAGATCCGGCTGGGCGAGCAATGGGAACTGGTGCTGGGCAGCCGCTTCGACCGCCACGAGGAATTCGGCTGGCAGACCAGCCCGCGCGCCTATCTGCTGTTCCACCCCACACAGGCGCTGACCTTCAAGGCGGGCGCGGGCCGCGGTTTCAAGGCGCCGACGCTCAAGCAGTTGTCGCCCGAGTACGAGTCGCGCGCCGCCATGGGCGGGCGCGGCATCATCCGCGGCAATCCGGACCTGCGGCCCGAGACCAACCAGTCCTATGAGCTGGGCGTGGAATACCAGCAGCGCGGCTGGTCGGCCGGCGCCACGCTGTTCCACAACGATGTCCGCAACCTGATCGAGACGGTGCGGCAACCGACCTGCTACGAGCCCCGCCGAGTCTGCCTGGAGTACGAGAACGTCGCCCGCGCGCGCCTCAAGGGCATGGAGCTGACGGCCGGCGCGAACCTGCTGCCCGATTGGCGCGTGGATGCCAACTACACCTACCTGGATGCCCGCGACCGCTCGACCGGCGAGCGCCTGCCGGATCGCTCGCGCCACCGCGCCAATGCCACGCTGACCTGGGCGGCGCTGCAACAGTTGAGCACCCGCCTGCGAGTCGAGTACATCGGCTCGCAGTACCGTTCCGCCACCGAGAGCGAGCGCCCCGGCTACACCCTGCTGCACTGGTACGTCGATTACGACGTCAACAGCAACCTCAGCCTGCATGCCGGTATCGAGAACCTGACCGACAAGCGGCTGGCCAACGACGATGCCGATGTCTACGGCCGCGCCGACGAGGGGCGCCGCTACTTCGCCGGGCTGACCGCGAGGTTCTGATGGCCGCCCTGCATCTTGTCCGTCTGTGGCGCCGCGGCGCGCCGGCGCTGCTGGCGGCCCTGCTCGGCCTGGCCGGCGCCGCGCAGGCGCGGCCGGTCGTGCAGGTGCTGCACAATGGCTTCGTCTCCGCCGAGAAATTCCAGCGCCTGGAGCAGCTTGCCGCCCGCGAGGGCGTGGCGCTGGCGCACACCGACGTCGAGCGCGCCACGCCCGCCGCGCTGCGCCAGGCCGTCGCCGGCGCGGCGCTGCTGGTGCTGGATACGCCCCGGCCGGGCGACCGCGCCATGGTGCAACAGCATCTGCGGCGGGTTCCCGGGCACGACGGGCCGCCATGGCTGGTCGTGGGCGGCGGCCGCCCCGCCTGGGAGCGGCTGCCGCCGCGCCCCGCCGCCACGCTGGCGGCACTGTATGCCGCCGGCGGCGCCGGCAATTTCGGCCGCTTCTTCGCGCTGGCCAGGACCGTGCAGCAAGGCGCCGAGCCGGCGCCGAGCCTGCTCGCCCCGCCCGCCGCGCTGCCGCCCAACGGCTTCTACCACCCCGCCGCGCCGCGCCTGTTCGAGGACCTGGACATCTACCTGCAATGGCATGCGGCCCGCGCGCAGGCCGCTCCTGCGGCGGCGCCGCCGCGCGGCCGCGTGGCCTTCCTGGTGCATCGCGGCGTAGTGGCCGACATGCTGACCGGCGAAGTCGACGAGCTGATCGCGCGCAGCGAAGCGGCGGGCCTGCAGCCGGTGGTGTTCTGGTTCGATGCCGCCGCGCCGGGAGGCCTGCCCGGCGTGCTGGGCGCGGGCCGCATCGACGCGCTGGTCAACCTCACCCACATGCAGGACGGCGCGGCGCGCAGCCGCGATTTCCTGGCGCTGGACGTGCCCGTCATCCAGACGCTGCGCTTTCGCGACGGCGAAGCCGCCGACTGGCCCGCCGCGCCGAGCGGCGTCGCCGCGCGCACCGCCGCGCTGTTCCTGGCCGGGCCCGAAGGCTGGGGCATCAGCGATCCGCTGGTGCTGTCGGCCAGCACCGCCGGCCTGCACCACCTGCTGCCGGGCCAGGCCGACGCGCTGATCGCCAAACTGCAGCGGCTGGCGGCGCTGCGCCACACGCCGCCGCCCGACAAGAACCTGGCCCTGATGTTCTGGAACTACCCGGCCGGCGAAAAGAACCTGGGCGCCTCGCACCTGAACATCCCGCGCAGCATCGTATCCATGCAGGCCGCCCTGGCGGCCGCCGGCTACCAGGTGGGCGCGCCGGTCGCCGAACAGCAGGTGATCGAGCGGGCGCAGCGCATGCTCGGCGCGCTGTACGGCAGCGTGCCGCTGGACGCGCTGCTGGACGAGGGGCTGGCCGCGCGGTATCCGCTGGCCGACTACGAGCAATGGCTGGCCGGCCTGCCGCCGCGGCGCCAGGCCGAACTACGGCAGGCCGGCGACCCGGCGCGGCACCGGGCCGTCCGCGAAATCGACGGCCGGCGGTATTTCGTCATCCCGCGCTGGCAGCTCGGGCGCCTCCTGATCATGCCGCAGATGCCGCGCGGCGCCGATGCGGCGGGCCACTACCACGACACCGCCAGCGCGCCCGACCATCTCTACATGGCGGCCTATCTGTACCTGCAACAGCAGTACGCCGCCCACGCCCTGATCCACCTGGGCACCCATGGCACGCAGGAATGGCTGCCCGGCAAGGACCGCGGCCTGGCCGCCGACGACTACCCCTGGCTGGCGGCCGGCGCCATGCCGGTCTTCTATCCATACATCCAGGACAATGTCGGCGAGGCCATCCAGGCCAAGCGGCGCGGCCGCGCGGTGACCATCAGCCACCAGACGCCGCCGTTCGCCCCCGCGGGCCTCTACGACCAGCTGCGCGATCTGCACCAGCTGATCCATGAATACCAGCAACTCGACGACGGCATGGTGCGCGCGCGCGCCGGCGCGCAGATCCGCGCCATGGCGGTCGCCGCGCAGCTGCACCAGGACCTCGGCTGGACCGAGCCACAAGCCGAGCAGGACTTCGACGGCTTCCTGCAGGCATTGCACGATCATCTGCACGAACTGGCGCGCACCGCCATGCCGCTCGGCCTGCATACTTTCGGCATGCCGGCCGAGCCGGCGCACCGTGTCAGCACCATCATGCAGCAACTGGGCCCGGCCTTTTACCAGGCGCTGGACGTCGAACAGGAAGAGCTGTACGCCGCCGACCCGGCCGCGCTACGCGACAGCGCGCCGTATCGGGCAGTCTCGCAGATGCTGGACCCCGGCGCGGCGCAGGCGCTGCCGCCCGATTGGTCGGCATTCGCCGCGCGGGCGCGCGAGCTCGACCAGCGCCTGCAAGACACGCAGGAACATGAAGCCCTGTTGGCAGGCCTGGCGGGCCGCTTCGTGGCGCCCGGCGCCGGCGGCGACCCGGTCCGCAATCCGGAAGCGCGCAGCGGCCGCAACTTGTACGCGTTCGAAGCCGACAAGATTCCGGCCAGGGCAGCCTACGAATCGGCCGCGACCGCCTACGCGCAAGTCGTGCAGGCCTTCCGCGCGGAGCACGAAGGCGCCTGGCCGCGCAAGCTGGCCTTCAGCCTGTGGGCCTCGGAAGCGATCCGGCACCTGGGCGTGACCGAAGCGCAGATCCTGCACGCGCTCGGCCTGCGCCCGGTCTGGGATGCCGGCGGGCGCGTCACCGCGCTCGAGATCATTCCCGCCGCCGAACTGGGCCGGCCGCGCGTCGATGTGGTGGTGCAGGTGACCGGCGTCTACCGCGACCAGTTCGACAGTTTCATGCGCCTGCTCGACGACGCGCTGGCCAAGCTGGCGGAACTGGACGAGCCAGGCAATCCGCTCGCCGCGAACAACCAGCGCATCGCCGGCGCGCTGCGGCAGCAGGGCATGTCCGACGCGCAAGCCGCCGCGGCGGCCCGCTACCGCATCTTCGGCAACGCCCCGGGCCAATACGGCACCGGCGTGCCGGGCCTGGCGCTGCGCTCCACCGAATGGAACGACGATGCCGAGCTGGCGCGGCAGTTCCTGGCCAGCAGCCGGCATGCATACGGACGCCACGACTGGGGCGCCGACCCGGCCGGCGCCAATTTGCTGGCCGAACAGTTGCGCGGCGCCCAGGCGGTGATCATGTCGCGCTCCTCCAACCTGCACGGCGTGCTGTCCACCGACCATCCGTTCGAATTCCTGGGCGGCCTGTCGGCGGCCATCCGGCATGTCGACGGCCGGGCGCCGCAGCTGCTGGTCTCGGACCTGCGCACCAGCCGGATCGCCACCACCGGGCTCGCCCGCTTCCTGGCCGACGAGCTGCGCACCCGCTATCTCAATCCGCAATGGATCGCCGCCATGCAGCAGGAGGGCTACGCGGGCACCCTGCAGGTGCTCAACGCCACCAACAACCTGTTCGGCTGGCAGGCGATGGATCCCTCCACCGTGCGTGACGACCAGTGGCAAGCGCTGTTCGACACCTACGTGGCCGACACCCGCGGCCTGGGCACGCGCGCCTGGTTCGAGGCGCACAATCCCACCGCCCAGGCGCAAGTACTGGAGCGCATGGCCGAAGCCATCCGCAAGGGTTACTGGGACGCGCCGGCGGCTACCCGGCAGGCCCTGGCGCAGCGCTGGCAGGAACTCGCGCAACAGTTCGGGGTGGACAGCGGCGCGGCGCTCACGCGGCAATACATCGCCGACATGGCGCAGGGCTTCGGCCTGGCTCAGGCGCCCGCCGCCGACGCTGGCGCGGCCGGCGCGCACACGCCGCCGGATCCCGCCACCCCGCCGGCCGCCGAGCCGGTGCAGGGCCAGGTGCTGGAGCCCGTCGACGCCGCCCGGCCGCGCGACGACCCGGCGCTGCCCTGGCTGCTGGCGCTCATGCTGCTGCTGTTCTGCGGCGGGGCCTTGCGGCAGGCCATGCGCTACCGCTCGCCACCCCGCTCGACCACCACATATGGAACCGTCCGCCGATGACTGCCCTCGCCGATATCGAAATCCTGCTCTACACCTTGTCCCGCGTGTTCCTCGTGCCGGTCATGCTGCTGATCGCCGCGGCCCTGGCCTACGCCCTGGCCATGCTGGGCGCCTTCGCCGTGGAGGCGTGGCAGCGCCGCCGGCCATCGCATGCGCGCGCGCTGTTCCGCTTCGCCGGCCACGGCGCGCCGCGCGCGGCGGAGGGCCAACGGCCCGCCGCGCCGCCGGTCGCCAGCGACGACCTGGAATTGTGGATCATGAAACAGCTCGAATGGCTGCGCATCGTGTCGCGCTCGGCGCCCATGCTGGGCCTGATCGCCACCATGATCCCCATGGGCCCGGCGCTGCTGGCGCTGGGCGAAAACGACGCCGCCGCCGTGGGCAAGAACATGGTGGCGGCGTTTTCGTCGGTGATCCTGGCGCTGCTGGCGGCCAGCATCTGCTTCTTCATCCTGACCATCCGCCGGCGCTGGCTGCTGCAAGACCTGCGCGAACTGGAGCGCCAGCGCCAGGCGGGAGGGCAAGCCTGATGCGCTTCCTGGACGACGAAGACGGCCACGACCCGATGCTGTCGGTGGTCAACCTGATCGACCTGTTCCTCGTCATCATCGGCATGCTGATGGTGGCCATCGCGCAGAACCCGCTCAATCCGTTCTCCCGGGACAAGGTCGTGGTGGTGGAAAACCCCGGCGAGTCCGACATGCGCATCACCATCAAGGACGGCCAGGAACTGACCCGCTACGAAGCCAGCGGCGAGATGGGGCAGGGTCAAGGCTCGCGCGCGGGCATCACCTACCGGCTGGAAGATGGGCGCATGATCTACGTGCCGGAGGATTGACGGCGCGCCCTCCCCGCCGCCGCGCTCAAAGCGGCTTCGGGCCTGCGCGCCCCATCGAGCCCAGATGCTGCAGCACCCCGCCCAGCGCAATCCACGCCAGGCCGCCCAGCAGCCCGATCCACCCGCTGGACACCAGCATCACCAGCGACATGGCGAAGGCCAGCGGCAGCAGCAGCGCCGGGCACGGCATGCGGAAGGCGGGCGGCGGCCCGCCGCGCTGGCGCAGCTTCAGCAGCACCAGCAGCGGCGGCAGGAAATGCGCCACGTACAGGAACCCGCCCACCGCCGTCGCCAGGCGCAGGCTGCCCAACGCGGCGACCAGCGCCAGTATGGCCGCGCACACCAGCACCGCCGCCCATGGCGCGCCGGTCGCCGGGCTGACCCGCGCCAGCGCGGCGGGCAGCAGGCCGTCGCGCGCCATGGCGAAGCTGATGCGCGAGGTCACCACCAGCACGGCATTGGCGGTCGCGGCGGTCGTGCACACCGCCACCGCCGCGATCAGCTTGCCGCCCGCCGGCCCGAGAAATTGCGTGGCGGCGGCGCTCAGGGGCGCGGCCGACGCCCCCAGTTCGCGCCAGCCCAGGGTGCCGAGCGCGACCAGCACCACCAGCAGATAAACGAACAGCACCAGCGCCAGCGTCGCCAGGATGGCCCGCGGCAAGTTGCGTTCCGGCTGCTCGACTTCTTCGCCGGCCGCCGCCACCATGTCGAAGCCGCCGAAGGCCAGGAACGCCGTCAGCGCGGCGGCGAGCAGGCCGCCCGGCCCGTTCGGCAGCCACGGCTCGAACCGCGCCGGGTCGACCGACGGCAGGCCGGCCAGGGCAAAGCCCAGCAGGCCGGCCAGCGCCAGCAGCATCACCGCCACTTGCACCTGCCCCGACAGCCTGACGCCGGCGACATTGACCAGCGCGCAGGCGATCACCAGGCCGACCGCGCCCCACAGCGCCGGGATACCGGTGAGCGCCTGCAAATAGCCGCCGAAGCCCAGCGTGACGTAGCCGCTGACGAACAAATAGGCGCCCCAGAAGACCCAGCCCATCATGAAGCCCCAGCCGCGCCCCAGCACCGCGCGCACGAAGGCATAGCCGCCGCCCGCTTCCGGATAGCGGCAGGCCAGTTCGGCGTAGGGCAAGGCGATCAGCAAGCCGGCCACGAAGGCCAGCGCGAAAGCCAGCAGCGCCGCCGGGCCGGCCACCGCGGCGGTGTGCCCCACCAGCACGAAGATGCCGCCGCCTATCGTGCCGCCCACGCCCAGCGCGACCGCGCTGCGCAACCCCAGCGTGCGGCGCAGCCGGGCACGCGGCGCGGCGGCGAGTCCCGGTTGCATATGGCCCTGGCTCATGGGTTCACCAGCCCGATGCGCACCCGGCGGTTATGGCGGCCCTTGTTGTCGATCTTCAGGATCCGGAGCGGCCGCGAGGCGCCTGTCTCGCTCAGGTGCGTCCCGCCGCAGGCCTGGCGGTCCAGCCCGACGATGTCGACGATGCGGATCCGGCCATCGGCCGACGGCGGCGGCGCGACCGACTTGGAACGGATCAGGCCGTGTTCCCGCCGGGCCTCGTCCAGCGGTACGTAGACATCGCGCACCGGCAGGTTCTGCCTGATCGCGTCGTTGAGGGCGCCTTCGATGGCGCGGATGCGCTCGTTGTCCGCGCCGGGCAGGTCGAAATCCATCCGGGCGGTGCCGTCGTCGCTCATCTGCACCCCGGTCACCAGGGCGCCGTCGAAAGCCTGGAACACGAGAGCATTGAGGATGTGGGTGCCGGTGTGCAGCTCGCGCATCATCTGGCGCAGGTCCGGATCGACCTGGGCCTGCACCGCGCCGTCCAGCTCGGCGGCGGGATCGGCCAGCAGGATCCAGGTCTGCCCGTCGATGAGCTCGAAGCCGGCGACGGCCGCTTCGCCGCCACGCCAGCGCAGCAGGCCGCGGTCGGCCGGCTGGCCGCCGCCGCCGGAGTAGAACGGCGACTCGGCCAGCAGGACGCGGCCCGGCCGGGCGTCGACGACGCTGGATTCGAGCATCAGGGTAGCGGGGTTCTCGTGATAGAAAGCGCGTGCGGGCATGATGGCGTCCATGGCAATGACTCGCGGCAGTATGGCCCGGCGCGCGGCGCGCGTATTGGCGAAAATTGCGGCGGCCGCGCGGTCCGGCGCGCGCCCCTCAGGCGGGCCGGCCACCGTGCTGCGCGGCGCGCGCGAATTGCAGCGGGGTGATGCCGTAGCAGCGCTTGAAATGCCGCGTCAGCGCGCTCTGGTCGTAGAAGCCGGTAGCGCCGGCGACTTGCGCGATGGGCATGCCGCGCCGCAAGTAATGGCACGCGCGCTTCAGGCGCGCCTGCACCAGGTAGGCGTGCGGCGTCATGCCGACGCCGCGCTTGAACAGGCCGATGAGCTGGAACGGCGTCAACCCGGCGGCCGCGCTCAGGTCCTCCAGCCGCAGGTCTTCGGCATGGCGCTGGTGGACCAGGTCGGTGACCAGGCGCAGCAAGGCCCGGTCGCGCGGCGGCGCCTCGATGCGCCCGCCGCCGCTGCCATGGCGGCGATACAGGCGCCCGAAAGTGGACACCAGCAATTCCCGCTCGCGGAACAAGTCGCGGCCGTCTTCCAGCGCGCGGTGCAGCGCCAGGAAGCCGTCGACCAGGTCGGCGTCGCCGAACCTGTTGCGGGTGAAATACGGAACCTCGGCCACGCCCAGGCCGCGCGCCACCGCGTCGATCGCCGACTGGGTCAGATAGAACGAGCGGTAGCGCCAGCGCTCGCTGTGCCCCATCCAGCCGGCGTGCGCCTCGGCCGGGTTGAAGACGAACAGTGTGGAGGAACGCGCTTCTTCCACCACGCCGCGGCTCTTTATCACCGAGCCGCCCGCTTCGGTGACGGCGATCACGAAGCCGTCATGAGTATGCGGCGGATATGCCTGGGTGGTGAAATCGGCGCACATCAGGCTCAGGCCCGGGGTGTGCCGATCCCACCAGTAGCGCGAGAGGTTGTGCGGGTCGGTACGGGCCATGGGCGGCTCCTCGGCGGCGCGCGGCGTACAAGGGGAATGGCCGATTTTATCGGCTCTCCGCCAGGCCGCCATGGGCCGGCGCCCGGCCGGCGTCAGCCCAGCCGCACAGACAATTCGATGTCCGCCGCGAACGGCACCGACAGGTAGCCGCGCGCCGGCGACCGCACCCGCGCCAGATAGTCGGGACTATGGTCGGCATTGTCGGCCACGATGAACGCGCCGGGCCGCAGGCGGCTCTCGACCCGCTCCAGCACGTCCGGATACAGCGCCTTGGCGCCGTCCAGCAGCAGCAGGTCGATGGTCTGCGGCAGGTCCTCGCGCAATGTCTCCAGCGCGTCGCCTTCGCGCAGCTCCACCAGGTCGGACAAACCGCCGGCCGCCAGGTGCTCGCGCGCCCGCGCCGCCTTGGCCGGTTCGAATTCAGTGGTGATGAGGCGGCCGCCGCCGTTGTCCCGCAGCGCGGCGGCCAGGTGCAGGGTGGAAATCCCGAACGAAGCGCCGAACTCGACGATGCTGCGCGCGCCGCAGCCGCGCGCCAGCAGGTACAACAGCCGCCCCGCTTCGCGCGAAACGGGCAGCGGCACGTCCTTCAGGCGCCGGTAGAGGTCGAGGTAATCCGTCTTGCTGCGCATCAGGCGCGCCTGCTCGTCCTCGGACAGGTCGGCGAATGCCGCGCGGGTAGCCGGCAATGCCGCGTCCGCCTGGGCGAACAGGCGTTCCAGCAGCGGGGCGACAGGGGCAGTGGTCAGGGTGGTCATGCAGTTCTCCAACAGGGAATTGAGCGCATTCATGTGCCGGACTAGAATACGACTAATTATTCGTGTTTTACTATTCGCATTCCGCACCCCTCATGACCGAACGCCGCAGCACCCGGATTTCCCCGCGCAAACATCCCAAACAGGCCCGCTCGACGGAACTGGTCGCGACGATCCTGCAGGCTGCTACTCAGGTTCTGGCCCGGGAAGGCGCGCAGCGCTTCACCACGGCGCGCGTGGCCGAGAAGGCGGGCGTCAGCATCGGCTCGCTTTACCAGTACTTCCCCAACAAGGCCGCCATTCTGTTCCGGCTGCAAAGCGACGAATGGCGACAGACCACCGAGCTGCTGTGCGGCATCCTGGAAGATGTCCGGCAACCGCCGCTCGACCGGCTGCGCCGGCTGGTGCATGCTTTCATTCGCTCCGAATGCGACGAGGCCGCCATGCGGGTGGCGCTGAACGATGCCGCGCCGCTGTATCGCGACGCCCCGGAGGCACGCGCGGCCAGGGCGTCGGGCGCGCGCGCCGTGCAGGCCTTCATGCGGGAAGTCTTACCCGACACGGCCGAAGCCGGCCGGACCCTGGCCGGCGACCTGGTGATGACGACGCTCGCCGCGGCCGGCAAGCAGTTCTCCGAAAGCCCGCGCACGCCGGCGCAGATCGCGGCCTACGCCGACGCCATGGCGGATATGTTGTGCGCATACCTGAGCGGCCCGGCCCGCCAGACCAAGGGTTTTCCCTAGCCGCGCGCATGTCGATATCGGCGCGGCCGGATCGTCGTAGCAATACATCCCCCACTGTGAGAGGCGAACCACCATGACTACCGGAACCGTTCAATTGCACCGCGTCCTGCGCGCCCCCCCGGAGCGCGTCTACCGCGCCTTCCTGGAACCCGACGCGCTCGCCAAGTGGCTGCCGCCCTATGGCTTCACCTGCCAGGTCCACCACATGGAGGCCAAGGTCGGCGGCAGCTTCAAGATGTCGTTCCGCAACTTCGGCACCGGCCACGGCCATTCGTTCGGCGGCGAATACCTGGAACTGGTCCCGTTCGAGAAGATCCGCTACACGGACCAGTTCGACGACCCGAACCTGCCCGGCGCCATGCACGTCACCATCTCGCTGCGCCCGGTCGCCTGCGGCACCGAACTCACCGCCGTGCAGGAAGGCATACCCGAGGTCATCCCCACGGAAATGTGCTACCTGGGCTGGCAGGAATCGCTGCTGCAACTGGCAAGGCTGGTCGAGCCGGAGATCCCCGACTGAACCACCCGGCCGGCGCTCATTTGGCGCCGAACTCCCAGCCGGGCAGTTGCGAGGCCTGCCGTATCCATGCCGCCACGGCCGGCCCGTCCAGCCCGGCATCTTCATGGATGTCGAGATAGCGCGTGTCCGGGTCCTTGGACGGCCCGGGCGGCATGGGCTGCAGCGCCGTGCCGCGAAAGAAGGTCACCTTGATGTACTTGGTGAAGCAGTGAAAGCTGAGGAACCAGCCGCGGCCCTCGACGCCGTAGAACGGCGAGTTCCACCGCACCGCCTTGCGCACGCCGGGCACGGTGCGCACGATCAGGGCATCCAGGCGGCGCCCGATATCGCGCTTCCAGCCCGGCATGGCGGCGATGTAGGCCTGCACCGGCGCATCGCCGTCCGCCTTGGCGATCTGCGGGTTGCCGCCCGAGAGCAGGACTGGGCCGGCGTCCGCCTGCCGGGCCGGGCCGCGGTTGGCGGCCTTGGATGCCTTGACGGGTGTCTTGCTTGCCATGGGTTTGGTCCCCCTGCGACCGCGTGGGTCAGTCCGCCGTGACCGCCTGCGCGAAGCAGCGCGCCAGACCTTCGGGCGCGCCGAGTTGCCTGGCCCACTTGACCAGGTCCGGCCGGTCGGAAGCATCGGCCATGCCGCCCCAGACTTCCTTGAAACGCGGCGCGCCGTCGCGGTCCTGGAAGAAGAACACCCCCGACTCCTGCCCGGGTATGTCGAGCCACGCCGCGCTCCAGGCGCCATCGCGGTAGAGCTTCTCCATCTTGACCGAGGCCGGCCGCACCTGCACGGTAAGCCCGCGCGCGGCCGCCGTGGCATACGTCTTGTGGTTGTCCGCATTCATGGCAACCGCCAGCCCGTCGCAAGGATCCGCATGGCCGGCCCCGGCCCATGCCGCCATCGCAACGCCAAGCAACGCGGCGCCGCCGACGCGGCGCGCCATCCGATGATTCATCTCGCCCTCCAGTCATGCCGGCGCGGCGGCGTCGCCGCGCCACTTGCGCCCGATGTTACGGCAGCCGCGACACAATGAAAGAAGTTTCGTAATCGTGGTTGGGGTACTGTGCATTGACACGGCTGGCGAATTCCTGCTTGGAGATCCTGTGCCGGTAGGCGTCGTGCAGCCAGACCAGGAATTCGTTTTGCTGCGCCTCGGTGTCGATAGGAATGCGCTTGTATTTTGGATCCGCCTCGACCTGGCTCGTCAGTTTGTTGAACCAGTCATAGAAGGGCTTGTCCTCCACCGCGGCCTCGACGCGCGAATCGCTGCTGCTGGCCGCGCATCCGTGCATCAGCGGCATCCCCAGCGCCAACGCGGTCGCCACGGCAAGACTGACCTTCTTGAATCGGATATTCATGCACGCCTCCCTGATGAGAACCTCACACTCGGAACCGCTACTGTAAAAGAAGAGTCTTGCAGGAAGAATAACAGGGGGCCGCCACCCGACGGCGAGTCCGGCTTGCGGCTGCGCCTGTCACACAAAGCCGGGGTATCGTAGGGCCTGCGCTTTTTTTCCGGAAACCCGACTTCAATGAAAAAGATAATCTGGCTCGCTTTTGCCGTCCTGTCCGTGCTCTGGACCGGACTGGTCGCCCTCACCCTGCAGCTATCCGACTGGCTGCTCGACACCGTTGCCGCGTCCCGCCTGCCCGGCACGCTGGCGGAGCCGGGGCCGTGGACGCCGCCCGCCTGGGCCGAACCCTGGGTGGGAACCGGTCTGCTGGAATCGCTGCAGGCGGCCGCGGTGTGGCTGATGAACGGCGTCAACCAGATCCTGCCGGCGTTCGGTGGGCTGGGAACGGTGATCGCGGTGGTGGGCTGGATCATCTGGGGCATGGTGATGGCGCTCATGCTCGCGGTGGCGCTGGTCTTGCACTGGGCGGCGGGCCGCCGGCAATCCAGCGGCGGGGCGATCCGCGCCTGAGCCGGCGGCGGCCCGGCGCCGATCAGGGCCCTATCCCGATCGGCACGGCGGCGCCCTCCACGCAGGCCACCGCCGCGCCGTCGGGCCCGGGGTCGACCAGGTGCCCGCCCGAGAAATCGGCAAACGCCGGCAGCACGGTCACCCCGGGCCTCAGCCAGAACGCCGGCCAGCTGCGCGGCACGCCCGGCAGGCGCACCTTGGGATGCACGTGGCCGGCGATCACATGGCGGCCGCGCGGATCGGCATGCGGCAGGTGGCGGAACAGGAACGGCCCGTCGTCCCAGGCCTCGCCCAACTGGCGCACGCCCAGCGCAGCGCCCCGCAGCGCGCGGTCGTGGTTGCCGTTCAGCACCGCCACGTCCAGCCCGGCGTGCTCCTGGCGCCAGCGCGCCCAGCGGTCGCGCCAGCCGGCCTGCGAAGCCGGCCCGTGCAGCACGTCGCCGACGATCCAGAGCTCGCGCGCGGCGGTCGCCGCCACCAGGCGCGCCAGGCGCCGCAGGTCGTCCTGCGTGGCGCCGCCCGGCACGGCAATGCCGGCCCGGCGGAATACATGGCCCTTGCCCAGGTGCAGGTCGGCAATCACCAGGCGGCCGCGCGCGGGCCAGTACAGGGCGCGTTCGCCCATCAGCGCCACCGGTTCGCCGGCCAGCCGCATGGCCAGCGCCTGGTCAGGCGATGTCGGCATAGCGCTGCTCCAGTTGCGCGGCGGCGCGTCGCACGCGCGCCTGCCAGGTCTCGGTGCTGAGCTGGCCGCGCAGGCTTTCGGTCCAGAGCGGAAACGACAGCGGCGTGAGCGCGCGCGGCTCGCACAGCGCCAGGACGCGGCGCTCGCAGTCGCGCAGGGCCGCCAGCAGCCGCGGCGCCTCCAGCTGCAACTCGAAGACCTCGCGTTCGGCCTGCGCCAGCAACAGATGACCGGGATCGTAGCGGCGCAGCACGTCATAGAGCAGGCCGCTGGAGGCCTGCACCTGGCGCAGCGACCGGGCCGCGCGGCCCGGCAGCGACGGGGTCAGCAGGCCCGCCACGCGGGCGATCTCGCGGAACTGCCGGCGCGCCAGCTCGCCCAGGTTGACGCCGTCGCGCAGGTCCTCGGCCATGCCGGCCGGGCTGAGCAATTGCCGCAGCAGCGCCTCGTCCAGGGCGGCCGGCGCGGCCAGCGTCAGCATCAGGCCATAGTCGTTGACAGCATAGGAAAACGTGTTGACCTCGCGGCGGCCCCAGCGCAGCGCCAGCATGGCCGCCAGGCCTTCGTGCACCGCGCGGCCCGCGAACGGGAACAGGAACAGGTGCATGCCGCGCCGCGTGGCGATGCGCTCGGCCACCAGGCGGTCGCGGCGCGGCAGCGCGCTGGCCCGCTGCTGGATGCGCAGCAGCGGCGCCACGACGCGCATTTCGCGGTGCGCGCCGGGCTGCGCATAAAGGCTTTCCACTTCGCGCGCCAATTGGGTCGACAAAGGCATGCGGCCGCCTTGCCAGGTGGCGACCGCGCCGTCGCCGCCCTTGGCGCGCCGCACATAGGCGGTCATGCCTTCCAGGCGCACCAGTTGCAGCGCCCGGCCGGCGAACTGGAAGACCGCGCCGGGGCGCAGGCGCGCCAGGAAGCCCTCTTCCACCGAGCCCAGCGTGCCGCCTCGCAAATAGCGCACCGACACCGCGCCATCGGCGGCAATGGTGCCGATCGACAACCGGTGGCGCAGGGCCACGCGGCGGTCGTGCACGCGGTACCGGCCATCCTCGTCGCGCTCGACGCGCCGGAATTCCGGATAGTTCTCCAGCGCGCGGCCGCCCTGCACGATGAAGTCCAGCACGGCCTGCCAGGTGGCAGCGTCCAGGCCGGCGTAAGCGTGCGTGCCGGTCACTTCGCGGTACAGCGCGTGAGCCTCGAACCCGCCGCCCAGGGCCAGCGTCACGGCATGCTGGGCCAGCACATCCAGGCTGCCGCGCGGCGCCGGCCGGGATTCGATGGCGCCGCGCGCGATGGCCTGGCGCGCGGCGGCATATTCGATCAGCTCCAGCGCCTGCGCGGGCACGCAGACGACCCGGCCCGATGCGCCGGGGCGGTGCCGGGCGCGGCCGGCCCGCTGCAGCAGGCGGGCCACGCCCTTGGGGCTGCCGACCTGCAGCACCTGATCCACCGCGGGAAAATCCACCCCCAGGTCCAGGCTGGAAGTCGCCACCACGCAGCGCACCGTGCCGTCGCGCAGGCCCTGCTCGGCGGAGGCGCGCAGCGCGGGATCCAGCGAACCGTGGTGCAGCGCCAGCGTGGCCCGGTCTTCCGGCCAGATCGATTCCAGCGCGCGGTGCCACAATTCCGCCTGGGCGCGCGTGTTGGTGAACAACAGGCTGGACCGCACCGCGAACAGGCGCTCGAACACGCGCGGCAATTGCGCCAGGCCCAGGTGCCCGGCCCATGGCAAGGCGCGGCCGGGCGCCGGCAGCAAGGTCGAAATGACCATCTTGCGGGGCCGCGCGCCCGCCACCAGCGCGCCTTCCGGCGCATGCGGCAGCAGCACCGCGCGCGCCTCTTCCAGGTTGCCCAGCGTGGCCGACAGGCCCCAGGTGCGCAGCGGCGGCGACAGGCATCGCAGGCGCGCCAGACACAACTGCAGCAACACGCCGCGCTTGTTGCCGAGCAGTTCGTGCCACTCGTCCACCACCACGCAGCGCAGGGCGCGCAAGCGCGGCGCCGTGTCCGGGTAGGACAGCAGCAGCGCCAGCGATTCGGGCGTGATCACCAGCACGTCCGCCTTGCCCTGGCGCGCCAGGCGCTTGTCGCGCGCGCTGGCGTCGCCGGTGCGCATCGCGACGGTCCAGGGCAGGGACAAGTCGCCGACGATCTGCGCCAGCGCGCGCGTGGTGTCGGCCGCCAGCGCGCGCAGCGGCGTCACCCACAGCACGCGCGGCCCCTGGCCCGCCGCGCGCGCGTGGTCCGGCTCGCCCAGCGCCTCCAGCAGCGGCCCGCCGAATGCCGCCAGCGTCTTGCCGCTGCCGGTCGGCGTATGCAGCAGGCCCGACTGGCCCGCCAGATAGCGGCGCCAGGTCTCGCGCTGGAAAGCCGCCGCCCGCCAGCCGCGCGCCTGGAACCAGGCCGCCAGCGGCGCATCCCAGGCGCGCGGGCTCCTCATCGCGCCAGCGCCTTGAGCGTCTCGAGCCGGTCGGCCTCGGCGGCCGGCTTGTCGCGCCGCCAGCGCAGGATGCGCGGGAAGCGCACCGCCACGCCCGATTTGTGGCGCTTCGACAGGCTGACGCCCTCGAAGCCCAGCTCGAACACCTGCACCGGGTCGACCGCGCGCACCGGGCCGAAACGCTCGCGCGTATGGGCGCGCAGCCAACGGTCCAGCTCCAGGATCTCCTTGTCGTCCAGGCCGGAATACGCCTTGGCCACCGGCACCAGCGTGTCGCCCTGCCACAGGCCGAAGGTGTAGTCGGTATAGAGCGTGCTGCGGCGGCCGTGGCCCGCTTGCGCGTACAGCAGCACGGCATCGACGGTCAGCGGGTCGATCTTCCACTTCCACCAGTCGCCGCGCCGGCGCCCGCTCTGGTAGGGCGCGCTGGCGCGCTTGAGCATGAAACCTTCCACGCCGCGCTCGCGCGACTCCGCGCGCAGCGCGGCGGCCTGCTCCCAACTGGCCGGCGCCACCAGCGGCGACAGCGCCAGGCGCGGGTCGGGATGGCGCCGCAGCAATGCGGCCAGGCGGCGCCGGCGTTCGGCCTGCGGCAGCTCGCGCAGGTCGGTCCCTTGCAGTTCCAGCAAGTCGTACGCCAGCATGCGCACCGGCGCCTCGGCCAGCCAGCGCGGCCCGGGCTTGAGCCGCTGGATGCGCGTCTGCAGGGCGGCGAACGGCATCGGCGCGGCGGCGTCGTCCTGCCAGGCCAGCAGTTCGCCGTCCAGCACGCAATCGACGTCCAGCGCGGCGGCCGCGGCCTCGACTTCGGGAAAGCGTCCGTCCAGGCGCTCTTCACCGCGCGACCACAATGCCACCTCGCCGTGGCGGCGGATCAACTGCGCGCGGATGCCGTCCCACTTCCACTCGACCAGCCACTCGTCGATCGGCCCCAGGGCGGCCGGATCGCCCTCCAGCGGCGCGGCCAGGAAGAACGGATACGGCTGCTGGCGGTCGCCGGGCAGCTCTTCCGCGCTGAGCAGGTCGCGCAGGAAGGCCGGGCTGGGCGTCCACGCGCCCAGCATGCGCTGGGCGATGCGCGCGATCGGCACGCCCGACATTTCCGCCAGGGCCTGCTGCACCGTGCGTTGCGAGACGCCGACGCGCAGCGCGCCCGTCAGCATCTTGTTGAAGACCAGCCGCTCGTCGAACGGCAGGCCCAGCCAGGCCGGCACGACCGCCGCGCGGCGTTCGGCTTCGTCGCGGTTGGCGACCGGCAGCAGCACTTCCTCGATCCAGTCGGCCAGGCCGCGCTCCGGCGCGGGCCGCTCCGGGTCGGGCACCAGCAGCGCCAGGGTCTCGGCCAGGTCGCCGACCTGGTCGTAGCTGGCGTCGACCAGCCAGGGCGGCGTGCCGGAGGCCGCCGCGGCCCAGGCGCGCAGTTCGCCCACGGCGGCGATCTTGCGGCGCGCGCTGGTGATCTTGCCGCCCGCCAGCAGGTACAGCGCCCAGGCCGCGTCGCGCGGCGGCGCATCGCGGAAATAGGCGACCAGCGCCGCGCGCCTGTCCAGGATGGCGGTGGAACGGTCCAGTTCCTGGTACAGCGCCGCGAATCGCTTCATGCCGCGGTCCGTGTTCCCGCGCCAGGCCTGCCGGCGCTGCAAGCCGCCGCGCGCGGGCCGGGGATCGGACGGCATCTGCTCATGCGCGGCTCCTCTTTTTGGCGTGTCCGGGCCTCAGTCATCGTCGCCGTACTGCGTCGCCAGCGTCTCGGCGGCCACGCCGGCCTCGTTCAAGGTGCGCACCAGCGCATGGGTGTCGCCATGCGTGGCGATCACGCGCCGCGCGCCGGTCTCGCGGATGGTGCGCAGCAGGGCCGGCCAGTCGGCATGATCGGATACGACAAAGCCTCGATCCATATTGCGGCGGCGCCGGTTGCCGCGCAGCCGCATCCAGCCCGACGCGAAGCCCTGCTGCGCCCTGCGGAAGCGCCGCAGCCAGGCGCTGCCGGCCGCCGAAGGCGGCGCCATGATCAGCTCTCCAGCAAAACCCGTACCCGGCGCGGGCGCGGCGCCGTCCGCGTCAATGACCGGGCGCGTGTCGGCCATGTCGATGCCGGCGCGCCGGTACACGTCCACGCCCGCGGCGATCGCGCCATGCAGGTAGACCGGCCGGTCGATGCAGGGCTTGAGCTCGGCCAGCAGGCGCTGCGCCTTGCCCAGCGCATAGCAGTAGAGAATGGCGGCCTCGCCGCGCGCCGCGCAGTGGTCGCGCCAGCGCACGATATCGCGCGCGACGTCGGCGGCGCTGGGCCAGCGGTAGATCGGCAGGCCGAACGTCGCCTCGGTGATGAAGGAGTCGCAGGCGACCGCTTCGAACGGGCTGCAGGTGGGATCGGGCTGGCGCTTGTAGTCGCCCGAGACTACCCACACCTGGCCGCCGGCCTCGATGCGGACCTGGGCCGAGCCCAGCACGTGGCCGGCCGGATGCAGCGACACGCGCGCATCGCCCAGCATGAACGGCTCGCCGTAGGCATGGACGCGATAGTCCTGCGCCCCCAGGCGCCATTGCAGGATCGGCAGGCCTTCCGCGCTGGTGTGATAGCAGCCCATGCCGGGGCGCGCATGGTCGCCGTGGCCGTGCGTCAGCACCGCGACGGCGACCGGCCGCCAGGGGTCGATGTAGAACTGCCCGGCCGGACAATACAGGCCTTCCGGACGGAGTTGCACCAGATCAGCCATGGGCGCTCCCGACATGGCGCGGCGCCGTCGGCGCCGGCCGCCTGCCTCCTTTATAAACCGGCTGGCGCGGGCGCGGCGTCGGCCGCCCCCGCCAGATGATCCAGCAGCAGGCGCGCCGCCGGCGTCAGGCTGTCCGCATCGCGGAAGCACAGCATGAAGCGGCGCCGGGCCCAGGCGTCTTCCAGCGGCACGATGCGCAGGCCGGCGCCGCGCGCGTAGGGGCTGGCCACCTCGACCGGCACGATGGTGATGGCCAGCCCGGCCTGGACCACGCGCAGGGCCGAATCGAAATTGGCCACGATGACGCGATGGATCAGCGGCTTGCCGGCCTGGGCGGCGGCGCGATGCAGCAACACCTGCACCGCGCTCGCGGTCGGCATGCCGGCGTGCTCGTAATCCAGCGTCTGCGCGAAGCTCACGCGCTTGCGCGCCGCCAGCGGATGCCCGGCCGGCACCGCGATGGCCAGGCGGTCCTCGCGGTACGGACGCGCCCGCAGGCCCTTGAAATCCGCCGCGTCCCAGCAGATGCCGATGGACGCCATGCCCTCGCGCACGCCGCGGATGACCTGGTGGCTCAGGCCCTCTTCGAGGTCGACGCGGATGTCGGCATGCGCCGGCTCTTTCAGGAAGCGCGCCACGTCGTCCGGCAGCGATTCCGCCATGGCCGACGAAGATGCCAGGATGCGCACCAGCCCCGTCACGCCCTTGGTGTAGGACAGCATGTCGCGCTCGATGCGCGCGGCGCTGGCCATGATGGAGCGCGCGTGTTCGAGCAGGGTCTCGCCGGCCGCCGAGGGCTCGACGCCGTGCCGCCGGCGCACCAGCAGCCTGGCGCCCACCGTGTGTTCCAGCTGCGCCAGCCGCTTGCTGATGGCCGAACCGGCGATGTTGGCGCGCTCGCTCGCGCGGGCGATGTTGCGGGTTTCGCAAACGAGCGCAAAGAGCCGCAGGGAAGTGAAGTCCAGGTCGCGCATGGGTCTGCCGGGGCGGTGCCCGCCGTGCTGGTGGAGATATTCCAGTATGGAATTTCTGAGCTTCCAATATTGATATTCTTGATCGTATTGTCAACCCTAAACTGAGGGCCCCGACGACGCACCTGCACGAACCGCCCTCATGCCCGACCTGCCTGTACCTGCCTGCCCTCCCGCCCTCCCCGCCGCCTGGCCGCGCCGCGCGATCCTGCGCGAAGTGGGGCTGCGCGACGGCCTGCAGAGCATCGCGCGCATCGTGCCGACCGGACTGAAGCGCCAGTGGATCGACGCGGCGCATGCCGCCGGCCAGCGCGAGATCGAAGTCGGCTCGTTCGTGCCGGCCCGCCTGCTGCCCCAGCTGGCCGATACGGCGGAACTGGTGGCGCATGCGAAGACCCTGCCCGGCCTGTTCGTGTCGGTGCTGGTGCCCAACCTGAAGGGCGCCGAGCTGGCGCTCGCCAGCGGCGCCGACCTGATGGTGGTGCCGCTGTCCGCCAGCCATGCGCACAGCCTGGCCAACCTGCGCAAGACGCCCGATGAAGTAGTGCGCGAGGTCGCGCGCATGCGCGCCGCGCGCGATGCGGCCGGGTCGCGCGCCCTGATCGAAGGCGGCGTGGGCACGGCGTTCGGCTGCACCATCCAGGGCCGGGTCGACCCGGCCGAGGTGCTGCGCCTGGCGCAGGCCCTGCTCGACGCCGGCGCCGACCGCATCAGCCTGGCCGATACCGTGGGCTACGCCGACCCGCTCATGGTGCGCCGGCTGTTCGAGGCGGCCCGGCACGCGGTAGGCGAGCGCCTGAGCTGCGCGCACTTCCACGATACCCGCGGACTGGGCCTGGCCAACGTCATGGCGGCGCTCGACACCGGGGTCGAGCGCTACGATGCCTGCCTGGCCGGCATCGGCGGCTGTCCGCACGCCCCCGGGGCCAGCGGCAACGTCGCCACCGAAGACCTGGCGTATCTGCTGGGCAGCATGGGCATCGACACCGGGCTGGACATCGACCAGCTGCTGGCGCTGCGCCGGCGCGCCGCGCAATGGCTGGACGGCGAGCCCCTGCACGGCACGCTGGCGCGCGCGGGGCTGCCGAAGACTTATCCCGGCCGGAATGCGGCCGGCCATGCGGCGGCCCCCGCCGGCGACGCCGCGCCGGCCGCCGCCGCGCCTGCGGCGTCCGCGCGGCCCGGCCTGCCCCTGGCCGGCATCCGCGTGGTCGAGTTCACGCACATGGTCATGGGGCCCACCTGCGGCATGGTGCTGGCCGACCTGGGCGCCGAGGTCATCAAGATCGAGCCGGTCGAGGGCGACCGCACGCGCCATCTGCTGGGCGCCGGCGCCGGCTTCTTCCCGATGTTCAACCGCAACAAGAAGAGCATCGGGCTCGACCTGCGCAGCGCGGCGGGCGCGCAGGCGGCGCGGCGCCTGGCCGACAGCGCCGACATCGTGCTGGAGAATTTCCGGCCCGGCACCATGGCCAAGTACGGCCTGGACTACGCCTCGATCAGCGCGCGCAATCCGCGCGTGATCTACGTCAGCCACAAGGGCTTCCTGCCGGGCCCCTACGAGCACCGCACGGCGCTCGACGAAGTGGTGCAGATGATGGGCGGCCTGGCCTACATGACCGGCCGGCGCGGCGATCCAGTGCGGGCCGGCTCCAGCGTCAACGACATCATGGGCGGCATGTTCGGCGCCATCGGCGCGCTGGCCGCCCTGATCGAGCGCCGCGTCACCGGGCGCGGGCAGGAAGTGCAGTCCGCCCTGTTCGAGAACAACGTGTTCCTGGTGGGCCAGCACATGCTGCAATACGCCATCACCGGCGAGGCGGCCGCGCCCATGCCGGACCGCATCTCGGCCTGGGCGCTGTACGACGTCTTCACCGTCAAGGACGGCGAGCAGATCTTCCTGGCCGCGGTCAGCGACGCCCAATGGACCACCTTCTGCGACGCGCTCGGCTTCGACGACCTGAAGCGCGCGCCCCACCTGGCCACCAACAACGACCGCGTGCGCGCGCGCCCGACGCTGCTGGCCGACTTGCGCGAACGGCTGCGCGGCTATTGCGCCGCCGAACTCGCCAGCATCTTCGAGCGGCACGGCCTGCCCTTCGCGCCCATCGTCAAGCCCGAGGAATTGTTCGACGACCCGCACCTGCGCGCCACCGGCGGGCTGGCCGACATCGTCCTGCCCGACGGCGAGCGGGCCGGACAGGTGGCGCAGACCACCCTCTTCCCCCTCACCCTGGGCGGCCGGCGCCTGGGCGTGCGCCTGCAGCCGCCGCCGCTCGGACGGGACACCGGGCCGCTGCTGGAATCGGTCGGCTACCGGCCTCCGGAGATCGACGCGCTGCGCCGGCAGCGGGCCATTGCCTGAACCGCATCTTCGCCTTGCCCATCACAACAATACCGAGGAGACAGACAACATGAACGAATCCCGACCTTCCGGCGCACGCCGCGCCCTGCTGGGCGCCCTGGGGCTGGCGGCGCTGGGCGCGCCCTGGCTGCTGCGGGCGGAGTCCGCGGCGCGGCCGGTGCGCCTGATCCTGCCCGTGGGCGTGGGATCCGGCGTCGACACCATCGTGCGCAGCGCCGGACCGGCGCTGAACGCCGCCTTCGGCGCCTCCGTGGTGATCGAGAACCAGCCGGGGGCCGGCGGCATCGTCGGCACCGCGGCCCTGGTGCGCAGCACCGCGGACGGCACGAACCTGGGCGTGGTGTCGAACAACCACGTGATCTTTCCGAGCGTGTACAAATCGGTGCCGTTCGACCCCATCGCCGACATCACGCCGATTTCGGTCATCGGCACCACCCCCTTGCTGGTGGTCGTCAACCCGGCCAAGCTGCCGCAGGGCAATGTCCAGGACCTGGTGGCCGCGCTGCGCGCCAAGCCGGACGCCTACAACTATGCGTCGTCGGGCAACGGCACCATCCTGCACCTGGCGGCCGAGATGTTCCTGCAGCAGGCCGGCCTGCGCATCCGGCACATTCCCTACAAGGGCGTGGGCCCCATGGTGACCGACCTGATCAGCGGCCAGGTGGACCTGGGCGTGCTGTCGCTGCCCTCCATCCTGCCGCACCTGCAAAGCGGCGCGCTGAAAGCCATCGGCGTGGGCGGCGCCAGCCGCAGCGCCGCGATCCCGGATATTCCCACCATTGCCGAACAGGGGTTGCCCGACTATCACGTGGAAGGCTGGTTCGCCCTGGTGGGGCCGAAGGGCCTGCCGCCAACGGCGATCTCGCGCGCCTACCAGGCATTCGGCAAGGCGTATGCGGATCCGGAAGTCCGCAAAGCCATGGCCGTGCAGGGCAACGCCATCGTCATGAAGAACCCGGCCGACACCGCGGCGTACTTCCGCAGCGAGATGGCGAAGTATGCCGCGATCGTCAAGGCGGCGCGGCTGGAGCCGCAGTAAGCGGCCTGCCGGTCCCGGCCCGCGCGCCGACATCGCCGGCGCCCCAAAGGCGCCACGGGCGGATATGATCCGTTGACGGCGCGTTGACGGCGCTTTGACGGGAGCGGGTTTGGCCGACGCTTGCACCACGCGGACATCGGTTCCGGGACGGACACAGGGCATCGCCTATGCGTGCTGCGCCGCCATGCTGTTCGCCAGTTTCGTGGTCGTCTCGCGGGCGGGCTTCGCGACCGCCCTCGCCTTGCCCGACATCGCCGCATTGCGCTTCGGCATCAGCGGGCTGCTGCTGGCGCCGGTTCTGGTCCGGCATGGCCTGGGCGGCCTGCGCATCGGCCAGGCCATCGGCCTGGCGGTCCTGGGCGGGCTGGGCTTCGCGCTGTCCGCCTACGCCGGCTTCTCGCTGGCACCCGCCGCGCACGGCGCGGTGTTGATCCACGGCACCCTGGCGTTGACCACCGCGTTCCTGATATGGGCGGGCGGCGGCGGCCTGCCGGGCAAGGCGCGCCGGGCCGGCCTGGCCATCATCGTCATCGGCATCGGCGCCATGGCATGGGACGGCTTGTCGGGCGCCTCGGCGTCCTTGCTGGCGGGCGATGCCTGCCTGCTGCTCGCCTCGCTGTGCTGGTCCGGCTACGGGCTGTATGTGCGGCGCCTCGGCCTGCCGGCCGTGCACGCCGCCGCGCTGGTCGCCGCCATCTCGGCGTTGCTGTTCCTGCCGGCTTACGCGCTGCTGCCCGGCAAGATGCTGTGGGCGGCGCAATGGCAGGACATCCTGCTGCAGGGCGCGTTCCAGGGCGTGCTGATCGGCGCGCTTTCCATTTTCGTCTATACCCGCGCGGTCGCCCTGCTGGGTGCCAGCGAGGTATCGGTCTTCACCGCGACCGTGCCTGTCATCACGGTCGTCGCCGCGTTCTTCCTGCTGGCCGAAGTGCCGACCGCCGCCACGTTGGCGGGCGTGGCGCTGGTGACCGGCGGGATGCTGATCGCATTGCGCAGCCCGCGCTGAACCGCCTCGCGCCCGGCATGGCCGCGCCGTCCGGCAAGCGCGTAATATTGCACCCTGGTTCCACCCAGCCGCAGGACGCGCGCCGCCGCCGGGCGCCATGGCGGCACGCCTGCCGATGTCCAGATTCTCGTTCCTCCTGCGCCTGTTCGCCATCGTCGCCGCGGCCCACGTCTACGTCGGCCTGCGGCTGATTCCCGACCTTGCCCTGACGCCCGGCCAGCACTGGGCCGGCGTGGCGGCCTTGGCGGTTTCCTGCATCCTGATGCCCCTGTCGCTGGTGATCCGTCCATTCGCCGCGCGCCCCTGGGCCGACTGGGTGGCGGGCGCCGGTCTGGTGCTCATGGGGCTGTTCTCGTCGGTGTTCGTGTTCACCATGCTGCGCGACGCGGCCCTGGCCGTGACGCTCACCGGCGCCGCGCTGGCCGGCGCGGCCCTGCCGGCGGCCGCGCTCAAGGCCGACAGCGCCCTGGCGGTGCTGGTCCTGGCGCTGGGCGCCACGCTATGGGGCGCGTTCAACGCGAGGCGGCTGGCGCGCGTGCGGCGGGTCGATGTGCCCATCGCCGGCCTGCCCGCCGGGCTGCACGGATTCACCATCGCCCAGATCAGCGACATCCACGTGGGCCCGACCATCAAGCGCGGCTACGTCGAGCACATCGTCCAGGCGGTCAACGGCCTGCGGCCCGACCTGGTCGCCATTACCGGCGACGTGGTCGACGGCCCGGTGGCGCAACTGGCGCCGCACACGCGGCCGCTGGGCCGGCTGGCCGCGCGCCATGGCGTTTACCTGGTGACCGGCAACCACGAGTACTACTCCGGCGCCGCCCAATGGGTGGCGGAGTTCCGGCGCCTGGGGTTGCGGGTATTGATGAACGAGCACGTGCTGCTGGATCACCAGGGCGCCGCGCTAGTGGTGGCCGGCGTCACCGACTACAGCGCCGGCGCATTCGATCCGGCGCAGGCCAGCAACCCGGCCGCCGCGCTGGCCGGCGCGCCGGCCGGCGCCACCCGCCTGCTGCTCGCGCACCAGCCGCGCAGCGCCGCCGCGGCTGCGCCGCTCGGCTACGCGCTGCAGCTCTCCGGCCATACCCACGGCGGCCAGTTCCTGCCGTGGAATTTCTTCGTGCGGTTCCAGCAGCCGTTCACGGCCGGCCTGCACCGCTTCCAGGATATGTGGGTCTATACCAGCCGCGGCACGGGATACTGGGGTCCGCCCAAGCGGCTGGGCGCGCCGTCGGAAATCACCGTGCTGAAGCTGGTGGCCGGCTGAGGCGGCCGGCGCGGCGCGCCGCCGACGAGCGCGCTTCGCGCCAGGCAATGTACAAGCCGCTGCCGACAATGAACAGCGCGCCCAGACAGTCGTTCAAGCCGGGCGCGTCGCGCCACACCAGCCAGCCCAGCAGCGACGCCCACAGCAGGCCGGCATAATCGAACGGGGCCACCACCGACGCCGGCCCGATGCGGAAGCCCTGGGTGATCAGCGTCAGCCCCACGGTGCTGAACAGCGCGATCCCCGCGAAGTGCGGCCAGTGCTCGAACCGCGGCGGCGTCCAGAACATGGGCACGGCCACCGCGCTGCAGACCAGTTGCCCGACCACGATGTAGAACATGGTGGTGAACACGCTCTCGGCCTGCCCGATGGCGCGCGCGGTCAGCATCATCAAGGCATACAGCACGGCAGTGGCGAGCGGGTACAGGGCGGCCGGCTGGAAGCTCGCCGCGCCCGGCTGCACGATGACCAGCACGCCGACGAAGCCGGCCGCCACGGCCAGCCAGCGGGCGCCGTCCACGCGCTCCTTGAGCACCAGCACCGACAGCGCGGTGACGAACAGCGGCGCGGCGAAGCCGATAGCGGTGGTCTCGGCCAGCGGCAGCGCCTGCAGGCCCAGATAGAAGCAAGTCGCCGCGACGACATTGATGGCGCCGCGCAGCAGGTGCAGCCCCAGGTGCCGCGTGCGCAGCGCGCGGCGGCCGCCCAGCGCGGCGACCAGCGCCAGCACGAACGGCAAGGCGATGGCGGCGCGCAGGAACAGCAGCTGCACCGGGCTGTAGAACTGGCCCACCCACTTGGCCAGGGCGTCGCTCAGCGTGAGCAGCAGGATGCCGCCCGACACGCAGGCAATGCCGGCCAGCGGCGTGGAGCGGGAAGAGATACTGCCGGGAGCGGTCAAGTTCGGGACGATTCAGGATGCGGGGCACGGATCCGCGCGCGCGGATCCATCAACCAGCGAACTATATCAACTTGGCCGACGGTTCCATAACGGCCCGCCCCGGCCGGTGAGCCAGCGGCCCCGGCCCGCCCCCGCGCACTGCGCCGCCGCCCGCGGCGACCGCCTCAGGCGGCCTGCGCGGCCTTGCTTTTCCACAGCTCCCAGGGCCGGTTCATCACGCCGGCCATCATCTCGTCGGCCAGCGCCGCCTCCTGCTCGGACAGATAGGTAATGTCGCCGTTCAGCCCGATGGCCTTGTGCTGCAGCGCCGCGTTCATCTCGGTGTACATGGCGCGATACACCGCCACCGGAATGGACGGCCCCACCGCGACGAAGCCGTGACCGCGCATCAGCGCGACCGACCGCTCGCCCAGCGTGCCGGCCAGCTCGCGGCCATGGTCGCGATTGCGCACCAGCATGTCGGTGTCGCCGAAGCAGCAGCGGATATCGAACACCGGCGCGCCGCCGCCCAGGAAGCCGGCCATATGGTAGATGGGCCGCAGCCGCACCGAGGAGCCGGCGAACGGGATCACCGAGGGCGAATGGCTGTGCACCACGGCCTGCACGTCGGGCCGCGCGCGGTAGATCTCGCCGTGGATATAGCGCTCCAGGTAGGGCTTGCGCGCGTCGCCGGCGACCGGCTCGGAATCCATGCCGAACTCCATGATGTCATCGGCCGTGACCAGCTCCGGCGCCAGCGAGCGCGACAGCAAGAAGCGCTGCGGGTCGCGCGGATGGCGGACGCTGACGTGGCCGAAGCCGTCCAGCACGCCGAAGCGGGCCAATACGCGGTTGGCGACCACCAGGTCGTCGATGCAGGCCGTCAGGTCGGGGGCAGTGCTCATGAACTCTTCCTCGCAATGAAGTCAGAAAACGCGGCCGCGTCATTCCAGCGTGATGCCGGACTGGCGGGCCAGCTCGCGATACATGTCCAGGTCGCGGTCGATCTGCGCCGACATGGCGGCGGCGCCGGTCTGCCCGATCTCGTAGTAGCGGTCCCGGAACTCCTTCTGCACCGCCGGGTCGGCCATGGCGGCGGTGACGGCGCCCTCGAACTTCTCGCGCACGCCGGCGGGCAGCCCCTGCGGCGCGAACACGCCGAACCAGACGGAAACGTCCAGCCCGGCGAACGGCGCGGTCTCGGCGATGGCCGGCACATCGGGCATGAACGACACGCGCCGGGCGGACGCCACGGCCAGCATGCGCAGCTTGCCGGCCTGGGCGTGCGGCGCCAGGTTGGGGATCGTGCTGAACAGGATCGGCACCTGGTTGCCCAGGCCATCGTTGACGGCGGGCGCGCAACCCTTGTACGGCACGTGCACCATGTCGAGCTGGCCGGCCTGCTTGAACGACTCGCCGGTAAAGTGCTGCGGCGTGCCGTTGCCGCAGGACGAATAGCTCAGCTTGCCGTTGTTCTGCCGGATGTATCCCGCCAGCTCGACCACCGTGCGCGCCGGCAGCGCCGAATTGACGCCCAGCGCCACCGGGGCCGTCACCAGCAGCGACACCGGCGCCAGCGCCTGCCGCACGTCGGGCGTGCCGCGCATGTCGAGGCTGGCATTGATGGTGAGCGTGCTGTTGGTCAACAGGAAGGTATAGCCGTCAGCCGGGGCGCGGGCGACTTGCATGGCGCCGATGTTGCCCGAAGCGCCCGGCTTGTTGTCGACGATCACCGACTGCCCGCCCAGCTGCGCGGGCAGTTTCGAGGCGAGCAGCCGGGCGACCACATCGGCGCCGCCGCCGGCGGCAAACGGCACGACGAGCGTGATGGGGCGGTCGGGATACGTCTCGGCGGCATGCGCGGCGGCCGTTCCCAGCGCCAGCCCCAGCAACAGGGCGAACGGCATCCGCCGCAATAGCGAGCTTGCGGTCATGGCGATTGTCTCCAGTATTGATTATTGGTGTGGAGCCATTATGTGGATGCCGCCATACCCGCTCAAATGAAATTATCTTATCAACCATACCGCCCGTCGTATGGCGGTATGGCGGCCCCCGCTATGCCTTCCTCGACGCCTTCGCGTCCTCGGCTGGCGGGCGACCGAACATGCGGCGGAATTCCCGGGTGAACTGCTGCACGCTCTCGTAGCCCACCGCGAACGCGGCGCTGCTCGCCTGCATGCCCTCGGCCGTCATCAGGCGACGCGCCTCGATCAGGCGCAGCTGCTTCTGGAACTGCAGCGGCGAGAGCGACGTCGCGGCGCGGAAATGCCGATGAAACGCCGACGGACTCATGCCGGCCGCCGCCGCCAGGCGCTCCACCGGCAGCCGCTGCGCGAACGTCGTGCGCAGCAGCGCCACCGCGCGCGCGATCCGCGGGATATGGCTGCCGGCGCCGCCAAGCTGGCGAATCGCGGCGCCGTGCCGCCCCGCCAGCAACCAATAGTGCATCTCGCGCACCAACTGGGCCCGCAGCACCTGCAGCGCTTCCGGACGTTCAAGCAGGCGCATCAGGCGCAGCGCCGCTTCCGCCACTTCCGTGTCGGTCGGCTCGACCCGCACGGGCGGCTCCGGCGCGGCCGGTCCCGGCTGCATTTGCAAGGACAGTTCCGCGATGACGGCCAGATCCAGGTCGAGCACCAACGAGTAATACGGTTGCGCCGGGCTGGCGCGCGTGATCTGGCTGACGGTGGGCACGTCCGCCGTGATCAGCAGCGAATCGCCCGCGGCGAAGGCAAAACGCCGCGCGCCCATCATGACCTGCTTGCCGCCCTGCAGGACCAGGCAGGCCAGCGGCCGGGAAATCGCGTACTCCAGCCCGCTGGGGGCGGTGGCGCGCACCACCGACAGCCCGGCAATCGGGGTCTGGGCCAATCCGGCCGGGCTCGCGTGCGCCTCGGCGTAGCGTCGGACCGCGTCCAGCAGCGCCTCGCTGGCGCGGTTCTCACCGTGATCTTGGGTCATGCGCCGATGTCGGGCGGACCGGGCCGGTCCGCGCACTCCAGGAGGAAAAGGCAAATGTCATGGAGACTCTGGCAAACGCGAAGCGCGCGCCGGGACGCAGAATAAACCCCAGTTTCCACTACTGCCAAGGAGCATTCCATGCGCAAGATTTCCCTCGTCACCGGCGCCAGCCGCGGCCTCGGCCGCAACTCGGCGTTGCACATCGCCCGCAACGGCGGCGACGTCATCCTCACCTACCAGAGCCGCGAAGCCGACGCCATGGCCGTGGTGCGTGACATCGAGGCGCTGGGCGGCAAGGCCGTCGCCCTGCAATTGGATGCGGGCCGCGTGTCCGGTTTCCCGGATTTTGCCCGCCGCGTGGGCGCGGCCCTGGCCCATACGTGGCAGCGCGATACCTTCGACCATCTGGTCAACAATGCCGGCCATGGCGACGTGGCCCCGCTCGCGGAAATGAGCGAGGCGGCCTTCGACAAGCTGGTCGACGTCCACTTCAAGGGCGTCTTCTTCCTGACCCAGCAATTGCTTCCCCTGCTCTCGGACGGCGGCCGCATCGTCAACTTGTCCAGCGGGCTGACGCGCGTCTCGGCCCCCGGCTGGTCCGCCTATGCCGCCGTGAAAGGCGCGGTCGAAGTGCTGACCGTCTACATGGCCAAGGAACTGGGCAGCCGCGGGATCGCGGTCAACGTGGTGGCGCCGGGCGCGATCGAGACGGATTTCTTCGGCGGCGCGGTGCGCGACACTCCCGAGTTCAACCAGTTCTTCGCCGGCATGACGGCATTGGGCCGGGTGGGCGTCGCCGACGATATCGGTCCCATGATCGCCAGCCTGCTGACCGAGGACAACCGCTGGGTCAATGCGCAGCGCATCGAAGTGTCCGGCGGCCAGGGCATCTGAGCCGGGCGGATGGCCTGGCGAACCGCGCCGGGCATCCGCCGCGCACATCATGCCGCGCGCTTCAGGGCCAGGGAGGCAAAGCCCAGCGCCCCGACCGCCAGGGCGAGCGGCGCGAACGACACCCACAGCACGGTGTCCCAGTCGTAGGCGGCCAGCAAGCCGCCGGAGGCGAACGAGCCGACCGCCATGGTGCCGAACACGATGAAATCGTTGAGCGACTGCACGCGCGTTTTCTCTTCGGGACGATGGCATTCCAGCACCAGCGCGGACGCGCCCACGAACCCGAAATTCCAGCCGACCCCCAGCAGCACCAGCGTCAGCCAGAAATGCGCGACGTCGATGCCGGTCAGCCCCACCGCGGCGGACAGCCCGGTAAGCAGCAAGCCGGCGCTGACGATGCGCCCGGCGCCGAAGCGGGTGATCAGCCGCCCCGTGAAAAAGCTCGGCGCATACATGGCGATGACGTGCCACTGCAGGCCCAGGTTGGCGTTCTCCTGGGAATGGCCGCAGAGGTGCATGGCCAGCGGGGCCGCCGTCATGAGGAAGTTCATCAGCATGTAGGACACGGCGCCGCAGGTCACCGCGGTGATGAAGCGCGGCTGCCGCACGATGACCCCGAGCGGCCGTCCGCTCGCCACCTCGGCCGGCGTCGGCATGGGCAGCCGCACGCCGAGCAGCACCATGGCCGATACCGCGGCGACCGCGGCTTGCACCAGGAAGGTCGCGGCGAACATGTGCGGCGGCCAGAGGTACATGGTGTGCGTCACCAGTTGCGGCCCGATCACGCCGGCCGCGACCCCGCCGCCCATCACGAACGACAGCGCGCGGGCCCGCAGCGCCGGCGCCACGCCGTCGGCGGCGGCGAAGCGGAACGACAGCACCACCGCGGCGTAGGCGCCGCCGAAGAAGGTGGCCAGGCAGAACAGCCAGAACGAGCCCAGCACCACGGCGGCCGCGGCCAGCAGGCCGACCAGCACGCCGCAGCCGGTGCCGGCCAGGAAGGCGGCGCGCCGGCCGTGGCGCCGGGCGATCGCGCCGGCGGGCAGGATGCAGGCCGCCATGCCGACCACGAAGATGGACAGGGGCAGCGTGGCGAGCGTCTTGCTGGGCGCCAGCATGTCGCCGACGATCGCCCCGGTGGCGTAGACGACCACCGAGTTCGCGCCTGCCAGCGCCTGTGCGACCGTCAGGCGCGCGATGTTGCCGCGCTGTTCGCGCCGCGTCAGTTCAGCAACGGGACCGCCCGGCAAGGGCGCGGATGCGACGTTGGACAAGACTACCTCGACAAAAAAAGGCGCCCCAGGCGGGGCGGCGGGTCAGTGCGTATTGTCCACCCGATCGCGGCGCCTGTCTCGGGGCGGGCGCGTGCCGAACCCTTGGAATGTCGCGCGACGCGCGATCGACAGGCCTGCGCCGGGCCGCCACGGTCTTCCTCCGGCGGCGCTGTCCCGGCTAGCCGCCGAGCTCAGCGCCGGGCAAGCAGCCCGCCAGCCGCCGCACCCCTTCGCGGATGGCGGCGGCCTCCAGCAAGGCATATCCCATGACCAGGCCCGCCGGACCTTGCCGATGCCGGGCCCGGGCGGCGGGATGGAACAACGGGCCGATGGGGTGGACGCGCACGCCATGCTCGCGCGCCGCGCTGACCAGCGCCGCCTCCGACCCGGCCGGCACGCCGTGAAACCACGCGACCAGGTGCAGCCCGCTGCCCGCGCCCTGGATCTCCACCCGCCGCCCGAAACAGGACGTCAAGGCGTCGACAAGCGCGCGTTGACGGGCCTGCTGCTGGCGGCGCATGCGGCGTACGTGGCGGCCGTAGCTGCCGTCCTCCAGCAGCCGGGCCAGGGCGCGCTGGACCCCTGTCGCGGCATGCCGGTCCGCCACCCGCTTCGCGGCCGAGAAGGTATCCACCAGGGACGGCGGCAGCACCATGTAGCCCAGGCGCAATTGAGGCGACAAAGTCTTCGAGAATGTCCCCACGTGGATCACGCAATCGCGGCGGTCCAGCGACAGCAGCGTCGCCTCGGGCCGGACCGTATAGCGGTATTCACTGTCGTAGTCGTCCTCGATGATCCAGGCCCCGTGTTCAGCGGCCCAGTCGAGCAGCGCCCGGCGCCGGGCAATCGGCAAGAACGACCCCAGGGGGAACTGGTGCGTGGGGGTCACGTAGGCCAGTTGCGCGGCGCCGAGGGCCGCGAGCTGGCCGGTCTGCAGGCCATGTTCGTCCACGTCGACGCACCTGAGCTGGCCGCCATAGGCTTCGAAGGCGTGGTGCGCCATGCGATAGCCCGGATTCTCCACCACCACGCCGTCGCCCGGATCCACCAGCAGCCGGGCGCAGAGATCCAGCGCCTGCTGCGAACCGTTGACGATCATCAGCTGTTCCACCGAACAGGCCAGGCCTCGCGTCTGGCTCAGGTGCGCTTGCAGCGCGCGCCGCAGTTCCGGGTTGCCGCGCGGATCTTCGTACTCCAGGCGCGGGCTGCGTTGCCGCTCGACGGCCCGCAGCGCTTTCAGCCAGGCCAGCGTGGGAAAGTCCGAGCCCGCCAATGGCCCATAGACGAAATCGATCTCGCCTGGCGCGGGCGGACCGGCATCGCCGCCCCCCAGGCCGGCGATGCGGCGCGCAATACCCGACAGCCGGCCGGTGTGGCCACCCGTGGCGGCACGGTGCCCCCGGCCGCGCCGGGCACGGGCCGTCAGCGCCGGCGCGGCCCCCGCGGCCACCCGGCTTGCCGCGCCAGCCCGCGTCTGGATGAAGCCGTCCGCGGCAAGCTGCTCGTAGACCAGCGACACGGTGCCCCTCGACAGCCCGCGCTCGGCGGCCAACGCGCGCGTGGAGGGCAACGGCGCGCCCGCCGCGTAGGTGCCGTCCGCGATCCTGGCGCGCAGCTCGTCGTAGAGCGCCCGGCTCAAGTTTTTCGTCAAGTCGCGGGTGCTGGGCATGGCACAGAACTGGTCCAGTGAAATTGGCATGAACTGGCTATTTTCACAGAGCCGGCCACGGCGGACAATCGTGGCTTTGCCGGGAAATCCGGCCCTTGCACCCGAGCGAGCCTGCCATGTACCTTCCCAGCCAGTTTGCCGAGCCACGAATCGAAGAACTGCACCGCATCGTCCGCGACAACCCGCTGGGCATCATGGTGCGCGCCACGCCGGACGGCATGGAGGCGGATCACCTGCCTTTCCTGTTCGACCCCGCGCAAGGCCCGCATGGCGCCCTGGTCGCCCACGTCGCGCGCGCCAATCCGGTCTGGCGCGAGGTCGCCGACGGCGCCCGGGTCCTGGTGATCTTCCGCGGCGCGCAAGGCTACATTTCGCCGAACTGGTACCCGGGCAAACAAGAGACGCATCGCTATGTGCCGACCTGGAACTACGAGGTGGTGCACGCGCACGGCACGATCCATGTCCACGACGACGAGAAATTCGTCAGGGCAGTGGTCGCCCGCCTGACGCGGCAGCACGAGGCCCGCCAGGCCGTGCCCTGGAAAATGGGCGATGCGCCGGCCGACTATCTCGACCAGCAGCTGCGCAACATCGTCGGCATCGAAATCCGCCTTGCCCGGCTGGAAGGCAAGCGCAAACTCAACCAGCATCACCGGCCGGCCGATCGCGAGGGCGCAATCCAGGGGCTGGCGGCCCAGGGCAACCACGGGCTCGCCCAGGCCATGCGGGACACGGCCCGGCCGACGGCAGGGGACGCATGAGATGTACGGCGCGACGCTCCCCTTCGCCCACGACGCGTCGGCCATTGCATGCTCGAGAGGAGGTCATGGGTGAATATCGGTCGCGGCGGTGAAATCCTCATCCTCACCGGCCCGCCGGGCGCAGGCAAGACAACCACGGCAGCCGCGCTGGCGGCATCGGGCGGATCGCCGAAGGTGCATCTGCATGCAGACGATTTCTGGCATTTCATCAAGCACGGGGCCATCCAGCCTTACCTCCCCGAAGCGCATAGCCAGAATGCGGTCGTACTGAATGTGCTGGCGAATGCCGCCGCCGGCTACGCCAGGGGCGGCTACTTCGTCATCGTCGACGGCATTGTCGGGCCCTGGTTCCTCGCGGCGTTTGCCGCGATCAGCCCGCCGGTCCACTACATCGTGCTGCGCCCGCCCCTGCGGGCCGCGATCGAGCGCTGCCGCACCCGAGGCGGCCAGACGCTGTCGGACCCCGGGCCGATCACGGCGCTGCATCAGCAGTTCTGCGCGCTCGGCTCTGGAGCGGCACGTCCTGGCGACCGCAGGCGAAGATCGGGAAGACGTGCTGGCGCGCGTGACGGCGGCGCTGGACAGCGACGAATTCCGCCTGGCCCGGCAGTGAGCCGGGGAGGGAGCCGGCTCGACGGACTTCGCCGTCCCCGCACGAAAATGTAACAAGCGGCCCCTCCCCCCTTGAACCGGCAGGCATCATCCCTATAATTAGCACTCGCTGCCGGTGAGTGCTAACAGCCCGTCCCGGCCTGAAAACCGATCATTTTCACCCCTTCTATATAGAAACAGGAGTTCCTCATGGCCCTGCGTCCCCTGCACGATCGCGTGATCGTCAAACGCCTGGACAACGAGCGCAAGACTGCCTCGGGCATCGTCATTCCCGACAGCGCCGCCGAAAAGCCGGATCAAGGCGAAGTCGTGGCCGTTGGCCCGGGCAAGAAGACCGAAGACGGTAAAGTGCTGCCGGTCGACCTGAAGGCTGGCGACAAGGTGCTGTTCGGCAAGTACGCCGGCCAGTCGGTGAAAGTCGATGGCGAAGAGCTGCTCGTCATCCGCGAGGAAGAAATCCTCGCCGTGATCCAGTAATTTCTGAACGAATTTTCGAAGGAAGCTCACAATGGCTGCCAAGCAAGTCCTGTTCAGCGATGACGCCCGCGTCCGCATCGTCCGCGGCGTGAACGTCCTCGCCAATGCCGTCAAAACCACCCTCGGTCCCAAGGGCCGCAACGTCGTGCTCGAGCGTTCGTTCGGCGCCCCCACCGTCACCAAGGACGGCGTGTCGGTTGCCAAGGAAATCGAACTGAAGGACAAGTTCGAGAACATCGGCGCCCAGCTGGTCAAGGACGTCGCCTCGAAGACCTCGGACAACGCCGGCGACGGCACCACCACCGCCACCGTGCTGGCCCAGGCCATCGTCCAGGAAGGCCTGAAGTACGTTGCCGCCGGTTTCAACCCCATCGACCTCAAGCGCGGCATCGACAAGGCCGTCACCGCCGCCGTGGCTGAACTGGCCAAGCAATCCAAGCCGGTCACCACCAGCAAGGAAATCGCCCAGGTCGGCTCGATCTCCGCCAACAGCGACGAATCGATCGGCAAGATCATCGCCGACGCGATGGACAAGGTCGGCAAGGAAGGCGTCATCACCGTCGAAGACGGCAAGTCGCTGGACAACGAACTGGACGTGGTCGAAGGCATGCAGTTCGACCGCGGCTACCTGTCGCCCTACTTCATCAACAACCCCGACAAGCAAGTCGCCGCGCTGGATGATCCGTACATCCTGATCTTCGACAAGAAGATCAGCAACATCCGCGACCTGCTGCCCGTGCTGGAACAAGTCGCCAAGTCGAGCCGTCCGCTGCTGATCATCGCCGAGGACGTCGAAGGCGAAGCGCTGGCCACCCTGGTGGTGAACAACATCCGCGGCATCCTGAAGACCACCGCCGTCAAGGCGCCCGGCTTCGGCGACCGTCGCAAGGCCATGCTGGAAGACATCGCCATCCTGACGGGCGGCGTGGTCATCTCGGAAGAAACCGGCATGTCGCTGGAAAAGGCCACCCTGCAGGACCTGGGCCAGGCCAAGCGCATCGAAGTGGCCAAGGAAAACACCACCATCATCGACGGCGCTGGCGACAGCAAGTCGATCGAAGCCCGCGTCAAGCAGATCCGCGTCCAGATCGAGGAAGCCACCTCGGACTACGACCGTGAAAAACTGCAAGAGCGCGTGGCCAAGCTGGCCGGCGGTGTTGCCGTGATCCGCGTCGGTGCTGCCACCGAAGTCGAAATGAAGGAAAAGAAGGCCCGCGTCGAAGACGCCCTGCACGCGACCCGTGCGGCGGTGGAAGAAGGCGTGGTGGCCGGCGGCGGCGTGGCGCTGCTGCGCGCCAAGCAGGCTATCGCCGACCTGAAGGGCGACACGGCTGACCAGAACGCCGGCATCAAGCTGATCCTGCGCGCTGTCGAAGAGCCCCTGCGCACCATCGTGACCAACGCCGGCGAAGAAGCCAGCGTGGTGGTGAACAACGTGCTCAACGGCAAGGGCAACTACGGCTACAACGCCGCGACCGGCGAGTACACCGACCTGGTCGAGCAAGGCGTGCTGGATCCCACCAAGGTGACCCGCACCGCCCTGCAGAACGCCGCCTCGGTGGCCAGCCTGCTGCTGACGGCCGAAGCCGCGGTGGTCGAGCTGGTGGAAGACAAGCCCGCTGCTCCCCCCATGCCCGGCGGCATGGGCGGCATGGGCGGCATGGACTTCTAAGTCCAGGCCTGCGCCGCGGCAGCCCCGGTACGCCGGGGCGCGCCAGACCGACGCCTCCAAGGGTACGCCCTTGGGGGCGTTTTCTTTTGGGGCGCCCTGGCCGACGGCCGCGTGGCGGCTTCGGTATCAGCCCAAGGTGTCTGACACCCCTTGGGTGTCAGACACCTCCGATGGTCGACAAGGATGCCCCAGGTGTCTGGCACCCTTCGGGTGTCAGACACCTTCCAATGGACCGGAGCCAGCGGACGGGCACGCCGCTTGCGGATTGTGGCGATCCGAGAGCCCCCCCTACAATGCGTGGGTTCCCGTCTGCACAATGAGCGCCATGACTATTCCGCCCCGCTTGCTGAAGATGCTGCGTCCTTCGGAAATCGCCGGCCTGCTGGTCGAGTCGGCCAAGCAGTGGTCGAGCCACCGGGCGTCCAGCAAGGGCGCCGCGCTGTCGCTGTACATGGTGTTCTCGCTGGCGCCGATGCTGATCCTGGTGATCGCGGTGGCCGGGGTTTTCTTCGGCGAAGAGGCGGTGCGCTCGGAACTGTTCGCGCAGGTGCGCGAGCTGACCGGGGCGCGCGGCGCCGAAGTCATCCAGACCGTGCTGGCCAGCGCGCACGAATCGGGCGGCGGCTGGATCGCGGCGCTGCTGTCGATTACCGTGCTGGTCTTCAGCGCCACCACCGCGTTCGCCGAGCTGCAGGCCAGCCTGGACGAGTTGTGGGACGCCACCAGCCAGCGCAAGGCCGGCCTGCAGGGCCTGGTGCGCAGCCGCATGGTGTCGTTCGGGCTGGTGCTGGTGCTGGCGATGTTCCTGCTGGTGTCGCTGATGATGAACGCGGCATTGGGCGCGGCCAAGGCCTACTACGGCGACCTGTGGACCCACTCGGCGTTCGCGGTGCTGGCCGGCTGGCTGTCCAACCTGTTCTCGTTCGCGGTGGTCACGGCCCTGTTCGCAGTGGTGTACAAGCTGCTGCCCAGCATCGATATTCCCTGGCGCGACGTCATCCCGGGCGCGATCGTAACCGCCGCGCTGTTTCTGGTGGGCAAGTGGGGCATCGGCCTGTACCTGGGCCGCGGCGGCACGGTGTCGGCCTATGGGGCGGCGGGCTCGCTGATCGCGCTGCTGCTGTGGATTTATTATTCCGCGCAGATCTTCTTCTTCGGCGCGGTGTTCACCCGCCAGTTCGCCGAACGCTTCGGCAGCCGGCAGGCTCAGGCTTCCGGCACGGACACGGTGTAGTTCAGGGCCAGGCGGCCGCCGTCGGCGTAGATGGTCTGGCCGGTGATGTAGCTGGCGTCGTCGCTGGCCAGGAACACCGCCACCTTGGCCACTTCGTCCGGCTCGCCCAGGCGGCCCATGGGTATGCGCGACAGCACCGTCCGCAGGGCCTGCGGGTCGGTGGCGATGGTCCGCATGATGTCGGTCTCGATACTGCCCGGGCCGATGGCGTTGACGCGGATGCCGCGCGCCACCAGCGACAGCGCCATCGACTTGGTCATCTGGCGCACCGCGCCCTTGCTGGCGCCATAGGCGAGCTGGTCGGCCATGGCCAGCTCGGCGGTCATCGACGACATCAGCACGATGGCGCCGTGCCTGCCGCCGCGCACCATCGCGCGGGCGGCCGCCTGGGCCACCAGGAAGGTGCCGCACACGTTGACGTCCATGACGGCCTTGAAATCGTCCAGCGTCAAGTCCAGGAAGTCGGCGGCGCGTATCATGCCGGCATTGCATACGCAGATGTCCAGCCCGCCCCACAGGCGCTCGCATTCGGCCACCATGGCGGCGGCGGACGGCGCGGCGGCCACGTCGGCGCAGAAGCTGCGCGCCTGGTCGGGCAGACCTGCCATGGCGGCCTGCAGGGCGGCCTGGTCGCGGTCGACCAGCAAGACGCGCGCGCCTTCGTCCAGGTAGCGGCGGGCGATGGCCAGGCCGATGCCGCGAGCGGCGCCGGTGACCAGGGCGACCTTGTCGTGCAGCTTCATTTCAGACTCCCACGTAGGTGGCGACGAGGTCGGGGCGCGCGGCCAGCTCGGCGGAGCTGCCGTCCCATACCGAGACCCCCTTGTCGAGGATGACATTACGATCGGACAGGCGCAGCAAGGCGGTGGTGTTCTTGTCCACCACGATCATCGACAGTCCGTCGGCTTTCAGTTGGGCCAGCACGCGCCAGATCTCGGCCCGCACGACCGGCGCCAGCCCCTCGGTGGCTTCGTCGAGCACCAGCAGGCTGGGGTTGGTCATCAGGGCGCGGCCCAGCGCCAGCATCTGCTGTTCGCCGCCCGACAGTTGGCTGCCGAGGTTGGCGCGCCGCTCGCGCAGCCGCGGGAACAGCGCGTAGACGCGTTCCAGGGTCCAGGCCCGGGCGCCGCCGCGCGCCACGGCGGTGGCGAGCAGGTTTTCTTCGACTGTCAGGGTGGGGAAGATCTGCCGGCCTTCCGGCACCAGCGACAGCCCCAGGCGGCCGATGCGGTACGGCGCCATGCCGCGCAGGGCCTGGTCGCGGTAATGGATGCTGCCGTCCTGGATGGGCAGCAGGCCGAACAGGCATTTGATGACCGTGCTGCGACCCATGCCGTTGCGGCCGATCAGGCCCAGGACCTGGCCTTCGCGCACCTCCAGGTCGACGCCGAACAGCGCCTGGCAGTGGCCGTAGCCGGCGGTCAGGCCGCGGATGTTCAACATGGCGGGTCCTCCGGATCAGGCGTCGGCGTCGTCGCCCAGGTAGGCGCGGCGCACGTCGGGGTGGTTGCGGATGGCCTCGGCGTCGCCGGTGGCGATCAGCCTGCCGTAGACCAGCACGCTGATGCGGTCGGCCAGGGCGAACACGGCGTTCATGTCGTGCTCGACCAGCACGATGGTGTAGCGGCCTTTCAAGCTGCGCAACAAGTCAATGACGGCGGCGCTCTCGGCGGCGCTCATGCCGGCCATGGGCTCGTCCAGCAGCAGGATGCCCGGCTCCCCGGCCAGGGCCATGGCGATCTCGAGCTGGCGGCGCTGGCCGTAGGCCAGGCTGCCCACTTCGCTGTCGGCCACATCCTGCAGCCGGCAGGCCGCCAGGGCCTGCCGCGCCGCGTCGACCACGTCCTGGCAGGCGGCCAGCGGCCGCCACGGCGACAGGCGCCGGCGGCGCTTGCGCAGCGCGGCCAGGCAGGCGTTCTCCAGCACGGTGTAGCCGTCGAACACCGAAGTCACCTGGTACGAGCGCAGCAAGCCGAGCGCCACCCGCTGCTGCACCGTCGCGGCCGAGATATCGACCCCGTCGAGCCGCACGGCGCCGGCGTCGGCGCGCAACTCGCCCGACAGCAGGTTGATCAGCGTGGTCTTGCCCGCGCCGTTGGGGCCGATCAGCGCATGCAGCTCGCCCGGGCGGACCTCCAGCGATACGCCGTCGGTGGCCTTGAGGCCGCCGAAGCTGCGCGCCAGGCCCTGGGTGGCGAGATGGCGCGCGCGCGGCGCCGACAGGATGGCCGCCGTCATGCCGAGGCCTCCTTGCGCAGCGGGTCGGCGCGTGGCGGGGGATCGCCGGCCGCGGCCGGCGGCCGGCGGCGCGGCAGCGCCACATAGCCGTTGCGCGCCAGCATGGCGATCGCCACCACGACCGGCCCCATCAGCAGCATCCAGTGCTGGGTCATGCCCTTGAACAGCTCCTCCAGCAGCAGGTAGCCGATCGCCCCGACCACCGGCCCCAGCACGTTGCCCAATCCGCCGATCACCACCATGACGATCAGCTCGCCCGAGACCGGCCAGGACATGTAGCTGGGCGAGGCGAAGGCCGTGAGGTTGGCCAGCAGCAGGCCGGCCACCCCGGTCAGCACGCCGGAAGCGACGTAGGCGGTCAGGCGCACGCGGAACACGGAATAGCCCAGGGCATCGACACGGCGCGGATTGACCTGGGTGGCGCGCAGGATCATGCCGAAGGGCGAGCGCCGCAGCCGCAGCATGCCCAGGCACGCGGCCAGCAGCAACGCCCAGGCGGCCCAATAGACCGGCAGGCTGCCGCCCAGGTCGAACAGGCCGAAGTCACTGCCTTCGTAGATGTTCAGGCCGTCGTCGCCGCCATACTCGCGCAGGCTGACCGCCAGGAAGTAGAACATCTGGGCGAACGCCAGCGTGATCATGATGAAACCGATGCCGGAAGTGCGCAGGCACACGGCTCCGACCGCCAGGGCGACCAGCGCGCAGACAGCCACGCAGACCGCCAGCTGCATCCAGCCGCTGGCGATGCCGTAGTACGACAGGATGCCCACCGCATAGCAGCCCAGGCCCAGGAACATGGCATGGCCGAAGCTGACCAGCCCGGCGAATCCCAGCACCAGGTTCAGGGCCACGGCCGCCAGCGCGTAGATCAGCACGCGGGCGCCGAAGGTGACGTAGAAGGGTTCATCGAGCCACTGCGCGGCCAGCGGCACGGCCGCCAAGACCAGGAACAGCAGCGGCAGGAACCATGACGCGGTGCGGTGTGATGGCATGGTGGACTCCCCGGCGAGCTCAGCGCCGCGCGGCAAAGATCAGGCCGTGCGGGCGGAACGCCAGCACCACGGCCATCAGGATGTAGATCAGCATCGATGCCAGCGCCGGCCCCACCGCGTTGGCGACTGAACTGTCGAACGCGCTGCGCAGCAGGTCCGGCAGGAACGCGCGGCCCAACGTGTCGATCATGGCGATGAGCAGCGCCGCCACCAGGGTGCCGCGCACGGAGCCGATGCCGCCCACCACGATGACCACCAGGGCCAGGATCAGCACCGGCTCGCCCATGCCCGACTGCACCGACAGGATCGGCCCGGCCAGCGCGCCGGCCAGGCCCGCCAGCGCCGCCCCCAGCAGGAACAGCAGCGTCTTGAGCCGGTCCACGTTGGCGCCCAGCACGCTGGCCATCGGCGCATTGCTGGCGCCGGCCCGGATCAGCATGCCGAAGCGGGTGCGCTGGATCAGGAACCACGCCCCGGCGGCGACCAGCGCGCCCACGCCCACGATGAGCAGGCGGTAGACCGGGTAGTCGGTGCCGAACACCGCCACCGAGCCGCGCAGCGCCGGCGGAATGGCGGCATAGTACGGACGGCTGCCCCAGATCACCGAGGCCAGCTCGTTGAAGAACATCATCAGCCCGAATGTAGCCAGCACCTGGTAGAGATGGTCGTGACGGTATAGCGGTCGCGCCACGACGCGCTCGAGGGCCACGCCCACCAGTCCGCTGCCGCACACCGCGGCCAGGATGGCGAAGCCGAACGAGCCGCTGGCGTTGTACGCGCTGGCGCCCAGGAACGCGCCGATCATGTACAGCGAGCCATGGGCCAGGTTGATGAAGTTCATGATGCCGAAGATCAACGTCAAGCCCGAGGCCAGCAGGAATAGCAGCGCGCCCAGTTGCAGGCCATTGAGGAATTGCGACAGCAGCAGCGATCCGTTCATGAGGAAACTCCGAGGGCGGGCGGCGCCTATTTCATCTTGCAATCGGCGGCGTAGGCATCCTTGTGATCCGTGAAGACGGTGGCCAGCTGCTTCACGCCGACGCCGCCCGCTTCTTTCACGACCTGGTAGGCGTAGAAGTTCTGCACCGGCATGTTGTTGGTGTTGAAGGCAAACTTGCCACGCACCGACGGGAAAGTCGCGCCGGCGGCCTTGACTGCGGCGGCCAGCGCCTTGCTGTCGCCCAGCTTGCCGTCCAGCTTGCGCACTGCCTCGTCCAGCAGGAACGCGGCGTCGTAGCCGGCCGCCGCGTATTCGGACGGCAGGCGGCCGTACTTGGCCTGGAAGGTCTCGACGAACTTGCGGTTCTTGGGGTTGTCCAGCGTGGTGGCCCATGGCGTGCCATAGATGGCGCCCACGGCCTGTTCCTTCAGCGCGGCCAGGGTATTGGAATCGATCAGGCTTTCCGAGAAGAACGGCAGCTTCTCCATCAGGCCGGCCTGGCGCAGCTGGCGCACGAAGTTCACGCCTACGCCGCCGGTGTAGAACACGAACAGCGCATCGGGGCTGGCGGCGCTCATGCGCGAGATCTCCGCCGAATAATCGAGCTGGCCCAATTGGGTGTAGATCTCGTCGGCCGGCTCGGCGCCGTAGAAGCGCTTGAAGCCGGCCAGCTTGTCCTTGCCGGCCTGGTAGTTCGACGACATGAGGTAGGCGCGCCGGTAGCCCTGGTCCTTGACGTACTGCCCCATCGCCTCGGACATGCTGTCGTTCTGCCACCCCAGCACGAACAGGTTCGGCAGGCACATGCGGCCGGCGATGGGCGCCGGCCCGGCATTGGTGGAGATCGCCACCACGCCGGAATCCTTGATACGCCGCAGTTCCGCCATCAGCACGTTGGAAAAGCCCAGGCCGACCACCGCGTCGACCTTGTCGCGCTCGATGAACTTCTGCACGATCTGCGCGCCCACGTCCGGCTTGAGCTGGTCGTCCTCGCGCAATACCACGGCCTTCTGGCCGCCCAGGCTGCCGCCCAGCTGCTCGATGCCCAGCATCAGGCCGTCGTACTGGTCCTGCCCCAGCGCGGCCTGCGGGCCGGACAACACGCCCGAAAAGCCGATGGTGATGTCGGCCCGCGCGGCGCCCGCGCCGGCCAGTGTCGCGGCCGCGGCCAGGACGGCCAGCCCTTTTGCGAATACTTGCATTGCCTGTCTCCTTGTAGGCGGGGCGACCCGTTCTGCGCGGGCCGGCCCCGATGTCGGCCCTGTCAGAGCTTGACGCAGACGTTGCGCAGCTCGGTGTAGAACTCCAGCGAATACACGCCGCCCTCGCGCCCGATGCCCGACTGCCTGGCGCCGCCGAACGCGGTGCGCAGGTCGCGCAGGAACCACGAATTGACCCAGCAGATGCCCACGTTGAGGGCCTTGCCCAGGCGGTGGGCAGTGCCGACATTGCTGGTCCAGACCGTGGCGGCCAGGCCGTAGGGCGTGGCATTGGCCAGGACAACGGCTTCTTCTTCGGTGTCGAACGGGGCAATGTGGCAGCACGGCCCGAAGATCTCTTCGCGGATCACGCGCGAGGACTCCGGCAAGCCGGTCCAGACGGTCGGCTGCACCCAGGCTCCCTCGGCCAGCGCACCCGGCATGTCGGGCACGCCGCCGCCGGCCACCACCGTGGCGCCGTCGTCGCGGGCGTACTGGTAGTAGCGCAGCACTTTTTCGCGATGGCGCAGCGAGATCAGCGGCCCCAGGTCGACGCCCGGATCGCGCGGCCGGCCCAGGCGGTAGGCGCGCGCCCGTTCGCCCAGCGCGGCGACGAAGCGTTCGAAGATCGGCCGCTGCACATACACGCGCTCGGTGCCCAGGCAAACCTGCCCGGTGTTGTCGAAGGCGGCGCGCGCGATGCCGGCCACTGCCTTGTCGAAGTCGGCGTCGGCGAACACGATGCCGGGGTTCTTGCCGCCCAGCTCGAACGACACCGGCCGCACGCCGCGCGCGGCGGCCTGCATGATGGCCTCGCCGGTGCGGGTCTCGCCGGTGAAGGTGATGCCGTCCACCTCCGGATGGCGCGTCAGCAGTTCGCCGGCCGAGTCCGGCCCGAAGCCATGGATGACGTTGTAGACGCCCGGCGGGACGCCGGCCTGGTTCATGACCTCGCCCAGCAGCGTGGCGGTGCCCGGCGTGTCTTCCGACGGCTTGACCACGACGGTGTTGCCGCAGGCCAGGGCCGGCCCGACTTTCCAGGTCATGAGCAACAGCGGCAGGTTCCATGGGCAGATCACGCCGATCACGCCACGCGGCACCCGCACGGCGTAGTTCAGCGCATGGCCATGGTCGGGCGTGTCCATCTCGAAACTCTCGTTGGGCACGTTGCGGATCAGGTCGGCGAATATCTTGAAATTGGCCGCGCCGCGCGGAATATCGAGATGGCTGGCCAGCCCGTAGGGCTTGCCGGTGTCGGCGATCTCGGCATCGACGAAATCGTCGAAGCGCTTGTCGATGCCGTCGGCCACCGCGTGCAGCAGTTCGGCGCGCTGCTGCGCCTTCAGGCCGGCCCAGGGGCCGGACAGCGCGGCGCGCGCCGCCGCCACCGCGGCATCCACCTCGGCCGCGCCGGCTTCATGCACCTGTCCGATCAGGCGGTTGTCGACGGGATCCCGGTTGTCGAAAGTCTTGCCGGTGGCCACCCACTGGCCATTGATGAAGTTGCGGAACTCGGTCATGTCGTCCTCAGTCGGTGCCGCCGGCGCCGGCGTATTCCGGGTCGCCGTCGGCCAGGTATTCCCACATGCGCTCATAGATGCGGCCGGTGCCCACCGCCCGCTCGCGCGCCTGCGCCTCGTCCAGCTGCGGCGCGCCGTCGGCCAGCCCGGCGGCGCGCAACTGCCATTCGATGCGCGCGGCATCCTCCAGGTACCAGGTCAGCACCACCGCCTGCGGCAGCGTCGGCGCCGCCACCACCGCGCCGTTGCCGCGCATGACCACGGCCGCGGCCTCGCCCAGCGCGCGCGCCACGCCCAGCGCCTGCGCGTCGCTGCGCACCAGCAGCGGGTCGTCCCACAGCGGCACCGCGGGCCAGAAGTACGAACCCATGCCATGGCGCGGCGCGGGAGTGACGCGGGCGGCCGACAGCGCCATCACCGTGGGCGGCATGGTGCGCGCCACGCCGCCGACCTCGGGGCGGGCACGGTAGATCTGCTGGTGGATGCGTACCTCGCCCAGCACGCCGGCCGGCAGCTCGCCATGCACCGGCACCACCACCCCGGGTTCGTCCGGCGCGATCAGGCCCATGGGACGGGCGGCGCACACCAGGAAATGACCGGCATCCAGGCGCAGGCTGCAATGGCCATAGGCATGCGCCAGCCCGGCCCGCGCCAGGGCGCGCGCCGCCACGCGCACGCGCGCCTGCTCGCCGGCGGTCGGAATCGCGGCCGCCGCGCTCATGACTTGAATTCCGGGATGTCGGGACGCGCGCCCCACATGCAGAATGACGAGGGCACCGCCGGGAACTGCCGCGGCCGGTAAGTCTTCTCGTCCTCGGCGGTGATCAGGCGCACGCCGCACGAGTACTCGTAGATCATGCCGTCGGGCCCCTCGAAGTACAGGAACATGGCGCCCGAGGTGGGGTGGCGGCCGGGGCCGAATCTGATCGGTATCTTGCGTTCCTGCAACAGGTACCAGGCGCGCATGATGTCGTCGATGCTCTCGACCTGGTGGTTGATGTGCTGCACGCCGGGATGGGCGGATGGGAACAGCGCGATCTTGTGATGGACTTCGTCGATGCGCAGCAAAGGGGCATCGCCGATGCGGTCGCTGACGCGCGCGGACAACAGGCCGGTCCAGAAGGCCTCGTCGCGGCGCGCGTCGAGCGTGCGCAGGCCAATGTGGCTGAAGCCGGTGATGCCCGCGTCGCGCGACGGGAAATAGCGGCGGCCGCTATGGTGCGGCGCATAGACCAGCTCGATGCGATTGCCGGACGGGTCGGTGAACTGCAGCAAATCCTGCACGTGACGCTGCTCGGCCGCCTGGCGCGTGCCGCGCGCGACCTGGTAGCCGCTGCGCTCCAGCACGGCGCCGGCCCGTTCCAGTTCGTTGGGCGAATCCACTTCAAAGGCCGCCGTGTGGTCGTGCGGATCGCCTTCGAAATAGCACAGCGTGTGGTCGCGTCCGTCAGAGCGGAAATAGACCGACTTGCCTTCCTTGCGGGCGACTTCCAGGCCCAGCACCTCGGTCGCGTAGCGCGCCGCGGACGCCAGATCGCGAGTACCCAGCCGGACATACCGGATGTCATGTAGCCGTATCACTGCTTGTCTCCTGGAGCGCCTGGCCGTTGGAAGGGAAAGCAAGGGCGACGCTTTTTTTCTACGATAAGCAGCAAAAATCTCGGAGTCAATAAATTTTATCGAGATTTTTTCCAAGCGGTGCTACAGTACGCCCATGGCCGATAACGTCTCGCTTCCGTCGCTCGCGCATGCCGCCACGCCCAACACGCTGGTGGGGACGGCCTACGTCAACCTGCGGCGCGACATCATCGAAGGCAAACACCCGCCCGGCTCGCGCCTGCGCGTCGAGCACCTGAAGGACGACTACGGCGTGGGCGCCGGCACGCTGCGCGAGGCGCTGGCACTGCTGGTGTCGGACGCCCTGGTCACCTCGCACGGGCAGCGCGGCTTTCACGTCACGCCGATTTCGCTGCACGATTTCCGCGACATCACCGAAAACCGCGTGCTGCTCGAAACCGAAGCGCTGCGCCAGTCCATCGAACTGGGCGACGACGACTGGGAAAGCCGCGTTCTCGCCGCGTTCCACCGGCTCGGCAAGGCCGAACAGCGCCTGGCCGGCGACCCCACCGCCGGATTCGAGGAATGGGAGCGCCGCAATCGCGAATTCCACCGCGAACTGATCAGCGCCTGTCCGTCGCGCTGGATGCACCACTTCCTGGGCATCCTGTACCAGCAGGCCGAACGCTACCGGCGCCTGACGATCACCCGGCGTCCCATCGCGCGCGACCTGCACGACGAACACCGAAGCATCGTGGACGCCACGCTGGCGCGCGACGCGCAAGCCGCCTGCGCCCTGCTGGCCAGCCACATCCGCCTCACCTACGAAGCGGTGGCGCACCTGCCGCCGGAACTCTTTTCGCCCACCCCGCAGTCCGGCACAGACACTTGAGGCGCGCGCCGCGCCCGGCCGGTCAACGGATTGCCGACAAGGAAGACCCGATGAGCCGCGATTCCACCCACGCCACCGTTGTCGCCGGCAAGGCCACGCCGCGCGGCAAGTATCCGCACCTCAAGCGCGCCGGCGACCTGCTGTTCGTCTCCGGCACCAGCGCGCGCCTGCCGGACAACCGCATCGCCGGGGCCGCGGTCGACGCCATGGGCACCACCAGCCTCGATATCCGCGCGCAGACCCGCGCGGTCATCGAGAATATCCGCGACATCCTGGCCAGCGCCGGCGCGACACTGGCGGACCTGGTGGAGATCAGCGCCTTCCTGGTCAACATGAACGATTTCGGCGGCTACAACGAGGTCTACGGCGAGTACTTCGACGCCGGCGGCCCGGCCCGCACCACAGTGGCGGTGCACCAGCTGCCCCACCCTCACCTGCTCATCGAAATCAAGGCGGTGGCCTACAAGCCCGCCGCCTGATGCCATATTTCGAGCCGTGGCGCCGGCCACGGCCGCACGGAGACGCCGATGCTCGCCTACGGTACACCGCTGAATTTTGGCCGCTGGATAGACGACCACGCCCACCTGCTCAAGCCGCCCGTGGGCAACCAGCAGATCTGGCAGGACAGCGATTTCATCGTCACCGTGGTGGGCGGGCCGAACCACCGCACCGACTACCACGACGATCCGCTGGAGGAATTCTTCTATCAGCTGCGCGGCAATGCCTGGCTGAGCCTGTGGATCGACGGCAAGGAAGAACGCGTCGACCTGAAGGAAGGCGACATCTTCCTGCTGCCCCCGCACGTGCGCCATTCCCCTCAGCGTCCGGAGGCGGGCAGCGCCTGCCTGGTCATCGAACGGCAACGCCCGCCCGGCCTGCGTGACGGCTTCGAATGGTACTGCCTGGATTGCGGCGGCCTGGTGCACCGGGTCGAGGTGCAGCTCAAGAGCATTGTGACCGACCTGCCGCCGCTGTTCGAAGCCTTCTATACCAGTGAAGCCAGGCGCACCTGCCCGCATTGCGGGCGGCTGCATCCCGGCAAGGAGCGCCCCGCGCCATGATCCGCAAAATCGATATGCACGCGCACTTCTTCCCGCCCATCACGCGGTCGGAAGCGGCCGCGCTGGACCCGCTGGATGCGCCCTGGCTGCGGCTGGACGGCGACGGCAGCGGGCAGATCATGGCTGGCGAGCGGCCGTTCCGCCCGGTCGACGCCACGCTGTGGGACCCGGCCCTGCGCCTGGCGCAAATGGACCGCCACGGCGTGGACGTGCAGATCCTGTGCGCCACGCCGGTGATGTTCGGCTATCGCTACCCCGCCCAGGCGGCGGCGCAATGGGCGGCGCGCATGAACGACCTGGCCCTGGCGCATTGCGCCCACGCGCCGGACCGCCTCAAGGCGCTGGCGCAGGTGCCGCTGCAGGACCTGGAACTGGCATGCCGCGAAGCCTCGCGCGCCCGCGCGGCCGGCCACCTGGGCGTGCAGATCGGCAACCACGTGGGCGCGCGCGACCTGGACGACGACGCCCTGGTGCAGTTCCTGATCCACTGCGCCAACGAACAGATCCCGGTGCTGGTGCACCCCTGGGACATGATGACCGACGGCCGCATGAAACGCTGGATGCTGCCGTGGCTGGTCGCCATGCCGGCCGAGACGCAGCTGGGCATCCTGTCGCTGATCCTGTCCGGCGCCTTCGAGCGCATCCCGCGCAGCCTGAAGCTGTGCTTCGCCCATGGCGGCGGCAGCTTCGCGTTCCTGCTGGGACGGGTCGACAATGCCTGGCGGCACCGCGACATCATCCGCCAGGACTGCCCGCGATTGCCGTCGTCGTATACCGACCGCTTCTACGTCGACAGCGCGGTGTTCGACGCGCGCTCGCTGCGCCTGCTGGTCGACGTGATGGGCGAGGACCGCGTGTTGCTCGGGTCCGACTACCCCTATCCGCTGGGCGAACAGGAGGTGGGCCGGCTGGTCGCGACGGCCGGCCTGGAGGACCGCACGGTGCGGAACATCCTGTGCCGCAACACCATGGCGTTCTTCGGGCTGCAGTAGCGCCGTGCGCCCCGGCAGGCTGCGGAATGTTGCGATTGGCAAGACGATCTCTCGCCGCGGCCGGCTTGTATACGAGGTGTAAGCACCGGCCGCCCGCGGACGGATACGGTCACATCGCGGCGCGCGCGGACGCTAGGATGGAGGGTTGTTGCTCCATCGATTGCCTGCCATGCCGCGACTCATTCCCCCTTTTGTGTGCCCCTGGCGCCTGGCCGCGCTCGTCCTGGTCCTGGCGGGCGCGCCGGCCGGCGCCGACACTGTCTGGCTGGACAACGGCGACCGCCTGACCGGCACCATCAAGTCGCTGGACGGCGGCAAGCTGCTGATCCACACCGAATACGGCGGCGACGTGCGCATCGCCTTCGACCGCGTCAAGACGCTGCAAAGCGATACGCCGCTGGTCATACGCGATGAATCCCTGGCGCACGACTATCGCGCCAGGCTCGCGGGCGGGCAGCCCGGCACGGTGGTGCTCGACGGCGTGGAGCGCGGCCCGGACGGCGCGCAACCGGTGCGGGCCGATGTGCCGCTGGCATCGGTGGAGCGCATCGTGCGGCCGCATCCGTTCCTGAACGAAACCGCCGTGTCCGGCCGCGTGGACCTGGCCGCCACCCGCAAGAACGCCTCGACCCAGACCCAGGACTATTCCATGGCGCTGGACACGACCGTGCGCCATGCCCTGTGGCGCCACCGCTTCACCGGCTCGTACCTGCGCAGCAAGGACGACCACAGCGTCAGCAACCACAACTACGGGCTGGACTACACGCTGGACCGCTTCCTGACGGACAAGGCCTTCTGGCAGGTGCGGGCCATGCATCGGCGCGACTGGGTCGAAGACCTGGACCGCCAGACCGCATACGGCACCGGCCCGGGCTACCAGTTCTGGGACGACGAGCTGGGCGCTTTCTCGCTGTCGGCGCTGGCCGGGCGGGTGCACTACGGTTACCGCGACGGCGGCAGCGACAATGCCTATGCCGGCAGCCTGCGCTGGGACTATGTGCGCTATTTCAGCGGCAAGCAGTTCGAGCTGTTCACCAAGGGCGAACTGCTGCGCCCGTTCGACAGCGAGGCCGAGATGGCCATTAGCGGCGAGGCGGGCCTGCGCTACAACCTCAACAGCTGGATGTCGCTGTACCTGAAGTATGCGCGCAACCAGGTCAGCAGTTCGCGCGACAGCCTGAACGAATCGATCTACAGCACCGGGGTCGGCGTGAAGTGGTAGTTCAGCCTGCCGCGGGCAGCAGGTCCTCGATGCGCACCGGCAATTGCCGCACGCGCACGCCGGTGGCATGGTGGACGGCATTGGCGATGGCGGCGGCGATGCCGGCCAGGCCGATCTCGCCGATGCCGCGCGCGCCCGCGTCGTTCCACGCGTAGTCCGGGTAATCGAGGAAACTCACGTCCATGCGCGGCGCGTCGGCGTGGGTGGCCATGAGGTAGTCGGCCAGGTTGCTGTTGACGGGCGCGCCCGAGCGGGGATCGTAGTGGGTCTGTTCCAGCAGGGCCATGCCCACGCCCATGACGATCGCCCCTTCGATCTGGTTGCGCGCCATGCGCGGGTTGATCATGCGGCCGCCGTCGATCACCGTCACCACGCGAGCGACGCGCAGGCGCGCGGTGGCGGGGTGCCAGGTCACTTCGACGAAATGCGCGCCGTACGAGTTGATCGAATACTGCTTCTTCTGCTCCCGGCCCGAGCCGGCGTGGCCGTCGCCCGAGACTGCGGCCACGCCGGCGGCCGCCAGCACCTCGGCCAGCGGCACGCCCGCGCCGGCGCCGTCATCGGCCAGCCGCAGGCGCCCGTGCCGCAGCCTCAGCTCGCTGGCCTGGCGGCCGGCGAACGGCCCCTTCTCGCCCACCGCCAGCTTGCAGGCGCCCTGCACCGCCTTGCGCGCGGCGGCCAGCACCGCCGGCACCACCGAGGCAGTGGCCGCCGAGCCGCCCGAAATCGGGCCGCGCGGCAGGCGCGTATCGCCCAGCGCCACCTGGATGCGGTCCAGCGCGATGCCGGTCTCGGCGCTGACCAGTTGCGCCAGCACCGTGTAGGTGCCGGTGCCGATGTCCTGCGTGGCGCACACCACGCGGGCCGAGCCGTCGGCCTGCAGGCTGACGCTGGCGTCGGTCGGCATGCGCAGCCCCAGCCAGGAGCACGACGCCACACCCCAGCCCAGCACCAGTTCGCCGTCGCGCATCGAACCGACCGCGGGCGAGCGGTCGCGCCAGCCGAACGTCGCCGCGCCCTGCTGCAGGCATTCGCGAAGATGGCGCGATGAGAACGGCAGGCCGTTGCCTTCGTCGTGGTCGGGCTCGTTGCGCAGGCGCAGCTCGACCGGGTCCATGTCGAGCGCGATGGCGAGCTCGTCCATGGCCGATTCGAGCGCGTACATGCCCGGCACCGCGCCGGGCCCGCGCATCGAGGTGGGCGCGCCGACGTGGCGGCGCGCCAGGCCGGAGCACACCAGCAGATTGGGCGTGCTGTACATGCGCGGCGTCGCTTCGCCACAGTTCTCGCGGTAGTCGTCCAGTATCGATGCCTGGCTCAGGTAGTGGTGCTGCAGGGCCACCAGCCGGCCTTCCGGGGTGGCGCCCAGGCGCAGGCGCTGGCGGGTATACGGGCGGTGGCCGGTGCTGTGGAAGGTCATGGCGCGGCTCACCACCAGCTTGACCGGCCGGCCCAGCAGGCGCGCGGCGACTGGCGCCAGCAGCGAGTGGTTCCAGGCCCACAGCTTGCCGCCGAAGCCGGTGCCCAGGTAGTGCGAGATGACCCGCACGTTCTCCTTGCCCGTGCCGAGCATCTGCGCCGCCACGTCGCGATGGTTGACCACGCCCTGGGTCGTCTCGTACAGCGTGTAGGCCTGGCCGTCGTACTCGGCGACGCAGGCGTGCAGTTCCAGCGAATTGTGGGTTTCGACCGGCGTGCAGTAGGTGGCGTCGATGCGCACGGCGGCGCTTGCATAGGCGGCCGGCGCGTCGCCGCGCCGGCTCTCGACCTCGGGCGTGTCCTCGGCGGCGGGCGGCGCGACGTCGGGCGGCTGGCTGTCGTAGCTCACGCGCACGGCGCGCGCGGCCGCCTGGGCCTGTTCCAGCGTATCGGCCACCACCAGCGCCACGTACTGGCCGTAATAGCGGATGATGTCGTCATCCAGCGGCGGCCGGGCCTCGTCGATGGAACCGCTGGCGGCGCGGTACAGCGGCGGCCGGTTGCCGTGGTGCAGGACGGTCCGCACCCCGGGCATGGCCAGCGCCGCTTCGGCCTCCAGGGCCAGGATGCGGCCGTTGGCGACGGTGCTGCATACCGGCACGGCGTAGAGCATGCCGGGCAGCATGAAATCGGCGGTGTAGCGCGCCGCGCCGCTGACTTTCAAGGGGCCGTCGATGCGCGGCAGGGGCTGGCCGATGGCCTCGGGATGAGCGATGCGGGGAGATTCCATGTCGAGTCCTTGCTCAGTGCGGCGGCAGGGCCATGGATAGCGCGTGCGCCAGGCAGCGCCTGGCCAGCTCGATCTTGAAGCCGTTCTGGCTTTGCGGCACGGCGTCGCGCAGCGCGGCGTGGGCTGCCTGCGCATAGCGGCCCGCGTCCGGCGCCTGCCCGACCAGCAACTGCTCGGCGGCCGGACAGCGCCACGGGCGCGTGCCCACGCCGCCCAGCGCGATGCCGGCCGCCACAATGCGCTCCGCGTCGGACCGCAGCACCACCGCGGCCGAGGCCAGGGCGAATTCGTAGGAAGCCCGGTCGCGCAGCTTCAGGTAGGTCGAGTGGGTGCCCGGGCGCGGCGCCGGCAGCGTCACGTGGGTGATCAGTTCGCCGTCGCGCAGCGCGGTTTCCCGCTCCGGGGTGTCGCCGGGCAGCAGGAAGAAGTCCCGCAGCGCGATGTCGCGCGGGCCGCGCGCGCCATGCACATGCACGGTGGCGTCCAGCGCCATCAGGGCCACATTCATGTCCGACGGGTTGGTGGCGATGCAGTGCGGGCTGCCGCCCAGCACGGCCAGGTTGCGGTTGTGGCCCCCGATGGCGTCGCAGCCGCTGCCGGGCTCGCGCTTGTTGCAGCGCGCCGCGCGGTCGCGGAAATAGACGCAGCGGGTGCGCTGCAGCAGGTTGCCGCCGGTGGTGGCCATGTTGCGCAACTGCGCCGAGGCGCCCGCCAGCAGCGCCTGCGACAGCGCCGGGTAGTGCCGGGCGATGTGCGGATGGCGGGCCAGGTCGGCATTGCGCACCAGCGCGCCGATGCGCGCCCGGCCGTCGGCCAGGATCTCGACCTGGTCCAGGCCCAGCCCGTTGATGTCGACCACATACGCGGGCGTCTCGACATCGAGTTTCATCAGGTCGACCAGGGTGGTGCCGCCGGCCAGGAAGCGCACGCGCGTCTCGGGGCGGCCCGGCGCGGCCGCCAGGCGCACGGCCTCGTCGATATCGGCGGCGCGCAGGTATTGGAAAGCGTGCATGGCGTCACCGGTTGCCGCGCACGTCCTGCACGGCGTCGATGATGTTGGCGTACGCGCCGCAACGGCACAGGTTGCCGCTCATCAGTTCGCGCACCTCGTCGTCGCTGTCGCCGCAGGGCTCATTCAAGAGCGCTGCCGCCGACATGATCTGCCCGGCGGTGCAGTAGCCGCACTGGTAGCCGTCGTGCGCCACGAAGGCGGCCTGCAGCGGGTGCGGCGTCCGGGCATCGCCCAGGCCCTCGATGGTGGTAATGGCGCGGCCGCCCGCGGCGGCCGCCAGCACCAGGCACGCGTTGACGCGCCGCCCGTCGAGATGCACCGTACAGGCGCCGCACTGGCCGTGGTCGCAGCCCTTCTTGGTGCCGGTCAGGTGCAGGGTCTCGCGCAACGTGTCCAGCAGGGTGGCGCGCGGGTCCAGCAGCAGTTCGTGCTCCACCCCATTGACACACAGGGTGGTGGAAATGGCGCCGTGGCCCGGGCCATGGGCGTGCGGCGCGTCGCCGGAGGGATAAGACATGAGAAGGCTCCTGGCTGCGGGTGACGGGGATGCGGCAGGCGCTACAGCAAGCAGCATGCCCGCCCCGCCGCTCAGGCGCAAGCGGGTGGCGGCGTACCCAGCCGTTCACTCCAATGCAGAAATTCCTGCCACAGGCCCGGCTCGACCGGAATGCCGTCGCGCCGCCGCGCCGCCTCGGCCGCCTGCTCCGGGTCGCCCGGCATGCGCGGCCGGCCGGGTTGCGCCGCCAGCTCGGCGGCCAGCAGCGCCACCACGGCCGCCAGCTGCGCGCCGCCGGCGAAGCGCTGTGGATCCAGCACGATGAAAAACGCCCCCAGGCGGCGCGGCTCGGCCAGTTGCTCGTACATGGGCGTGATGTGCGGGCCATACGGGTTGCCATGCAGCGGCCCGCACAGCAGCTCGATCATCAGCGCCAGCCCGTAGCCCTTGTAGCCTTGCTGCGCGCCGCCCAGCGGCCGCAGCGCGCGCGCCGCGCGCGGGTCGGTGGCGTCGCCGCCGTGCGCGTCCAGCGCCACGCCGGGCGGCAGCGCATGGCCTTCGCGGCGCGCGTTCATGACGCGGTTCCACGGAATGGCGGTGGAGGCCATGTCCAGCCACACCGGCGGCCCGTCCTGGCGCGGGAACGCGATGGAAACCGGGTTGGTGCCCAGGAACGGCGCATGGCCGCCGAACGGCGCGGCAATGGCGTCCGAGTGCGTGAACGCCAGGCCGACCAGCCCGGCCTCCGCGGCCGCGCGGCTGTACAGGCCGACCGCGCCGCAATGCGAGGAATCGCTGACGCCCACGGCCGCCACCCCGGCCTCGCGCGCCATCTCGATGGCCAGGCGGTTGGCGCGGTGCGCCACCACGATGCCCAGCCCCTGCCCGCCGTGCACCTGTGCCGTGGCCGGACCGCTGCGCACCGTGCGCACGGCGGGGCGCGCCAGGATCGAGCCGTGCGCCAGGCGGTTCAGATAGTGCGGCAGGCGCGCGATGCCGTGCGAATCGATGCCCCACAGGCTGGTCTGCACCAGGCTGTCGGCCAGGCAGGCGGCGTCGTCGGGCGGCACGTCCAGCGCGCGCAGGCAGCGGCGCGCCCATTCGCGCAGCGCGGGCGCGGCGCAGCGGCGCGGCGCCGCGGTAGCAGAAGTATCGTTCACAGGGCCTCCCGGGCGGCGGCGCGCGCGCCGTGCCGCCGCATGACGGATGCGTGGCGCGCCACCGCATCGATGAATGCCGCATGGCCGGCCAGGTCGCCGAATACCGGCGCGTAGCCGACCAGGGCGCGGGCGCGCGCCGCATCGGCGGCCCCCTCGCCCGCCGCCGCCACGCGGGCGCACAGTTCGGCGGCGAGCGGGTCCTCGATCCGGTAGGACGCGCCGCGCTCATCGTGGCCGCGCAGGTACTGCAGCCAGGCGGCCACGGCGAGCGCCAGCCGGTCGAAGCCCGCGCCGGCGCGCAGGCGCTCGCGCAGGGTGTCCAGCAGGCGCTGCGGCAGCTTCTGCGAGCCATCCATGGCGATCTGCTGCAAGCGGTGCGGCAGCGCCGGGTTGGCGAAGCGCGCCAGCAGGCGGGCGCGCAGCGCGTCGGGCGCAAGTCCCGGCGTGGCCGGCAGCGTGGGCGCGATCTCGTCGCGCATCAGGGCGTCCAGGTAGCCGCGCAGCGCGGGGTCGGCGACGGCCTCGCTGACCGTGGCGAAGCCCGCCGACACGCCCAGGTACGCCAGCGCCGAATGCGGCCCGTTCACCATGCGCAGCTTCAACCGCTCGAAGGGCGCGGCGTCGGCCACGAAACGCGCGCCGCCCGGCTGGTCCCAGGCGGGCCGTCCGGCGGCGAAGCGGTCCTCGATGATCCATTCCAGGAACGGCTCGCCCACCACCGGCCAGGCGTCGGCCACGCCCAGGCGCGCGGCGATGCGCTGCCGGTCATCGTCGGAGGTGCGCGGCACGATGCGGTCGACCATGGAATTGGGAAAGGTGCAGTCGCGCGCGATCCAGTCGCGCAGGCGCGGCGCGACGGCGGCCGCGAACTCCAGCACCAGGCCGCGCAGCGTATCGCCGTTGGCGGGCAGGTTGTCGCACGACAGCAGCGTGACCGGGCCGCGGCCGGCGGCGTGGCGCGCCCGCAGGCCATGCACCAGCATGCCGATGGCGCTGCGCGGCGCGTCGGGGTGGACCAGGTCGTGGATGATGTCGGGGTCCTCGCCGCGCAGCCTGCAGGTGGCCGGTTCGTGGCAATAGCCCTTCTCGGTCACGGTCAGGCTGACGATGCGCGTGTCGGGATGCGCGATCTGCGCCAGCACCGCGGCGGGGTCCTCGGCCGCCACCAGCACGCGCCGCACCGCGCCGATCACCGCCAGCGCCTCGCGCGGCCGGCCCGCCGCGTCGGCGTCGCGCAGCGACAGCGTGTACAGGCCATCCTGCGGCGCCAGGGCGTCGCGCGTCGCCGGACTGCGCAGCGACACGCCGACGATGCCCCAGCGCCGGTCGCCGCCGGCGGCCAGGGCCAGGTCGGTCACGGGCGCCTGGTGGGCGCGGTGAAAAGCGCCCATGCCCAGGTGCACGATGCCGGCGCGCAGCCGCCGGCGGTCATAGGCGGGCCGCGCCACGTCGGCCGGCAGGCCGGCCAGGCTGGCGGCGTTCAGGCGGCCGGCCATGGCGCTACCAGTGCCACAGCGTGCCGTCGTGGGCCTGCCGGTTGACCGGCAGGTAGGCGCGCTGGTACGGATACCTGGCGGCCAGTTTCTCGTCGATCTCCACGCCATGGCCCGGCGCCTCGCCCGGGTGCAGCATGCCGTCGGCGAAGGTATAGGCGTGCGGAAATACCGCGTCGGTTTCGTCGGTATGGCGCATGTACTCCTGGATGCCGAAATTGGGCACCCACAAGTCGAAATGCAGCGCCGCTCCCATGCACACCGGCGACAGGTCGGTGGCGCCGTGGCAGCCAGTGCGCACCTGGTACAGCGCCGCCAGGTCGGCGATGCGGCGCAGGTGCGTGATGCCGCCGGCGTGCACCACGGTGGCGCGGATGTAGTCGATCAGTTGGTTCTGGATCAGGTCCTTGCAGTCCCACAGGGTGTTGAAGATCTCGCCGACCGCCAGCGGGGTGACGGTGTGCTGGCGGATCAGCCGGAACGCCTCCTGGTTCTCGGCCGGGGTGGCGTCCTCCAGCCAGAACAGCCGGTAGGGTTCGAGCGACTTGCCCAGGCGGCCGGCCTCGATCGGCGTGAGGCGGTGGTGCACATCGTGCAGCAGGTGGGTGTCCCACCCCACCGCGTCGCGCACGCGCTCGAACAGCCGCGGCACGTGGTCCAGGTATTTCTCGGTGCTCCAGTCGTGCTCCGAGGGCAGGTCGGCGTCGGCCGGCTCGTAGAACATGCGGCCGCGGCCCACGCCGTACACGGCGTTCAGCCCGGGCACGCCGCTCTGCGCGCGGATGGCGCGATAGCCCATGTCGCGGTAGCGCAGCACCTCGTCGACGGTCTCGTCGATGTCGCGGCCGTTGGCGTGGCCGTAGACCATCACGCCGGTGCGGCTGCGGCCGCCCAGCAACTGGTACAGCGGCATGCCGGCCGCCTTGGCCTTGATGTCCCACAGCGCCGTGTCGACCGCGGCGATGGCGGACATGGTGACCGGCCCGCGCCGCCAGTAGGCGCCGCGATAAAGGAACTGCCAGATATCCTCGATCTGGTGCGCGTCGCGCCCGATCAGGCAGGGCGCCACGTGGTCGGCCAGGTAGCTGGCCACGGCCAGCTCGCGGCCGTTCAGCGTGGCATCGCCGATGCCGGTCAGGCCCTCGTCGGTCTCGATCTTGAGCGTGACGAAGTTGCGGCCCGGACTGCAGACGATGACGCGTGCATTGCTGATCTTCATGAAGAACCCGTTTGCGTGAACTGGGCGCGCGGCCCCGCGCCGCGCGCCGGAATGGCGCTACATCACCGCCCCCAGCTGCCAGGGCACGAATTCGTTCTGCCCGTAGCCGTGGATCTCGCTCTTGCTGCGGCGCCCGGACGCGGTATCCAGCATCAGGCGGAAAATGCGCTCGCCCATGGCCTGCACATCGCTGCTGCCGTCGACCACTTCGCCGCAATTGATGTCGATGTCGTCCTCCTGGCGCCGCCACAGCTCGGTATTGGTGGCCAGCTTCAGCGAGGGCGCCGGCGCGCACCCGTAGGCCGAGCCGCGCCCGGTGGTGAAACAGATCAGGTTGGCGCCGCCCGCCACCTGGCCGGTGGCCGAGACCGGGTCGTAGCCCGGCGTGTCCATGAACACCAGGCCGCGCGCGGTGACCGGCTGCGCATACTCGTACACGTCGACCAGGTTGGTGGTGCCGCTCTTGGCGATGGCGCCCAGCGATTTCTCCAGGATGGTGGTCAGGCCGCCCGCCTTGTTGCCGGCCGACGGGTTGTTGTCCATCTCGGCATCGTTGCGGGCGCAGTAGTCTGCCCACCAGCGCAGCCGCGCCAGCAGCTTGTCGGCGACCGCCGGCGACACTGCCCGGCGCGTCAGCAGGTGTTCGCCGCCGTAGATCTCCGGCGTTTCCGACAGGATGGCGGCGCCGCCGTGGCGCACCAGCAAGTCCACCGCCGCGCCGAGCGCGGGGTTGGCGCTGATGCCCGAATAGCCGTCCGAGCCGCCGCATTGCAGGCCGACCGTCAGGTGACTGGCCGGCACCGCCTGGCGTTGCGCGCGGTTGGCGTCGTCCAGCATGCGCTCGACCAGTTCGATGCCGCGCGCCACGGCGCGGCGCGTGCCGCCCGTGCCCTGGATGCTGAAGGTCTGCAGGCGGCCGCTTTCCCGCAGGCCTTCCTGTTCCATCAGGCCGCCGATCTGGTTGGTTTCGCAGCCCAGCCCCACCACCATCAGCGCGGCGAAATTGGGATGGCGCGCGTAGCCCCCCAGGGTGCGGCGCAACACGCGCAGCGGCTCGCCGTCGCTGCCGGTGGCGCAGCCGGCGCCGTGCGTGAGCGCCACCACGCCATCGACATGCGGATAAGCCGCCAGCGCCTCGGGGCGGATATCGCGCCGGAAATGATCGGCGATGGCGCGCGCCACCGTGGCCGAGCAGTTCACCGAAGTCAGCACGCCGATATAGTTGCGCGTGGCGATGCGGCCGTCGGCGCGCACGATGCCCTGGAAGCTGGCCGGCTCGGCGACGTAGCGGGTGGGGTGCGCGTCCTGCCCGACCGCATAGTCGCGCTCGAAATCGGAGAACGCCAGGTTGTGCGTGTGCACGTGCTGGCCGGGCGCGATGTCCTGGCGCGCCACGCCGATGATCTGGTTGTAGCGCCGCACCGGCTCGCCGGCGGCGATGGCGCGCACGGCCACCTTGTGGCCCGGCGGCACCAGGCCGGCCACGCTGACGCCTTCGGCGGGCAGCGGCGTGCCGCCCACCAATTGGCGCCGCGCGATGACGACGTTGTCGGCGGGGTGGATGCGGATGACGGGGTTGTCGCCGGGCGCGTCCATGGCGTGGGCTCCTGTTGGGGTGGACCGGCCTAGCCGTCGATCAGTTGCGGGTCCCAGGCGTGCACGCGCTGCTGCTGCTCGCCCAGGCCGGCGATGCCCAGGCGCATCACGTCGCCCGGCTGCAGGTACACGGCGGCGGGCTTCTGGCCCATGCCCACGCCCGGCGGCGTGCCGGTGCTGATCAAATCGCCCGGATACAGCGTCATGAAGCGGCTGACGTAGCTGACCAGCTGGGCCACGCCGAACACCATGGTGCGCGTGTTGCCGTCCTGCATGCGCTTGCCGTTGACTTCCAGCCACAGGTCCAGCGCCTGCGGGTCGGCCACTTCGTCGGCCGTGACCAGCCAGGGCCCCACCGGGCCGAAAGTGTCGCAGCCCTTGCCCTTGTCCCAGGTGCCGCCGCGCTCGATCTGGTATTCGCGCTCGGACAGATCGTTGACGACGCAGTAGCCGGCCACGTGGGCCAGCGCATCGGCTTCTTCCACATAGCGCGCCTTGCGCCCGATGACCACGCCCAGCTCGACCTCCCAGTCGCTCTTGCGCGAGTCGCGCGGCAGCACGACGGCATCGTTGCAGCCGATCACCGCGCTGGTGGTCTTCATGAAAACGACTGGCTCCTGCGGCACCGGCAGGCCGGACTCGGCCGCGTGGTCGGCGTAGTTCAGCCCGATGCAGACGAACTTGCCCATGCCGCGCCAGGGCGGCGCGATGCGGCCGGGCCGCTCGACCACCGGCAACGCCTCCGCCTCGAGGGCGCGCAGCGGCGCCAGACCCGCCTCGGTGAGCGTTTCGGCCGTGATGTCGGCGATCTTGCCGGACAGGTCCCGCACGCGGCCTTGCGCGTCGACCAGGCCGGGTTTCTCGGCGCCCTTGGCGCCATAACGCAGCAGTTTCATCAGTGGTTTCCTCGTAGTGATGCAGGTGATCCGGTATGCACGAGCCTCAATTGGACCAGCCGCCGTCGATGACCTGGGCGGTGCCGGTGGTGAAAGCCGATTCGTCGCTGGCCAGGTAGACCGCCAGGGCGGCGATCTCCTCGGCGCGGCCGATGCGCCCCATGGGCTGGCGGGCCACGAAGGCGGCCTCCACGGCGGCGTCGCTCTGGCCGCTGGCGTGCGCCTGCGCGGCAATGCGCTGGCGCAGCGAAGGCGACTCGACGGTGCCGGGGCAGATGGCATTGCAGCGCACGCCCTGCCCCACGAAGTCGGCCGCCACGGATTTGGTCAGGCCGATGACGGCCGCCTTGGTGGTGCCGTACACGAACCGGTTGGGCGCGCCCTTCACGCTGGAGGCGACCGAGGCCATGTTGACGATCGAGCCGCCGCCGCGCGCGATCATGCCGGGCAGGAAGGCGCGGATCAGCCGGTACATGGCGCGCACGTTCAGGTCGAAGGAAAAGTCCCAGGCCGCTTCGTCGCAATCGAGGATGGTGCCGGCATGCACGAAGCCCGCGCCGTTGAACAGCACGTCCACCGGGCCGGCCTCGGCCGCCGCGCGGGCCACCGCCTGCGCATCGGTCACGTCGAGCACCCGCGTCGCGCAACCGGCCACGTCGTGCAGCGACTGCGGGTTCAGGTCGGTCGCGACGACCCGCGCGCCCTCGCGGGCGAACGCCAGGGCGGTGGCGCGGCCGATGCCTTGTCCGGCCGCGGTGACGAATGCGGTTTTCCCTTCCAATCTGCCAGGCATGCCAGCAACTCCTCGATGCAAGTCAAGAACCGGCGGCCGCGCCGGCGACGAAGCCCGCCGTCAGCGCCCACCCACCATGTCGGGCAGCCACATGCTGACGCCGGGCACATAGGTAATGACGATCAGCGCGAGAAACAGCGGTACCAGCCACGGCAGGATCGCCATGGTGGTGCGCTCCACCGACAGCTTCGAGACCCGCGCCAGCACGAACAGCACCATGCCCAGCGGCGGATGCAGCAGGCCGATCATCAGGTTCAGCGTCATGACCAGGCCGAAATGGATCGGGTCGATGCCCAGCTTCAGCACCAGGGGCAGCAGGATCGGCACCAGGATGGTGATGGCCGCGATGGTGTCGATGAAGCAGCCCACCACCAGGATCAGCACGTTGGCCAGCAGCAGGAACACCCATTTGTTGTCGGTCACGGCCAGGATGGCGTCGGTCAGCGCCTGGGCGGCCTGGGTGGTGGTGAGCAGCCAGGCGAACACCGACGCGGCGGTCACGATGAACAGCACCGACGCGGTGGTCTCGATGGTGTCGAAAGTGGCCTTGGCCAGGGTGCGCAGGGTCATGGAGCGGTAGCGCACCAGGCCCAGGAACAGCGCCCAGATCACCGCTGCCACGGCGGCCTCGGTGGGGGTGAACCAGCCCATTGTCATGCCGCCGATCAGGATCACCGGCGCCATCAGCGCCATGACGGCCGAAAAATCGAAGTACCAGTCGGCCGCCAGCAGCGCCGCGAAGGCGACCAGGGTGGCGACATTGGCCGACACGCCATAGCGCGTCATCAGCCAGATGGTGAACGGGAAGGCCAGCACCACCAGCACTTCCACCGAGGCGCCGCCCAGGCGCTTCCAGTTAAACGGCACGTCGCCGCCCCAGTTGTTCTTGCGCGCGAAATACGCCACGGTGAACATCATCAGCAGCGTCAGCACGGCGCCGGGCACCACGCCGGCCAGGAACAGCGAGCCGATCGACACGTTGGCCATCATGCCGTAGATGACGAACGGCAGCGACGGCGGCAGGATGGGCCCCAGCGTGGCCGAGGCCGCGGTGACGCCCACCGCGAACTCGGTCTGGTAGCCGTGGTCCTTCATGGCCTTGATCTCGATGGTGCCCAGCCCGGCCGCATCGGCGATGGCGGTGCCCGACATGCCGGCGAACACCACAGAGCCGACGATGTTCACCTGGCCCAGCCCGCCGCGCATCCAGCCCACCAGGGCGACCGCGAAGTTGTAGATGCGGCCGGTGATGCCGGCGATGTTCATCAGGTTGCCGGCCAGGATGAAGAACGGCACCGCCAGCAGCGGGAACGACTCCACGCCGGCGATCATGCGCTGCGCCACCACCACGTCGGGCACGCTGCCCGACCACAGCACGAACAACAGCGAGGCGCCGGCCATCGAAACGGCCACCGGCACGCCGAAGATCATCAACAACAGGAAAGTTCCGATCAAGATTCCCATACTGGCTCCTCGTCGCGCGCGGCGCGTCAGTCCTGGCTCTGGTAGGCGGCGGGGTTCTCCAGCGCGGAATATCCCTGGCGCCAGTTCTGCACGCTGACCTGCACCGAGCGCACGAACATCATCACGAAGCCGGCCAGGGCCAGCCAGTACACATACGCCTTGTCCCAGAAAATGGTGGTCATGGGCTCCACCCCCACCAGGTCGATATAGCGGTACACCAGCCAGACGGCATAGCCGAAGAACAGCGTGCGCAGCAGGTCGATCAGGGTGGCCAGCACGCGCGCCAGGCCCTTGGGCAGGTAGCGGTACAGGAAATCGACCTGGATGTGGCGGCACATCCGCACGCACATGGCCGAGCCCATGAACACCACGCCGATCAGCGCGTAGACGGCCAGTTCCTCGGTCCAGGCGAACGAGTCGTTGAGCACGTAGCGCGTGAAGAACTGCAGGAAGACCAGCGCCCCCATGACCCAGAACAGAGCCAGGCAGAACCAGTCCTCGAACGCATAGCCCGACAGGCTGACATGCTGCTGCTGTTCGTCGGCCTCCTCGAAGCTGTGGACGATGGATTCGACCGTGGTCTGGTGCGACTCGGCCGCGGCGCGGCCGTCCTCGCCCCGGTACTGGGCCATGGCCGGCGGCGCGGCCCCGCTGTCGATGTGCATGGCATTCCCCCTGTCGGTTGCCGGCTGGCCGGGCGGCGCGCCGCGCCGGCCAGGCCGCGCGTACGCTTACTTGACGGCCTGGATCCGGTCCCAGTCGGCCTTCTCGTAGCCGTACTGCTCGAACGGCACCTTCTTCAGCACGGTGTCGCGAAAGCCCGCCGTGTCGACTTCCGCGACGTTCAGGCCCTTCTGGCGAAACACCTCCACCAGTTCCTTCTCGCGCTTGGCCACTTCCACCGACGCGGTGGCGGCGGCTTGCTGGGCCACCTCGGCGAAGATCTTGCGGTCTTCCTCGGACAGGCTCTTCCAGAGCTTGCCGGAGATGACCGTGTTGAGATGGTCGACGATGTGGCCCGTCAGCACGATATTCTTCTGCACTTCGAAGAACTTCTTGGCTTCGATGGTGGTGAGCGGGTTCTCCTGCGCCTCGACCGTGCCGTTCTGCAGCGCCAGGTAGACTTCGGCGAAGGCGATCGGCGAGGTATTGGCGCCGCAGGCGCGCGGCATCGCCAGGTAGGCCGGCACGTCGGGCACGCGCATCTTCAGGCCCTGCATTTCCGGGCAGGTGGTGAAGGCGCGGTTGGAGGTGGTGTGGCGCGTGCCGTAATAGGTGGTGGCGACGATGTGGTTGCCGCTTTTCTCCTCGTAGCCCTGGGCCAGCGTCTTGTAGATGTCGCTCTTGGTGTAGGCCAGCAGGTGCTCGGGATCGCGGAAGGTGTAGGGATAGTAGGTGACGCCGATGCGCGGGAAGCTCTTGGCGGCGAAGCTGGAGCCGGAAATGATCATGTCCACCGTGCCCAGCGTCAGGCCCTGGTTGATGTCGTTTTCCTTGCCGAGCTGCGAGGCCGGGTAAACATCGATGTGGTAGCGGCCATTGGTGCGCTTCTCGATTTCCTGGGCCGCCCACACCGAACTGGTATGGAAGGGCTCGGAAGTCTCGTACACGTGCGCCCACTTCAGCTTGGTCTGGGCCAGCGCGCTACCCGATGCGGCCAGCGCGACGGCGGCCAGTAGCGCCTTGACGGCATTGCCTTGCTTCATCGTTGTCTCCTCTCGTGAGGTTGAGCAGGTGGCGGCGTGTTGTTATGGGTTGCCGCTGCCTTTGGTGGTGGTCAGGATTCACATACGAGCTGCACCTTGGTACTGCGCGCGCGGTCGGCGGCCAGTTCGAAGGCCTCGACCGCGCGCTCGAGCGGCAACTGCGCGCTCATCAACGGTCGCACGTCGACCCTGCGCGTGCGCAGGAACGTGACGGCCCAGTCGAATTCGATGCCGGCGCGGAACGCCCCGACGTAGTCCAGTTCGCGCGCCATGATGTCGTTGGCGGGAAACGGCATGCCCTCGGCCGGCAAGGTGCCGACCTGGACGATGCGCCCGCCGCGGCGCACGGCCGCCAGGCAGGTGCCCAGCGCTGCGGGGCTGCCGGCCGCCTCGATCGCCACGTCGGCCAGGTCGGCCAGGTCGCCCGCTGCCGCGGCGTCGGCGCGTACGGCATCGTCGGCGCCCACCTGGCGCGCCATCTGCAGCGGCCGCTCCGCGATGTCGGCCACCACGATGCGCGCGGCGCCCGCCAGGCGCGCGGCCATGACGGTCATGCAGCCGATGGTGCCGCCGCCGGTGACCAGCACGGTCTTGCCCAGCAGCGGCCCGGCACGATTGACGCCGTGCAGGCCGATGGACAGCGGCTCGGCGCAGGCCAGTTCGCCCAGCGAGATGTCTTCGTCGACCGGAGTGAGCTGGCGCTCGCCCATGATGAAGTGCTCGCGGAACATGCCCTGCACGTGCGGATAGACGCTGGCGCTGCCCAGGAAGCGCATGTCGCGGCACAGGTTGTCGCGCCCGGCGCGGCAGTAGTCGCACCGGCCGCACGGATGCGAGGGATTGATGGCGACCTTCATGCCGGCGCGCACGCGCGTGACCGCGCCGCCGGTGCGCAGCACCACCCCCGAAGCCTCGTGGCCGGGAATGAGCGGCTCGCGGATGACGAACGCGCCGACGCGCCCGTGCAGGTAATAGTGCAGGTCCGAACCGCAGATGCCGGCCGCGCCCAGCCGCAGCTCGACCTCGTGCGGCGCCAGCGGCGGCGGCTCCTCGGGTTCCAGGCGCAGGTCGCGCGCGCCGTGGATCTTGCAGGCCAGCGTCATGGTTTCACCTTGTCGGCGGCGGGCGCCCAGTTGGCGGTGAGGCGGTCGTGCGAACGCGACAGGTGGTGGTGCATGGCCTCGCGCGCGCCCGCCGCGTCGCCGGCGGCGATCGCTTCGACGACGCGCCGGTGCTCGGCAATGGCGGCCTGCCAGCTGGCCGGGTTCTCGAAGTAATCGCCCAGCTTGACCGACAGCGGGTTGTGGCGCTCGTCGAACAGCTCGCCCACCACCCGCAGCAGCACGGAATTGCCGGATATCTCGGCGATGCGCAGGTGGAACAGGCGGTCGCCCTGGATCGGCACCTGGCCGGCGGCGGCCTCTTCCTGCATGGCCTGCAGCGCCTCGCGCAGCCCGGCCACCTGGGCCGGCCGCGCCAGTTCGGCCGCCTGGGCCGCCAGCTCGCTCTCGATGAGCCGGCGCGCCCGGATGGTCTCGAGCGGGCTTTCCGCCACCACGCTGTCGGCCGCCACCCGGCTGCGCACGTAGATGCCCGATCCCATGCGCACCTCGACCAGCCCCTCGACCTCGAGCGCGATCAGCGCCTCGCGCACCGACGGGCGCGAGACGCCCAGCTTGAGCGCCAGGTCGCGCTCCGGCGGCAGGCGCGCCCCGACCGGGAATTCGCCGCCCTGGATCAGCAGCCGCAGCTGATCGGCGATCTGGCGGTACAGGCGGCGCGGTTCGATGGGCTGAAAGGGCATATAAGCGGCAAGAAGGTAAAGTGGCCTTACCAATTTGCCGCATCTTGCGCCCAAGCCTGCTTCCGTCACAATTAGGGTTTGCGCGTAGGCCCGCCGGCGCGCCCGCGCCGCCACGTCGGCAATGCGAATCTGTTAAAAACGACGCGCCGAACGAACCGCCCACCTGACGCCTTCATGTCCCACCATCCGCACCCCTCCCCCTACAAGAGCTCCGGCGGCCTGCGCCGCATCCTCAACGCGCTGCGCTATTCGCTGCAGGGGCTGCGCGCCGCCATCAAATACGAGGCGGCGTTCCGCCAGGAACTGGCGCTGGCGATCCTGCTGATCCCCGCCGCGTTCTTCCTGGGGCGCACCACCGACGAGGTCTTCATCCTGATCGCCTCGGTGATCCTGGTGCTGGTGGTGGAACTGCTCAATTCGGCGATCGAGGCCGTGGCCGACGCCCTCTCGGTGGAAACCCACACCCTGCTGGGCCGGGCCAAGGACCTCGGCAGCGCGGCCGTCATGCTGATGCTGCTGTTCACCGTGGCCGTGTGGGCCGGCGTGGCGATCAGCCGCTTCTTTTTATAAGCCGGCGAACGGCTATCCCTCTATACTCGACGCATGGCTAACGACTCATCCCGGCCGGCGTCCGGCCCCGCGCATCGCGTAGTCATCGTCGGCGGCGGCGCCGGCGGCCTGGAGCTGGCCGCCAAGCTGGGGCGCGCATACGGCCCGCAGTGCGTCACCCTGGTCGACAGCCGCCCCATCCACATCTGGAAGCCCTCCCTGCACGAAGCGGCGGCCGGCACCCTGGATATCTACCAGGAAGGCCTGTCGTACCTGATGCTGGCCAACCTGTGCGGCTTCACGTTCGCCCTGGGCGAACTGCAGGCGGTGGACCGCGAGCGCCGCGCGGTCCGCATCGGGCAGGTGCTCGACGCCCAGGGCGACATGGTGCTGCCGCAGCGCGAACTGCCCTACGACACCCTGGTGCTGGCGCTGGGCAGCGTGTCGAACTTCTTCAATACGCCGGGCGCCGCGCAGCACGCGGTGACGCTCGACACCACCGAGAACGCCGAGGCGTTCCGCCTGACCATGCTCAAGGCCATGGTGCAGGTGGACCAGGCCAAAGTGCGCGACCCCTCGGCCCGGCTCGACATCGTGATCGTCGGCGGCGGCGCCACCGGCGTCGAGCTGGCGGTCGAGCTGCACGAGGCCGGTGGCATCGTGGCCGCCTACGGCCTGCCCAATTTCCGGGCCGACCGCGACCTGGCCATCACCCTGGTCGAAGGCGCGCCGCGCATCCTGGCCGCCCTGCCCGAGAAGATCTCGCGCGCCGCGCACGCGCGCCTGGCCGAGCTGGGCATCCGGGTCGAGACCGACTGCCGGGTCGCCGAAGTCACCGCGCACAGCGTCAAGACCGCCGACGGCCGCGAGTTCGACGCCGCGCTGTGCATGTGGGCGGCCGGCATCCAGGGCCTGCCGCTGATGGCCGCGCTGGACATGCCGCTGAATCGCCTGGGCCAGCTGGTGGTGAACGAACGGCTGGAATCCCCCGACCCGCACATCCTGGCGCTGGGCGACTGCTGCGCCGCGCCGATGGGCGAAGGCCGCAGCGTGCCGGCCCGGGCCCAGGCCGCGCACCAGCAGGCCAGCTACCTGCGCCGCAAGATCGGCGCGCGCATCCGCGGCCAGGCCGAACCGCAGGCCCCGTATGTGTACCGCGACCACGGCTCGCTGGTTTCGCTGGGGCAGGACGCCGGGGTCGGCAGCCTAATGGGCAAGCTGGCGGGCCGCGGCCTGTTCGTCAGCGGTACACTGGCGCGCCTGATGTACATGAGCCTGCACCTGATGCACCATCACGCCGTGCTGGGCACCTGGCGCACCGCCACGCTGGCGCTAGCGCGCCTGCTCATGCGGCGCACGCACCCGCGGGTCAAACTGCACTGAATCCATGACTTTCATTCAAAAACTCGAACAAGCCTGGGCGGCCGGCAACACCTTGCTGCAGGTCGGCCTCGACCCGGACCCGCAGCGCTTTCCGCGCGAACTGGACGGCAAGCCCGACGCCATCTTCCAGTTCTGCCGCGAGATCGTCGACGCCACCGCGCCGTTCGCCTGCAGCTTCAAGCCGCAGATCGCCTATTTCGCCGCGCATCGCGCCGAAGACCAGCTCGAGGCCCTGTGCGAGCACATCCGCACGCATCATCCCGGCCTGCCCATCGTGCTGGACGCCAAGCGCGGCGACATCGGCTCGACCGCCGAGCATTACGCGCGCGAAGCCTACGAACGCTACGGCGCGCACGCCCTGACGGTCAGCCCGTACATGGGGCTGGATTCCGTCGAACCCTACCTGGGCTGGAAAGACCGCGGCGTGATCGTGCTGTGCCGCACCTCGAACCCTGGCGGCTCGGACCTGCAGTTCCTGAAGCTGGACGACGGCGAGCCGCTGTACCTGCGGGTGGCCGGCCTGGTGGCCGACAAATGGAACGCCGACGGCCAATGCGGCCTGGTGGTCGGCGCCACCTTCCCCAACGAACTGGCCGCGGTGCGGCAGCGCATCGGCGATGCCGTGCCGCTGCTGGTGCCGGGCATCGGCGCGCAGGGCGGCGACATCACCGCCACCGTGAACGCCGGCCGCAACGCGGCCGGCACCGGCATGATGATCAATTCGTCGCGCGCCATCCTGTATGCCAGCGGCGCCGACGACTGGCGCCAGGCGGCGGCCGACGCGGCGCGCGGGCTGCGCGACGCGATCAACGCGGTCCGGTAGCAGGGCCGGTGGCTCCGGGCCGGCCGGGAATCGGCCTTAGGGCCGGCTGCGGTTGACCGGCTCGCCGATCAGCTCCAGCAGGCCGCGCAGCGCATAGACCACCGACCCCTGGCGGACCTGGGCGCGGTCGCCCGGAAACACCTGCGTGAAGGCGCGCGAGGTGATGCCGTCGGCGCCGCGCATGGCGAAGCCGAAGCACACCATGCCCACCGGCTTGCCCGGCGTGGCCCCGCCGGGACCGGCAATGCCGGTGGTCGAGGCGGCGATCTGCATGCCGGAGCTGGCCAGCAGCACGCCATTGGCCATTTCCAGGGCGACCGCCTCGCTGACGGCGCCGTAGCGGTCCAAGGTGTCGGCCGACACGCCGAGTTCCGCCACCTTGGCGGCATTGCTGTAGGTGACAAAGCCGCGCTCGAACCATGCGCTGGAGCCGGCCACGGCGGTGACGGCGCCGGCCAGCAGGCCGCCGGTGCAGGACTCGGCGGTGCCCATGACCCAGCCGCGGCGCTGCAGGGCCGCCCCCAGGCGTTCGGCCAGGCCCAGCGCCTGGGCCTGCGACAGCGAGGCCGGCGCCAGCCCCGGCACGGGCTTGTGCTGCGTATTCATGCGAAGACTCCCAGGCGCACGACGATCGCCATGACCAGCAAGGCATAGGCGGCCGCCACGATGTCGTCCCACATGACACCGAAGCCGCCCTTGACCTTGGCATCAAAGTATTTGATGGGCGGCGGCTTGGCAATATCGAACAGGCGGAACAGCCCGAACGCCAGCAACTGCGCGGCGAAGGTGTCGGGCGTGAGCCACAGCACCAGCCAGAAGGCCACCATCTCGTCCCACACGATGCCGACGTGGTCGTGCACCTGCAATTCGCGGGCCACGCGCTGGCACGCCCAGCAGCCGTAGGCGAACGCCACCGCCAGGAAGATCGCCAGCGCCAGGTCGGAGGCGGCCGGCGCGGCGGCGACCCAGATCAGCCAGGCCAGCAGCGTGCCCCAGGTGCCCGAGGCGGGCCGCAGCAGGCCGCTGCCAAAGCCGAAGGCGATCAGGCGGCCGGGGTCGCGCGTCACCCAGCGCGCCGGGGGGAAGGTCACGCGCGCCCGGGCGCTCATAGACGGAGAGGACGAATCGCCGGAGGATGAGGACATGGTCAGGAAGCCAGGAAATGGTCGAAACCGCGCGGCAGGTCGGCAAGGGGCCGGCCATCGGCATCGGCCACCACGATGCCGGGGCGCGGGTCGACGCGGCCGATGGGCGTCACCGGCACGCCGGCGGCGGCCGCGGCGGCCCGCACCCGCTCGCGATCGCCGGGCGCGGCGGTGAAACACAGTTCGTAGACGTCGCCGCCGCCCAGCACGGCGCGCGATACCGTCGCGGCCGGCAGGCCGCGCAGCGCCGGGGCGACCGGCAGCGTCTCGTACGCCAAGTGGGCGCCGACCCCGCTGGCCTCGAGCACATGCGCCAGGTCCTGCAGCAGGCCGTCGGAAATATCGATGGCGGCGCGGGCCAGCCCGCCCAGCGCCTGCCCCAGCGCCACGCGCGGCTCGGGCCACTCGAGCGCGCGGCGCGTGGCGGCGAGCCGCTGCGGATCGGCGGGCAGCTGGCCATCGAGCAGGCGGTAGGCAACATCGGCCGCGCCCAGCGCGCCCGATACCCAGATATCGTCGCCGGCGCGCGCGGCATCGCGGCGCAGCGCGCGCTCCGGCGCGACCGCGCCGAACACGGTGACGCTGATGGCAAGGTCATGCGGGCTGCGGGTGGTGTCGCCGCCCATCAGCGGGCAGCCGTGCCGGTCGGCCAGGCCGTGGAAGCCCTGCGCGAAGCCGGCCAGCCAGGATTCGCTGGCCTGCGGCAGGGCCAGCCCCAGCACGCAGCCGATCGGGCGGGCGCCCATGGCGGCCAGGTCCGACAGGTTGACGGCCAGCGCCTTGTGCCCCAGCGCCGCGGGATCCACGTCCGGGAAGAAGTGGCGGCCCTGGATGAGCAGGTCGGTGCTGGTGGCGATATGCATGCCGGCCGGCGCCGGGAACAGCGCGCAATCGTCGCCCACCCCCAGCATGCCGGCCGGCGCCGGCCGGGTGAAGTAACGCGCGATCAGGTCGAATTCGGACGCCAAGATGGTCTCCATGCCGGCGCGCGGGCGGACGCCGGCCGGCCCGCCCCGGCGCGGGTCAATTCTGGCGGCGTTGCGCCGCCGCGGCCCGCACCTCGTCCGCGCGGACATCGGCGGCCAGTTTGTCGAGCACCCCGTTGACGAACTTGAAGCCGTCGGTGCCGCCGAACGACTTGGCCAGTTCGACCGCCTCGTTGATGGCGACCTTGTAGGGCACTTCGAGGTGGTGCGCCAGCTCGTAGCTGCCGATCAGCAGGATGCCGTGCTCGACCGGCGAGAGCTCGTCGAGCGGACGGTCGATGTACGGCGTGAAGCGTTCGCGCAGGCCAGGGGCCTCGCGCAGCACGCCGTGCAGCAGCGTCTTGAACCACTGCGCGTCGGCTTCGGAGAAATCGTCGGCATCGCGCAGGTGCGCATCGATTTCGCCGGCGTCCTGCGTGCCCTCGCCGCCGCGCAGCAGCCAGGCGTACACGCCCTGCAGCGCGAACTCGCGGGCGCGGCGGCGCGCGCTGCGGGCGCTGGCGCGCGCCTGCGCCGCGCTATCAGCGGCGGTCGTCTTCTTCGTCGTCAAAATCTTCGTCCTCGTCTTCGTCGTCTTCTTCGGGCTCGAGCGCCGCCACCAGGTTGGCCATCTCGACGGCCGTCTGGGCGCAGTCGCGGCCCTTGCCCGCGGCGCGGGCCTGCGCCTGCTCGTCAGTATCGACGGTCAGGACGCCGTTGGCCACCGGAATGCCGGTTTCCAGGGAAATGCGGGAAATCGCCCGCGCCATCTCGTTGCTGACCACCTCGAAATGATAGGTCTCGCCGCGGATGACCGCCCCCAGGGCGATGAGCGCGTCGAATTCGAAGGTTTCGGCCATGTGCGACAGCGCCACGCCCAGTTCGAGCGCGCCGGGCACCGAGACGACCATGATGTCGCGCTCGTCCACGCCCATCTCGCCCAGTTGCTGCAGGCAGGCGTCCAGCTCGGCCTGGCCGATTTCCTCGTTGAAGCGGGCGCGCACGATGCCGATGTGCAGCCCTTCGCCGTTCAGGTCGGGGGTAAGGATGTAAGGATTCATGTGTCGGCCTTGGTCTGGGTGGCGGGGGTGGAGGGGTCGCAATCGTAACCCGTAATGGTGAGCGAGAAGCCGGCCATGCTGGGCATTTTGCGCGGGCGCGCCAGCAGCCGCATGCGGCCGACGTTCAGGTCGCGCAGGATCTGCGCGCCGATGCCGTAGGTGCGCAGCCCGTAGCGGTCGCCGTCGCGGCTGGCCTGGCGGGGGTCGGGCTCGGCCCAGCTGGCGATCTGCTGGAACAGGTGCTCGGTGGACGATTGGCAGTTCATCAGCACCACCACCCCGGCCGGCGACTCGGCGATGGCGCGCAGCGCGCGGCCCACGCCCCAGCTGTGCGCGGTGGCGCCGGTGTCAAGCGCGTCGAGGATGGAGGCCGGCTCGTGCACCCGCACCAGGGTCTCGGCCTGCGGGTCGATGGCGCCGTGCACCAGCGCCAGGTGGGCCGAACCGCTGGCGGTGTCCTTGTAGGCCACGGCGCGGAACTCGCCCCAGGCGGTGTGCATGGGGCGCTCGCCCACGCGCTGCACGACCGATTCGTGTTCGCTGCGGTACTGGATGAGGTCGGCGATGGTGCCGATCTTCAGGTCGTGCTGGCGCGCGAACCGGACCAGGTCGGGCAGGCGCGCCATGGTGCCGTCAGGGTTGAGGATCTCGCAGATGACGGCGGCCGGCGTCAGGCCCGCCATGGCGGTGAGGTCGCAGCCGGCCTCGGTGTGGCCGGCGCGCACCAGCACGCCGCCGGGCACCGCCCGCACCGGGAAGATGTGGCCGGGCTGGACCAGGTCGCTGGGCTTGGCGTCGCGCGCCACCGCCACGCGGATGGTGTGGGCGCGGTCGGCCGCCGAGATGCCGGTCTCGACGCCCTCGGCGGCCTCGATCGACTGGGTGAAGTTGGTGCCGTAGCGGGTGCCGTTGCGGCTGGCCATGAGCGGCAGGTCGAGCTGGCGGCAGCGTTCTTCGGTGAGGGTCAGGCACACCAGGCCGCGGCCGTGGGTGACCATGAAATTGATGGCCTCGGGCGTGACGAACTCGGCGGCCATGACCAGGTCGCCCTCGTTCTCGCGGTCTTCTTCGTCGACCAGGATGACGATGCGGCCGGCGCGCAGTTCGGCGATGATCTCGGCCACCGAGGCGATGCCGAAGGATTCTGGGGCGGAGCCGGGTGCGATGGAGGCGAGCGGGGCGGACATGGGATCTGAGACAGGCGGGAAAACCTTGATTTTACCGCCCCTGGGGCGGGCCGGGCCGGGTCAGTCGCCGAACAGGTTCTTGCGGATCAGCACCAGGTGCTCGGTGATCAGCCTGCGCGACTCGTCCAGGTCGCGGTTCTTGAGCGCCTCGACGATGGCGCGGTGCTGCGCCATGTACTGGCGATGGCGCTCGGGCGTGTAACTGCGCTCTTTCAGGACCCCCCAGCCGCCGTCCGTGCGGGCCTTGCCGACCAGGTCCATGATGTGGATGAAGAAGGAATTGTGCGTGGCCACCGCGAACAGCCGGTGCAGTTCGTGGTCCAGCTGCTCGAATTCAGCCATGGTGCGGGCCTGCTCGGCCCGCCGCAGGCACTGCTCCATGGCCAGGAAGTCGTCGGCGCGCGCGTTGCGCACGATCAGTTCCGGCAGCAGGGGCTCGATGTACAGGCGGGCTTCCAGCAGCTCGGCCGGGCTGGCGAGCCGGGGCAGGCCGGCCGGCGCGGCCAGGCCGTCGGCCACCGGCTGCACGAACGTGCCGCTGCCGCGCACGCTGACGACGCGGCCTTCGGATTCCAGTTGCTTGAGCGCCCGGCGCACGGTGCCGCGCGAGATGCCGAATTGCTCGGCCAGCGCGCGCTCGGCCGGCAGCCGGGCCCCGGGCGGCAGCGCGCCGCTCGCGAGCTGTTCGCCAAGGGCCTGCAGGAACCGCCTGGCCGCCTGCGAGCCGGAGGGCGCGAAGGCCGCCGCGGAGCCCTCCGGACGCGCCGGATCTGCTGCCGGGGCGCCCTGCGTGCGGTGTTGCTCGAGCGCGGACGAGAGCACCTGGCTGCTCATGGCATTTCACACGGGATGGCTGGTGTTCCTGGGATGGATGCCGCCCGCGGGCGGCATCCATACACTATACCTTGAACACGTTCTCGATGTGGCCGATGCCCTGGATCTCGACCCGCACCACATCGCCGTGCTTCAGGAAGCGCGGCGGGTCCATGCCCATCCCGACGCCGGCCGGGGTGCCCGTCGCGATGACGTCGCCGGGATACAGCGTGATGCCGCGCGAGCAGTTCTCGATGATGGCGCCGAGGTCGAAAATCAGGTCGCGCGTATTGGCCGCTTGCCGCACCTCGCCATTGACCAGGCAGCGGATGTCGAGATTGCCGGCGTCCAGCTCGTCGGCCGTGACGATCCAGGGGCCCATCGGGCAGAACGTGTCGAACGACTTGCCCAGGTGCCATTGGCGGTGGCGCTGCTGCACATCGCGGGCGGTCACGTCGTTGACGATGGTGTAGCCGTAGATGTAGCCGGCCGCATCGGCCGCGGCAATGTTCTTGCCCTGCTTGCCGATCACCACGCACAACTCGGCCTCGTAGTCGATCTCCGCGGAAATTCCCTCGGGCAGGCGCACGTCGTCGGCCGGCCCCACGACCGACTCGGGCACCTTCGAGAAAATGATGGGCCATGCCTCGCCATCCTTGCTGTCCTTGAAGATGGAGCCGGACAGCTCGTTGGCGTGCTCATGGTAATTGCGCCCCACGCAAAAGACATTGCGCGCCGGACGCGGCACCGGCGCGCGCAGGCGCAGCCCGCGCAGCGGCTGCGCGGGGCCCGCCCGGGCGGCGAGCTCGGCCAGGGGGATCTGCGCGGTGATCAAGGGCAGGATGCCGGCCCCGGCGTCCACGCCGTCCAGGTCCAGGGGCCGGACCGATCCGCCGTCCTCCGACACAATGCCGATGCGGGGAACGCCCCGCTCTTCGTATGCAGCTAGCCTCACTTCATTTCCTCTCTGGTTGACAATTGGCGTCGCCTCGCGCGGCTCGGCGCCCGGGATCAGACCTTGAACCCGTGGGCATTCTTGTAGGCGTCCAGGTCGCGGCCGGCCAGCAGGTCGAGCAGCCGGCCCGCCAGGGCCGCCTCGCGCGCGTCCGTGGTCACGGCCGCCGTGTATACCGTGTCCAGTTCGCAGTCCGCGGGCAGCAGCCCGACGGCCCGCACCCCGGGGCTGTACAGGATCTCGGTGATCTGGGTGCAGCCCACCGGCCGGCCGGGCGCCTCGGCCATCGCCTTCATGGCCGTGGCGCCGTTGGGAAACTCCCTGATCTTCGCCGCAATGGCGTCCAGCACGCCGAGCCGCTGGAAAACCTGCTTCATGTGCTGGCCGGCCGTGGAGCGCTGCATGTCGGGCACGTACACCGCGTCGGCGTCCAGCAGGGCGCGCCCGAAGGCCTCCGGCGTATCCACCGCCACGGGCGGGCTGCCCGCCTTGACGCCCACCCCGGTGCTGACCACTCCCAGGTCGCGCATACTGGCCGGCCGGACCTTGCCGTCGCCGGCCAGGCCGTCGACCAGCTTGCGCGACAGGATCACGATATCGCACTCGGCGCCCGCCAGCAGCTTTTCCTGCATGGCGCCCACGGCGCCGAATTCGCCCACGATCCGGCACCCGGCCTCGGCCTCGAACCGCGCGCGGACGTGCTCGACCAGGCCCAGGGCGGCGCCCCCGCTCAAGATGGACAGCTTCATGCATGCTCCTTCAGTTGTGCGCGCATCATGCCTGCGCCTCGATGGCGCGCGCGATATTGTCGAAATCCAGCGGCAGGGTCGCCACGCGCAGCCCCAGGGCGTCGCGCACCGCGTTGCCGATGGCGCCGGCGGTGGGACCGAGCGACGGCTCGCCCGCGCCCGCCGGCGGCTGGTCGGGCCTGGCGAGGATCCGCACCCGCACATCGGGAATGTCGGGGAACCGGATGATCGGATACTGTTCCCACTGGTCGTCGGTCAGCCGCCGGTCGTTGAAGCGCGCCTGCTCCAGCAGGGCCCAGGAACAGGCCTGGATGGCGCCGCCTTCGATCTGCTGCGTCACGCCGTCCGCGTCGATGACCTCGCCGACGTCCACGGCAATGAACAAGTCATGCACGCGGACCTTCTCCGCCACCGCCACCCGCGCGACCACGGCGCAATAGGCGCCCTTGTTCTTGTAGCGCGCGAACCCCATTCCCCAGCCGGTATCGTCGGCGCGGCCGTGCCGGCCGTCCCAGCCGCTCATGTCGCGCACGGCCTCGATCACGGCAATGGCGCGCGGATCGGACAGCATGCCGAGCCGGTAGTCGGCCGGATCGATCGCGTGGGCGCGCGCGATGTCGTCGATCATGGCTTCGATGGCGAACACGTTGGCGAAGGCGCCCAGCGCGCGCAGCGAAGACGTGCGCACGGGCATGCGCACCACCCGGTGCGAGGACAGCGCGCTGCACGGGATGTCATAGCAGGGGATGATGTTGCGCTCGGCGCCCCCGCCCGCGGCGATCGGGGCGTTGATGGCGGACAGCCACGGGCTGGGATGCTCCCGGTGCCAGCTGCCCAGCAGGGTCGGCGTCGGGGCCCGGCCGGGCCGCAGGCTGTGGCCGGGGCTCCAGACATCGGCGCGCCAGTCCAGTATGCGGCCCCGGGCATCCACGTCCGCCTGCAGCCGCACCGACATCGGCGGGCCTTGCGGCGCCCAGCACAGCTCGTCCGCGCGGGACCACTGCACGCGCACATGGCGGCCCGGCGCATGCCGCGCGAGCCAGGCCGCGTCGAAGGCGACATCGTCGGCGCCGTTGTGCCCGTAGCACCCCGCCCCCGGCACATGTTCCACGACGATGCGGTCGTGCGGCAGGTCCAGCGCGACGGCGAGGTCGTCCCGAAGGTTGTAGATGCCCTGCGCGTGCGTCCATACATGCAGCGTGCCGTCCTCGCGCGCGCGGGCATGCGCGCAGGACGGCCCGATGGAGGCATGCTTGATGAAAGGCTTGAAGTAATCCGCGGTATGGGTGGCCGCGACCGGCGCGCCAGGCGTCGCGGCGGGGGCCTCCTGCCGGTAGACCGTGGTGTCGCACGGCTGGCGCCGCAGCCAGGCCGGCAGTTCCTCCTGCGGCGGCAGGCAGGCCTGTTCGCGCCAGCGCGCCGAGGCGGCCAGGCGCTCCACCGCCGTGACGGCGACATGCTCCTGTTCGGCCAGCACGCCGACCAGCGAGCCATCCCGCACGACCTGCACCGGGCATGCCAGGCCCTGCGCGGCGCTCGCATCCAGGTGCTCGAGCCGCGCCCCGATCGACGGCGGGCGCAGCATGCGCCCATGCAGCATGGCGGGCGGCGCCATGTCGTGGATGAAGCCGAACCGGCCGTGCACCTTGTCGGCCAGGCCGAGCGCGGGGCCGTCGGCCTCCGGCACGGCGGCGGGCCGCGCTTCGGCCGCCCCGGGCGGGGCCGGCTCGACCGGCACGTCCAGGTCCACCTGCCCGGCCAGGCTCCAGTAACTTCCCAGCGTCCGGTCGCCAGCCAGGAATACGCCGTCGCGCACGCGGATCGCCGCCGCCTCCACGCCGGCCGCGGCGGCGGCATGCGCGGCGAACAGCCGCCGCGCGTGACTGCACGCCATCCGCAGCGACATGCCGGAATGCTGGATCGACAGGCTGCCCGAGGTCACCGATTCATCGGGGCTCAGGCCGGTGCGGGCGGGCGCCATGCGGATGCGCGCCGCCGGCACGCCCAGCGCCCGCGCGGCGATGCGCGCCAGTGCGGTCAGGATGTTCTGTCCCAGCTCGACCTTGCCCGAGCGGATCCATATGACCCCGCCGTCCTCGCCGCGCACGTCGAGCCAGGTCGACAGCATGGGGTTGCCCGTCAGGCTGACGGGCATGCCGTCGTCCGACGCGAGCGGCGCGAATGCCGGTTTCATTGCCCGCCTCCCGCGCCGCGATCGGCCGCCGCGGCGCCGATGGCGCGGATCACCCGCAGGTGGCTGCCGCAGCGGCACAGATTGCGGGCCATGTGCGCGCGGATCTCGGCGCCGTCGGGCGACGCTTGCCGGGCCAGCAGCCCGGCGGCCGCCACCAGCATGCCGGACGTGCAATAGCCGCATTGCGCCGCGCCATGCTCGACAAAGGCGCGCTGCAGCCGCGCGCCGGCGGGATGGCCGGCCAGGCCCTCGACGGTCACCACGCGCTTGCCGGCCACCGACCACAAGGGCGTGTTGCAGGCATAGACGGGCACCTCGTCGACCAGCACCATGCAGGCGCCGCAATTGCCCTCGCCGCAGCCATAATGCGAGCCCTTGAGGCCGAGCTCGTTGCGCAGGATGTCGAGCAGGAAGCGCTGCCCGTGCGCCTCGACCTCGCGGCGCGCGCCATTCAGGTGCATGACCGTTGTCATCTGTTCGTCTTGCGCCATGGCCCGCTCACTGCTGCACCATGCCGGCATCCAGGGCGATCTTGCGCAGCCGCTCGATGTCCTGCTGCAAGTATTTCCTGAAGGCCGGCGGGTCCATGACCATGGGCGAGACGCCATCCTTGCGCCATTGCTGCTCGACCTGCGGGTCCCCGGCGATCTCGCCGATGGCGCGGTTGAGCGTGGCGACGATCTCCGGCGCGGTGCCCTTGGGCGCCAGCAGCCCCAGCCAGATGTTGGCCTCGTAGCCGGGCAGCCCCGCCTCGCTCACGGTGGGCAGGTCCGGGAACACCGGCGAGCGTTCCTTGCCCGTGGTGGCCAGCGCCTTGACCCGGCCGTCGTCGACGAACGCCTGCATGGTGGCGATCGCGTCGAACATGTAATCGACTTCGCCGGCGGCCACGCCGGTGCGCGCCTGGCCGCTGCTCTTGTAGGGCACGTGCTGCACCTTGGTCCCGGCCATGGAGCTGAAAAGCTCGCCGGCAATGTGGTACGGCGTGCCGATGCCGGAGCTGGCGTAGTTGAGCTCGCCGGGCTTCTGCTTTTCCAGCGCCACCAGGTCCCCGACGCTGGCGACGTCCAGGCCCTTCTTCGCCACCAGCACCAGGCTCGCCTCGTTGATCGGCGCGACCGGCTCGAAGTCCTTCATCAGGTCGTAGGGCCGGTCCTTCAGCAAGGTCTCGTTGACGGTCTGTGTGTTGGACATGACCAGCAGCGTGTAGCCGTCGGGCTGCGCGCGCGCCACGTAGGCCGTGCCGATGACCCCGCCGCCGCCCGGCTTGTTTTCCACCACGACGGACTGGCCGAACTGCTTCTGCAGCCGGTCACCCAGATAGCGGGCATAGACATCGGCGGAACCACCTGCACCAAATGGTACAACTATGGTGATGGGCCGGCGAGGATAATCCCCGGCCGCTCCGGCGGCCCCCGCGGGTGCCGCGGCGCACGCGGCGACTGCGGTAATTACCCAGGAAATCAGGCGTTTTTCTTTCAAGGCGTCTCCTCCTTGGTTGGCGGCTCCGGGACTCCCGCGCCACCTGTTGTCGTGACGGCAAAGAGTACCAGTCGCAGCCCAAATTACCAATATTTTTTTGATTGGTATATTAATTGGTATATTCATATCGCCCAGGCGCCCGGCTCGCGGCCGCCTGGGCGAACGGTAAACTCCGCCCAGGACCAAACCCGCCGGAACCCCAAGGACCCCCATGCAAGCGCTCGCAGCCATGCCTGCCACCGTCGCCGCCGCGGTACGCATCGTGCTCACCGACATCGACGACACCCTGACCACCGAGGGCCGCCTGCCCGCCGACGCCTACGCCGCGCTGGAGCGGCTGGAAGCGGCCGGCATCCAGGTGGTGCCCATCACCGGGCGGCCGGCCGGCTGGTGCGACCACATCGCCCGCATGTGGCCGGTGCGCGCCGTGGTGGGCGAGAATGGTGCCTTCTACTACGCCTATGATCGCGCCGCCCGCCGCATGAAAACCCATTACTGGGCCGACGCCCCGGCGCGCGCGCAGAGCCGCGCCCGGCTGGACGCCATCCGCGAGCGCGTGCTGCGCGAAGTGCCCGGCGCCGCCGTGGCGAGCGACCAGGACTACCGGGTCGCCGACCTGGCCATCGATTTCTGCGAAGACGTGCCGGCCCTGCCCGACGCCGCCATCAACCGCATCGTCGAGATCTTCCACGAAGCCGGCGCGCAGGCCAAGGTAAGCTCGATCCACGTCAACGGCTGGTTCGGCGACTACGACAAGCTCACCATGACCCGCACGCTGTTCGAGCGCGAACTCGGCCTGGACATCCGGCAGGCCCTGCCCGCCTGCCTGTTCATCGGCGACTCGCCCAACGACGAGCCCATGTTCGCGTTCTTCCCGGTGTCGGTGGGCGTGGCCAATATCCAGGCCCAGCTGCATCGGCTGGAGCACCGTCCCGCCTATGTGGCCGCACACCATGGCGGAGGCGGCTTCGTCGAAATGGCCGAGCGCCTGCTGGCGGCGCGCGGCGCCCTGTCGTCCGCCGCCCGAGGAGCCCAGCCATGAACAGCGCCGCGACTCCCTCCGCCAAGCCGGCCGGCGACGGCCGCCGCAGCATCCAGTCGGTCGAGGTCGGCTTCCCGCTGCTGGCGGCGCTGGTCGACGCCGGCAAGCCGCTCACCCTGCGCGACCTGGCGGGCGCGGCCGGCATGACCTCGGCCAAGGCCCACCCCTACCTGGTCAGCTTCATCCGCGTCGGCCTGGTGCAGCAGGATGCGATCACCGGCCAGTACGAGCTCGGCCCCTTCGCGCTGCAGATGGGCCTGGTCAGCCTGCAGCGGCTGGACCCGGTGCGGGTGGCCATGCCCGAGATCGCCAAGCTGCAGTCCGAGATCGGCCACACGCTCGGCATCGCGGTGCTGGGCTCGCACGGGCCCACCATGATCCACATGACCGAAGCCAGTTATCCAGTGCACGTGAACATGCGCAAGGGCACCGTCATGTCGATGCTGCACACCGCCACCGGCCTGGTGTTCGCGGCCTGGTTGCCGCCCAAGGTCGCCGAGCACTACATCGCCCGCGAGGAAGGCGATACCGCCGTCATCGCCGGCCGGCAGCCGCCCCGCAAAGTGGCCTACGCCGAGATCGAGGCCCGGCTGGCCGACATCCGCGTGCACGGCATGGCGCGGGCCATCGGCAACCCGCTGCCGGGCGTGGACGCCCTGTCGGTGCCGGTGTTCGACAGCACCGGCAACGTGGTGCTGGCCCTCACCAGCCTGGGGCCGTCCGGCCTGTTCGACGTGGCCTGGGACGGCGCCATCGCCCGCCCGCTGCTGGCCTGCGCGAAAGAAATCTCGCGCAAGCTGGGATATCGCGCGTAAAACAGCGGCCAGGCCGCGAAACGAAAACAAATCGAAAAAAACGAAAGCGACACGAAAGCAACACGAAAACAAAGGCAGGTATTTACCCGGCTGGGCGAGTTCGTTTTTTTGTGTTTGAATAAATATGTCTATTCATATTCGAACACTGAAGAGGAGACGCACCATGCCAGCCCTGCGCCTGCTGCAGGCTGCCGCCGCCATCGCCATGGCGTGCGGCTTCCAGGCGGCCCACGCCGCCGACGCCTGCCCCAACCGCGGCGATCTCGACCAGATGTACTGCGACGCCAACAAGGACCTGGTCGCCGACACGCCCACCGATCCCGGCAAACTCAAGACGCCGTCGACCCTGGTGTTCACCTACACCCCGGTCGAAGACCCGGCCGTGTATGCCAACATCTTCAAGCCGTTCACCGAATACCTGGGCGAATGCACCGGCAAGCGCGTGGTGTTCTACCAGGTGCAGAGCAACGCCGCCGAGATCGAGGCCATGCGCTCGGGCCGTCTGCACGTGGGCGGCTTTTCCACCGGCCCGACCGCCTACGCGGTCAACATCGCCGGCGCCGTGCCATTCGCGGTCAAGGGCTATGCCGACGGCTTCCAGGGCTACAACCTGATCGTCATCGTCAAGAAAGACAGCCCCTACCAGAAGCTCAGCGACCTGAAGGGCAAGAAGCTGGCCCATACCTCGCCGTCCTCGAACTCCGGCCACATGGCGCCGGTGGCGCTGTTCCCCAAGGAAGGCCTGGTGCCGGACAAGGACTACAAGATCATCTTCTCGGGCAAGCACGACCAGTCCGTCATGGGCGTCAACTCGGGCGACTACGACGCCGCGGCGGTGGCCTCGGACGTGTTCCACCGCATGGCCGAGCGCGGCCAGGTCAAGGAAGAGGACTTCCGCATCATCTACACCAGCGAGAAGTTCCCGACCTCGTCGTTCGCGTATGCGCACGACCTGGAACCCAAGTTCCGCGACCAGATGCTCAAGTGCTTCTACGACTTCCGCTTCCCGGATGAAATGAAGGAAGCCTTCGACGGCGCCGACCGCTTCTACCCGGTGACCTACGAGAAAGACTGGGCCATCGTGCGCCAGGTGGCGGAATCGGGCGGCGAGCGCTTCAACCGCGACGCCTACGATCGCGAAACCGCCAAGAGCAAGAGCAAAGGCAAGCAGTAAGCATGACCACATCTTTACGCATTGCCGGCCTGGTCAAGGAATACCGGGCCGGCAGGCCGGTGCTCAAGGGCATCGACCTGCAGGTCGAGGGCCAGGGCCTGACCGCCATCATCGGTCCGTCCGGCACCGGCAAGAGCACGCTGTTGCGCTGCATCAACCGGCTGATCGATCCCACCCGCGGTGAAATCGTGCTGCAGACCGAGGCCGGCGCGGTCGACCTGGCCGCCATCCGCGGCACGGCGCTGCGCCAGGCGCGGCGCCGCATCGGCATGGTGTTCCAGGAATACAACCTGGTCGAGCGCCTCACCGTCATGGAAAACCTGCTGACCGGCCGGCTAGGCTACAGCAGCGCCCTCAACGCCTGGATGCGGCGCTTCGAGCCAGACGACATCGAACGCGCCTACCAGTTGCTGGACGTGGTCGGCCTGGGCGGCTTCGGCGACCAGCGCGCCGACGCCCTGTCGGGCGGGCAGCGCCAGCGCGTGGGCATCGCGCGCGCCCTGATGCAGCGCCCGCAGCTGCTGCTGGCCGACGAGCCCACCTCCTCGCTCGACCCCAAGACCTCGGTCGAGATCATGGAGCTGCTGGCCGCGCAGGGCGACGCCAACGGCATCCCGGTGCTGGTCAACATCCACGACGTGGAACTGGCGCGCCGCTATGCCAGCCGCATCGTCGGCATGTCGGGCGGCCACATCGTCTACGACGGCGACGGCCGCGGCCTGGATACCGCCACGCTCAAGACCATCTACGGAGGCGAGTCGTGGCTGCAGTGAAGCGCCGCCCGTTCGCGCTGTCCTGGCAGGCCAGGCTCAGCGCCGTGCTGGTATTCGTCTACGCGCTGTATGCGGCGGCGCAGCTGGACTTCAGCCTGGCGCGCTTCCAGGACGGCCTGGGACACGCCGCCACGCTGCTCGGCCGCATGTTTCCGCCGCGCATCCAGCAGCCCGACACGCTGTGGCAAGGCCTGGCCGAAAGCCTGGAGATCGCCGTGCTGGCCTCGGTGCTGGGCATCGTGGTGGCCCTGCCCATCGGCCTGCTGGGCGCGCGCAACCTGATGCCGTCCTGGGCCTCCTGGCCGGCCCGGGCCATCGTGGCGCTGTGCCGCTCGCTGCATCCGGTGATCGTCGCCATTCTGTTCGTCAAGGCGGTCGGCTTCGGCGCCCTGGCCGGCATCCTGGCGCTGGCGGTGGCGTCGGTGGGCTTCATCGGCAAGCTGTTCACCGAGTCCATCGAGGAAATCTCGCTCAAGCAGGTCGAGGCGGTGCGCGCCACCGGCGCCTCGTTCGCCAACGTGATCCTGTTCGGCGTGCTGCCGCAGGTATTCGCGCGCTTCATCGGCTTCGCCACCTACCAATTCGACTCCAACCTGCGTAACTCCACCATGGTCGGCATCGTCGGCGCGGGCGGCATCGGCGGCACGCTGTTCTCGGCGTTCCAGCGCTTCGACTACGATTTCGTGGCCGCCATCCTCATCACCCTGATCGCCATCATCATGGTCGGCGAACTGCTGGCGCGCTTCGTGCGCGCGGTGTTCCTCGACAACCTCGGCTTCGACACCATCCTGCAGCGCCGCTTCGACGCGGCGCGCGGCCTGGGCGGCAAGCCGCCGGCGCGGCCGGAGGCGGACGAATGAACAGCACCGCCACCCCGCTGGCCGCCGCCGGCTACCCGCGCACCTGGCAGCGCTACACCATGGGCCAGCGGCTGCTGCGCTTCGCGCTGTACCTGCTGGTGGTCGCGGCCATCGTGCAGGCGCTGCGCAGCGTCGAGATCATCCCCGAGTTCCTCTACGACGCGCCCGAGCAGATGGCCGACCTGCTGCAGCGCATGTGGCCGATCGACTGGTCCTATTACCCCGAGGGCGTGCACGGGCCGCTGCTGGAGACCCTGCACATCGCCACGCTGGGCACCATCCTGTCGGTGCTGCTGGCCGTGCCGGTGGGGCTGCTGGCTGCCAACAACCTGACCCCCAGCCGCCTGGTCAACCAGCTGGCGCGCCTGATCCTGGTGTCCAGCCGCTCGGTCAATTCGCTGGTGTGGGCGCTGCTGTTCATCGCCATCTTCGGGCCCGGCGCGCTGGCCGGGACCCTGGCCATCGCGTTCCGTTCGATCGGCTTCGTCGGCAAGCTGGTGGGCGAGGCCATCGAAGAAGCGCAGCGCGGCCCGGTCGAGGCCCTGACCGCCACCGGCGCCAGCAAGGGCGCGATACTCTGGTACGGCTACTGGCCGCAGATCCGCCCGGCGTTCTGGTCCATCGTGCTGCTGCGCTGGGACATCAACGTGCGCGAGTCGGCCGTGCTGGGCCTGGTGGGCGCGGGCGGCATCGGCATGGCGCTCGATACCGCGCTGAACCTGTTCCAGTGGGACCGCGTGGCCCTGGTGCTGGCCGCCATCTTCGCCGTGGTGATCGTGGCCGAAATCCTCATCACGCAGGCGCGCAAGCGGATCCTGTAGGGCGCGCCCGGCGTTCCGCAAGATGCTGGCAGGTGTCTGACACCCCAAGAAAAATGGCCCAGGCGCGCCTGGATGCCGCCGGGGTGCCAGACACCTTTCCCTCTCCCCGCCCGCTTCGATGAACTTTTCATGACTAGTCATCAAATCCGCGCGCCGGATTGAGTACCATTGGCCGTTTTATCAGCACTGGTCGCGGGCCATGTCAGAACAAGAATTGAAATTGCACGTCCCGGCCGCGGCGCGCCGGCCGGTCCAGGATGAAGTCCGCCAGCGCGACGCCACTCGCATCCGCCTGCACGCCCTCTATTTCGACACCCCCGCGCGCGAGCTGGCGCGCGCCCGCATTGCGCTGCGCCTGCGCCAGGAAGGCCGCGAATGGGTGCAGACGCTGAAGATGCCCGGCGCCGACGCCATCACCCGCGTCGAGATCAACCACCCCCGCCCCGGCCCGGTCCTGGACCTGTCCGTATACGCCGGCACCGAAGTCGAGGCGCCGCTGGCCGCCATCAAGGGCGAACTGGGGTTGCGCTACGAGACCGACGTGCAGCGGCTGGTGCGCAAGGTGCGCAGCCGCCAGGGCACGGTCGAGCTGGCCTACGACACCGGCATCCTGCGTGCCGGCGCGCTGGAATTGCCGATTTCCGAACTCGAGTTCGAGCTGGTGTCCGGCCGGCCCGCGGCGATCTTCGCCGTGGCGCGCCGCTGGCAGCAGCGCCACGGGCTGGTGCTGGACGCGCGCAGCAAGTCCGAACGCGGCGACGCGCTGGCCAGCCTGGCCCGCGAGCTGGCCGCGCTGGAGCCGGCCGCCCCTGACACCGAGGCGCGCCGCGCCACGATCATCGCGCGCTTCTGGGCGCCGCGCGGCGCCGCGCCGGTGAAGCTGGACGACTCCCTGGACGCCCCCGCCGCCATGAGCCGCGTCGCCGCCGAATGCCTGGACCAGATCGCGCGCAATGCCGCCGTGCTGGCCGAGGTGGACACCCTGGGCGTCTACCCGGCCGGCAACTCGGAACACGTGCACCAGTTGCGCGTCGGCATGCGCCGCCTGCGTTCGGCCTGGCGGCTGTTCGGCGGCTGGGTCGCGCCGCCGCCGGACGCGGTGCTGCAAGGGGTGCGCACGCACTTCGGCGCGTTCGGCCAGAACCGCGACCAGGACGTGCTGAACGAATCCGTCACCCCCGCGCTATTGCGCGCCGGCATGCCGGTGCTGAGCTTCGACACGCCGCCGCCGGACATCGATTCGCAGGCCATCGCGGCCAGCGCCGGCTTCCAGGGCTGGCTGCTCGATGCCCTGGAATGGAGCCTGGCCGTGCAGCCGCCCGCGCCGGCCAGCGCGCCCGAAACGGCAGCCATGTCCGAGCACGCGCCGGAGCCGGCCATGCGGCTGGACGGCACGGCCGCGCCCTCGCCCGTCACGCCCACCATCATTCCGCTGGCCGCCGAGCCCGGGCCGCAGCCGTTGCGCAAGCTGCTGGCGAACCGCCTGCATCGCTGGCACAGCAAGGTGGCCGCGCAGGGCAAGCGGTTCCGCACGCTCGACATCCCGGCGCGGCACGACCTGCGCAAGCGCGGCAAGCGCCTGCGCTACGGCCTGTCGTTCGCCGAATCGCTGCTGCCGCAGGCGCGGCTGCGCGGCTACCGCAAGCAGCTGGCGGAAGTGCAGGACCTGCTGGGCGAGATCAACGACCTCGCCATGGCCAAGGACTACTACCAGGCGTGCACGGAGGAACATCCGCAAGCCTGGTTCGCGCTGGGCTGGATCAGCGCCCGGCTCGACAAGCTGACCGCCGAGGCGCAGCAGGCGTTCGACCGGCTGGCCGCCGCCAGGCCTTTCTGGAAATAGCGGCCGGGCGGCGGCCCGGGCCGCCGTTCAATCGGCCAGCAGCGCGGCCGCGAACTCGTCGGCCACGAAGGGCTGCAGGTCTTCCATGCCCTCGCCCACGCCGATCCAGTACACCGGCACCGGCCGCACTCCCTGGCTGCCGGCGGCCACGGCCGCCAGCGTGCCGCCCTTGGCGGTGCCGTCCAGCTTGGTGACCACCAGGCCGGTCAGCTGGATGGCCGCATCGAAGGCGCGGATCTGCGCCAGGGCGTTCTGGCCGGTATTGCCGTCCACCACCAGCAGCACCTCGTGCGGCGCCGCGCCGTCCGCCTTGCCGATGACACGGCGGATTTTCTTCAGTTCTTCCATCAGGTGCAGCTGGGTCGGCAGGCGCCCGGCCGTATCCACCATGACCACGCCCGCGCCGCGCGCGCGGCCGGCATTGACCGCGTCGAAAGCCACCGCGGCGGGATCGCCGCCTTCCTGGGCAATGACGCTGACATTGTTGCGGCTGCCCCATTCGATGAGCTGCTCGCGGGCCGCCGCGCGGAAAGTGTCGCCGGCGGCCAGCAGCACGCTGGCGCCCTGCCGCTGGAAAGCATGGGCCAGCTTGCCGATGGAAGTGGTCTTGCCCGCGCCGTTGACGCCGGCGATCATCACCACCAGCGGGCTGGCGCGCCGCAGGTCGAACGGCCGCTCGAGCGGCCGCAGGTGGTCGGCCAGCACCTGGCGCAGCGCCGCCTTGACCTTGGCGGGGTCCTCGATGCGTTCCTTGCGCACGCGGGCGCGCAAGGCGGTCAGCAGTTGCTCGGTGGCCTCGAGCCCGGCGTCGGCCATGATCAGCGCCGATTCGAGCTCCTCGAACAGGTTCTCGTCGACCTTGACGCCCACGAACAGGCCGCCCAGGCTCTGGCCGGTGCGCGACAGGCCCTGCTTGAGCCGCCCCAGCCAGGAAGTCTTCCTGGCCGGCTCGGCGGCGGCGGGCGCGGCCGCCGCGGGCTGCGGCGGAACGACCGGCTCGGGTTGCGGCTGCGGCGCGGCCACGGTGGGCTGGACCGGCGCGGGCTGGACCGGCGCGGGCTCGGCCAGCTCGGCGGGCTGGACCGGCGCCGGCGCGGCCGGCGGGGCAGCGACCGGCGGGGGTGCCGGCGGCTGCGGGGACGCCGGCTCGCCGGCGGGCGGCTCGACCGCGGGCGCGGGACGGCCCGCGTCAGGCTCGGGCGCCGGCGCGGGGCTCTCGGGCGGCGATTCTACGGCCGGCGGGGCGTCCGCCGGCGGCGCGGCATCGGGCTGCGCGGGGGCGGGCGGCGGGGATTTTTTCTTGAAGAAGCGGAACATGGGCGAAAGTATATTCCGCCGGGCGGCCGGGCGCCGCCGGGCCGGCTACTATTCGCCCGAGGAGGTCGTTTTCTTGAAGAAACCCAGCACGGGCGGCAAGCCCATCCGCATCGTCGCCGGCCAGTACCGGCGCACCCCGATCGCCGTGCCCGACGTGCCGGGCCTGCGGCCCACGCCCGACCGGGTGCGCGAAACCCTGTTCAACTGGCTGGCCCACCTGTGGGGCGGCGAATTCGCCGGCAAGCAGGTGCTGGACCTGTTCGCCGGCAGCGGCGCGCTCGGCTTCGAGGCGGCCTCGCGCGGCGTATCGCATGTGCAGATGGTGGAACACGACCGCACCGCGCTGGCCGCCCTGCGCGGCCTGCGCGACAAGCTGCAGGCCCAGGCGGTGCGCATCCATGCCGGCGACGCCATGCAGGTTGTCCAGCGCATGGACGCTTCCCGGTTCGACCTGATCCTGCTCGACCCGCCCTTCGGCCAGGGCTGGCTGGCGCGCCTGTGGCCCCTGCTGCCGGGCATCCTGGCCAGCCAGGGCCTGGTCTATGCCGAGTCCGAGGCCCCCCTCGACCCGCCGCCCGGCTTCGAGGTGCTGCGGCACGACCGCGCGGGCGCCGTCCACTACGGCCTGCTGCAATTTGCTGCAATGCGCAATTAGGTCAATAATCCGGAATTCGGAGGAAGGTGTACGCCAGTTACAAGGATACGGAGCCCGCATGATTACCGCCGTCTACCCCGGTACGTTCGACCCGCTCACCCGCGGCCATGAAGACCTGGTGCGCCGCGCCGCCGCCCTGTTCGACAAGGTGGTGGTGGGCATCGCGCACAGCCGCAACAAGAAGCCGTTCTTCAGCATCGACGAGCGCGTCGAGATCGCCCGGGAAGTCCTGGGCCACTACCCCAACGTCGAAGTGCAGAGCTTCGCCGGCCTGCTCAAGGACTTCGTGCGCGAGCAGAACGGCCGCGTCATCGTGCGCGGCCTGCGCGCGGTGTCGGACTTCGAATACGAATTCCAGATGGCCGGCATGAACCGCCACCTGCTGCCCGAGGTCGAGACCATGTTCATGACGCCGTCCGACCAGTACCAGTTCATCTCCGGCACCATCGTGCGCGAAATCGCCCAGCTGGGCGGCGACGTCAGCAAGTTCGTGTTCCCCTCGGTCGAGCGCTGGCTGCAGGCCAAGGCCAAGGAACACCGCGAACAGTCCTGGCCGAGCGCCTGAGGCCCGCGCGGCGGCGGCGCTACAATGGCCTGTACCCGCCGCTCCGTTTTCCGCCATGGCTCTGAAGATCACCGAAGAATGCATCAATTGCGACGTCTGTGAGCCGCAGTGCCCCAACGAGGCCATCTCGATGGGGCCCGAATACTACGTCATCGATCCCGACCGCTGCACCGAGTGCGTGGGGCACCACGACGAGCCCCAGTGCAAGGTGGTCTGCCCGGTCGAGTGCATCGAGCTGCACCCGCAGTGGCAGGAAGGCCAGGAAGCGCTGATGGCCAAATACCGACGCCTGACGGGTACGGCGTGAACCCTCCTCCCGACAGTCTTGCCGTGCCGCTGCGCGCCTCGCCCGCGCGCGACCTGTCCGTCTCGGCCGTGGTGGCCGGGCTGGTGGCCGTGCTGGTCAGCTTCGGCGGCACCGCCGTGCTGATGGTGCAGGCGGGCCACGCGGCCGGCCTGGACGCGGCCCGCATCGGTTCCTGGCTGGGCTCCATCTGCCTGGCGCTGGGCCTGGGGGGCCTGGCGCTCAGCCTGCGCAGCCGCATGCCGGTGGTGCTGGCCTGGTCCACGCCCGGCGCGGCCCTGCTGGTCACCGCCCTGGCGGGCGTGCCGTTCGACCAGGCCGTCGGCGCGTTCGTGCTGGCCTCGGCCGTGACCCTGGCCTGCGGCCTGTTCGGCTGGATCGACCCGATCATGCGCCGCGTGCCGCCCGAGATCGCCAGCGCCATGCTGGCCGGCGTGCTGCTCGATTTCGGCCTGAAGATCTTCACCCGCCTGGGCGACCAGCCGGCGCTGGTGCTGGCCATGTGCGCGGCCTACCTGCTGGGCAAGCGCTGGGCGCCGCGCTATGCCGTGCTGGCCGTGATGGCGGCGGGCCTGGCGGTGGCGGGCGCGACGGGCCAGCTGCGGCTGGACGGGGTCGATTGGCGCCTCACCGAATTCGTCTGGACCACGCCCGTCTTCACCTGGCAGGCCGCCATCAGCATCGGCGTTCCCATTTTCGTGGTGGCGCTGGCGTCGCAGAACCTGCCCGGCCTGGCCATCCTGCAGGCCTCCGGCTACCGCCCGCCGGCCTCGCGGCTGGTGGCGGCCACCGGCGCGCTGGGCCTGCTGGCCGCGCCATTCGGCGCGCACAGCGTGACGCTGGGCGCCATCGTCGCGGCCATCTGCACCGGCCCGGAGGCGCACCCCGAGCCGGCGCGGCGCTATATCGCCGCCGCGACTTACGGGCTGGTGTACGTGCTGCTCAGCGTGGTGGCCGGCGCGGTGGCGGTGTTCTTCCAGGCCTTGCCGCCGGCCCTGATTGCCGCGCTGGCCGGCCTGGCCCTGCTGGGCGCCATCCTGGGCGGCATGACCGGCGCCATGGCCAATCCGCAGCGGCGCGAAGCCGCCCTGATCACGCTGCTGGCCACCGCCTCGGGCTTCAGCGCCTGGGGCATCGGCTCGGCGTTCTGGGGGCTGGCCGCCGGGCTCGTGGCCCACGCGGCGCTGGAATACAAGCGGGCCTGAGCGGCCTTCAGGCCGGCCAGTGCACCGCCGCCATGTCGGGATGCACCTTCAGCAGGCGGCAGGGCAATTGCAGGAAGTTGGACAGCCACGCGGCCGCCAGGTCACCCTCGTCGACCACGTCGACCACCTGCTCGCCGATGCGGATCTGGTAGCGCACGCTGTCGTCGTCCTCGATCACGTCGAGCGGGATGTCCATGCGCAGCATGCCGGGCGCCTTCATGACCAGGTAGCCCATGCGCAGCTCCACCGCCACCTCGGCCAGGCGCGGGCACAACGCGCGGGTCAGCCAGGTGCCGGCGTCGTTGCTGACCAGCCAGCGCCGGTGGTAGGCCTCGGCCTGCGCCTGGGAGGTCTCGCCGCATTCGGCGACGGGCTGGAAAGCGGGTGCGCTCATTTGCTCAGCAGCCCTTTCAGGGCTTTGTCGAGTTGTTCGGGAAGCTTGGCGCCGTCGGCCTGCCCGCCGACGGCCTCCTTGAGGCGGTTTTCCAGGGCGCGCTTGAGCGCGCTGCCCGCCACGTCGCGCCACTGCACGGTATAGACCGGCTTGTCGAACGGGCCGCTGATCAGCACCGGGATGGTGATGCCCTTGAGCTCGTCGAGGTCCTTGCCGTCCTGGCCGGTGGTGGTGTTGACCACGCGCACCCTGGCGACGAAATTGAGGGTCTTCTGCACGAAGTCGATGGCCGCCGGATCGCCCTGCGACACGCGCAGCAACGGCGAGGCCATGTCCAGCCGCTTGGCATTGGCGATGCCCTTGACGAACACCAGGTCGGCCTCGAGCGAGGTGAAATCGGTCTGGCGGGCCTGGTCGGCGGCCACCGTGGGGTTGTCGAGCTGGCCGCTGAACGCGGCCTTGAGCTCGCGCAGGGTCTGCGCCACGTTGATACCCCGCACCGCGCCGTCGCGCAGGCGCAGCTGCATGCTGCCGTTCAGACCGGTGGTCAGCGCGTAGGAATTCGAGCCGGCGGTTTTCAGGTCGAACGCCAGGCTGCCCTTGCCGGACAGCGCCTGTTGCTGCGCCAGGTCGGCCAGCAGCGGCCCGATGTCGATGCCGGCCAGGGTCATCTTGGCGGCGACCTGGTTGCCGTCGGCCGCATCGACCGACAGGGTCCCGCCCAGCTTGCCGCCGTACAGCGAAGCCGCCAGCGTGGATACGTCGAGCCGGCCCTTCTCGAGCTTGAGCTTGGCGCTCAGTTCGCTGGCCTTCAGGCCGCGCACCACCAGTTCGCCGACCTTGATCGTGCCGTTGGCCGCCGGGCCCACCAGCGCCGACAGGTCGATCGAGCCGTCCGAGGCGGGCGCGGCGGCGGGAGCGGGCTTGGCGGGCGGCTTGGCCGGGTCGTCCTGCTTGCCGTCGCCTTCCTGCGGCTTGGCGGGCGCGGCGGCCACCGGCGGCGCCAGCTTGTCCAGGTCGAGCGTGTCCACCGCCAGCGCGAAAGTGATGTCCGGCACCTCGGACAGCTGTTTGACATCCGCGGTGAGGTCGAACTTGCCGCCTTCGAGCACCGCGTTGATCTTGGCGCCGGCCTGGTCTTTCTGCAGGTTGGCGTTCATGCTGCCGATGACCGGGATCTGCAGGCTGCCCTTGGGCAGCCCCGGATCGGTGATGCTGACGTCGCCCTTCATGGCCGACAGGCTGATGGCGCGCTGCCACAGATTGAACGTGGCCGGCGAGGTGAACACCGCCTTGACCACGCGTTCGCCCTGCGTGAGCGTGCTGTCGAGCTTGATTTCCTTGATGTCCAGCTCGCTGGCGTTGCCGCTGATGCCGTTCAGGCCGAAGCTGGCGTCCAGCCCCTGCAGGCGCACCCGCCCGGTGAGCGCCTGGCCGGTGGCCGAGGATGGCGAGATATTCAAGGCCGGCGCGTCGGCGGCCAGCTCGAACGGGCCGCCGGGCAGCGCCCCCTTGGCGCGCACCGCCAGTTTCTCGATCTGCAGTTGCAGCTTGTGCGGGTCCACCGCCAGCTTCGGAATGGCGACGCTGGCCTCGACATTCTGCATCGGCGTGGCCGGGTCGGGCACGTTGCCCTGGAAGACGATTTCCAGCCCCGCCACGTCCAGCGACGAGGTGCGGCCGTTGAAGGCCAGGTTGCCGCGCGCGGCCAGGCTCTTGGCTTCCGCGCCCAGCACGTTGCCGTCCATGCGCACATCGAGCTTCTGCGCGGCGAAGCGCCGGGCCAGCGGGTCGAGCGTCAGCAGCCCCTGGCCGGTCAGGTTGGCGTCCACGCGCGGATTGCCGCCCTCGACGCGGGCCGACAGGCTCACGTCGAACGGCTGGTTGTAGGTGACGCGGCCCGTGTTGGCGGTGAGATTGGTGACCGCCACCGCCATGCCGGAGATTTCGTCCTGCAATTGCAGTTCGCCGGACTGCAGGTCGAGCCCGGCGATGTCGATCTGCATGGTGGCCGGCGCCGCCGCGCCGCCGGTGGCGAGGGCCTGGGCCGCGCCGGCCATGGCGCCGACCGCGGCGCTGGCCGGCCCGGCCGGCTCGGCCGTGTTGGGCACGCCGCCGCCGACCAGGTCCTCGAAATTGAAATGGCCGTCCTTGTCGCGCACCATGCGCGCCTTGAAGCCGTTGATGGCCACGTGGTCGACCACCAGGTTGCTCGACAGCAGCGGCCACACCGCCACGGCCAGGCGCATGCTCTCGATGGAGGCGAAGGTATCGGGGCGGCCGACTTCCGACAGCGACACGCCCTGCACCGACAGGCCGATGCGCGGGAACAGCGACAATTCGATTTCGCCGTCGATGGCCAGGGTGCGGTTGTACCGTTCCTGGACCAGCTCTTCCAGCTTGTATTTATAGGCGTTGGGGTCGAACGTGAGCAAAAAGATGGCCAGGCCGACGACGGCCACGACAACCAACACCACCAGGCCTATCAATATGCGCTTGAACCACGTCTTCATTGCCGCCCCGCGGGGTACCTCGACTGGGAAAAATTGGGAATAACCGCTCGCCATCCGGTAAGGTATGGGACGATTCCCGCCGTTTCGAACCGACGGCGTGGCAATATGGTAACAAACCAGGGCCGCGGCCTTGCCGCGCGCCGCCCGGCACCCCACGCCCCGCCATGAACACAATGACCGATTTTCCCCGCGAGAAACTCCCCGAACTGCTGCGGACCATGCCCAAGGCCGAGCTGCATGTCCACATCGAAGGCACGCTCGAGCCCGAGCTGATCTTCGCGCTGGCGCAGCGCAACGGCGTGCGCCTGCCCTACTCCAGCGTCGAGGCGCTGCGCGCGGCGTACGCCTTCACGGACCTGCAGAGCTTCCTCGACATCTACTATGCCGGCGCCGGCGTGCTGCTGCACGAACAGGACTTCTTCGACATGGCGATGGCGTACTTCCGGCGCGCCGCGGCCGAGCGGGTGGTGCATGCCGAACTGTTCTTCGACCCGCAGACCCATACCGCGCGCGGCGTGCCCATGGGCACGGTGATCGGCGGCCTGGCGCGGGCCTGCGCGGCCGCGCGGGCCGAACTGGGCATCAGCAGCGCGCTGATCCTCTGCTTCCTGCGCCATCTGAGCGAAGCGGACGCCTTCGCCACGCTCGAACAGGCGCTGCCCTACCGCCAGCATTTCATCGGCATCGGGCTGGACAGCGGCGAGCGCGGCAACCCGCCGGAGAAATTCGCGCGCGTGTTCGCGCGTTGCCGCGAACTGGGCCTGCGCATTGTCGCGCACGCGGGCGAGGAAGGCCCGGCGCAATATATCCGCGATGCGCTCGACCTGCTGGGCGCCGAGCGCATCGACCACGGCGTGCGCTGCGTCGAGGACGCCAGCCTGGTGGCGCGCCTGGCGCGCGAGCAGGTCCCGCTGACGGTCTGTCCGCTGTCGAACGTCAAGCTGCGCGTATTCGACAGCATGGCGGGCCACAACCTGGCCGACCTGCTCGATGCCGGCCTGTGCGTCACCATCAATTCCGACGACCCGGCCTATTTCGGCGGCTACCTGAACCAGAACTTCCTGGAGACATTCGACGCCCTGCCCCGGCTGGAGGCGCGCCAGGCCGTGCAGTTGGCCGAGAACAGCTTCGCCGCCAGCTTCGTGCCCGACGACTGGAAAGCGCGCTGGCGCGACGACCTGGCGCGCACCGTGGCGCGGCTGGCCCGCGCCTGAGCGAACCGCGCCGTCATTCCTGGCACAATGCCCCGGACGGGGCGGCGCCGGGCGCCGCGCCTCCAGATATCCCGCCGCAGGAGACCCTACCCTTGTCCGACCAACCAGAAGGCCTGCAGATCGTGCAACACCTGGGGCAGACCTATCGCGCCATGCAGGCCGCCTTCAGCAGCCGCGTGGGCCATGCGCTGCCGCGCTGGCGCATCCTGCTGACGCTGCACGAGTGCGGCCAGTGCTCGCAGAAACTGCTGGCCGAGCGCTGCCGGCTGGACCCGGCCTCCCTGACCCGGCTGCTGCAGGCGATGCAACAGCAGGGCTGGGTCACGCGCAGCGCCGACCCCCACGACAACCGGGTCACCAACGCCGCCCTGACGCCGGCCGGCCAGGCCGTGGTGGACCAGGCCTTGCCGCGCCGCGCGGCATTCTTCGAAGAAGCGCTGCAAGGCCTGTCGAGCCAGGACATCGCGGCGCTGAACCGCGTGCTGGGCGTGCTGGAACGCAACTTCGCGCAGGCCGCCGCGCCGCGCGCCGAATCGGGCGGCTGACATGCGGGGCGCGCGCACAGCCCGGCCCCGCTTCGCCGCGCTGCTGCGGCATGCCAACCGCTGTGCCGCGCTGGCGCTGGCCAGCGCCGCCGGCCATGCCGCCGAGGACGCCGCCACGTTGGAACCGGTGACCGTCACCAGCACCGGGATCGTCCAGCCGGCCTTCACGACGCCGGCCTCGGTGGACGTGATCGACGGCAGCACCATGCGCGACAGCCAGATGCAGGTCAACCTGTCCGAAAGCCTGGCGCGCGTGCCCGGGCTGCTGATCCAGAACCGCCAGAACTACGCCCAGGACCTGCAGCTTTCGCTGCGCGGCTTCGGCGCCCGCTCGACCTTCGGCGTGCGCGGCGTGCGGCTGTACGTGGACGGCATTCCGGCCACCATGCCCGACGGCCAGGGCCAGACATCGAACATCGACATCGCCTCGATCGACCGCGTGGAAATCCTGCGCGGGCCGTTCTCCGCGCTGTACGGCAATTCGTCGGGCGGCGTGGTGCAGGTCTACACCGAAGACGGCAGCGGCCCGCCGCGCATCACGTCCAGCTTCGCCGCCGGCAGCGACGGCCAGCGCCGCTACGGCCTGCAAGCCAGCGGCGGCGCCGGCGCCGCGCCGCACGAGCTGGGCTACGTGCTCAGCACCAGCCGCTTCCTGACCGACGGCTACCGGGCGCACAGCGCCGCCCGCAAGACCCTGGCCAACGCCAAGCTGGACATCGGGCTGGGCGAGGACCGCGCGCTCACCCTGGTGCTCAACAGCGTCGACCTGCGCGCCGACGACCCGCAGGGGCTGACCCGCCAGGAATTCGAAGACGACCCGCGCAGCGCGGCGCCCAACGCGCTGCGATTCGACACCCGCAAATCGGTGCGCCAGGCCCAGGGCGGCGCCATCTACGAGCACCGCCTCGACGGCGACAACGACCTGCGGCTGGCGTTCTACTACGGGCAGCGCCATACGCGCCAGTTCCTGTCCATACCGGTGGCCGTGCAAGCCGCGCCCGGCCAGGCCGGCGGCGTGATCGACCTGCGGCGCGACTACGGCGGCGCCGACCTGCGCTGGACCTCGCGCCTGCAATTGGCGGCGCGCCCGCTCACGGTAGCGACGGGCATCGCGTACGACACCATGACCGAAGACCGCCGCGGCTACGAGAACTACGTGCCCACGGCGCAGGGACCGCAACTGGGCGTGCAGGGCGCGCTGCGCCGCAAGGAACGCAACGAGGTGTGGAACCTCGACCCGTATCTGCAGGCGGCCTGGCAGGTCGCGCCGGACTGGGCGGTGGAGGCGGGCCTGCGCTACAGCACCGTGCGCTTCGATTCGCACGACCAGTACATCGCTCCCGGCAACGGCGACGACAGCGGCCGGGCCCGCTACCGCAAGGCCTTGCCGATGGCGGCGCTGCGCTACCAGCCCACGGCCGACCTGAACCTGTACGTGACCGCCGGGCGCGGTTTCGAAACGCCGACCTTCAACGAGATCTCATACCGCCCCGATGGCCTGCCTGGCCTGAATTTCGGCTTGCAGCCGTCGGTCAACACCAGCGTCGAAGTGGGCGCCAAGGCGCGCGTCGGCCAGGGCACCCTGACCGCCGCGCTGTTCCAGACGCGCACCGCCGACGAAATCGTGGTGGACACCAACCTGGACGGCCGTACCACCTACCAGAATGCCGGCCGCACGCGCCGCCACGGCGCCGAACTGAGCTGGACCGGCGCGCTGGCGCGCCATTGGCAGGCCACGCTGGCCTATACCTGGCTGGACGCCCGCTACCGCGACGGCTTCTCCGATGGCAACCCCGGGGCCGCCGGCCGTGTGCCGGCCGGCAACCGCATACCCGGGACGGCGCGCCACGCCGCCTATGCGGCGCTGTCGTGGGCGCCGCCGCAAGGCTGGCGCGCCGGCGTGGAAGGCCGCTACCTGAGCGCCGTGTACGCCGACGACCGCAACGAGCATCGCGCGCCGGCCTATTTCACGGCGGCCGTGCACGCGGGCTACGCCTGGTCGTGGCAGGACTGGCAGTTCGACGCCTTCGCCCGCATCGACAACTTGTTCGACCGGCACTATGCCGGCTCGGTCATCGTCAATGCCGGCCAGGACCGCTACTACGAGCCCGCCCCCGGCCGCACCTGGGCCGCGGGCCTTGGCGCCACCTACCAATTCTGAGCGCGCGGGCTTGACATCGCCGTGCCAGCGGTAATATCGTACGATACATCGTAAGATAACAAGGAAGCATCATGCACGGATGGCATCGTTTATTTCATGGGCTGGGCCCGGCGCGTCCCGCCCACCCCCGCCTGTGGCTGGACCCGGCCGGCCGGCGCGGCCGCCACGGCGGGCACGGCTGGATGGGAGACGGCCACGGCATGGGCGGCGACGGCCCGGGCATGATGCGCGGCCGCAAGTTCGGCGCCGACGAACTGCAGTTGATGCTGCTGGCCCTGCTGGAAGAACAGGCGCGCCACGGCTACGAGCTGATCAAGGAACTCGAAACCCGGTCCAACGGCTACTACAGCCCCAGCCCCGGGGTCATCTATCCCGCCCTGACCTACCTGGAAGAGCTCGATTACGCTACCGTGGAAGCGCACGGCAACCGCAAGCGCTATCACCTGGCGCCGGCCGGCCGCGCCCACCTGGATACCCAGCGCGAACGGGTGGAACTGCTGTTCGCCGGGCTGCAGCACGCGGCGCGCAAGATGGCGTGGATGAAGCAGGCCTGGCAGGGCGAGGCCGGCGTGCAGGAAGCGGTCGAGACGAGCGGCTGGCTGCGCGAGTTCGTCGAGGCGCGCCACGCCCTGCGCGAAGCCCTGCTGCGCCGCTCGCAGTCCGATGCCGGCGAGCAGCGCCGCATCGCCGCCATCCTGCGGCGCGCCGCGGCCGAGATACTGCGCGGCGACAAGGCCTGTTGACAGATTCACGCCGCAAGCGACAAGGATATTCATGCCAGCCTCATCCATTACCGACCCCTATGCCGTGCAGAAAGTGCGGCATCCGCTCACGGCGCGCCTGCTGCAGGTGCGCCGCGTCCAGCGCATCGGCCCGCACCTGGTGCGCGTGACGCTGGCGGGCGAGCAACTGGCCGGGTTCGTCTCGGCCTCGTTCGACGATCACGTCAAGGTATTCCTGCCGGAAGCGGGCGCCATGCCGGTGCTGCCCGTCATCGGGCCGGACGGCCCGAGCTATCCCGAAGGCGCGCCGCGCCCCGTCGCGCGCGACTACACGCCGCGCCGCCACGATGCCGCGGCCGGCGAACTCGATATCGACTTCGTGCTGCACGGCCATGGGCCGGCCGCCAACTGGGCGGCCCAGGCCACGCCGGGACAGTACCTGGGCGTAGCGGGCCCGCGCGGCTCGTTCGTCATTCCGCATGCGTTCGACTGGCACCTGCTGATCGGCGACGAAACCGCCCTGCCGGCCATTGCGCGCCGGCTCGAAGAACTGCCGCGCGGCAAGCGCGTGCTGGCCGTCGTCGAGACGCGCCACCCCAGCACCCGCATCGCCCTGCCCACCCGGGCCGACCTGACGTTGCAATGGGTCCACGGCGCGGCCGGGCCGGAAGACGGCCCGCCGGTGCTGGAACGCGTGGTGCGCCGCCTGCAGCTGCCCGACGGCGAAGGCTACGTCTGGGCGGCGGGCGAATCCGCCGTCATCCGCGGCATCCGCCAGTACCTGGTCAATGAGCGCGGCATCGACAAGTCGCGCATCCGCGCGGCCAGCTACTGGCGCCGCGGCGATGCCGGCGCCCACGAAGTGTTCGGCGACTAGCGGGCCACGCCATGGCCGAGCCTGCCCCGCCCTTGCCGCCGCGCGACCCGCGCGGGCCTATTGCCGCCACCATCGCCGCCGTGGCGCGCGACGGCCGCGTGCTGCTGGTGCGGCGCGCCCATCCGCCCGACGCCGGCCGCTGGGCCTTCCCCGGCGGCAAGATCGAGCCGGGCGAGACCGTCCACGCCGCCGCCGTGCGCGAACTGCACGAGGAAACCGGCGTGCGCGGCGAGGCCCTACATGTGTTCGACGCGCGCGACGTGTACGAACGCGACGAGCACGGCGCGCTGCGCCGGCATTACATCCTGATCGCCGTGCTGTGCCGCTGGACCGGCGGCGAGCCGGTGGCCGGCGACGATGCGCTGGAAGCCCGCTGGTTTGCCCTCGACGAGCTGGAGTCGCAGCAACTGGCGCTGAGCTTCGGCGTGGCCGAGGTGGCGCGCCAGGCCGCCCGGCTGGCCGGGGCGCAGGTCTGAGCGGCGCGCCTCAATCGGGATCCAGCAATCGCGGCCCCGGGCCCTCGCCGGCCCACACATCCGCCGGATTGCGCAGCGGGCAGTCCTCCAGCGACAGGCAACCGCAACCGATGCACGAACTGAGCTGGTCGCGCAGCCGCACCAGCCGGTCGATCCGGTCGTCGAGCTCGGCGCGCCATTGCGCCGACAGCGCGCGCCAGTCGGCCGCGCTGACCGGCCGGTCGTGCGGCAGGTGCGCGAGCCGGGCGCGGATCTCGGCCAGCGGAATGCCCGTGCGCTGCGCCACCTTGATGACCGCGATCAGGCGCAGCACCGCGCGCGGATAGCGGCGCTGGTTGGCGGCATTGCGGCGGCTGCGGATCAGGCCCTGGGCTTCGTAGAAATGCAGCGCCGACACGGCCACCCCGCTGCGGCGCGCCACCTCACCCACGGTCAGCTCGCGGGCCCATTCTTCGTGGGTCATGGCCGGCGGCGGCCCTGGCAGCGGACGGGTGGGCATGAAGGTTCCTCGGGCCCGATTCCCGGGCATGATGTCGGGAAATACTTTACCTCAAGTTAACTTGAGGTCGTAGAGTGCGGGCCAACCCGATGACTGGAAACCCGCATGACTCCCGGTACCTCCCTCCCGCCCCCGCCCCGGGCGCAGCGCTCCGCGCGCGCCCTGTTGATGGCCGCCATGGCCATCGTCCTGCTGTGCGGCGCGCTGTTCGCCTGGCGCGCCTGGCGAACCGCCGCGCCGGCCCAGGCCGCGCCGCCGCCGGTCGTGGTGGCCGCCGCGCGGATTCAGCCCGCCGACGCGCCGGCCGCGCTGCGGGCCGTGGGTTCGCTGCGCGCGGTGCGCGAAGTGCGCCTGGCTCCCGAAGTCGCCGGCCGCGTGGTGGCCATCCCGTTCGAAGCCGGCACGCAAGTGCGCCAAGGCGACTTGCTGGTGCAGCTGTACGACGCCCTGGAACAGGCCGATCGCCAGGCCGCCGCGGCGCGCGCCGAACTGGCGCGCGCCCAGTACGCCCGCGCCCGCGCGCTGGCGGCGACCGGCGCCGAATCGCGCGAAATACTGGAGCAGCGCCGCGCCGAGCGCGACCAGGCGCTGGCGGCGGTCGCGCAACTCGATGCCCGCATCGCCCAGAAGCAGATCCGCGCGCCGTTCGCGGGCACGCTGGGCATCCGCCAGATCGACCTGGGCCAGTACCTGAGCGCCGGCGACACCATCGCCAACCTGGCCGACCTGCGGCGCCTGTACGTGGATTTCAGCGTGCCGCAGCAGCACTTGCCGCAGCTGCGGACCGGCGGCGCGGTGCAGCTGGCGACCGACGTGCATCCCGGCCGCGTGTTCGAGGCGCGCGTCCATGCCATCGAACCGCAGGTCGATGCCGGCACCCGCAACATCCGCGTGCAAGCGGTGCTGGACAACCCGGACGGCGCGCTGCGTCCCGGCATGCACGTCGAGGCCGCGCTGCAATTGCCGCCGCAGCGCGGCGCGCTGATCGTGCCGGCCACCGCCGTGCAGGTATCGTCGGCCGGCGACAGCGTGCTGGTGATCCGCGGCCCTGACGCGGCGCGCGCCGGCACGGCCGAAGCCGTGGCCGTGACAGTGGACCGGCGCATCGGCGACCGCGTCGTCATCGCCCACGGCCTGCGGGCCGGCGACGTGGTCATCACCGAAGGCCAGTTGCGCGTGCCGCCCGGCGCCGCCGTGCAAGTCGCCGCGCGGCAGGAGGACTGACATGCGCTTCACCGACTTGTTCATCCGCCGGCCGATCCTGTCGGCCGTGGTCAGCCTGCTGATCCTGCTGGTCGGCGGCAGCGCCCTGTTCGCCCTGCCGGTGCGCGAATATCCCAGCATGGAAAGCGCCACCATCGTGGTCGACACCCAATACCCCGGCGCCACCCAGGACGTCATGCAGGGCTTCATCACGACGCCCATTGCGCAATCGATCGCCACCGCCAACGGCATCGAATACCTGAGCTCCACTTCCACCCAGGGCAAGAGCCAGATCAAGGCCAAGCTGGTGCTCAACGCCGATGCCGACCGCGCCATGACCGAGATCCTGGCCAAGGTGCAGCAGGTCAAGTACCGCTTGCCGGCCGATGCGTACGACCCCGTCATCACCAAGATCACCGACGGCGCCTCGGCGGTGCAGTATGTGTCCTTCGTCAGCGAATCGCTGCCGTTGTCGCGCCTGACCGATTTCGTGACGCGCGTGGCGCAGCCGCTCATCACGTCGGTGCCGGGCGTGGCGTCGGTCGACGTGTACGGCGGCCAGACCCTCGCCATGCGCATCTGGGTGGACGCCGACAAGATGGCCGCGCGCGGGCTCACCGCCGGCGACGTGGCGGCGGCGCTGCGCGCCAACAATGTGCAGGCCGCGCCCGGCCAGCTCAAGGGCGCCGACACCGCCATCAACATCACGGCCAGCACCGACCTGACCAGCCTGGACGGCTTTCGCGCCATGGTGGTCAAGCGCGGCGGCGACGGCGGACTGGTGCGGCTGGGCGACATCGCCACCGTCGAGATCGGCGGCCAGAACTACGACAGCAGCGCCACCAGCAGCGGCGGCCGCGCCGTGATGCTGGGCATCTCGCCCACCCCGGACGGCAATCCGCTGGAGATCGTCAAGGCGGTCAAGGCGCTGCTGCCCGACATCCAGCGGGTAGCGCCGCCCGGCGTGGCCGTCACCAGCCAGTTCGACGTGGCGCACTTCGTCAACGCCTCGATCGACGAGGTCACCCGCACGCTGGTCGAGGCGGTGGTGATCGTGGTCGCGGTCATCTTCCTGTTCCTGGGCTCGCTGCGGGCGGTGATCATCCCGGTAGTCACCATTCCGCTGTCGCTGATCGGCACGGCGGCCCTGATGCTGGCGTTCGGTTTCTCGCTCAACCTGCTGACCCTGCTGGCCATGGTGCTGGCCATCGGGCTGGTGGTGGACGACGCCATCGTGGTGGTCGAGAACATCCACCGCCATATCGAGGCAGGCCTGTCGCCGGTGCGGGCCGCGCTGGTGGGCGCGCGCGAGATCGTCGGCCCGGTGATCGCCATGACCATCACGCTGGCCGCCGTCTATGCGCCGATCGGCTTGATGGGCGGCCTGACCGGCGCGCTGTTCCGCGAATTCGCCTTCACCCTGGCGGGCTCGGTGATCGTCTCGGGGGTGGTGGCGCTGACGCTGTCGCCCATGATGAGTTCCTGGCTGCTCAACAGCCGGCTGGCCGAAGGCCGCCTGTCGCAGGCGATCGAGCGCCGCATGCACAGCCTGGGCGAGCGCTACGACCGCCTGCTGGGACGCGCCCTGGCGGCGCGCCCGGCGGTGCTGATGGTGGGCGCGGCGGTGCTGGCGACCATCGTGGTGCTGTTCCTGGGCGCCCAGCGCGAACTGGCGCCCACCGAGGACCAGGGCTACGTGTTCGTGCAGACCAAGGCGCCGCAGTACGCCAACGTCGATTACACCGGACGCTATGCGCAGCAGATCGACTCCATCTTCCATACGCTGCCCGAATACGAAAGCAGCTGGTTCACCAATGGCACCGACGGCGCCAACAACGGCTTCGGCGGCGTGGTGCTGAAAGAGTGGGATCAGCGCGAGCGCGGCACGGCCGAGATCCAGGCCCTCTTGAGCGCGGAAGGCGCCAAGGTGACCGGCGTCTATGCCGCGGCCTTCCAGCCGCCCGCGCTGCCGGCCGGCAGCGGCGGCCTGCCGGTGCAGATGGTGCTGCGCGCGCCGGAGGATTTCCCGGCGCTCTATGCCGCCGCGGAACAAGTCAAGGCGGTGGCGTGGCGCAGCGGCCTGTTCGCCTTCGTCGACAGCGACCTGGCCTTCGACAGCCCGGAGGCGCGCATCGTGGTGGACCGCGACAAGGCGGGCGAACTGGGCGTGAGCATGCAGGCCATCGCCGATACCCTGGCGGTGCTGGTCGGCGAGAACTACGTCAACCGCTTCAACTGGCACGACCGTTCGTACGACGTCATCGCCCAGGTGCCGCGCGGCCAGCGCCTGGCGCCGGACAATCTGGCCGGCTTCCATGTGCGCGCCGCGTCCGGCGAACTGGTGCCGCTGGACACGGTGGTGCGCTTCGACCTGCGCCCGGCCGCCAACCGGCTGCCGCAATTCAACCAGATGAACTCGGCCACCGTATCGGCGGTGCTGGCGCCTGGCGTCACCATGGGCCGCGCGGTCGAGTTCCTGCGCGCCCAGCCCCTGCCGGCCGGCTTCACCATCGACTGGCTGTCCGACAGCCGCCAGTACGTCACCGAAGGCGACCGGCTGACGGTCTCGTTCCTGTTCGCGCTGATCGTCATTTTCCTGGTGCTGGCGGCGCAGTTCGAATCGTTCCGCGACCCGCTGGTGATCCTGGTGACCGTGCCGCTGGCGATCTGCGGCGCGCTGGTGCCGCTGTACCTGGGCTACGCCACGCTCAATATTTATACGCAGATTGGCCTGGTGACCTTGATCGGGCTGATCTCCAAGCACGGCATCCTGATGGTGGCCTTCGCCAACGACATCCAGGTGCGCGACGGGCTGGATCGCGTCCAGGCCATGCGGCGGGCCGCCGTCGTGCGCATGCGGCCGGTGCTGATGACCACCGCCGCCATGGTGGCCGGGCTGGTGCCGCTGCTGTTCGCCAACGGCGCCGGCGCCGCCAGCCGGCACGCGATCGGCATCGTGGTGGTGATGGGCATGCTGGTGGGCACGCTGTTCACCTTGTTCGTGCTGCCGGTGCTGTACACCCTGGTCGCGCGCGACCACCGCGCCGCCAGCGCCAGCCCGCGCGCCCGTGAACTGGCCGATGCGGAGGTGCAACATGGCTGACTCCCTGCTGCGCCTGGGCGCGCCCCTATTGCTGCTGCTGGCCGGCTGCGCCGGCGGCCCGGATTACCGCGCGCCCGCCACCCCGGCGGCCGCGGCGGGCAGCTTCGTCACGCAGTCCGCCCGCTTCCAGGAGGCGCCGCTGCCGGACGACTGGTGGCGCCTGTACGACGACCCGGCGCTCACGGCCCTGATCGGCCAGGCCTTCGCCGCCAACGCCGACCTGCGCCAGGCGCAGGCCAACCTGGCCCGCGCGCGCGCCGTCTACGACGAAGCGCGCACGGGCCAGTGGCCGGCCACCCAGGCCGGCGGCGGCGCGCAGTACGGACGCGACCAGACCGCCTGGTCGGGCAGCGGCCAGGCCCCCACGCAGTGGTCGTACAGCGGCGGCCTGCAGATTACGTACGAAGTCGACCTGTACGGCCGCGTGCGGCGCGATATCGAGGCGGCCCATTACGATGCCGAAAGCATGGCGGCGGCGCGCGACGCGGTGCGCGTCGCCGTGGCCGCCGAAACGACCCGCGCTTATGTCGATGCCTGCGCGCTGGGCGAAGCCATCGACGTGGCGCAGGCGTCGGCGGCGCTGGCCGCGCGCAACCTGCGCCTGGTCGAACAACGCCTGCAGGCCGGCGCGGCGGCGCGCCTGGATGTCGAGCGCGCCGCCGCCAGCGCGGCGCGGGCCCGCGCGGCCGTGCCGCCCCTGCATGGACAACGGCAGGCCGCGCTGTTCGAACTGGCCGCCCTGACCGGGCGCCCGCCGGCCGAGGCGCCCGCCGAGGCAGCGCAATGCCGCCGCGCGCCCGCGCCCGCGGCAGCGCTGCCGGTTGGCGACGGCGCCGCCCTGCTGCGGCGCCGGCCCGACCTGCGCCAGGCCGAGCGCACGCTGGCCGCCGACACCGCCCGCATCGGCGTGGCGGTCGCCGATCTGTATCCGCGCATCACCCTGGGCGCGTCGGCCGACTATCTGCGCAACGACCAGTTGCGCGGCGGCCGCACCTGGTCGTTCGCGCTGGGTCCGCTGGTCTCGTGGGAGTTCCCCAATATCGCCGCGGCGCGCAGCCGCGTGCGCCAGGCGCGCGCCCAGGCCGACGCCTCGCTGGCGGCGTTCGACGCGGTGGTCCTGCGCGCGCTGAAGGAAACCGAGCAGGCGCTGGCCGCCTATGACGCGGCGCTGGCGCAGCGCGACGAACTGGCGCAGGCGCGCGAGCGCGCCGGCCGGGCCCTGGAACTGGCCGAGCAGCGCTACCGGGCCGGCGCCATCACCTACCTGGACGTGCTGGTGGCGCAGGGCGACTTCATCGACGCGCGCGCACAATTGGCCGATGCCGAGCGGCGGGCCGGCGCCGAACGCGTGGCGGTGTTCCGGAGCCTGGGCGGCGGCTGGCAGGCGACGGACGCGGCCATCAGCCTTGCGGCTGGCCCCGCGCGAACCGCTCGAACAGATCCGCCGAGCCCATCTGGCCGCCCTTGAGCATGACCTCCATGCCGTCCAGCGCCGCCACGTCGCTGTGCAGCCGGCACAGCGCCACGCCCGGCTCCAGGCGCGTCAGGTACGACAACCCCCAGGCGTCCAGCGCCTGCATGGCCAGGCTGGAGCTGTCGCCGCCGGCCACGCCCAGGCGCGCGACCGGGGCGCGCCGCAGCACCAGGTCGAGCAGGCTGCCGCCGGCCCGGGCCAGGGCCTGGCTGTGCACGCCGGCGCTGGGCCGGCCCTGCGCGTTGTCGATACAGGCCAGCACATGCTGCCCAGTCTGCAAGGCCTGCGCGATGGCGGCCACGGCCTGCGCCTGGTAAACCGGGTCGCCGTCCGCCAGCCGCGCGGGATCGAAGCGCAGCCGGCGATAGGACGCGGCGGCGTCGATCTGGCGCGCCGTCATGGGCGACAGGCTGCCGGCCAGCACCAGCACCGGCCCGCGCGCCGGCGCCAGGGCGGCGGGCGGCGCGGCGGCCGCGTCGCCCCACTGCGTGCCGAACGCCTCGATCACGCTGCTGGCGCCCACGGCCAGCAGCGGCTGTGCCGCGGCCGCCCCGGCCAGCACCGCGCCGATGGCCGCCAGGTCGGCGGGCCGGGCGACATCGAACAATGCGCTGTCCATGCCGCCGTCGAGCAGCTGGCCAATGCGCGCACGCACGGCGTCCGGCCCTTGCGCGATGCTGCGGTAGTCCACCAGGCCGACCCGGCCGGCCCCCAGCGCGGCGAAGTGCCGGCGCAAGTCGGCCTCGTGCATGGGCGTGACGGGATGCCGGCTCATAGTGGGATGCCGGTCGATGCGGTGCATCTCGCCATCGGCCGCGGCATAGAGCTGCGCGAACAGGCAATAGCGACCCAGGCTGGGCTGGCCGCCGACGATGGCGCGCCAGGGTTGCCGCGCCGCCGCGCCCAGGCATTCCATCGCCACGGCAATATTGCCGACCTGCGGCGCGCTGTCGAAAGTGGAGCACACCTTGTAATGAATCACGCGCGCGCCCAGCGCCGCGAAAAACCGCGCCACCGGCCGCAGCGCCGCGCGCATCTCGTCGGGCGCCATGGCGCGCGTGGCGCCGGCGATGCCGAGGCAATCCAGCGGCCCGGCGCGCCGCAACTGGGCGGCCGACGGCACGCCGAAGAACAGCAGGCTGCGCAGCCCGGCGCGCGCGGCCGTCGCCAGGGCGTCGGTCGCGCCGGTGAAATCGTCGCCGTAGTACGCCAGGCGGGGCGCGCCGCCGCTCATCGGGCGCCGAAGAAAGCCAGCGCGCGCGCCAGCTCGGGCGCCTGGCGGGCGTAGTCGGCCAGCGCCACGCCGTCGCGCGCCGCCTGCCAGGCCTGGCGGATGCTGGTGACGCCGGCCGCCGCGCCGTCGGGATGCGCCAGGATGCCGCCGCCCGCCATGAACAACAGGTCGTCGCGGCCGATCGCGGCCCAGGTGGCCGGCACCGTGCCGGCCCACTGGCCCGAGGAGAAAGCCGGCATCACGGTGTCGTCGCGCGCCTGCCCGGCCGCCAGCGGCGTATAGCAGTCGCGCGCGGCGGCGACCACTTCCTCGTCGGGCTGCGAGAACTTGCCCTGCAGGCCGTGCACGTGCATGTGGTCCACGCCCGCCAGGCGCCACAGCGTCTGGTAGGCCTGGAAGCCGATGCCCAGCAGCGGATGGCGCGACAGCGCGCCGAAACCGTTGCGGTGGCCGTGCAGGACCAGCGGCGTGTGGCGGCGCAGGCTCTGTATGGCGGAATAGCCGCAGGCATTCAGGCTGGCCATGACGCAGCTGCCGCCCTCGCGCTCGACCAGGTCGGCGTGGCGCCGCATCGCGTCGGTCTCGTCGGTGATATTGAACGCCACCATCACCTGCTTGCCGGTGCGCTCGGCGTGCTCCCGCACCACCCGCATCACGGCCGGGACGCGCTGCGCCAGCGGCGCATGCGCGGGGTCGGCGCACACTTCGTCGTCCTTGATGAAGTCCACGCCGGCGGCGCACAGGCGCCCCACCAGCTCCGCGGTCTCGGCGGCCGAGAAGCCCACATTGGGCTTGATGATGGTGCCCACCAGCGCTCCCGCCGGCACGCCGGCGGCGCGGCGCGTGCCGGCGATGCCGGCGCGCGGGAAATCGAACCGGGCGCGGTACTCGGCCGGCACGCGCAGGGTTTCCAGGCGCAGGCCGGTGACTTCGCCCAGGTCGTACAGGTTGCCCGCCACCGTGCTGGCCAGCGTCGGCAGGTTGGCGCCGATGTTGGCCGGCGGAAACGCGATCTCGACGCGGGCGCGGCGCCACGGCCCGGCCTGGCGCCGGCGCTCCAGCAGCGCGTTGGGCAGGCTGGGCTGGACGGCCTGGTCCAGCAATTGAACCGACTCCACCGTGGCGCGCGCGCGGGCGCGCAGCGCATCGGTCTCGCCCGCCACGCGGGTGAAGGTGCCGCACGACTGCTCGCCGGCCATTACCTCGGCCACCGCCGCCGGGTCCAGCGGCGTCTCGACCAGGTAGCTCGCCAGGATGCGCTCGCCGCTCATGCCGCGTCCTCCCTCGGCGCGGCCGGCTGGACGGCGGCGCTCATTGCGCCCCCAGGCTCGGGAACGGCCGCACCGGCTCGCTGCCGTCCCAGCTTTCCGCCGCTTCGCGGATCTGCCGGAACATGCGGCCCTTCGGGCCCGAGACCTCCGACAGCTCGATTACGGTTCCGGGATGGTATTCGGTATCGAAATAGATGAAGCGGCCGCGCTCGCCGACCTCGCCGCTCATCTTGGGCTTGAAGCCCTGGGCCAGCAGGCGCCGCAGGTCGGCATCGTAGTCCTCGGTCCAGTAGGCCACGTGCTGCAGGCCGGTGCGGCCCGCCTGCTGGAAGTCGCGGTACATCGACGGCACGTCGTTGCGCGTCTGGATCAGCTCGACCTGCACATAGCCGGAGTTGGCCAGCGCCACCGAATTGTGCGGCTCGTACGGCTGGCCGTCGTAGCGATAATTCACGATCGGCACGCGCGGGTTGTAGAACCAGGGGCCGACGCCCAGGGTCTTGCTCCAGTAGGCCATGGCGGCCTCGATGTCGGGCACCACATAGCCCAACTGGCGGATCTGGCCGAGGAATCGGCTCATGAAATGCTCCAGTGCGAGAAAAAAGCTCAGTTGTCGAGGAAACCGATGGAAATCCAGGGAATCGCCGCCACCAGGACCAGGCCGACCAGCAGCGCCGCCATGTAGCCCCAGATCGGGCGGATGCCCTCGTCCGGGTCGACCTTGCCGACCGCGCAGGCGCCGTAATAGCCCACGCCGAACGGCGGCGCGAACAGGCCCACCCCCATCGCCAGGATCACGACCATGGCGTACTGCACCTCGTGGATGCCCAGCTCGCGCGCGATGGGGAACATCAGCGGGCCGAACAGCACGATGGCCGGAATGCCTTCCAGCACGCTGCCCAGCACGATGAACGCCACCAGCGACACCGCCATGAAGGTGAACTTGCCGCCGGGCAGGCCGGCCATGGCTTCGGCCAGGTCGTGCGCGAAGCCGGACTGGGTCAGGGCCCAGGCCATGGCCGTGGCGCAGCCGATGATGAACAGGATGGCGCCGGACAGGGTGGCGGTCTCGACCAGGATGCCGGGCAGCCGCGCGAAATCGAACTTGCGGTACAACAGCAGCCCGGCAACCACCGAATAGGCGATGCCGATGGTCGAGACCTCGGTGGCGGTCGCCACGCCCTCCACCACCGCCGCGCGGATCACGAACGGCAGCGCCAGCGCGGGCAGCGCCACGACGAAGGTCTTGCCGATCAGCTTGCGCGAGGGCCGCGGCACGGCGCTCAGGTCTTCGTGGCGGTAACGCCACCACACGATCACGCACAGCGCCAGCCCCAGCACCAGGCCGGGCAGCATGCCGCCGGTGAACAGCGCCGAGATCGATACGCCCGTCACCGAGCCGATGGTGATCAGCACGATGGACGGCGGAATGGTCTCGGTCTGCGCGCCAGTGGTCGAGAGCAGCGCGATCAGGTCGCCCGGCTTGGCGCCGCGCTGCTTCATTTCCGGCAGCAGCACCGGCGCGATGGCCGCCATGTCGGCCGTCTTGGAGCCTGAAATGCCCGACACCAGGTACATGCCGCCGATCAGCACATAGTTCAGCCCGCCGCGCACGTGGCCAAGCAGGCTGGACAGGAACTGCACCATGGCGCGCGCCATGCCGGTCATCTCGATCAGCATGCCCAGCAGCACGAACAGCGGCACCGCCAGCAGGATCAGGTGCGACATGCCCTCGTCCAGCCGCCCCACCATCACCAGCATGGGCGTGCGGGTGGTCAGCGCCAGGAAGCCGAACGTCGCCAGCGCGAACGAGAACGCGATCGGCACCCCGGCGAACACGCAGGCCCCTACCACGCCGGCAAAGAAGATCAGCAGGTTCAGCTTGCCCAGCGTCATCAACCAGGGCCCGGCCAGCCAGAACAGCAGCGCGATCGCCACCGCGCTCAGCACGGCCGGCGCCACGTGCTGGGTGTGCTCGGTGCGCAGCAGCCGCACCCCGCACACCAGCAGCATCAGCAGCGTGCCCACCGGCAGCGCGGCGGCGCGCCAGGCGTTGCTGATCTCCATGGCGGGCGTGACGATGATCCGCTCTTCATAGGCGTACTCCCAGGCCGGGTGGATCAGCAGCACCAGGAACACCAGGGCGGCGGCCAGCGCGAAGGTCTCCAGGAAGGCGCGCGTCCGCGGGCCGCACTTGGTCACCACCGCCGTCATGCGCATGTGCGCGCCGCGCCGCAACGCGATCACCGCGCCCAGCATCGACAGCCACAAGAACAGGATCGAGGCCAGCTCGTCGGACCAGACGATGGGCTCATGGAACACATAGCGCGCCACCACGCCCGACAGCAACACGGCCACCTCCACCAGCACCAGGACGGCCGCCGGCCATTCGGACAGCACGCCGAGCGCGCGGTCCAGCCAGGCCAGCAGCCCCGTGTCCGCGCGCCGCCGCGCCGGCGCGGCCGGCGGCGTCCCGGCGGCCCAGACAGCGTCGGTTTCGTGGCCGGCCGTCATCAGGACACCTTGCCGACGGATTCTTCCAGCAGCGCCCAGGCCTCGGCGCCGAATTTTTCCTTCCACTCGGCGTAGAAGCCGGCCTTGCGCAACTGCTCGCGGAAGCTCTGCGCCTCGGCGGTATTGAACTGCATGCCCTTGGAGGACAGGTCGTCCTGCAGGGTGGTATTGAGCTTGACCAGGTCCTCGCGCTGCTGCAAGCCGGCTTCATTGAAGGCGCGCGCGTAGATGGTCTTCAGGTCGTCGGGCAGGCCGCGCCAGGCGCGGCCGTTGACCACCAGGTGGTAGCCGTCCCAGCTGTGGTTGGTGAGCGAGCAGTACTTCTGCACTTCGTACAGCTTGGCGGTCTGTACGATGGCCAACGGGTTCTCCTGCGCGTCCACCACCTTGGTCTGCAAGGCGGAATACACCTCGCTGAATTGCAGGCTGGTGGGCGCGGCCGACAGCGACTTGAACAGCGAAATGCCCATCGGGCTGACCGGCACGCGGATCTTCATGCCGTCCAGGTCGGCCGCCGTGGCCACCGGGTGCGAGCTGCTGGTGATCTGGCGGAAGCCGTTGTTCCACATTTTCTCCAGCGTATACAGGCCGACCTTGGCGAACGCGGCGCGGATGCTGTTGCCCAGCTTGCCATCGACCGCGTTCCAGACCTCCTGGTCGTTCGAGAACGCGAACCCCATGGCGGTGATCGCGCTGATCGGCGCCAGCGTGGCGATCACCATCGTGCCTGCGTTGAACATGTCGATGCCGCCGCTGCGCACTTGCGCCAGCATATCGGTGTCGCCGCCTAGCTGGTTGTTGGGGAACACCCGCACTTCCATGCGGCCGTTGCTCTCCTGGGCGATGCGCGCGGCCGCTTCCTGCGCACGCACGTTCAGGGGATGGCTGGTCGGCAGGTTGTTGCCGTACTTGAACACGTATTCGGGCGCGGCGGCGCCGGCCAGGCGCGGCGCGCCGATCATGGCGGCCAGCGGCAGGCCGGCCAGGGTGCGCAATGCGCTGCGGCGCGTGAAGATCTTGTTCTGGTTCATGGCACTGTCTCCTGTGCTCGAGCTTTCCGGCTGTCGCCGGCGATGTTGGAAGTAGCCGGGCCGCCGGACCGGCCCGGGATCGTCTCAGTTGCAGCGGGCGTGCATGCCCCCGTCTACGAACAACTCCACGCCGTTGATGTAGCGCGCCTCGTCCGAGGCCAGGAACACCGCCGCATGGGCCACGTCCCAGCCATCGCCCATGCGGCCGGTGGGCGACAGCTTGTTGCGCGCCTCGACCATTTCCCGGGTGTCCTGGTAGAAACCGGATATCTGCTGGTAGATATGGGGCGTGTCCATCACGCCGGGCAGGATGCAGTTGGCCCGGATGCCCTTGGCCGCGTACTGCAACGCCACGCTCTGGGTAAAGGAATTCACCGCGCCCTTGGAGGCCGCGTAGGCGCAATAGGCATAGCCGGTCCAGCGCACCCCACCGAGCGCGCCGATATTGACGATGGCGCCGCGCTGGCGCGCCTCCATGTGGGGCAGCACCGCCTTGCAGGTCAGGAACATGCTCTTGACATTGACCGTCATGACGCGGTCCCAGACGTCTTCGCCGGTCTCGACCGGCCCGCCCTGCGAGGTGATGCCCACATTGTTGTGCAGCACGTCGATCTGGCCATAGCGCGACAGGGCCTGGTCGACCACGCGCTGGATGTCGGCGAAGCTGGTGACGTCGGCCTGCACGCCCACGGCCTCGTGGCCCTCGGCGCGGATGGCCGCCTCGGTCGCCAGCGCGGCCTCGCGCACCCGGTCCACCGCCACCACGCGGGCGCCCTGGCGGGCATACGCGGCCGCCGCGGCCTTGCCGTTGCCCCAGCCCTCGCCCACCGAGCCGGCGCCGAATACCAATGCCACCCGGCCGGCCAGCCTGCCTGTTGTCTCCATGTTTTTCCTTGTGTGCGCCCGCGGCGCTGCTGCGGATAGTTGCGTAGGATAGGGGCGGCGAGCGCAAACCCCAAGCCGGTTTTTTGATGGTTTTTGGGGTCCACCTCGGCGATGCGTGTAATGTATAGCCCGCACGTTTCCGCATGAAGGGAGACTTTCCGTGCCTCAAGCCTTACCCACGGTGATTGATATTGCGCGACTGGCGGGCGTCTCGCCGGCCACCGTCGACCGCGCGCTGCACCGCCGCCCCGGCGTACGCCAGGCCACGCTGCAGCGCGTGCTCAGGGCCGCCGCCGAACTGCAGTACCTGCCCCAGGCCGAGCTGTATGCCGCCATGGCGCCCCCGCCCATGCGGCTGCTGTTCATCCTGCCGGACCGCAGCAGCCGCTTCCTGTGGATGCTTGGGGAATGGGTGCGCCACTCGCAGGAACACTGGGCGCCCTTCAACGTCAGTTGCCGCGTGGCGCCGGTGGAAAGCTTCGATCCCGACGCGCTCACGCGCGTCCTGCTGCGGCGGGGCAAGCAGAGCGACGGCGTGGCCTTCATGGCGCTGGAGCACCCCAAGGTGCGCGAGGCGGTGGCGGAACTGGCCGACCGCGGCATCCCCAGCGTGACACTGGTGTCGGACCTCTCCCATTCGCGCCGCAGCGCCTATGTCGGCCTGGACAACCGCGCCGCGGGGCGCACCGCCGCCCACCTGATCGGCCGCTTCCTGGGCCGGGCGCGGCGCGCCAAGGTGGCGATGATCGCCGGCTCGCTCAGCTACCGCGCGCACGAAGAGCGCGAGGCCGGCTTCCTGCACCTGTTCGCCGAACAGTATCCGCACATCCGCGTGGTCGGGCTGCGCGAAGGCTACGACGACGCGCAGACCAACTACCGCCAGACCATCGCCCTACTGAAAGAACATCCCGACCTGGCCGCCATCTACAACATCGGCGGCGGCGCCGAAGGCATCGGCCAGGCCTTGAAAGAGTGCGGGCGCCAGCACGACGTCATCTTCATCGGCCACGGCCTGACGCCCGACACCCGCGGCCTGCTGATCGACGGCAGCATGGACGCGGTCATCAACCAGAGCCCGCTGACCACCATCCTGAACAGCATCCGCATCTTCACCAACCTGCGCGAACACCGCAGCGTGCTGTCCGGCGTCGAGGCGACCCGCACCGACGTGATCTTCCGGGAAAACCTGCCGTAGCGGCCACGCTACGGCGCGGGCGCCATCGCGTCGAGCAGCGCCTCGGCCTGCGCCTTGGCGCGCTCGCGCGACTGGCGGTCCTCGTCGGGGCCGTAGATAGTCTTCTCGACGATCACCGAATGAATATCTGCCACGCCCACGAAGCGCAGCCATGCCTCGACATAGGGCTTCTGCAGGTCGAAGCGCTCGGCCGGCGTGAACGACGTGGCGCCGTAGTCCAGCCCGCGCGCGTACACGGCCAGCGCGCGCTTGCCGCGCAGCAGCCCCGCGAAGCCGCGCTGCGGATCGAACGAGAACAGGATGTCCTTCTGCGACACCAGGTCGATGAAATGCTTGAGCTTATAGGGAATGCCGAAATTCCACAGCGGCACCGACAACACCAGGACATCGGCCTGGTGCAGGCATGCCGCCAGTTCCCGCAAGGTGGTCCAGGCCTGCTCCTGCGCCGGCGTCAGCGGCGTACCGCTCAGGCCCGCGTACTTGGCATCCATCGCCACCTGGCCGAACTCCGGCAGCTGGCATTGCCACAAGTCCAGTGTCCGCACCTCGGTACCGGGGTGGCGGGCGCGCCAGCGCTCGATGAAATGGACCGCGACTTCCGTCGAGGCGGAGCGCTGCGAGCGCGGAGAGGCAACGAGGTGCAGCAGGCGGGGCATGGCGGCTCCTTCGAGAACATGACGCCATGGATTGCAGCACATCTTGGTTCAGAATATAAATCGATTATTTTCTCTCTATTCATCTTGAATCGATATATATGCTGGATCCCCTCCTGCTGCGCAGTTTTGTCGCCATCGTCGACGAGGGCGGGTTCGGCAAGGCCGCGTCCCGCCTGCACCTGACCCAATCGGCCATCAGCGGCCACCTGCGCCGGCTGGAAACGCAACTGGGCAAGCCCCTGCTGGCGCGCACCACGCGCTCGCTGGAACTGACTCCCGACGGGGAACGCCTGATCACCTATGCCCGCGCCATCCTGGCGCTCGGGCGCGACGCGCTGGCCGAATTCACCCGCACGCCTTTTCGCGGCCGCGTGCGTATCGGCCTGTCCGAAGACTTCGCCAACGTCGCCATGCTTGGCGTGCTGCACCGTTTCGCGGCGCGCCACGAAACGGTCGAGATCGAGATCCAGGTCGGCATCCCCGGCGCCCTGCTGCCCATGATGAAGCGCGGTGAACTGGAGATGGTCATCGGCGCGCATTGCGAGACACAGGAAGGCGGCCGCATGCTGTGGCGCGAGCCGCTGGTGTGGGCCTGCTCCGCGCAGGCCGGCGTGACGCTGCCGCGTCCGTTGCCGCTGGCGCTGTTCCCCGAGCCCTGCCCTTACCGCGAGGCGGCGCTCGCCAGGCTGGCGCAGGCCGGCATCGCCGCCCGCATCGCCATGGCCTGCAGCAGCAACGCCAGCCTGGCGGCCGCCGTACTGGCGGGCTTCGCCGTCGCCCCCATGGCGGCCAGCCAGTTGGTCCCGGGCATCGTCGCCGTGCCCGCAGAGCGCGGGCTGCCCGCCCTGCCCGACGCCGAATTCAGCCTGTTCATGTCGCGGCGCGTCGACCCGGCCCTGGGGCAGGCACTGACCGCGGCAGTCCTGGAAGGCGCCGCGACCCGGCCGGTGCGCGGCCCCGCCTAGCGTGGCCGGGCCCTAGTCCGGCGCCTGCGCCAGGCGGCGCGCCAGCGCGGCGGCATCGTCCAGGCTGGCGACCGCCTCGTGGGCGATGCCGAACGCCTTGGTGGCCATGCGGCCCTGCTCGATCGCCTCCGCGCGCCGCGCCGGATCGGCATCGACCGTGACCAGGGCCCGGCACACCTGCGCCAGGGTCGCCTTGTTCTGCTTGAGCCACATGGCGCGATCGCGGCGGTCTTCGTGCGCCTCACTGTCCGGCGTGCCGGCGAACGCCACGACAAACGGCGCCGCGTGCGCGATCAGGGCGGCCATCTCGGCCGCCCATTGGGCGGCGTAGCCGGGCGTCGCCGCGTCGTTGCGGAACACGCAAAGCGGAAAACGCGAGATATCGTGGATGGTGAATTGATCGGTATCGAGCATGGCGGCATCGCAGTCGGACAACGTGGCGACAGCTTACGCCGCCAGCCTTGCGCCGGCTCGCGCTGGAATGCCAATCGATGGCTGGAAAATGCCATCCTGGCGCGCCGTGCGGCTCAGCCTTCCTGCAGGGGCACGTGCGGCAGGAAGGCGCCCGCCACCTCGAAGGCGCATTCGCGGCGCGCGATGTCGATCACCGTGGCCACCACCGGATTGACCAGGCTCTTCTTGTAGACCGCGTAGTAGTTGATGGTAGGCAGGTCCGGTCGGACATCCAGCTGGCGCAGCACGCCCCGCTCGACCAGCGGCGCGAAGTAGGCGCCCGGCAGGTAGCTGATGCCCAGGCCCAGCATGGTCAGCTGCGCCATCATGCCCAGGCTGTTGCACGTCAGCACGCGCTTGACCGAAAGCCCCTGCTCGGCGAACCAGGCGTCGTACAGGTGCGAAAGGGCGGAATTGGTCGGCTGCGAAATCACCGGATACGGCGCCAGGTCCTGCGGCGTCAGGCGTCCCGACGCGGCGATGTCCAGCCGCGGGCTGGCCATCCAGACATTGGTCACCGCCCCCAGGTGCACGCAATCGTATTGGTAGCCCCAGAACGGGCCGGGCATGATGGCCAGGTCGAGCTGGTCGCGCTCCAGGCGCTCATACAGGGTGATCCCGCCGTCGATCTCCGGCATGAGCTGCACCCTCGGATAGCGCCGGCTGATCTGGCTGATGAGCCGGGCCAGCCAGGTCATGCCCACCAGCTCGGTGGCGCCCATCCGCACGACGCCCTCGACGCTGGCCGCATCGGCCATGCTTTGCACGATGCGGCTGTTCAGCTCGAGCATCTGGCGGGCCAGCTCGAACAGCTTGCGGCCATGCTGCGTCAGCGTCAGCCGCTTGGCCCGTCGCTCGAACAGCGGCGCGCCGGTGAACGATTCGAGCTCGCCCACGCGCTTGGCGATGGCGGACTGCGTCGTGTGCAGCTTCTTGGACGAAGCGCTGAAGCTGCCCGACTGGGCGCTCCAGTAGAAGGCTTCGAGCTGCTTCAAGGTGTACATCGCGGTCGGGGCAAGGCGTCGGGGAACCGACACCATACCACCCGCGGCCGGGCCGCCGCTCATCCGCGCGGATGCAGGATGTCGCTGAGGAAGCGCTGGGCCCGGGGGTGCCGCGGCGCGCTGAAGAAATGCTGCGGCTCGCCGGTCTCGAGGATCTCGCCGGCGTCCATGAAGATGACCCGGTCGCAGACGTCGCGGGCGAACCCCATTTCATGGGTCACGCACACCATGGTCATGCCGTCCCGGGCCAGCGACTTCATTACCTGCAGGACCTCGCCCACCATCTCCGGGTCGAGGGCGCTGGTGGGCTCGTCGAACAGCATGACCGGCGGCTGCAGCGCCAGCGCGCGGGCAATGGCCACGCGCTGCTGCTGCCCGCCCGAGAGCGAACCCGGGTAGGCGTCGATCTTGTGCTCCAGGCCGACCCGCTGCAGCAGCGAGCGGGCAAGTTCGGCCGCCTCCTTGCGGGACCGCTTCAGGATGTTCACGGGCGCGAAGACGACATTGTCCAGGACGCTCATGTGCGGGAACAGGTTGAACTGCTGGAACACGAAGCCGATCTTCTGCCGCAGCTGGTTGAGGTTCAGTCCCCGGCTGTAGATGTCCTGGCCGTCGACCCGGATGCGGCCCTTCTCGATGGGCTCGAGCCGGTTGATCGTGCGGATCAGGGTCGACTTGCCCGACCCGGACGGGCCGCACACCACCACCACCTCGCCGCGCGCCACCGTCAGGTCCACATCCTTGAGCACATGGTGCGCCCCATACCACTTGTTTACTTTTTCGAGCTCTATCATGAAACGCCTTCCATTCATTAAGCCATGGCGCGGGCGCGCCGCATCCGCCGGTCCAGCCAGTTCACGCCGCGGCTGAGGCTGAAACACACCAGGAAATAGATGATCGCCAGGATGCCGAATACCTGCAGGGGCTTGGTCAGCACCAGGTTATTGACCTGGTTCGCGGCGAACGTCAGTTCGTTCACGCTGATCACATAACCCAGCGAGGTTTCCTTGATGGTGGAAACGAATTGGCTGGTCATGCTGGGCAGCACGTTGACCAGCGCCTGCGGCAGCACCACCTTGCGCATGGTGGTCCAATAGCCCACCCCCAGCGAACGCGCCGCCTCGGTCTGGCCACGCGGGATCGCCTCGATGCCCGAGCGGATCACCTCGGACAAATAGGCGCTTTCATAGACGACCAGGGCGCAGATCAGCGTCCAGAAGCCGCTCACCGCTTCGCCGGTCAGCTTGGGCACCACGAAGTAGGCCCAGAAAATCAGCATCAGCAGGGGCATGCCGCGCACCACGTTGACCAGCAGCGCGCTGGCGCGCCGCAACCAGCCGAACGCGCTGACGCGCGCCAGCGCGATCGCCAGGGCCAGGGGCAGCGACAACAGCAGCCCGCAGGCGGCCAGGATCAGCGTCAGCGCCAGGCCGCCGAGCGGCCCGTGCGGATACTGCCCTACCAGCAGCGTGGGCCAGTACTGGGCAAGCACATCAAGCATGGCGGCCTCCGCGGTGATAGCGCGCATAGATGTGCGAACCGATGAACATGATGCAGAACGATCCCGCCAGGTACATCGCGGTGGCCAGGCCGAAGGTCGTGAACGTCCGGTAAGTCTCGTTCTCGATCTCGCGGGCCTGGTAGGTCAGCTCGACCACGCCGATCGCCATGGCCACGCTGGTGTTCTTGAACAGCAGCAGGGCGCGGCCGATCAGCGGCGGAATCGCGGCGCGCAGCGCCTGCGGCACGATCACGAAGCGCATGCATTGCAAATAGCTGGCGCCCAGCGCGCGCGCCGCCTCGAACTGCGTTCCGGGGATGGCGCGCAGGCCGCTGCGTATGTCCTCCGCGATATAGGCGGCGGAGCCGAGCGCCAGGGCGATGGCGGCCAGCGACAGCTCCGCGTTGTGCTCGTACAGCCAGCCGCGCACGCCTTCGGGCAGCAGCTCCGGCATGCCGAAGTACCAGAACAGCACCTGCACCAGCAACGGCACATTGCGGTGGTACTCCACATAGGCGTCGACCAGCCAGCGACACGGCGCGAGATCGGTCGTGCGCACCACGACCAGCAGCACCGCGATGGAAAAGGCCATTACCCAGGCAACCAGGAACAGCTGCACGGTCGTGACCATGCCATCGAGCAACTGGTGTAAGTAGATCGGTTCGAGAAAACCCATGGAAAGAATGTCTCCTTAGGCGCGGACGCCGTCCGGCCGGGTCCGGTTTGCCAGCGGCGCGCCCGGCCGGCAACGCCCACGCCGACGCGGGCCGCCGAGGGCGGCCCGCTACCGGCAATGACGGCGGTCAGCCCGCGATCGGGCCAATCTTGAAATCGCGCTTGAGCTTGTACGGCGTTTCCGGTCCGAACCACTTGTCGAACAGTTGCGCGGCCGCGCCCGAAGCCTCGGCCTCGTCCAGCGCCTGGTTCACCGCCTGCAGGAAGCGCGTTTCGGACTGCCGCACGCCCAGGCCCCAGGCTTCGCTGAAGACCGGTTCCTCGATCACGCTGACCGGCGCGGTCGGCGGGCTTTGCAGCACCAGCCGGGCCAGCACCAGCTCGGAGGCGAACTGCGCATCGACTTTCTTCTGCTGCAGCGCCAGGTACGCGGCCGAGCTGTCGGCGAAGCCCAGCACGCGCGACTTGTCGAGAATGCGCTTGATCTCCCGCTCGGAACTCGAGCCTTTGGTCGCCGCGATGCGACGCCCGTTCAGCGCCTCGATAGTGGTCAGGCCGGAATCCTTGCGCACCAGGAGCTTCTGCGGGCTGACATAGTAGGCGTGGCTGAAGCCGATCTGCTGCGCCCGCTCGGGCGAGTAGCCGAGGTTGGCGGCCAGGATGTCGACGCGCCCTTCGTTCAGTTCCGCCACGCGCGCGGCGACCGACAGCATCTTGTACTGCACCTTGACGCCCAGTTTGTCGGCCACCAGCTTGCAGATGTCCACGTCGTAGCCGACCAGTTGACGGCTATCGTCCTGGAAGCTGAACGGCTGCGAAGTGCCCAGGGTGCCGCACAGCAGTTCGCCCTTGGCCTTGATGTCGTCGAGCTGGTCGGCCTGGGCCGCGCCGGCGAACGTGGCGGCCGCCACGCAGGCGGCCAGGATGGTGTTGCGTATCATCGTTATCCCCTTTTCGGTGGTGGTGGTGAAAGAAGCGCGGCACCGTCCGCGCTCAGGACAATTTCTCGCAAGCCTGGCGGATCGCCGCGCACCCTTGCCGGATGTCCGCAAGCGACGCGGCGAACGACAGCCGGAAAGTGCCAGGCGCGCCATAGGCGCTGCCGTCGATGACCGCCACGCCCGCTTCGCGCAGCAGATAGTGGGTCAGGTCGGTATCGGTGCGGATCTCGTCGCCGGCCGGGGTACGCTTGCCCAGCAACTGGCGGCAGTCGGGAAACACATAGAAAGCGCCCTGCGGCTCGACGACCTGCAGGCCTGGCGTGCCGGCCAGCTCCGCCAGGGCGGCGTCGCGGCGCTGGCGGAATATCGCGGCAAACTCGGCCACACAGTCCTGCGGGCCCGCCAGCGCTTCCAGCGCGGCGGCCTGGCTCACCGACGACGCGCCCGAGGTGCTCTGCGATTGCAGGATCGCCATCGCCTGGATCAGCGCCGCGGGACCGGCGCCATAGCCGATGCGCCAGCCCGTCATGGCATAGGCCTTGGATACGCCGTTGACCACCAGGGCGCGCTCGGCCAGTTCCGGCGCGGCCTGCAAGGGGTGCACCGTGGGACTGTCCGTGAAGTTCAGCCGCGCATAAATATCGTCGGTCATCAACCAGACGTGCGGATGGCGCGCCAGCACGTCGGCCAGCGCCCGCAGCTCGTCGCGGCTGTAGATGGCCCCGGTGGGATTGCTCGGCGCATTCAGCAGCAGCCACTTGGTGCGCGGCGTGATGGCGCGTTCCAGCGCGTCGGCGGTCAGTTTGTAAGACGACGCGGGCGAGCTCGCCACCGGTACCGGCACGCCCCCATTGACGAGCACCATGTCCGGGTACGACACCCAGTACGGCGCCGGGATGATCACTTCATCGCCGTCATTCAGCGAGGCTGCCAGGCCATTGAAGATCACCTGCTTGGCGCCGGTGCTGACGATGATGCGGGCCACCGGATAATCGACCCCCGTTTCCTCCAGCAACCGCGCGCGCGCCGCCTGGCGCAGCGCCGCGGTGCCCTGGGCCGGCGGGTACTTGGTCTCGCCGCGCTCCATGGCGGCCACGGCGGCCTGGCGGATGTGCGCCGGCGTCGGGAAATCCGGCTCGCCCACCGTCAGGTCGATGATGCGGCGCCCCTGCTCGCGCAGTTCGGCGATGATCGCGCGGGCCGCCACGCTGGGCGACAGCTTGATGCGCTTGATCTTGTCGGCGACGATGCTCATTGGGCCGCCCCCGCTTTTTCCGCGATGATCCGGTCGACCCACGGCTTGGCATAGGTGCCCGCGCGCAGCTTCTCCTTGATGGCGGCCTCGTCCGCCTCTTTCTTGAGCGCGAGCGCCAGCACGGCTTCGGCGTGCTGCGCGGGAACGATCACCACGCCGTCGGCATCGCCCACCACCACGTCGCCGGCGCAGGCCACCTGGCCGCCCACCGCGACCGGCACATTGATCTCGCCCGGGCCTTCCTTGTAGGGCCCGCGATGCGTCACGCCGCGCGCAAAGCAGCCGAACGGCTCCTGCGCGAATACATCGGCGTCGCGCACGGCGCCGTCGATCACGAAGCCGGCCACGCCGCGCGCCCGCGCGTCCATCATCATCAACTCGCCGACCAGGGCGTTGCAGGTATCGCCGCCGCCATCCACCACGATCACATCGTCCGCGCCGGCCAGCGCAATGGCCTTGTGGATCATCAGGTTGTCGCCCGGCCGCGTCTTGACCGTCAGGGCGCGGCCCACCATCCGGCGCGCCCCGGCGTGCAGCGGGCGCAGCCCGTTGACGCCGTACAGGCGATTCATGCAGTCGCTGATCTGGGCGGCGCCGACGGCGGCGAAACCGGTCAGCACCTCGGCGGCAACGGCCGGGTCGGGCCGGGAAAGAATGCGGAATCCAATGAGGCTCATGGGCAGGCAATCAATGCGTGAATGACGGGAAAAAGACCAGCCCGCATTACAAGCCCGATGCCGCCAATCCTCAAAACGATATAAATTCCAACCTATTCACGAAATTTTTTCCTGCATGCGGCGCCGCGCGGCGGCCGCCTGGCCGTGATGCGTGGCGCTCGGCAGCGGCGGGCGGGCGATTTATGGATAGCGGTCACGCGCCGATCCGCGTGTTGTGCAAGGCCCGGATGCGCCAGCCGCGGGCCTCCCGGACCAGCACCAGCGTCAGCAGGCCGCGCCGGTCCTCGGGCGCCTGCCCCGCTTCGGCAAAGCCGGCCCATCGCCAGCTGGCATGAGCCAGCGCCACTTCGCCGGACAGGCAGTCCAGCTCCTCCAGCCGCAGCCGGTAGTTCGGCATCTGCGCGGCGACCGCGGCCGGCGCGGCGCGGTGCCCGGCCACGTTCTCGGCGCGCGTCTTCCACCACACGCCCCGCCAGGTGATGAAATCGGCGTCGGGGGTAAACAGCTCGCCCCAGCGTTCGAAGTCGCGCGCGTGCCAGGCCTGCTCGAAATCCCCCATGAGCGCGCGCGCCGCCTCGATGTCCGCGCGTGTGGTTGCCATTGTCTTGCTCCTTTCCCGTCTGCTTGCATGCCGGATGGCCGGGTCTTATCCTCCCTGAAACACCAATCCATGGCTAGACAGGCACGAATCGACGCACTGTCCATCCACATGAACAATCCAGCGCCATGAAGCTCAACGATCTTTATTACTTCGTCCAGGTCGTCGACCAGGGCGGCTTTTCCGCCGCCGCGCGCGCGCTCGGCCTGCCGAAGTCGAGTCTGAGCAAGCGCATCGCGGTGCTGGAGCAAGACCTGGGCGCGCGGCTGATCCAGCGCACCACGCGGCGCCTCGCCCTGACCGAAGCCGGGCAGGCCTTCCACCGCCATGCCGCGGCCGCGCTGCTGGAGGCCCAGGCCGCCCAGGAGGCCGTCACCAGCCGGCTGGCCGAGCCGCGCGGGCTGGTGCGCATCAGCGCCTCGCCGGCCACCGTGCAGATGGGGCTGGCGGACATCCTGCCCGGCCTCGCCCGGCGCTATCCGAAGATCCGCATCGCGCTCACGGCGACCCACCGCTATGTCGACCTGATCCAGGAAGGCATCGACATCGCGATACGCGCGCACCGCCATCCCCTGCCCGACTCGGAACTGGTGCAGCGGCGCCTGGGCTACGCGCCGAACTATCTGGTGGCCGCGCCGTCCTACCTGGCCGAGCGTGGCCATCCCCGGCAACCCGCCGACCTGGCGGCGCACGACGGCATCTTCACCGACCCGCTGGCGGCGGAAGCGGGCTGGCGCCTGCACCAGGACGGCGCGGCGCCGGTCGCCGCGCATCCCGCCGCGCGCATCTACGCCGACGACCCGCACACCATGGCGCAAGCCGCCCTGAACGGGCTGGCCATCGCCAACCTGCCGCATGGCCTGTGCGGCCCCGCCATCGCGGCGGGCCGCCTGGTGCGCCTGCTGCCCGCGTGGGACGCCGGCGGCGCCACCACCACCTTGCTGGTCCCGCACCGGCGCGGCCAGTTGCCCTCGGTGCGGGCGGTGCTCGACTACCTGGCCGAGACGCTGCCCGGCCGCACCTGCCCACCGCCATGCCCCACGTGATGACCCGCCAGCAGGCCCTCGGCCAGGCGCTGCGGCTCATCGCCCCGGCCGGCCGGATCGTCTTCATGATGTGCGGCGTGGCGGGCGCGGGCAAGACCACCTTCGCGCAGGCCCTGGCCGCCCACGGCTGCGAACGCCTGTCGATCGACGAGGAAATCTGGGCCGCGCACGGCGCCTACGCTATCGACTATGCGCCCGCCGACTACGCCCGCCTGGGCGCCGCGGCAAAGGAGCGCCTGCGCGCGCGCCTGGAACGCCTGCTGGCCGGCGGCGCCTGCGCCGTGCTGGACTTCAGTTTCTGGAAAGCCAGCGACCGCGCCGACTACCGCGCGCTGATCGAGCGCCGCCAGCATCGCTGCCAACTGATCTATTTCCGCGTGCCGCGCGAGGAACTGCGGCGCCGCCTGGCGCAACGCAACCAGCGCCGCGACGCCAACGCCGCCTTCGCGATCGACGACGCGCGGCTCGACGCCTATCTGGCTGGCTTTGAAGCGCCGCGCGACCCGACGGCGTGGATCGTCGACGACACCGCCGCGGGCAGCGGCCGCACACCAGCAGACACCGCATGAGCGGCTTCAGCGTCGACGAACACCAGTTGCTCTGCTTCTTCGAAGCCGAACCGCGGCGCGCCGATCCCGACGTGCCGTGGCCGTACAACAGCTTCACCTACCGCGCCAGTATCGGCGCCTACGAAGTCAGCTTCGGCATCGCGCCGGCGCACGGCGATCTCTGCCTGGCGGAGATCGTCATTTCCCCCCGCAGCGCCTGTTCCTGGGGCTGCGCCCCACCCCGCCGATTACCCAGGACGCCGCCAACCGGTCCTGACGCGCCGCCGGCGCGCCACGCCGCAGCCTAGGGTTTTTCCCTATTTGCATACGTATGCAAGACCCTGAAAGTGAGCGCCGATTCATCGACCCCATGCCTACGCGCAGAGCCAACAAACCATGATCCGTTACCTGAAGCGCGGCCGCACCGCCGCCGTAAAGACCGACGACGACGCCAAGGTGCGCGCGACCGTCGAGGCCATCATCCGCGACATCGAGACACGCGGCGACGAAGCCGTGCGCGACTACAGCCGCCAGTTCGACAATTGGGACCCGGCCGACTTCCGCCTGTCGCGCGCCGAGATCGAAGCGGCCCGCAAGCAACTGTCGGCCCGCGAGATCGAAGACATCGCCTTTGCCCAGGCGCAGGTGCGCAACTTCGCGCAGATCCAGCGCGACTCCCTGCGCGAGGTCGAGGTGGAAACCTACCCGGGCGTGGTGCTGGGCCACAAGCACGTGCCGGTCAACGCGGTGGGCTGCTATATCCCCGGCGGCAAGTATCCGCTGCTGGCCTCGGCCCACATGAGCGTGCTGACGGCCAAGGTGGCGGGCGTCAAGCGCGTCGTGTCGACCGCGCCGCCCTACCAGGGCAAACCCCATCCCGCCATCGTGACCGCCATGGACATGGCCGGCGCCGACGAGATCCTGGTGCTGGGCGGCGTGCAGGCGGTGGTCGCGATGGCGGTCGGCACCCCCAGCGTGGCGCCGGTCGACATGCTGGTGGGCCCGGGCAACATGTTCGTGGCCGAAGCCAAGCGCCAGCTGTACGGCCGGGTCGGCATCGACTTGTTCGCCGGTCCCACCGAAACACTGGTGATCGCCGATGACAGCGTGGATGGCGAGCTGTGCGCGGTCGACCTGCTGGGCCAGGCCGAGCATGGGCCGACCTCGCCCGCGGTGCTGTTGACCGACAGCGAGCAACTGGCGCGCGACACCCTGGCCGAAGTGGAGCGCCAACTGGCGATCCTGCCGACCGCCGCCATCGCCGCCCGCAGCTGGGCCGACTGCGGCGAGGTCATCGTGTGCGACAGCCGCGAGGAAATGCTGCAAGTGGCCGACGAACTGGCTTTCGAACACGTGCAGGTCATGACGCGCGACCCAGATTACTTCCTGGCCAGCATGACCAACTACGGCGCGCTGTTCCTGGGGCCGCGCACCAACGTCAGCTTCGGCGACAAGGTGATCGGCACCAACCATACGCTGCCCACCAACCGCAATGCCCGCTACACCGGCGGGCTGTGGGTCGGCAAGTTCCTCAAGACCTGCACCTACCAGCGCGTCCTGACCGATGCCGCCAGCGCCGCCATGGGCGAATATTGTTCGCGCCTGTGCCACATGGAGAACTTCGCCGGCCATGGCGAACAGGCCAATATCCGCGTGCGCCGCTATGGCGGCCGGCCCGACCTGCCCTGGTACCAGCCGGTCGAGGCCCAAGCATGATCGCCTTGCCCCAGGGGCCCGATTTCCGGCTCGACGGGCGCCGCGCCCTGGTCACCGGCGGCAGCGGCGGCATCGGGCTGGCCGCGGCCGCCGCGCTGGGCCGGGCCGGCGCCCACGTCACGGTGGCCGCGCGCCGCCAGCCGGAGCTGGAGCAAGTGTGCGCGGCCATGCGGGCCGAAGGCATGGACTGCGCCTACGCCGTGCTGAACGTCACCGACTCCGCCGCCGTGGACGCCTTTGTCGGCGGCGCGGCTCCGTTCGACATCCTGGTGAACAACGCCGGCCTGAACCGCCCCAGGCTGCTGGTGGACCAGTCCGACGACGACATCGACGCGGTCCTCGACCTGAACGTCAAGGCGGCCTTCTACACCAGCCGCGCGGTGGCGCGCCGCCTGCTGCAGGCCGGCCTGCCAGGCTCGATGATCAACGTGTCCTCGCAGATGGGGCACGTCGGCAGCCCGCGGCGGGCGCTGTACTGCGCCAGCAAGCACGCGCTCGAAGGCATGACCCGCGCGCTGGCGTGGGAACTGGGCCCGTCCGGCATCCGCGTCAACACCGTGTGCCCCACCTTCATCGAAACCCCCATGACCGAGCCGATGCTGGCCGAGCCGGGTTTTCGCGACTGGGTCTGCGCGCGCAATGCCCTGGGCCGGGTCGGGCGGCTGGACGAAGTGATGGGCGCGATCGTGTTCCTGGCCGGCCCGGCCTCCAGCCTGGTGACCGGCAGCGCGCTGATGCTGGACGGAGGATGGACAGCCGCATGAAGACCGCACCGCGCGCCCAGGACGTGGCGGACCTGGCGCAAGTCTCGCAATCGGCGGTCAGCCGCACCTTTACGCCCGGCGCCAGCGTGTCCGAAGCCACGCGGCGCAAGGTGCTGGCGGCCGCGCAGAAACTCGGCTACCGCCCCAATGCGCTGGCCCGCAGCCTGATCACGCGGCGCAGCCGCATCGTCGCGCTGGTGATGAGCTACCTGGAAAACCAGTTCTACCCGCTGGTGATCGAGCAGTTGTCGCAGAAGCTGCAAAAAGAGGGCTATCACGTGCTGATGTTCATCGCCGAAGTCGACGAGGCGGCCGACGGCGTGCTGGCGGAAATCCTGCAATACCAGGTGGACGGCATCGTCATGGCCTCCGCCATGCTGTCCTCCAACGTGGCGCGCAGCTGCGCCGCGGTGGGCGTGCCGGTGGTGCAGTTCAATCGCGTGTCCATCCTGGGCGGCCTGGCGCGCCACTCGAGCAGTTCGGTCACCTCCGACAACTACGCGGGCGGCCAGCTGGCGGCCCGCCTGCTGGTCGAACGCGGCTACCGTCGCTTTGCCTATCTGGCGGGGCTGGAGGACTCCTCCACCAGCATCGAGCGCGAACGCGGCTACCGCGCGGCATTGAGCGAGGCCGGCCACGAACTGCACCGGCGCGAAGTCGGGCACTACGACTTCGACCAGGCGCAGGCGGCGGTGCGCCGCCTGTTCAGCGGCGACGCGCCGGATGCCCTGTTCGCCGCCAACGACCACATGGCCATCGCGGCATTGGACGTGCTGCGCCAGGAACTCGGCGCGCGCGTGCCGCAGGACGTGGCGGTGGTCGGTTTCGACGACGTGCCGCAGGCCGCCTGGGGCGCGTACCGCCTGACCACGGTGCGCCAGCGCGTCGAGCCCATGGTGGATGCCACCGTGACGCTGCTGCGCGAACAGATGCAGGCCGAACTGCGCCCGCGCGACATCGTCGTGCCCTGCGACCTGGTCGAGCGCGCCACCGTCAGGCCGGCGCATTGAACCGGATCCAAGCCAGCGACCCAACCACAGACATCGAAGGCGGGGCCTGCATCCCGCCTGCCATTCATCCATAGGAGACACATCAATGCGCAGCTTTTTCCTAGGCACCCTGGCCGCCGCGGCGGCCCTCGGGTGCTCCGCCCCGGCCCAGGCCCAGGACGCCCAGGCCTGGCCGGCCAAGAACATCCAGTACATCGTGCCGTTCTCGCCCGGCGGCGTCAGCGACGGCGTGGCCCGCCTGCTAGCCGAACAGCTCGGCGCCCGGCTGGGCCAGTCCGTCATCATCGAGAACAAGCCGGGCGTGTCCGGCATCGTCGGCACGCAGCTGGCCGCGCGCGCCAAGCCGGACGGCTACACCATCGCCGGCGGCACCATCACCACGCACGCGGTCAACCCGTTCTTCATCAAGTCACTGGGCTACGACCCGGTCAAGGACTTCACGCCGGTCGCGCTGGTGGGCATGGTCAGCAACGCGCTGGTGGTGCGCGCCGACAGCCCGTTCGACAGCGTCCAGCAAGTCATCGACGCCGCCCGCGCCCGCCCCGACGAACTCACCTACGGCACCGCCGGCGCCGGCACCTCGCAGCACCTCTCCGGCCAGCTGTTCCAGTCCATCTCGCACACGCGCCTGCGGCAGATCGCGTACAAAGGCGGTTCGCAGTCGATGGTGGACCTGATCGGCGGCCAGATCGACATGGTGTTCGACACCGTCGCCGCCGCCCGCCCCATGATCGACGCCAAGCGCGTCAAGGTGCTGGGCGTTACCTCGGCCAAGCCGCTGGCCGACCTGCCACAGGCCCGCCCGCTGGCCGAGCTGGGCCTGCCGGGCTTCGAGATGCAGTCCTGGCAGGGCATCTTCGTGCCGGCCGGCACCCCGGCGCCCATTGTCGAACGCCTGGCGCGCGAAATCGCCGCCATCGTCCAGACGCCGGAAGTGCGCGCCAAGCTGCTGACGCTGGGCGTCGCGCCGGACGGCCGCGGCCCCGCCGAATTCGCGCAGTTCCAGCGCAGCGAAATCGAAAAATGGCGCAAAGTGATCGAAGACGCCGGCATCCAGGCCGACTGACCTTCGCCACTGTTTATTGGAGACCTGAATGAGCGACTCCCGCTTTCCTCTGGACGGCCGCCTGCCGGCCATGCTGCGCGGCGGCAAGCCGGTGCGGGGCCTGTTCAACGGCCTGCCCAGCCCGGCCATCGTCGAGATGTGCGCCTACGCCGGCTTCGACTTCATCATCCTGGACAACGAGCACGGCAGCGCCGGCCTGGGCACCACCGAGCACATGCTGCGCGCCGCGCGCGCGGCCGGCATCGTGCCGGTGGTGCGCTGCTTCGAGCACGACCTGCCGCGCATCCTCGACATGGGCGCCAGCGCCGTGCAGATACCGATGGTGGAAAGCGCCGAGCAGGCGCGCCGCCTGGCCGGCCTGGTCCGCTATCCGCCGCTGGGCCAGCGCGGCAGCGCCTTCAGCACGCGCGCGGCCGGCTACGGCGCCTTCGGCGGCGCCGGCCACACCCAGCGCAGCAACGACGGCATCTGCCTGATCGCCATGATCGAATCGCCGCGCGGCATCGCGGCGGCGGCGGACATCGCGCAGGTGGACGGGGTGGACGCGGTCTTCATCGGCCCCAACGACCTGGCGCACGCCATGGGCCACGGCAGCGACTGGAACGCGGCCCCGGTGCAGCAAGCCATCGAACAAGGCCTGCGCGCCATCGCCCAGGCCGGCAAATGCCCCGGCATCATCGCGCTGACGCCCGAGGACGAACAGAAATACGGCGCCCTGGGCGCGCGCTACTTCGCCAACGTGTCCACCAGCATCATCACCCGCGCGCTCGCCCAGGCCGCCGCCGGGCGGGATACGGGACTGCGGTATTGAGGGGAGCGGGGAGACGCGCGGCGCAGCAAGGGGCTGCGCCGCGCGGTGGGGGCGGGGATCAGACGTTAAACCTAAAATCTGGCCGGAAAGCTTTCATAGAAGCGGCATTGCCTCTGTTTTTTCTCATCTTGTAGTCACTTCCATATACACTTTAACCGCTGCTACCCGGAGCGAGGCCCGCGCATCGCTTGCCTGTCCGGCATCGCTGCCGCCGGATTTTTTGCTGCAAAAATTCCCTTCTGGGAATCCGTGACCGTGACCGGCCCGCCGTCTGAAACTGCCTGCATTCAATCGAAATGCAGGGGTAAAGACGATGAAGATTTTACGCAAGAAGGCGGTCTGCGAGAAGCTGGGCGACATCAATGAGACGACTCTCTGGCGCATCTCGCGTGGTGATCCGACATTCCCGGTATCCATCCAGCTTAACAAAAGAGTCGTCGGCTGGCTTGAGCACGAGATTGATGCGTGGCTCGAACAGAAGGCCGCTGCCGCCCGCGCTGCCAGCAACAACGCTGTCTATCCCTGATCGCCGCGATTCCGCAGGCCAAGGTTCAGGGGTCGATAATGCGCAGCCTAGGAAAAGCCGCAGCTCTTGATGGACAGGTTGATCGACTGCGTCGTTCGGCTTACCTCAGAAATAGAGGCATCTCTCCAACTGGGCAGTTCCAACTCGACCTGATCTTTCCGGACTCAATGAAAAACAGAGATGACCTGCGGCACATCCCCAATGACTACGCAAGATCATCTCTGTTTACTGTTGGCAACAAGCGAGTGCCGCGCCGGGCGTTCATGCACGAAACACTATTCCATTACAACGAGCACATTTCAATTCTCTACACAGGCATAGAACTCCGCGCAGAAGATGACGAACTCGTGTGGTTGCAAATCCTGAACTATGCCCAAAAGGTGGCGCTCGGCGAGCCATTCGAATTTTCCGTCAAAAACTTGGTGGCGGATGTCGGTTGGCACAAAAATGGCCGCTATTACGATAAGGCCCGTGAGTGCATCAGCCGTCTGAAGGCCAGTGAAGTTCTGGCACTCAACAATAAAGCGTACGGAAAGAGCGGTGCGATTTCGCTCATCCAGAACTACACAGTGCTCAACGACGAGCACGGCAAGCCGACCCACTATCGAGTCTGGATGAATCCCAACTTAATTTATTTGTTCGCCGGGAATACGTTTACCAGCCATTCCTGGACTGCCTACCGGGGCTTGTCGCCGGTCGCGAGGCGCTTGGCAGACTACATTGAAAGCCACAAGCATCCGTACCCCTTAGCTCTAACAAGGTTTCGTGCAATGTGCGGGTCAAACAACAAAGACTGGCCTTGCCCCGTTCCTCCGGACAGTTGGTTTAACTTCTCAAGCCGCTGCCTCGAATTGCATGGGGCTGACGTAGCCCAACGTTGAGTGTTGGCGTCGGGGATTGTAGAACCGCTCGATGTAATCG